>Ga0315910_10000284_pt1 | contig 54953 bp, 49 predicted proteins | sample EdamamesoilMG_FD_204470 | JGI IMG/M metagenome (GOLD analysis project Ga0315910, IMG submission 204470) | Garden soil microbial communities collected in Santa Monica, California, United States - Edamame soil | ecosystem: Environmental > Terrestrial > Soil > Garden | place: USA: California... | reverse complement strand
CAGGCCGTCCTTGGCGAACTGCTCGAATGCTGGATCGGCAAGCAATCGCGAGAACTCATCCGCCCAGCACACGAAGGGCTGCCCGGTGAGAAGGGTGCGCACGCAGAAGAACAGGTACAGCGTGATCGGCGAGCGCACGGTTTCGTGATCCAGAAACTCCGTGACATCAAATCCGATCACCTGCTGGCCTGTCATTCTCTGAGCCAGCGAATCCTCGGGGTTGTCGAACACCCAGGCATAGTCGCCTCCGGCGCTCGCGCACCAGCGCGCCAGCCGTGCGTGAATTCCTTCGGGCCGAGTCGAGTCCGTGAATTCGATGAGCCGAGATAACCTGCGGTTCTCGCGTTCGAGCGCCAAGGTGCCCCTCAGGGCATGGTCAAGGTCTGCCTCCTCACGCGTCGTCAATGGTGTCGCGGTGCGCACCAATGCACGGAGCCAGATCTTCAGGAACTCAATGCTTCCCGCCGTCTCAGGAAGCTGGAGCGGATTGAAGCCGGTGGGCACGCCGTTCCGAAGCGGCAGGTAAACTCCGCCGAGGGCGCGCACGAGAATTTCGAGGCCCTTGTCCTTGTCGAACAACACCTGCACGACGCCCTGGCGCGCGAGCATAGCGACCAGAAAGCCGATGAAGACCGTCTTACCCGAACCTGTCGGGCCGCAGATGAAGGTATGGCCGGTATCCTTGCGACTCCCTCCGTCAGGGTCGTTGGGATCGCTGGCATGCAAGGAAAAATAGTACGGCGACCGGGCGCTGGTGATCAGCAGCGCAAGCGCGTCTCCCCAATGATTGCCGGTAGCGCGTCCCACTGGGAAATTGTGAAACGCCGCCATCGCCGCGAAATTGCGCGAGGTGATGGGAGCCTTGCGAGGCCGGTCGCGAAAGTTGCCCGGCAGCTGCGCCCAGAATGCCGACTCGAGCGCGAGATCCTCACGAGCGACGGTCATGCCGGTATCCGCGAGCAAGGTGCGCGCGAGCGCCACGGCATCGTTGAGTCGTTTGATCCGTTCCGCGGCAACGTCCTGGCTGACCGAGGCCGGAGCATCCGCCAGTACTTGCAGGGTGAAGTGATGATCACCCATCACGAACTCGTTGCTCGTCAACGCATCGAGCGCATCGACGAGTTCCTCCGCCTGGGATACGGCGAAATCTCCAGCGTTCGCCATGCGCGCATGCTGCCGCTGCAGCAGCCCCTGCCCCGTTGCCTTCGTAAGAAACGAGAAGGACTGAGTCAGCACGAATGGAAACGGCGCCGAGAGCAGCGCGTTGTACATGCCGACGCTCGTCGGGGTCGGATACTCCTTGATGCCGAGCACCGCCCCCACGCGAGTCTCAGTGGGCAGGCGGTACTCGATGACTTCTGTGCCGAACGCCGGCCGCGTGGTTGCCAAGGCTTCGGAAATAGGCGCACGCGGCACCGGCATCCTCTGGTACTCGCCATTCACCAGCAGCGCCATGAATTCAAGTAGCCGTGACCAATATCTGCCGCCGTGTAGATAGATTCCGAGTGCTTCCGGATCGTAGCGAGCCATCGAAGCCCCCACCGTCTGGCCAAGCTTCGCGCACGCGTCGAGCGCAGCGTCGAGATCCTCCTCGCCACGATGCCGAGGACGCTTTGCCAGTGCTTTGGATACGAGCCCCGATGCCGTTCCCGCGACGGGCCGATAGACCACGGATAGATAGAGGTCATTGACCATCAACGTCTCCGTGGCGAGGCGCTTCTGGTACTTGGCCGCCAGCCGGCCCGCGAAATCGGTTTCCTTTACCAACAAGCCAGCAAACTGCTCGCGTCTGCGGACGACATGCACCCATAGCGCAACGTTTGGGCTCGCGATGTTCCGCCACGTGACGTTCAGGCGTTCATGCCAATTGTTGAGCTGATCGTCGTCAGCGGATTCAAAGCTTGCGCCGCCGATTCGGAACGCCTGGACGAAGTCCCCGGCAGAAGTCTTAAGAACGCCTTCCGCAACGTGTGCGGAATACGGAATGTGATTCGCAACCGCCTGTTCGCGGCGTATTGCCGAAGGGCGCTGGGCGGAGCGCAAGCTGGTGCTCATATGCGCCACCCACGAGATTCTCTCGCCGAATCGCCGCGTGCATTCATGTGAGCAACGCGCACTTCGCCGGACATGCGCCGCCGTCCTTTGATGTTTGGGGCGTTCAGTTCGAGCGGTGAGCAGCTGCTCGCCTTCCAGACCCGAAACGTTCCTGCGAATGCTGGCAGCCGCGTGCGTCCCCAAAGCAAAATGAGATCAAAATAGCGGGCATCTCGCAGGCATAGCAGCGCGCAGATACCGTGAATGGGAATCACGATGAGCAGTGTCAGAAGATTCTTCGTAAGGAGGAAAACCTCCATCGAGAATACGAGGTTGAAAAGCAGCGCTGAGTAAGTGACGCCCCAACGCATGGGAGGACGCGTGACTGCGACGAACAGCGGATCAGCCGTCAAACCCTCGTTGCGCCCACTCATATATGCCGCCTAGACGGCGAACATGCCGCGGATCCAGGCCACGATCTGCGGTGCGCCGAAAATCACGGCGATGCCGATGATCGCGCCGATGGGCCAGCCCCACGAGATGCGATTCGACATCGCCATGAAGCCGAGCACCATCACGAGAATGACGGCGATCGGCGTGGCCCACGCTAAAATGTTCGACTGCAACGAGTTTGCGCCAGTGAGAAATGGCGACTCCTGCGCAAAGGTGACGTCCGGCATGACGAGCATGGCCGCGCAAAGCAGAAGCGCAGCTGCTACTCGTATCCGATGTGAGTGGCGGATGTCTGTCACGGTCATATCCCCTCTTCTTATTGCCTTGGGGATATCCGATCACGATTCGAACGCAGGTCGTAGCGCGGTATCGAGGGATATTCAGTCGATACCCACTGACTCCATTGAAGAGGTAAAGGCCAGCAGCACGTTCAAGTGCACGCGAGTGGCTTAACTGGCGAGGGACCGTTGCGCATCTTCTGCCATCTGCCGTACGCACCACCTGGCATAAGATCGTCCGAATAGTTGGCCGAGCAGCCGCGATACACCCCGCGTTGGTAACTGGTAGCTAATCGCGACTCGGAGTTTTGTTGCGCCATCCAACGAAACCAAATCGAATCCCATTCGGTAGGGGCCAATCACGAGCAGTCTAGGCTCGCCTACGGTCTCCCAGGCCTTCGTCCGTGGCGGCTCGTGCTCGATAACCACCTCGTCAAGATACAGCCGAATTCCAAACACCCGGCCGCGAAGCACGATGTGGGAGCCCACCGCGCGGCCACGTTGGGCGTCAAGCGCGACTTCCATTTTCCCCCAACCCATTTTCCAGGACCGCTTGCTCATGTGTTGCGCGAGCCGAGTCTGATCGTCGAGCCAATCGAAAACCCGTTCGACGGGCGCCTGAACAATTGCGGAGAATTCCGCGTGCTCGCTATACGCGGCTGATTGGCGTGTGCTGTCACTCATGGCGTTTGTACAAGACCAGCCCGACAGCCCACAGCAGCGCCGGGAACAGCAAAAGCCATTTGAAATCAGAGTCGAGTTGAAAGTTGGTCGCGCTCATGACTCCTACCGTGGACACACCGACAAGCGTCGCTGTAATCAACGCCCACTTCTTTCGCACGGACGACAGATTCCTCATCACATAGATCGTCAGCATCCCCGCACCCATCATGAAGCCGCCCATGACTGCAAAGACGTGGCGCAACCAGCGGTCGATCCCAGGCGCGGCGGATTGGATCTCGCGCAGGGTTGTGCCCACATACCGTAGATCTTCAGGCAATAGCGCGGGCCGCAGGAAGATAAAGTACAGTCCGAGCGCAATCAGCCAAACGCCGCAAACGAGAAATATGATCTCGAAGGCAGGCGTTCGCGATTTTCCTGTGTTCGATGGATTCACCGACTTCCACGCAAGCGCAGCGAGTTGGTGATTACCGAGACCGACGAGAAGCTCATCGCTAGCGCGGCGATCAACGGTGACAACAAGAGCCCGGTCGCGGGATACAGCACTCCCGCCGCAATGGGAATGCCGAGCGCGTTGTACCCGAATGCGAACCCGAGGTTTTGCCAGATGTTTCGCACGGTCGCGCGACTCAAATGACGCGCTCGCACGATTGCATTGAGGTCACCTTTGACCAGGGTAACTTGCGCACTCTCCATCGCGATGTCGGTTCCCGTACCCATCGCGATGCCAACGTGCGCGCGCGCTAGTGCCGGCGCGTCGTTGATTCCGTCCCCGGCCATGGCAACTCGGCGGCCTTCCTTCTGCAGCTTCTCCACGATGCGGGCCTTGTCGGCGGGCTGAACTTCGGCAATCACCTCGTCGATCTCGAGCGTCTTGGCGACCGCTTCCGCCGTACCACGGGCGTCGCCAGTCAGCATGACGATGCGCAGGCCATCGGCTCTCAGTGCCTTGAGGGCCGAAGGTGTCGTGTCCTTGATCGGGTCGCCCACAGCGATGGCGCCGGCGAGCTTCCCATCCACGGCAATGAACATCACCGTGCGTCCCGAGGCTCGCAGTGCATCGACTTCGGCCTGAATGCTTGCAACCGACGCACCTACGTCGGTCATGAGCGCCGTGTTGCCCAGAGCAAGAGTTCTGCTTGCCTGCTTGCCCGTTACTCCCTTTCCAGTGACGGACTGGAAGTCCGATACATCGGCGGGCGCAATGCCCTTTTTTGCGGCTCCATCCACGATGGCGCGCGCCAACGGATGTTCGCTCGACTTTTCCAGCGCAGCCGCAAGAGCCAATAGTTCATCTTCAGCCCACGGGGCGACGACAATCACTTGATGCAGCGCGGGTTTGCCGACAGTCAATGTGCCGGTCTTATCAATGACCAGCGTATCGATCTCGCGCAGCGATTCGATTGCCTCCGCGTCGCGAAACAATACGCCGAGCTGAGCACCACGGCCGCTCGCCACCATGATCGAAATAGGCGTCGCGAGCCCCAGGGCGCACGGACACGCAATGATGAGCACCGCGACCGCATTGACCAGTGCATAAGCGAGCCGCGGTTCGGGGCCCACGAACCACCAGACCAAGAAGGTCGCGACGGCAATCACAACGACCGCCGGTACGAACCACTTTGAAACCACGTCGGCCAGGCGCTGCAGCGGCGCGCGGCTTCGTTGAGCCTGAGCAACGAGCGTTACGATCTGCGACAGCAAGCTATCGGCGCCCACTCGGTCCGCGACGATCACCACCGAACCGGTCTGATTGAGCGTGGCGCCGACGACCCGGTCGCCGGGGCCCTTGTCGACCGGCAGCGGCTCACCCGTCAACATGGACTCATCGAACGAAGATCGCCCTTCGACGATCCGCCCGTCCACCGGCACCTTTTCGCCAGGGCGCACACGCACACGATCACCCACGAGGAGCACATCGAGTGCCACATCTTCTTCAGTACCATCGGCACGCAGGCGCCGCGCGGTCTTCGGCGCTAGACCCAGAAGTTGACGAATGGCAAGGCTCGTGCGGCCACGCGCCGCGAGCTCCAGCCATTCGCCTAACAACACCAGCGCAACGATGACCGCCGCCACCTCGAAGTAGACTCCGACCATGCCATGCGAATCGCGCATTTCCGGTGGAAAGGCAGACGGTGAAAATGTCGCGAACAGGCTATAGATGTAGGAGACCAGCACGCCAAGCCCAATCAGCGTGTACATGTTAGGCGAGCGGTTGACGACCCCGCGCCAGCCGCGACGGTAGTAGTCGGCGGCGGCCCACAGGATGACCGGGGCGGTCAGCAGCAGCTCGGCATATCTCAGCACCGCGGCGGCGGCATCCGACAGATGCATATCCAGCAAGTGCGGGAGCATGGCAATCGCCACCACCGGAATACTCAGGGCCGCCGAGAACCAGAACTTCTTCTTCACTGCGCGCAGCTCGGAATCGTCTTCCACCGCCGTTGGCATCAGTGGTTCGAGCGCCATTCCGCAGATGGGGCACGAGCCCGGGCCCGCTTGACGGATCTGCGGGTGCATCGGGCACGTGTAGATCGTGTCCGCGGAGCCTTTGGCCTCAGACGTCACGTCACTGACTGCTGCATGTTTCACAGTTGCCGGATCGTGATTGCAGTGCGCCGAGTGCACGTGGGCCTTGGCAGGTTCATTCGTGCTCTTGTCTGCCCGCTTCTCCGCGTAGCTGGCTGGATCGTTTTCAAATTTCTTGCGGCAGCCGGCCGAGCAGAAATAGTAGTCCTGACCTGCGTGTTGGGCCCGATGCGGGGAATCCGCGCCGACCTTCATTCCGCACACGGGGTCCGTGTGCTGGGCCGCGCCATGCGCGTCATCATGTTTCATTTGGTCTCTTCCGATGCCAAGGCTTTGAGGATGGGGCAATCATTTGCCTGGCCATGACCAGGACAGGCCGTTACCAGTTCGGCGAGCCCGGCTCTGATGCGCTGCAGCGCCGCAATTTTTTGTTCCACGTCAGCGAGCTTCTTCTCCGCAGCGCGCTTCACTCGGGAGACGTCCCGTTGCTTCGACAAACCAAGCAATTCACGGACGTCTTTCAGCGTGAATCCAAGATTCTGCGCGCGACGAATGAAACGCAGTCGGGACAACTGCAGATCGCTGTAGCGGCGGTAGCCGGAAGGACGCCGTGCCTGCGGCGCAAGCAACCCGCTCTTTTCGTAGTAGCGAATAGTATCGATACTGACACCCGCACGCTTGGCCAGCGCGCCGATTCCAATTGAGTCCATGAGGTTCTCCATGCGAGCCGCATCATAGAGTCTGGAGTACGCTCCAGAGTCAAGCCTGTTCGGGATACTACGTATTGGACATGTATTAGAACGGATTCTCCCTCTGCGGGTGACGCGAGAGAGTTGAGTCAGCACCTATTCGGGCATCTGGAGGCCGCGTCATGGACAACACCGCAACAACACGCCGCAGTGCCGATCGGCTGTTGCGTTGGGCGATCTGGTCGCTGGGTGCCGCCGCGCTCGCCTATCTGATCATCGAGCATCGCCCACATCTGTTCGGCTGGCTGCCTTACCTCATCATCCTCTCGTGCCCGCTCATGCACTTCTTCATGCATCGGGGACACCACCATCACGGCTCTTCGGAGAATCATTCCGGAACGAGCCACGACGCTCGCTGACGGCTCGTGAGAATCACGTTTCTCGGCGCCGCCGGGACGGTTACGGGATCTCAGTACCTGCTCGAATCAGCAGGCCAACGCGTGCTGATCGACTGCGGACTCTTTCAGGGCTACAAGCAGCTCAGACTTCGTAATTGGGCACGCCCGCCATACGACCCCAATGCAATTGATGCCGTGGTTCTAACCCACGCGCACCTCGATCACAGCGGCTTTCTGCCAAGGCTTGTGAGTCAGGGCTTCCGCAAGCAAATAGTCTGCACGCACGGGACGCTCGAGCTGTGTCGAGTGCTGCTATCGGACAGCGGTCACCTTCAGGAAGAAGACGCGGCCTTCGCCAACCGGCACAAGATTTCCAAGCACAAACCGGCCTTGCCGCTCTACACGGTCGACGATGCCGAGGCGTGCATGCGCCAATTTCGCGGCGTGGATTTTCGCCGCAAGATCGAAGTGGCGCCCGGAATCCAGGCCGAGTTCTACCCCGCAGGGCATCTGCTCGGCGCATCATTCGTGCGCGTATCAACTGCGGAAGGCACAATCACATTCACGGGCGACCTCGGTCGGCCCAACGACCCCGTCATGAATGCCGCGGACAAGCCAGGTGCCACGGACTATCTAGTAACCGAGTCCACCTACGGCGATCGCACGCATCCGGCAATCGATCCCGAGGAAGAACTTTTGGGCTGGCTGAAGCCCGCATGCGAGCGCAAGGCGGTCATTGTAGTTCCGGCGTTCGCGGTCGGCCGTACGCAAGCACTGCTCTTGTTGCTGTCGCGTCTCAAGGCGCGCAATGCCATACCGGATCTTCCAGTGTTCATGGACAGCCCGATGGCGATTGATGCCACCGCGCTTTACCACGAGTTCCGCGCGGAGCATCGAGTCAGCGAGGAAGAATGCCGGCGCATGTGCAGTGTCGCGGAAGTGACGACGACTTCAGAAGCTTCCAAGGCACTCGATCGGCGCGCGGGCCCGATCATCATCCTTTCCGCCAGCGGCATGGCAACGGGCGGCCGCGTGGTCCATCACCTCAAAGCTTTTGTAGGCGACGAGCGCAATCTCGTATTACTCACGGGCTTTCAAGCCGGCGGTACGCGCGGCGCGGCGCTGGCCGCAGGGGCCACTACCATCCGTATTCACGGCCAGGAATTCCCGGTTCGGGCACAGATCGGGCAACTGCAAGCATCATCGGCACATGCCGACGCGAATGAACTGCTCGCCTGGATGCGCAACCTCCCTCAAGCCCCGCGCCGGGTGTTCGTGACGCACGGCGAACCTGGCGCGAGCGACACTCTGAGGCAACGCATCGAGCACGAGCTGCGCTGGCCGGCCCTGGTTCCGGAGCACGGCTCGGCACACGAACTCGGCTCCGGGTCCGGCAGTTGACCACAACCTCCGGCTCCGAACGCATGTTGCTTCAGCGAGCAGGCCTGGACACCTATCTAGAGCCGGTGGTCTACATGCGCGCGGATTGCGCAGTGTGCCGCTCGGAAGGCTTCGAAGCGCAGACGCGCGTGTGGGTCCACGTCGGCAACCGACGCATCCTCGCCACGCTCAACGTGGTCACAGAAATCGGCTGGTTGGAGCCGGGCTATGCGGCGCTTTCGGAAGCGGCCTGGCGGCGCCTCGATCCCAAGCCGAACGACACGGCTTCGTTCAGTCATGCCGATGCCCCTGATTCCGCGCGTCTCATTCGCGCCAAGGTGTACGGCCAGACTCTCGATCGCAGAGACTTTACCCTCATCATGCGCGATGCGATCGATGGCGCACTTGCGGATGTGGAACTTGCATCCTTTCTCACGGCATGCGCTGCGCGTCCCATGTCGACGGACGAAGTGATCGAACTAACCATGGCGATGGTCGACGTCGGCGAGCGGCTGCGCTGGGATTCAAGAGACGTGCTCGACAAGCATTGTGTGGGCGGCCTCGCCGGGAACCGCACTACACCGATCGTCGTCGCCATTGTCGCGGCGTGTGGCGGCCTCATCCCCAAGACCTCTTCACGCGCCATCACTTCCCCCGCCGGCACCGCCGACACGATGGAGACGTTGGCGCCTGTCAACTTGAACCTCGCCGCGATGCGGCGGGTTGTTGATCGAGAAGGCGGTTGTGTGGTGTGGGGTGGCGCAGTGGGCTTGAGTCCGGCCGACGACGTATTGATCCGAACCGAGCGCATCCTTGATTTCGATAGTGACGCCCAACTCGTCGCGAGCGTGCTCTCCAAGAAGCTCGCCGCCGGATCCACCCATGTGCTGCTCGATCTGCCCGTGGGCCCGAGCGCCAAGCTACGGTCATCCGAAGCCGCGCAGCGTCTTGGCGACCAACTAATCGAAGTCGGCGCTGCCATCGGCCTGCGCGTACGCCTGCATCTGTCCGATGGCCGTCAACCTGTTGGTCGCGGCATCGGCCCGGCCCTCGAAGCGCGCGACGTCGTGAATGTGCTAGCGCGCGCGCCAGCGGCGCCTCGTGATCTGCGAGAACGGGCGCTGGACCTCGCCGGAAGGCTGCTAGAGCTCAGCGGTGTGCCTGAAGGCACGGGCCGTGCACGAGCCTCGCAATCGCTCGATGATGGGAGCGCGGAGCGTAAGTTCGAGGCGATCTGCGAGGCACAGGGTGGCCGGCGGCAACCACCGAAGGCTGCGCAAACCGCGACCCTTGCCGCTCCACAGGCTGGGACCGTGTCGAGTATCGACAATCGGCTGCTAAGCAAGCTCGCAAAGCTCGCTGGCGCGCCGCGCGATCCCGCCGCCGGAGTGGAGCTTCACGTGCGTCTCGATGAAGAAGTCGAGAAAGGCGCCCCGCTCGTCACTGTGCACGCCGAGACAAAGGGTGAGCTGGAGTACGCGCTGAACTATCAAGCGCTCCATCCCGGCACCATCGAGATCGCCGCCTCATGAGTACGATCTGCTTTTCGTTCCCTCAGGATGCGCGCCTCGGCGGCAAGCTCGCAGCGGCGATAGGTGCGGAGCACCAGCTACTCGACATTCACGAGTTTCCGGACGGGGAAACGTTGGTGAAGCTGCATGCCGACTGTGCAAAGCGCCGTGTGATTCTCGTCTGCGGCGGGCATCGTCCTAATGTCAGCGCCTTGCCTGCGTATTTTGCAGCCCATGCGGCCCGTTCAATGGGTGCCGCAACCGTCGGACTCGTCGCGCCCTATCTCGCCTACATGCGGCAGGACACGCAGTTCCATGACGGTGAGGCCGTAAGCGCGCTTACCTACGCGCGCTTTCTATCGAGCACTTTCGACTGGCTCGTGACGGTCGATCCGCACCTGCACCGGATGAAATCCCTGGATTCGATGTTTTCAATTCCTGCATCGTGTGTGTCATCGATGCCAGCGGTGGCGGACTGGATTCGCGCCAACGTTTCCGATCCCGTGCTCGTGGGTCCCGATCGCGAGAGCACGCAGTGGGCAGAGGCCGTCGCACGAAGACTTGGATGCCCCTGGACGATCCTTGAGAAAACGCGCTTGGGCGATCGTGACGTAAGCGTGCGTCTGTCAGACCCGGAGGTTCTGCGCGGACGCACTCCGGTCATCGTCGATGACATTGCTTCGTCCGGCCGCACGCTCGTCGAGACCATCCGCGCCCTGCGTGGGCTCGGTTCGGCGCCTGTCACTTGCGCCGTGGTTCACGCCTTGTTTGCGGCGGATGCGGAATCGGCGATCAGAGAGGCTGGCGCCGCGAGGCTGGTGAGCACGAATACCGTGGCCCACGTGACCAATGAAATCGATGTGGTACCGCTCCTGGTTGAGCCAGTTCAAGGGCTGATGCGCGCCACGAACTGAACTCATAGCGGGTACTACGTACTCGATCGGTGCTCTTACGCATGGGCAGGGAATAGCTCAAAGAACCAAAGTAGATAAGTTGTAGTGGCGAAGACTGATGCGTTGTACTCCATCTCAAACCGTCGCAATTGCCTGGTGGGTACTGACGAGCATTTTGGCTCCTGGTGCTCATGCCTCAGGCGAGGCGCCGCAATCTATCCCTCCGTCGCTCACGCTCGAGGATGTCGTCAGCAACGCGCTGCGCAATCGCGGTGAGATCGCGGCGGCGCAAGCGCGCGCCGAATCGCTGGCTCAGCGGCCTGCCATCGTCGGCGCGCTCGAAGACCCGATGATTTCTCCTTCGATCGACCACTATCCATTCAACATGATGGACGAGGAAGGCGGCAGCCGATACGACTGGAGCATTTCGGTAGAGCAGCGTTTCCCGCTCTCAGGCGTTCGAGGTCATCGTCGTCGCGTGGCGAAGGCGGACGCATCTCGCGCGACCGCCGAGGCTGAACGGACTTCCCTCGACGTGGTCTCCCAGGCGCAGCGAGCCTTCTTCATGCTACGAGAGCGCCGGCAGATGGGGGATGTCCTTGCTCGCCAGCTTGCTCTCGCTCGGCAAGTCGTGGACAGCGCGGCCGCGCGATACTCCAGCGGTAACGGCTCCCAGGCAGATGTACTTCGCGCTGAGGTCGACACCTCGCGGGTCGAGGCGGCGCAACGTTCCCTCGCATCGCAGATTCGCGCCGCCGAAACGATGCTTAACGTCAGCATGGGGCTTCCTGCTGCCACCTTCATTGGAGATCTCAACTATTCCCCGCCATTGTCGGAGCTCCCCTCGCGGGCATCTGTTGAGCAGACCGCGCTATCTACTCGTCCGGAACTTCGGATGGGTGAAGCAGAGGTCGAGCGCGCGCAGGCCGAAATTGACGTCATGCGCTCGATGTACAAACCAATGGCGACAATTCGGGCGGGCCGCGCCTCGACTATGGCCGAAGGCCCCGGCGCCATGCTCATGATTGGCGTCTCCGTGCCTATCTGGCGCTCTAGTCTGCATGCCGGCGTAGCCGAAGCGCGTTCCATGGAGCGCATGGCGCGCGCGGACCTCGAGGCAATGAAACTCATGGTTGCCGGCGAGGTCGCCGCTGCGCGCGAGGAAGTTCAAGCCGCTCGCGAGACAGTCCGATCATTGGAGCTCGAAATCATTCCACGGGCGGCCGCGGCCGTGGACGCGGCACTTGCCACCTACTCCGCCGGGCAAGGCTCACTGGTGAGCGTCATCGATGCGTCTGGCGCCGTTTGGCGGGCCCGAGGCGATCTCGTGATGGCCAGTTCGCTCCTGGGCCAAGCATCCGTCTCTCTCGAACGCGCGCTGGGGCGCAATTCATCGATGGAACGAGTCCCGTGATCTCGCCGCAGCGAAAATCATGGCTCACTCTCACGCTCGGCTTCGGAGTGGCAGTTGTCGCGCTCGGCGGTATTCTGTTGATCCAGGACTCACGGCACGGATGGCCTTTCACGCGCCATCACAACCAGCCGGCGAGTGCCCCGCATGTTCCAGTCGCCGCGGCTCCCAACGCGCAGCCGTCGGACTCCGCCCGTACGTCGATCAAGATCGATCCTTCGAAGCTCGCTCAACTCGGAGTGCAATTCGAGACTGTCGGCCGTGAGCGGCTTGGTCGCAGTGGCCGCTATCCTGCTGTCATCACACCGGATGAGAAGCGCCTCTCGCACGTTCACACCCGGGTGTCGGGCTGGGTGGAACAACTCCACGTCAACACCGGCGACCGCGTACGCCCGGGTCATGCACTGGCCTCCGTATTTTCCCAGGAACTGTTCGCATCGCAGACTGAATACCTTTCGGCGAGACAGCGGAGCGCGGCAACTCCGGGGAGCGCCGTTCAATCCGCCGGGCGCACGCGCCTGAAGGTACTCGGACTCAGCGACAGCGACATCGACAGGCTCGAGAAGTCAGGAACGGTCCAGCGGCTCACCACGATCACTTCACCGCGCGCAGGTATCGTGCTTCGTCGCGGCGTCACGGTGGGCACTGCCGTCGATCCTTCCACCGAACTCATGACGATTGCCGACTTGTCGCAAGTCTGGGCAATCGCCGAAGTGCCCGAGAGTGAAGCCGCCGGCATCACTATCGGCAGCAAGGGCGTGCTGCAGTTTGCAGGCTCGGACCGCGGCGCCATGAACGCTGCGGTTGAATTCATCTATCCGACGCTGACGGAGCGAACCCGTACCGTGCGCGTGCGGTTCGCGATCGACAACTCCGCCGCCGCACTCAGACCGGGGGTGTACGGAGTGGCCTCCTTCGCATCCTCGACTCAGGATGCTCTGACGGTGCCACGAGATTCCATCGTCGATACTGGCGAATCGCAGCATGTATTCGTGCGAACCGGTGAGGGAACTCTCGATCCGCGCACGGTGAAGGTCGGCGCGCGCCTTGCCAACCGAGTTGAAATTCTCGAAGGAATCGCGGCGGGCGACGAGGTAGTGATCTCGGGTGTCTTCCTGATCGATTCGGAAAGCCGCCTTCGAGCCTCTGGAGCAGCGCCTGCCCACGCGGGACATTCCAAGCCCTCCGCGAGCGAGCCGGCGCCCGCCGGCGAAGTGCCTGCCGGAGACGAGCATTCCGGCCACGGCGGCTGACGATGATCGAACGCATCATCGAGTGGTCGGCACAGCACCGCTGGATTGTATTCGGCGCTGTATTGATCCTCGCGCTCTGGGCGGCCGACTCCGCTCGCAAGACTCCGCTCGACGCCATACCTGATCTCTCAGACCCCCAGGTCATCGTCTACACCGAGTGGATGGGCAGGAGCCCCGATCTCGTCGAGGACCAGATCACCTATCCACTGGTGCGCGCCCTGCAAAGCACACCCGGTGTGCGCGCGGTTCGCGGCTATTCCATGTTCGGCATGAGTTTCGTCTACGCGATCTTCGGCTCGGACACCGACATCTACTGGGCGCGCACGCGTGTAACCGAGCAGATCGGTCGTGCACAACAACAAATGCCGGCAGGCGTGGCGCCGACGCTAGGACCCGATGCAAGTGGAGTCGGTTGGGTATTCCAGTACGTGCTCGAGGACACCAGTGGCACGCGCAATCTCGCCGAGATGCGCGCGCTACAGGACTTCACCGTGCGCCCGGCCCTGCAGGGCACTGAAGGCGTCGCGGAAGTCGCTTCGCTGGGCGGTTATGAGCGCCAGTACCAGGTGCTGCTCGACCCTAACAAACTGACCGCGTACGGAATCAAACCGGCCGACGTGATCCGCGCGGTACGCGACTCCAACGCCGAAGTGGGAGCCCGGGTGCTTGAGATGGCCGGCCGGGAGTACGTCGTTCGCGGGCGCGGATACGCCCGCTCGCTGGATGATATTGAACAAAGCGTCGTGGGGGTTGCTCCGGGAGGCGTGCCCATTCGCGTGCGCGACGTCGCGAGTGTGCAATTCGGATCCGACATCCGCCGCGGGGCCGCCGACTGGAACGGCCGTGGCGACGCGGCCGGCGGCATCGTCGTCATGCGCCTCGGAGCAAACGCTCTCGACGTCATCGGAGCCCTTAAGACACAGATTCGCAATCTCGCTCTGCCAGAAGGCGTCCGGCTTATCCCGACCTATGATCGCTCGGAGCTCATCCTGGGATCAGTCGCGACGCTGCGCACGACGCTGATCGAAGAAGCCATCGTGGTCGCCGTCATTTGTCTCGTCTTTCTGATGCACGCGCGTTCCGCGCTCATCGTCATCATCATCTTGCCGCTGTCCGTGCTGCTCTCGTTCATCGGCATCCGTTACCTGGGACTTACCACCAATATCATGTCGCTGGGCGGCATCGCGATTGCCATCGGCGAGCTATCCGATGCCGCCATCGTCCTCATTGAAAACGCGCATACGCGGCTGGCAGCCGCAGCGCCGAGTGAGGATCGGCGGCGAATCATCATCGACGCCTGCAAGGAAGTCGGCCGCCCAATTTTCTATTCTCTGCTGCTGATCACCGTCAGCTTCCTGCCGATCTTCACATTGGCAGGCCAAGCCGGGAGGCTATTCGAGCCGCTGGCCTATACCAAGACGCTCGCCATGTTCGCTGCGGCCCTGCTGTCGATCACGCTTGCACCGCCATTGATGATCTGGCTGCTGCGGGGGCGGATTCGCACGCAGAACGAGAATCCCGTCAACCGATTCCTGGCCCGCGTCTATCTACCTGTAGCAACGCTGGTCGTGCGCCGCCGTCGGTTGATCGCGGCGGCTGCCGCGGTCATCATCGTCGCAACACTCCCTGTATTCCTGCGGCTGGGCTCGGAGTTCATGCCACCGCTCGATGAGGGTTCCCTGCTGGTGATGCCGACGACGTTTCCCGGCATTTCCATCGAAGAGGCGCGCCGCGCTCTCAACGCGCAGCACCGCATCATCATGAGTTTTCCGGAAGTGGCCTCCGTGCATGGCAAAGCCGGCCGCGCCGAGACGGCCACCGATCCTGCCCAACTCGACATGAACGAATCCGTCGTCATGCTGCATCCGCGGGATAAATGGCCGTCGCAAAGCTTCCCGCGCTGGTACAGCGACTGGGCGCCGCGATGGCTCGCGGCCGCGCTTGGCACGGTCTGGCCTGAACAGCGGGCGCGAACGCAGGTGGAGCTCACGCGTGATCTCGACGCCGCGCTTCGCATGCCGGGTTATCAGATGGCGATCTCTCCACCCATTCGCACTCGAATCGACATGCTGACCACCGGGGTGCGCACGCCGGTAGGCGTCAAGGTATTCGGACCAGACCTTGCGGGCATTGAACGCGTGAGCCTTGAGCTCGAAGGACTGCTGCGTCAGGTCCCAGGGACGCGCAGCACGTTCGCCGAACGGCAGACCGGTCGCGAGTACATCGACATCATTCCGGACCGAGAGGCAATCGGAAGATTCGGACTCTCGATGCGCGAAGTCCTCGACGTTGTCGAAGCGGCCATCGGGGGAATGCCAATCTCGACAGTGATCGATGGCCGGGCCCGTTACTCCGTCAACGTTCGTTATGCCGCTGACTTCCGTGCCGACCCCGAAGCCTTGCGTGCCTTGTTAGTGCCGATCTCCGAGCCTCAGGCCATGGCGCTTGGCGGAACCAACTCGGGCCGGGGAGCCAGTGCATCGTCGGCGTCGCGCGCCAGCCCCGGCGGAATGGATGCTATGGGCGGGATGGGCGGCGGCAGCGCCAACACGAGCAGCGGAACTTCTGGCGCCGCGCCGATGAATGCTGGGAATGCAGAAACTGACAATGCTGTTCAGCCTTGGCAGCAGGCCGGCAGCGCCGTGCCGCTCGGCTTACTCGCGGACGTTCGTGTGGTGTCCGGCCCACCGATGATCAAGGATGAGAACGGCGTGCTGGTGGGATATGTGTTCGCCGACATCAACAGCGCCGAGCGCGACCTCGGCGGTTGGGTCAACGACGCAAAGGGTCTAGTGAGTGATGGACTGATCCTGCCCGCGGGCTATCGCCTGCAGTGGACGGGCCAATACGAATTCATGGCGGAGATGCAGGCACGAATGCGCGTAGTGTTGCCGCTGACATTCTTGCTCATCGTTGCGCTCCTGTTTCTCTCGCTGCGCGGATGGATGCAGACCTGGCTCGTGCTCTTGAGTCTGCCTTTCGCCATCGCCGGCAGCGTGTGGTTGCTGGCGCTGCTCGACTACAATCTATCGACGGCCGTTTGGGTGGGTCTCATCGCGGTAGGCGGGGTAGCAGCACAGACTGGCATCGTCGTCATTGTTTACCTCGATCAGTCCTTCAATGAATGGCGCGCGGCGGGCCGGCTGCGTACGCGCGAGGATGTCGACACCGCCGTGATCGAAGGTGCTTCGAAATGCCTCCGCCCGATGTTGATGACTGTGGCGACGACTGTGCTGGGCCTCGCACCCCTGCTGTTTGAATCGGGCGTCGGCGCCGATCTTTCCGCGCGTACTGCGGCTCCCGTGGTCGGCGGTCTATGGTCCTGCATGTTCCTGACACTGCTCGTGTTGCCCGCGGTCTACGCGATCTGGCGTCGTCGCCAGTTTGTCGTAGCGCTGCCAGTCACCACCGCATGAACGCCCAGCCCCTGGGGCTCAGCGCTATCGAGGCGGCGACGCGCCTGGCGCAATCCGGGCCCAATGAATTAGCGCGCCAGCAACCGACATCAGTCTGGAAGTTGTTGCGGTCGCAGTTCGCAAGTCCCTTGATTGCGCTGTTGGTCGTCGCTTGCGTGGTATCCGCGTGGCTAGGTGAAGTCGCCGATGCAGTAGCCATCGGCGCGATTGTGCTGATCAATGGTGTAGTCGGTTTCTTCCAGGAACACCGCGCGGAGCGTGCAATTCATGCCCTTCGCGCGATGACTGCCCCGCGTGCCCGCGTAGTGCGCGGCGGCAAAGCTGAAGTCATCCCGGCAGCGGGTGTGGTCCCCGGCGATATTCTCTTGATCGAAGCCGGCGACATCGTCGCTGCCGACGGTGTTCTGCGCGAGGCCCATGCGCTGAGCACATCCGAAGCGGCTCTCACCGGAGAGAGCCTGCCAGCGCAGAAGAGCACCGAGCCCACACGGGAAGACGCGCCACTTGCCGAGCGGCACAATCGAGTCTTTTCGGGTACCGCCGTCTCCACGGGATCTGGTGTCGCAGAGGTAACGGCGACTGGAATGCGAACGGAACTCGGCCGCATCGCCCATTTGCTCGCAACCGTCGAGGATGAGGCAACGCCGTTGCAGGTGCGGCTCACCACTGTAAGTCGGACACTACTCCTCGCGTGCGTTGGCATCGTTGCCATAGTTGCCGGCCTCGGAATGGCACGCGAAATACCGGCCGTCGAGATCTTCATGTCGGCCGTCTCGCTCGCTGTAGCGGCCGTGCCCGAGGGACTACCTGCCGTAGTGACCATTGCACTGGCGGTCGGCGTACAGCGAATGGCCGCGCGACATGCCCTGGTCAGGCGGCTGCTCGCGGTGGAGACGCTCGGTTCCGCGACAGTAATCTGCACCGACAAGACGGGAACACTCACGACGGGTGTCATGACTGTTCGTGAAGTCTGGGGAACGGATCATCACAAGCTCATCGATGCCGCCGCAGCGTGCAGCGACGCTGAGCTCGGCGCCGATGCCCGTTCGGGCATCGGCGATCCTACCGAAATCGCAATTCTGATGGCGGCAGCCGAGCGCGGCATCCATCGCCGCAACATCGAAAGCGCGCGGCAAAGAATCGACCTGAATCCATTCGATTCGGACCGCAAGCGGATGTCGATCCTGCGAGCCGACGGTGTGCTGTACGTGAAAGGTGCGGCGGAATCTTTGCTTTCTGTGGCACGCGCTGTCCCCGAGAACTTCACCGCGGCACTCGATGACATGGCAAAACGCGGGTTGCGCGTCCTGGCCGTCGCACTCGGTAGCGAGAAGGCGGAGAAGGATCTGGAGGTACTGGGTCTCATCGGATTCGCCGATCCTCCACGTGTCGAGGTGATCGAGGCCATCGCACTCGCGCGCACCGCCGGCATCCAGACAGTCATGATCACGGGAGATCATCCGGTCACGGCTACCGCGATTGCACGCGAGCTCGGGTTGATTTCCGACGGTGAATCCAGCGACAACCGCGTGCACGCGCGCGCGACACCCGAAGACAAGCTGCGCATCGTGCGTCATTGGAAATCACAGGGACATGTGGTTGCCATGACCGGCGATGGAGTCAACGACGCCCCTGCTCTGCGCGAAGCGCACATCGGGATCGCGATGGGGCGGACCGGCACCGAGGTGACGCGCGAGGCGGCCGATATCGTCCTCACGGACGACAATTTCGCAAGCATCGTGGCCGCTGTCGAAACGGGTCGCGGGATATTCGACAACATCCGCAAGACTCTGGTGTATCTACTTTCCGGTAACGCCGCGGAATTGACAATCATGCTGGTCGCGGCCGCGGCGGGCCTGCCCCTGCCGCTGCTCCCGCTTCACCTGTTGTGGATAAACCTCGTGACCGATGGCGCTCCCGCGCTTGCACTCGTCACAGACCCGCCCGGTCCTGATGTCATGCGCGACCCGCCACGCGATCCTGCGGAGCCGATCCTCGGAAGGCCAGAATGGCGAGCCATTGCGTTAACTGCGTTGCTGCAGACCGCGATAGTAGTGGGGGTCTACGTGTGGGCACTCGAGGCCCGGGACCTGGACGCCGCACGCAACCTCGCATTCTCGGCGCTTGTGTTCGGAGAATTGTTGCGGGCCTTAGCCGCGCGCGATGCCAGACGACCATTCTGGGAGGTTGGCATCTTCACGAACCTGAAATTGCTGGCCGTCGTAGTCGCCTCGGTCGTCGTGCAACTCGGCCTGCACCACATACCCGCGATGCAGAAGCTATTCCAGATCAGCCCACTAAGCCTCGCCGACTGCGCGCTGACCCTCGCGCTTGGGTGCGTTCCCTTGGTGGCACTGGAGACGGTCAAGGTGATAACAAATCGAGTCTCTATGCGGTAGCTATTTGCGCATTCCCATGCATGCGAGCACAAATACGGTTGCTCACGCGACTGGTGAAATCGATGAGGTACCGCTCATGATTAGCCGATTCAAGTGCGGCTGTGCGCTATGACCTGACGCTTCGCCAACCGCCGTGCTCCAGGTTCGGCGCAATGGAGTGACGGGGATCGAAAGGGGTCCATAGCCGCGTATTGAACCTGAGTGTTACACGCAGGTTAAGATGCCCGTTGATCGCAATATTCAACACGCCTACTGCAAAATCGCCTCCATGACCACGAAACTGCCACCGTTCGCAGACCTCATTGAGCAAGCGCCTGACGGCGTAGTCATCGTGAACACCGACGGCATGGTCGTCTTTGCAAATGCTCGGATGGCGGATCTGTTCGGTTTTGCGCCTGGCGACCTCATCGGACGCCCCATCGAAACTCTGCTCCCCGCAAGATTTCGGCGTCAACATGCCGGCCATCGCGGGCACTACTCCGCGAGCCCCCGAGTCCGCCCGATGGGAGACGCGCGGTCTATTTTTCTCGGCGCGCGCATCGATGGGAGCGAGTTTCCTGTCGAGATTCAACTGGCGCCCATCCGATGGGACTCGCAGCGCTGGACAGTGGCGTTTGTGCGCGACGCCACCGAGCATCAATTGATACGTGATGAACTCGAACGCTCGAGGCAGGCAGCAGAGGATGTGGCACGGTTGAAAGGTGAGTTTCTGGCTCTCGCCGCTCACGATTTGAGCCAGCCGGTGCAGACCTTGGAGTTCGTAGTCAGTTGTATTCAGAAGCAGACAGGACTGCCAGACGACGTCGCGTCGCTCGCGGGCATTGCCTCATCGTCGCTGACGCGAATGCGCGAGCTACTGAAGATGCTGCTCGACATCTCGCGCATTGAGTCTGGCACGATTCAAGTTATGGAGCTGCCGATACAAGTGGTGGATATTCTGGACGACCTCGAACGCCAATTCGGGGCGAATGCTCGCGCGAAGAATCTTGCGTTCCATACGCGCTCGTGTGCGACGGTGCTTGCAACTGATCCAACACTGCTACGTGCAATACTCTCCAATCTCACTGCAAACGCCATTCGCTATACGCCGCGCGGCAAGGTGTCCGTCGATTGTGTGCCGGCAGCCGATGGCGGTGTGCGCTTCGCCGTTCAAGACACAGGCATCGGCATACCGCCGGAAAAGACGCAGATCATCTTCGATGATTTCTACAGGAGCGCGGATGCAGAATCAACCAGCCAAGACGGCTTCGGCCTGGGGCTTGGCATAGTTAGGCGACTGTCGAAAATTCTTGGATTCCCGGTGACAGTGGAGTCTGTGGTCGGACATGGCTCCACCTTCGCCGTACATATCCCAAAGGAGAAGGTACAGGCGGGCCCATCCCTGCAATAGTCAGGCGACTACTCGCGTTGGCGATTTTTACGTCATCGATCTACAGCTTTTCGCGCAGCGCAAACATTCTTCTCTGCATTCACGCAGGTCTCCGATGTCTTCGCAGCTGCGCGCGCATGCCTCGCAAACTTCGGCACAGGCGCCGCACACGCGCCCATGCAATGGCGAATTGCTCAGCATGAAGTTCGCCGAGGTTTGACAAAGCTCGGCGCAATTGAGCATCAGCCGCAAATGCGCCGCTCCAACATGGCGACCACCTTTTTCAAGGCAGTAGTTCATCGCCGTCTGCAGGCACATGCTGTGGCAGTCCAAGCATGCCTTGATGGCCGCTTGCATGGCTGCAGCCATTTGATGGCCCGGGGAAGGCTGCTCGGCCGCAAGAGCGCCAGTTGACGCGAGCGCCGCACCTGCGGTGATGCTGTTCTGCAGAAATCGTCGGCGCGACGCATTCGCCGCCGACGGGCTGCCGCGAGTATCAATTGGTAGCTGGGTGTTCATGATGACCTCGTGATGCGATCAGTGAATTTCCAAGGTAATACTCGCGCTGCGCGCGCTCCTCTCACAGCGTCGCCCACGCGCGTCCTTCACGCGCGAGCAACATTTCGGCTGACTCCGGTCCCCACGAGCCGGCGGGATACGACGACAGACCGTCCGCATTCCCTTTCCAATGTTCAATCACGGGCTCGAGCAGGCGCCACGCGTGTTCAATCCACATCTGGGGAAGAAACAAGGCCGCGTCGCCCAGCATCACATCGAGGAGCAGACGCGCGTAAGCCTCCGGCGGTTCGCCTCCGAACTCATCCGCGTAGTCGAATCGCAGCGCCGCTGACTTGACGTGCAACCGCGGCCCCGGCGCTTTTGCTTCGAAGCGCAGTTCGATGCCCTCGTTGGGCTGCAGCCGAAATCGCAACACGTTCGGCGACAACTGCTCGGCAAGCAACGGTCGCAAGACCGAAGCCGGCACTGATCTGAACTGGATGACGATGTCGCTGGTGTGGCGCGGCAGACGCTTCCCGGCGCGCAGATAGAAAGGCACTCCCTGCCAGCGCCAGTTGTCCAGTTCCAGGCGCAGGGCGACAAAGGTCTCCGCCACAGAATCCACGGCCACTCCAGATTCTCCGCGATAACCCGGAACCTCTTTTCCTGAGATTTCACCCGCCGTGTATTGCCCGCGGACCACACAGCAACTGCACTCTTCGGGCCGCAGCGACTTCACCGCCGCGAGCACTTTGACTTTCTCATCGCGCATCGAGCAGTCCTGCATGGTGGAGGGTGGCTCCATGGCGGTCAGACATAGCAGTTGGAGCAAATGGTTCTGGACCATATCGCGCAGTAAGCCCGTCTGTTCGAAGTAACCGGCGCGATGACCGATCCCATCGGTTTCAGCAACGCTGATTTGCACGTGATCGACATAGGTCCGATTCCAGATCGGTTCGCAGATTGCATTTGCGAAACGGAACACCAGGAGATTCTGTACGGTTTCCTTGCCGAGGTAGTGATCGATCCGATAGATCTGGGATTCCTCAAACGTTCCGTTCAGCTCTTCGTGCATCTGCCGCGCGCTCGCAAGATTGCTGCCAAACGGCTTTTCGAGCACGGCTCGCACCCAGCCACCGGGCCGCTCAACGCAAAGCCCGCTATCCCTGAGGCGCCCAATGATCGCCATCACCAGCTGCGGGGGCGTCGCGAAATAGAGAACTCGCTTGTCAGCGACGCCGTGCGTGCGATCCAGCTCCTCGACGCGAGTAGCCAACGCCTTGAACGTGCCTGCATCCTCGTAGCTCACCGTCTGGTAGAAGCAGCGCTTCAGCAGACCTCCAGTCGGGGCCCGATTCGCGGCGAGGACGTCATTCACGCGCTGGCGAAACGATTCGTCATCGTACGGCGTGCGCGCGACGCCAAGAATGTAGCTGCGTTCATTGAGAGCATTTTCGGCGAGCAAGCGAAAGAGCGCCGGCAGCAGTTTGCGGCTGGCAAGATCCCCGGAAGCGCCAAAGATGATGATGGCGCAGGCCTCGGATTTGGCTCGCGTGTTGGTTTCGTCTGACACTGCCCTTACTTCGACGGGCCGTCAGCAGACTTTGAATCCGCCGGCGTCACGGCGTGGCCACCGAATTCACGCCGCAATGCGGCCAGCACCCGAAGTCCAAACCCATTCTCCTGACGCGAGGCGAAGCGCTGAAATACCGCGGCGGTGATCGCCGGAGCAGGGACGCCCAGTTCTATTGCCTGCTGCACGGTCCAGCGTCCTTCGCCGGAGTCGTCCACACGCGCCTTCAATGAAGAAAGGTGTGGGTCAGTGGTGAACGCGCGCTCCATCAGCTCGAGAAGCCACGAACGAACCACGCTGCCCCGGTTCCAGAGCGCGGCGACCGCCCGGAGATCGTAGTTGAATCCAGAAGCCTGGAGGAGCTCGAACCCTTCCGCATAGGATTGCATCAATCCATACTCGATTCCGTTGTGGACCATTTTTAGAAAATGACCCGCCCCCACCGGACCCGCATGTAGATAGCCGTCTGCGGGCGCGAGTGTCTCGAGCAACGGCGCAACCCGGCGAACGTCCGCCGCATCGCCACCGACCATCGTGCAATAGCCATTCTGCAGACCCCAGATGCCGCCACTGACGCCCGCATCGATGAATCCTATTCCATGCGAGCGTAGGTTTTCCCCCCGACGCACTGCGTCGCGAAAATGGCCGTTAGCGCCATCCACGATGAGATCCCCTGCTGCAAGCCGCCCGAGAAGTTGCTCTACGTGGTCATCCACCAGCTGCCCTGCCGGCAACATCAGCCACACAACTCTCGGCGCCGGCAGGCGCTCGATCAGCGTCGCAAGATCAGTCGCTGCAACTGCGCCATGCGTCCCGAGTTCTTCAGCCTTCTGAGCGCTGCGGTTGTACGCCACGACAGCATGGCCGCCACTCAGCCAACGGCGCCCCATGTTGAAACCCATGCGTCCGAGTCCGATGAGGCCGATCTGCATGGAGATACTCCTAACTAGATTGGTGGGTATCGGATTTGCGGCTGATGGTTTCAAGCAGCGAATCGAAGGCGTCGGCAAAGAGTTTCACGCCCTCTTGCTCCAATTGGGCCGAGACCGCGTTCAGGTCCACGCCAGCATGCCTCAGTTCGCCCAGCAGGCGTCCAGCCTCCGCTTGAAAGAATGGACTCGCCAGATCACTGCGCACCTCTCCGTGGTCGCGGAACGCGGCGAGGGTTTGCGGCGGCAACGTATTCACGGTGTCGGCAGCCACCAGGCCCTCGACGTAGATGACATCGCGATAGGTCGCATTTTTTGGACTGGTGCTCGCCCACAAGGGTCGCTGAATCTGCGCGCCCTGCGCCGCGAGCGCTCGGAAGCGCCGACTTTCTCGCGTTCTCAGAAAGCAACCGTAAGCTGCAGTCGCGTTGGCAATCGCGGCCTTGCCCTGCAATGCGGCGACCGCGTTGCCGAGCGACTGAAGCAGTGGGTCCACGGCAGCATCGACTCTGCTGATGAAGAAACTCGCCACCGAGGCCGTGTGCGAAAGCGTCTGCGAGCCGGCGCGCTCCGCAGCTTCCAGCCCGCTCAGCCACGCATCCAACACTTGTTCGTATCGCTCGACGGAGAATATCAGCGTCACGTTGATGTTGATTCCTTCAGCAATCGCGCTTGTGACTGCTGGCAACGCCTCGGCCGTGCCGGGGATCTTGATCATCACATTCGGCCGTGCGACGGCACCGAAAAGGCGGCGCGCTTCGATCAAAGTTGCAGCGGAGTCGCTCGCCAGGTGCGGGTTCACTTCCAGCGACACGTAACCGTCGCGCGCATGTGTTCGTTCGTACACGGGTGCAAAGAGATCGCAGGTGTCGCGGATGTCCGCGATCGCGAGCGCTTCATACAGCTCCAACGCCTGTGTCCCTTTACCGGCGTAGGCACGAATAGACGCCTCGTAAGCGGTACCGACCGAGATCGCCTTCTGGAAAATCGCGGGATTTGAGGTGACACCTGTAACGCCGTCGCGCTCGATCAGTTTCGCGAGATCGCCAGACCGCAGCAAATCCCGGGTGATGAAATCCAGCCACACACTCTGGTTCGCACGGCTCAGCAGCCTTACGCGGCTTGTCGAAGGGACGTCAACGTTCACTTTTGGATTGGGCGCATTCATGGTGACGTCCACAACAAAGGTCTAGTGCGGTCTAAAACCACATGCGAAAGCCGGCGACGAACCGATGTTCATTCACGGGATCACCTGCTGCGCGACGACGATCTGCGGTGCCGGAGAAGGAACGCTCCCACACGTAGCCTGCATACGGCGCGAATTTGCGACGCATCTCGTACCGCAGCCGAAGCCCCGCTTCGATATTGCCAAGCCCAGCGCCAAGGCCGCGTTCGTCTTCAGATTTGCTGTAGGCATTCGCTTCGACATTCGGCGTCAGGATCAAACGATTCGTAAAGCGAACGTCGTAGGAGACCTTGACCCGCGCCGCGAGCCGGCCGTCGTCCCCCACGTAACCGGTGGCCTCGACGATGAACCAATACGGCGCCACGCCCTCGATTCCGGCAGCCAGGTACGTATGCGCGCCGTCACCAAAATCTTGCCGCAGACCGAGCTGCGTACCCCAGAAAGCAGAATGCGGTCGCCACCATAGGATCTCTCCACTGGTCGTAGGATCCAGTTCACCTGGAACCTTCAGACCCTGCGTACGCACCCACAGCTTGTTGCGATCGTCACCGTAGTTCGCCTGTAGATTCCAGGCGTAGCCATCGCCTTCATTGCCGGACAGATACTCGAGCTCGTCAGCCGACAACCAGCCGAAACTGATCTGATCGCTGGTCTCCATGCCGGCCATTCCTGTGTACTCGTAACCCTCGGCATAGGCGTGAGGATCGCGCGCATCCGGCGGGGCGCGACCCCCTTGCATCGAGCCCATCTGCATGTCGCCCATCGACGGCGTCTCGGCTGGCATCTGATCGGCACTTTTCGTTTCCGCATGAGTTGCATGCTCTGGCGGCGGCGGGTCCGCGCTTTCGGTCGCCGGGGACGGCGGCACATGCCCAGCGTGTGCGCTCTGGTCACGTTGTTCTTGTGACAGCACGGGTGCGCCGATCATGCAGGCTGCCAATATCGCTACGAGAGTATGCCTGGGCGCTCGCGTAGTTAGGCTACTCATGCGACCACCACCTCACGGAACATCCCTGCCGCCATGTGATAGAGCAGGTGGCAGTGAAAGGCCCAGCGGCCAGGAGCATCCGCAGTCACCGCAAAACTGACGCGCTGTGCCGGCTGGACAGACACGGTGTGCTTGCGCACTTGAAATTCGCCGCGCTCTGATTCGAGCTCACTCCACATCCCATGCAGATGCATGGGATGCGTCATCGTCGTGTCATTGACCAGCACGACGCGCAGCCTCTCGTCCCTGCGGAAGTGGATTGGCTTTGCTTCATTTAGCTTGAGGCCGTCAATCGACCACTGGAAACGCTCCATGTTTCCCGTGAGATGAAGTTCGATCTCGCGATTCGGGTCGCGAAGGTCCAGCGCACCACCAGGTGTGCGCAGGTCGGCATACGTCAGCACGCGGCGTCCGTTGTCGCGCAGGTTGATGCCTGGGTCATCCAGGTTGGCGCGTGGGTAGTCCACACGCATGTCGACGCCCGGACCGTATTCGCTGCGGGCATGATTTGCCTTGCGCATCTCAGTCGTCGCGCCGTGCGCGGCGTGGCCACCAGCGCCGCCTGGCTTTGACGCCATGGCGCCCATCATATCGACGTCCATTAACCACACAGGAGCATCGATTCTGGGTGTCTCTGCCTGCATGCCTGTGCGCGGCGCGAGGGTGCCGCGCGCGAAACCGGTTCGATCCATCGACTGCGCGAAGATTGTGTACGGGCGATCGTCCGGCATTTGCACGATCACATCGTAGGTTTCCCCCGGACCGATCCGGAACTCATCGACCTCGACCGGCTCCACTTCCTGTCCATCCGTCGAAACCACCGTGAGCTTGAGACCCGGAATGCGCACATCGAAATAGGTCGCGGTGCCAGCCCCGATGAAACGGAGCCGCACCCGCTCCCCGGCCAGCGCGATGCCAGTCCAGTTGCCTGAGGGGGATGTGCCATTCATTAGATAGGTGTAAGTTGCCGCCGACACATCGCTGTAGTCTGTCGGGTTCATCCTCGAGCGATTCCACATTCCACGACGCGTCGTCGCACCCGCCAGTCCCACACGCGAAAGATCTGCGAACAGATCTTCAGTCGTGGGCAATCCGAAGTTGTAGTAGCTGCCCATCTTTTTCAAATTGAGATAGAGCTGCAGCGGATCCTCATCGGTCCAGTCGCTCAGCAGCACTGCATAGTCGCGCTCCGGTCGGGTTGACTCAGGCGCGCGCGGTTCTGCGATCAGCGCACCATAGAGCCCCGTCTGTTCGTGCAATGTGTGCGCGTGGTACCAATAGGTGCCGCTCTGACGCACTGTGAATCGGTAGATGAAGGTTTCACCTGGCGGGATGCCGGTAAAGCTGATGCCGGGCACGCCGTCCATTTCCGCCGGAAGAATCAGCCCGTGCCAATGGATGCTGGTCATCTCAGACAGCCGATTGGTCACTCGCAGAGTAACGGCGTCCCCTTCCCGAACTCGCAATACTGGCGCCGGCACCTGCCCATTTACGGCGGTGGCAATACCTTTCTGTCCGGTGTAGTTCACCGCCAGCGCGGTGATTTCGAGATCGAACACTGGACCCATGAGCTCGGACTGCAGTCCGGATGCGGCGGATTCGCGCGCGTGGGTCCAGGTTAAGGCCCCTAACGCGGCTGCGGCGGCCGAACCTTCAACAAAACTTCTTCTGGAGAATCGCGTGACGATCCGCTTCATGTACTTTCCTCGACCGGCACAGGGATCGGATCACTCCGCAGCGGCTGATGCTTGTTCTGCGCTGCGCGCCATCTCGCGGTGCCAGTCCGCCATGGCGCGGTAGTGCTTGGCACTTGCTTCGTGCCCCTCACTCAGGCCGCGGAGATGATCTCTCGCGCCTGCTGCCATCGGATGGTTGTCCCGCTGCATGCGATGCTCGTAGCTCTCCTGCAGCCCGCGGTCTTCCCCGAATTCGCGCTGCGCTCCTTGCGCTCGGGACTCGTAGTACGAAGCGATGGCTTCATGGTCTGCGGGCTCGCGCGCCTCCGCGACTTTTTGCGCTACGTTGGCCTCGGTGACCACAGTCGGGCTGGCAGCGGCATTTGTTGCTGCGCTGCCGGTTTGTTTATCACAGCCGGCAAGTCCGCCGGCTGCGAGGAGAGCCCCCAACAACACGCAGGTCCGCACGCGCCTGGAGATGTTGGAAACAACGGTCACATGTGCCCCATCTTGTCAGTCTTCGGTGGGTTCTTATCCGGCATCGACATGGGCGCCGGATCAGCCGTTGACTGCGCCGGTGCCGTGCCTGTGAGCTGCTTGCGCTGCTGATCGGTAAGTACCTTGGCAGCCTCTCCCACGGCGCGCACGAATGTGATGCGCTGATCGGCGCGCAACCGCTCGATCTCACGGGCCTTCTTCTCGACCTCGGCGATCTGGGGCTGGTCTGCGCCCGTGAGCTGCCACATCTCCTGCTCTGCGGCGTCGATCTGCCTCTGCACCTCACCCTGCTTCAGCAGTGACTGCTGCTTGCGCTGGGCGAGTGCCTGCTTCTGCTGTGTAGTTAAGGTGATGTGCTCCGGATGATCAAGAAAGAAGCCGGTAGCGCCGATGTGATACAGGTGCGACTGACCGGGAAATCCCGGCAGCGCCGAAGGCGTCGCCATTGCCGCTGGGCTGTTCATGCCGCCCATGGCACCCATCCCCATCATCCCGTCGTCACTCATCTTCGGGCGCATCTTATCCATGCGCTTCATCATGTCCATTTCCATGCCCATTCCGCCGGAGGGCGCCGGCATCGAGGCGTCCGGAGGGGGATCGCCCATCGGCATGTCCATGTCATCTTCCATTTCCATGCCCATGCCCATCTTCTTCATCCCGGGCTTCGCCGGGGCGGGACGATTCTGAGCAATCGCCGCGCCGCCCGCAGTGGGCCGCACGCGTTGCTCGAGCAGGCGCACCTGTTCGCGCAGCTTGGCCAATTCCTGCTGCATCTGCGTCGTGTCCGCCGCCGCAGCGGGCGTACTTGCTGGCGCGTGCGTGCTGGGCATCGCGGCTGGATCGGGTGTCTGTGCACCGGCCGACGCGAGCGCGAAAGACAACAGCAGTCCGCCAAAGCGGCTCGTTGTCGGCTTGCTTAGACAGAGTTTCATAGGGGGAATCCTCGTGCGGAAGTTGACAAAGTCATGCCCAGAAGATCCCGCGCTGGCTCCCGGCGATCTCGCCATGGTGTGGTTGGGCAGCGCGGATACATGCGGCCATTAGAGCCAACATTTATCGTGAAATCGTCTCCGCTCTCAGGACGCGCTCTTGCAAGTCGAGGCGCTGCCGTAAACTGGCGATAAATAGGTAGGTTGTCGCACTCGGTTTCCAAAGCTCCGTATTGACTCGCCCACTTGACCGCGTGACATGTGGATACGGTCAAAGCTACGATTTGTGTTGAGCACCCAAGCGCCAGCGGGCGCGAGCGATTAACCAATGAACGACGAGAACCCTTCAGGCGCTGATGCAACGAGTGAACAGTTGGTCAACTCGGCGATGGTCCGAGCCGTGCTGCGCGAGCTCATGGCAAAACTCACCTCGCTCGCTGCGGACGACCGCCCCGATCACATTGACTTGAGACGGCTTCCATTGCCGCAGGGGGCGTTGGATGAGCTGCGAACGTGGCTGGGAAGCGGCGAGGTGGAAGCGACGGTCACGGCGCTCGGGACTACTACCATTCGGGAAACTGGCATTGCCGGCGTGTGGTGGGTCCGACATGCCAAGACCGTTGGTGAAGTCTTCTCCGAGCATCTGGAGATTTCGCGGTCGCCCGACCTTTTGTCGGCGCATCCAGACGACGTGACGCAGGCGGCCGATACATTGCGCAGCCGACTATCGGTCCTAGAATCAGCTTCGCCGCGGCCGACCTGCTAACAGATCCGCGGCAAGGGATCCGATTCGAGCTCCTCGAGCAAGCGTTCACCACCAAGTTCCGTCTCGAGCACCACGAGTGAATCCGTGTCGGTCAATTCGCCAACGTCCGCAGCCTCAGCGCCTGCTCCTCGCATCGCATCCAGCGCCTCCGGCGCCGCATCAGCGGCGACAACGGCCACGACGCGTCCTTCGCACGCAAGGTACAGGGGATCGAAACCCAGCATCTCGCACACCCCCTGCACTTCAGGACGTAACGGAATCCGTGCTTCCGTCATGCGCACGCCGAGACCGGTGGCTCGGGCAATTTCGTTTGCCACTGTCGCAAGACCGCCGCGCGTGGGATCACGCATGAAGCGAAGACCTGATACGCCGCGCAAAGCATGGCAGATAGGAGCGACGCTGGCGCAGTCGGACTGCAAGGCGCCACGCAAAGAAAACTCTCCGCGCGCCAGAAGGACGGCAGTGCCATGGTCTCCAACAGGACCACTTAGCAAGACGCGGTCGCCCGCGAGGATTCGGTCCATTCCGAGCTGCAGGCCACGCGGCCTCGAACCGATACCGGTCGTGCAAAGATAGAGGCCTCCGCCTTCGCCGCGTCTAACCACTTTGGTATCCCCGGAGACAATGCGAACCCCGGCGGCATTTGCTGCGGCCGCCATCGAAATAATGAGCCGCTCGAGACGCTTTATCTCCAGTCCTTCCTCGATGAAGCAGCTCAGCGTCAAGTACAGAGCATCGGCGCCGGAAACCGCCAGATCGTTGACCGTGCCATTCACGGCCAGCGATCCGATGTCGCCCCCCGGGAATTCCAATGGGTCGACCGTGAAACCATCCGTCGACACCACGATCTCCGTATCCGGCAGACGGATTACCGCGCCGTCGGCGGTCTGATCCAGGGTTGGATTGCCCAGGTACCGAACGAATATCTCGTCAATCAGCTCGCGCATCTGGCGCCCGCCGTTGCCATGCGCGAGCAAGACGTGGGTTTCACGCATCATTGACCTCCGCGATTTCGGTCATCCGGGCGCGCAATCGCTGTCGTCCCTGCACTTCGACGATCTGCCCGTAGCTCAATCCGCCGTCGTTCGGAGGAACGCGCCCGTGCAGCACTACCTCAAATCCGTTCGCTACCAGTAGTTCGACGGCCTCCTCCGTGAGGCGGCGGTTCTGGAATACCCCGCCCGTCAATCCCACCCGGGTCACCGGAAGGCGGCGGCGCGCCGCGAACGCCTGGTCCAGTAGCGACCCGGCCAGCGAGGAATGAAAAAAGTCTGCGCGCTCTGCGATCGAGCCACCATGGCTGACAAGTGCGCGAAACAGAGGCGCCCAATCCACGCTCCAGAAATCGGCGGAGTCTTGATCGATAGGCAAGGCGAGACCCGGAACGCGAGATCGGGTGTGCGCCTCCAACATTGCGGGAGCCTGCCCGTCGTAGCTGGCGGTTTCCAACAACCCCAACAACACTGCAGCGGCGTCAAACAGACGGCCAACCGCGCAAGACTCGTGAACGTTGACGCGCCGTTCCCACGCGTGCCGCACCATCGCGTATTCCGGCTGGCGGGCGCGGAAAGACATGCCAAGCTGCCAGCAAATTGCAGCGGCGCTACGCCAGGGTTCGTGCGCGACCAGGTCGCCGCCCGCAAGCTTCAGCGGACGAAAACTACCAAGGCGCCGCCACTGTCCCGGCATGCCATACAGTGCCTCGCCGCCCCAGAGAACTCCATCTTCTCCGAGTCCGACGCCGTCCCAGGCAAACACCAGCGCTGGCGATTCGAGCGCGCATTCGCCCGCGAGTGCCGAAGCATGCGCGTGATGATGTTGGACAGTTTCGATGGGCAGCTTCTGCCGACGCGCCCAGGAATTCGTCGAAAATCCCGAATGCATGTCGCATGCGATGCGCGCGGCGCGCACGCCGTAGAGCTGCTGCATACCTTCGGTGACGGATTCGAAGATTCGCGCCGAGCGGACCGAACCCTGGTCGCCCAGATGAGGCGAAACCACGACGCGGTCTCGCCAACCTACGGCGGCAGTCGTGCGCATCTGTCCGCCACACGCTAGCACCGGCGCGTCCAGCGTGCCCGCCAGTGACAGTGTCAGCGGCGCCGTGCCGCGACCCAGGCGCACGGGGACTACACGGCCGGCAATCACACGGACGACGGGGTCATCGGCGGCCCGATGAATCGGCCGGTCGTGGTGTAGATAGGCATCACAGCACTCTTCCAAACGATGCTCGACTTCTTCCGGGTCGGTCAGAACGGGTTCGCCGCTGATATTTGCACTGGTGGCGATCAAGGGTCGTCCCATCGCCTGCAACAACAAATAATGCAGCGGGCTGTACGGAAGCATCAGACCGATCTCTACCAGGCCCGGCGCCACGCCGGCCGCTAGCGCGGCGCCGGCACGGCGCCGTACCAGCACGATCGGACGCACCGGATCACAGAGCATCGATTCCTCGAGCGCATCCATGTGCGCCAGCTCGCGGGCGTACCTCAGCTGCTCTGCCGGCTGCGTGGGAACCATGACCGCGAATGGCTTGTGCGGCCGGCGCTTCGCGGCGCGCAGACGTTCCACGCTGGCGTCGCGCGATGCGTCACATACAAGGTGGTAGCCCCCGATGCCTTTGACCGCCACCGTGAGGCCATCCAACAATACGTGGACGCACGCAGCAAGCGCTGCCTCATTGCCATGCACGACGGTGTCGGCGCGTCGAAACGTGAGCGTCGGGCCGCAAGCCGGACATGCCAGAGGTTGTGCGTGGAATCGGCGGTCAGCCGGATCTTCGTACTCTCTTCGGCACTGCGGACACATCGCGAAGTCGGCCATCGTCGTGTTGATCCGATCGTACGGAAGCGAGCGGATAATCGAATAGCGGGGACCGCATTGCGTGCAATTGATGAACGGATAGCGATAACGACGCGCCAACGGATCCGACATTTCCGCAAGACACTCGTCACACACAAAGTGATCCGGCGGCAGTTCGGCATCGCCACCCTCGCCCTGACTCGATCGGATTTCGAAAGAATCGGCGGTATCCATGTGCGAATCGGCCGGCTCTATGCGGGCGATCCGCGGCCGCGCGAGCGGCGGCGCGCGCTCCACGAGGTCATGCAGAAAGCGATCAATTGCTGTCATGTCGCCGCGGGCGAAAACCTCCACACGCCCGGCGCGGTTGAGCACCCATCCACGGATTCCATGCGAAATCGCGAGACGATTCACGAATGGGCGAAAACCCACGCCTTGTACGCGGCCCTCAACAGCGATCAGAACGGCGCGTGAACGCACGAAGCTCTCGTGCGGCGATCTGGTTAGGCCCGTCACGACACGTCGCCTGCCGCCAATCTCCATTGTGCAGCTGTGTCGTGAACCAGCTGTCTGACCTGCACCAGGGCATCTTCCACAGCGGGGCTGAGTTGCATGCCCCAGTCAATGACTGCCGGCTCCACAGCGATGAGGGCACGGCGCGGCGGCAATGCTCCACTGACCCTCGCCATGTCGAGAAGATCTTTGAGTCCGAGCTCATGGACCGTACGCAGGCGCGAACAGAGCAGTCCATCCATCGCCTCATCGCGATAACAATCTACGCTGCCAGGTTTGCGGTCGAGCCGCGCGGCGTCGATGACGATCAGTCCGTCGGCGTTCTCAACAAATTCCAGCAGTGCAATGCCAAGTGTGCCGCCATCCACCAGAATCAGATCTCCCTCTTCGTCGCTTTCGCGCACGAGTTCGAGGGCTCGCACCCCCACGCCCTCGTCGGCGAGCAAGATGTTCCCGATGCCCAGCACGACGATGCGAGGAACTGACTTCATGGAGGATCAGCCCGCTCGCTTGGCGCTAGGTGGGCGTGCGTTGGGATTTGCACGCGTGCCCGCGCTCCACCACACATGACAAGCGCCCTCGTCCGACACCATGCAGGGACCGATGGGCGTGCGCGGCGTGCAGGCGCGTCCGTAGAGATAACAGTCGCTCGGCAAAACCTTTCCCAGAATCACGCGGGCGCAATCGCAGCCGGGCGGCATTTCCGCGCGAGCGACAGACTCACGGCCAGTCTGCAAATCAAACTTTCGCCGCGCGTCAAGACAAGCTAACTCGGGACGCAACTGAAATCCGGAGCGGGCGATGGTCCCAATCCCGCGCCACTTGGCGTCCACGACTTCCATTGTCTGCGCGAGGCACTCGCGCGCGACCCGGTTGCCGCTGGGTTTGACGGTCTCTGCATAACAATTGTCGAGGAAGGCACGGCCTTCCATGCGTTGGCGCAGCACGGAATACAGCGCGGCAAGCAGCGTCTCGGGTTTGAAACCACCGATCGCCGCGGGCATTCCGTGTCGAACTACAAACTGCCATTCGTCCGACCCCATGATCGTCGCGACGTGGCCGGGCGCCACCAGAGCCTCGAACCCGACCTCCTCCGAATCAAGCAGCATCGCAACTGCCGGCCAGGTCAGACGCCCACTAACCAGGAAGAAGAGATTGCGCGGCACGCCCTGCTGAATCATCGCCGCGATCGGCGCGAGCGTGGTCTCGAAACCGGCGACGAAGAACACGACGGTGGTAGAGGGATTTTCGCGGGCGATAGTCAGCGCCTGCTCGGGACTGGCCAACGGACGCACGTCCGCACCGGCAGCCTTGGCCTGTTCGAGCGAGCGAACCTGATTCTTGGCAACGCTCACCGGCACGCGCAGCATGTCGCCGAAGGCAACGAGTATGATCGGCTGCGTCAACGCCAGCTGGATTGCATCGTAAACGTCTTCTTCCGGGCAGATGCACACCGGGCAGCCTGGCCCAGGAATCACCTTCACGTTAGGCGGCAGGGCTCTGCGCAAGCCGGACTGCGCGAGCGTCCTTTCGTGTCCGCCACACACATTGAGCACCCGGACTTCATTCGGTAGCGGGAGCCGGCGAATACGCGCGAGCCACTCAGCCGCTGAGATGGTCATGCGCATGCCCATGGACAAGGCGCGGCGTGGTCGCGGTCGCCTGTTGCGAACGGACCTCGGCGAGCGTGTGATCCAACCATTGCAGCCAAGGATCAAGCGAGGCAGGAGTGCGTGTCGAGATCCGCAGTAGCGGCACGTGTACTCCGATGGACGCGAGCGCGTCTTCAGCGCGCCGCGGCTCGAACTCCGGCACGTGAGGCAATAGATCCATCTTGGAAAGAAGCACGAGATCACTGGTGCGGAACATCACTGGATACTTCGCCGGCTTGTCATCACCCTCGGTGACCGACAACAGCGTCACATTGCGGTGCTGCCCTAGCCCGAAGCTCGCCGGACACACGAGGTTGCCGATGTTCTCGATGAAGAGCAGATCAATGCTGTCCAGGTCCAGCGCGTGCAGCGCATCGTGCACCAGCGAGGCATCGAGGTGGCAGGCGGTGCCGGTCGTGATCTGGATCGCCGGGACCCCCTGGGCGCGAATCCGGCGCGCATCGTTCTCGGTCTCCAGATCGCCCTCGATCACCGCGAGGCGCAGCTTGCCGCGCAATCGGGGAATCGTGGCTTCCAGCAACGACGTCTTGCCCGAGCCGGGAGACGACATCAGATTGATCACCACAATACCGTGCATGTCGAAATGCTCGCGATTGTGTTTCGCCTGGCGCTGATTGCCGTCGAGAATTCCGCGGACTACCTCGAACTGCTCGCGCACCACCGTTGCAGGTTTGCCAGAAGCTTTCTCTGCCGGCTGATCAAGCGTTGCCGTCGCGCCGCACCCGCATTTGTCACACATGTCCGTCTCCTTAGTTAGCCATCTCGGCCGCGCCTGCGGCCGGGATATCCATTTCGATACGCAACAGCAGAAGCTCATCCCCGGTGCGCATACTCGTGCGCACACTTGCGCAATGCTGGCAACGCAGATCGCCAGGCGATGCCGAACCGTTCCGTCCGCAGGATGCACACGACACGACAATCTCACCGATCTCCAGTGTCAATTCGGTCCGCGCCGTCGTCGGACGTGCCAGCCGCGCGACCTCGAACGCGCGGCGAAGCAGCGAAGGCTCGACGCCCGAGAGCGGACCGACCCTGATCGTGGCAGCAGGCACATCGAGCGCGCCGCGCGCCTGCGCGACGATTTCGATCTGGTCGAGCAAAGCTTGCGCAACGGAGAGTTCATGCATGAGATTCGCCGCCGATTTTCGCGAGAACTTCATCGAAGGCTTCCCAATACCGGTGAGCCTCCGACTCACTGATGCGCTGAATCGCATAACCAAGATGCACGAGCACGTGATCGCTGACACTCACTACCTGGTCCTGCAACAAGAAGAGATTGACGTCCCGCGACACGCCTTTGCTGGAACACCGCGCCAGAAAACCCTCGATGGCATCCACTCGCATGGGTACGGCCAGGCACATGCTGAGTTCTCGAGTTCCTATAGATCGCCCAGCAACTGCGGCAATCGCGCCGCCAACAGTCGCTGTTGCCGATCATTCAAAGAGGCGTTCAGGCGAACTGTCGCGGTGTTGACCGCACGCAATTGCGCGATGCGCAGGGCATGAAGGCGCTGCTGATGATCGAACCGTTCTGAAAGCCCCGATGTCGTCACGGGCTTCGGCGCGCGCCCATCGTCAGGACTTACACGCGCTGCCAGGACCGCGTCCTGCAACTCGACCCACGCCGGCTGCTGAGCCGCAGTGATAGCCAGGTCCTTGCGCAGTTTCTCGAGCCCAAGCTTTCCACCATCGCTGTCCGCACCCGCAGTGCTCGCGGGCTTTGCCGCGACAGCAGCCGCCACAGGCGTTGTGCTGCGCTGAACGATTGTCGGCTCCGGCACCTCGGGCTTGCCGGTGGGATCCAGACTTTCTGATGTGGCGTGTCCAGAGGGATATCCGAGTGACATCCATGGCATCTCCGCATGCGAGACGGGAGCGCCCGTCACCGGCTCAGTTGAAGCTTTCGGTGGAGCAATATCCGCGGTGGTGTTGGCTTGGCCGGTGTCCGACGGCCCAGGACAAAAGTAGCTGTAGTTTGCCGATGCCCGGCCCAGCTCGAACTCGGACCACGCGGGCTCCACTCGATGTGCAGCTTCCGCAGTGAACGTGCCCGAGTGATGGCAGAGCGTGCAGCCGTCATCGGTATAACGCACGCGCGGCGCACCCTGCTCAAGGCAAAACCCATTGATCAGGTTCGCGTAGCCCGGCAGAGCAAGTGCGGTCGCCGGCGCGAGTCCGACGCACAGCGCAGCTAATATCCAACAGCCCGGAATCCGCCGCGTGCTGCGAAGTGCTCTAACTCGTTGCATATGGATACCTCGTGAACTCGCGAGTCCCTACTGAATCTTTACTTGAAAGAGCTCGGTGCCATTTGGGTCGACGATGTGGACTGCGCAGGCAAGGCACGGATCGAAGCTGTGAATCGTGCGCAGGATCTCCAGCGGCTGCGAAGGATCGTGCAGCCGGTGGCCTTTGAGTGCCGCTTCATAGGGGCCTTCTTTGCCAGCCGCATCGCGCGGCCCTGCATTCCAGGTCGTTGGGATCACAGCCTGGTAGTTCGCGATCTTGGTGTCTTCGATCGTTACCCAATGTGCCAGTGCACCGCGCGGCGCTTCCATCAGGCCAACACCGCGCGCTTTCTTGGGCCACGACTTCGGGTCGAACAGGTTTCCATTGAAAGTCTCCCGGTCACCGCGCTGAATGTTGCTCATGAGATCGCCGTACATCTTCGTCATCGCATCGGCGATGAGCTTGGTTTCGAGCGTGCGCGCTGCGACACGGCCCAACGTCGAGAACAACGCGGTGACGGGAAGGTCGAGCTGCTTCAGCGCGTGGTCCACCAATCCTCGTACAGTCTTGTCTCCGGCGGCATAGGCGATCAGGACCCGCGATAACGGGCCTGCTTCCATCGGCAGCCCTCGCCAGCGTGGCGACTTGATCCACGAATACGAGCGATCCACGTCCAGGAATTCGTACGGCGGCTGGGGCCCGGTGTACCGCAGCGTTGTCTCACCGTCATACGAATGCAGCGGAGTGTTGCGGCCCTTGCTGTAGTCGTACCAGGAGTGCGTGATGAACTCCTGGATCTCCCGCGGGTCTTCTGCATCGAGGGGCAGAATCTTCGACAGGTCGCGCTTGAGAATCACGCCAGCCGGAAATAGCCGCTGTTTTGGATCGCTCCAGTCCGGACCCAACGGAAACTCGCCATAGCTGATGAAGTTGCCCACGCCTTCACCGCGCGTACTCCAGTCCTTGTAGAACGACGCGATGGCGAGCGTATCTGGCAGGTACACCTCATTGACGAATTTCTGCATCTTCGAGATCAGCTCTGCAACGAGTCGCAGATTCTCCGAGCTCACCCCAGTCGGGCCGCCTGTCTCGCTGAAAGCGCAGGGCGCGCCGCCGACGACGAAGTTGGGATGCGGATTCTTGCCGCCGAAGATCGTATGGACCTTGATGATCTCGCGCTGCCAGCCGAGAGCTTCCAGGTAATGAGAGACGGCGAGCAGATTCGCTTCCGGGGGTAGTTTGTACTCCGGGTGTCCCCAGTACCCGTTGGCGAATATGCCGAGCTGCCCGCCGGCCGCGAAGGACTTTAGCTTGGCAAGCACGCCGGAAAAATAGTCCGTGGAGTTGTTAGGCCACGCGCTGATGGACTGCTGGAGTCTCGCGGTCTTCGCCGGATCGGCGCGCAGCGCCGACATGATGTCCACCCAATCGAGCGCGTGCAGATGATAGAAATGGACCACGTGGTCGTGCACGAACTGAGTGGCCATCATCAGGTTGCGAATGATCTCGGCGTTGGGTGGAATCGTGATCCCAAGTGCGTATTCCACGGCACGCACCGAAGCCACGCTGTTGGAAACGGTGCAGACGCCGCAGAAGCGTTGCGTGAAGGCCCACGCATCGCGCGGGTCGCGATCTTTGAGAATAATCTCGATGCCGCGCACCATGGTGCCGGAGCTGGACGCGCGGGTGATCGTATTGCTGGCGTCGGTCTCCGCCTCGATTCGCAGATGGCCTTCGATGCGCGTGACGGGATCGACGACCACGCGGCGCGGCGCCGCTGAAGGGTCAGAAGATGCGGCCATAAAACCCTCCCTTGCGATCCCAGAAGCCTGGCTGTGAACAGCCGAGGCAGCCGTGTCCTGCCTGCATCGGGAAACCAGTCGCTTGATTCCATTTCACAGTGGTACATGCGTTGTACGTGACTGGACCCTTGCAACCGAGGTCCTTCAGGCAATAGCCCTTGCGTGCCCCTCGTCATCGAAGGTTTTCGCGAACAGGCCGTCGTTGTAGAACGGCAGACGCGGGCAGTCGTCATGGACGGTGCGTCCGAAGAACGGCAGGGGCCGCAATAGATCGTCGAGCGGTGGCGGCTTGCCGAAGGCAATGAAATTCACGATGACGCCGGTTAGCACCTCCGGAACCGGCGGACACCCGGGCACATTGACGATGGGCGCCTTCACCCGGCCCGCATCGCGAAGTTCCTTGAGCGCCGACGCGGTGCCGGTTGCCTGTGTTGGATTTGGCGCCGCCGCCGGAATGCCGCCGAAAGTCGCGCAAGACCCGACGGCGATAATGAGCGCCGCGCCTTCGGCGGCCGTCCGCAGGATGTCCACGCCGCTTCGGCCGCCGGTGGTCGACATCGCACCGTCCGCGCCGAGCGCGATACCGCCATCGACGATCAAGACGTACTTGCCGCGATTGCGTTCGATTGCAGCGTCCCGCGCGGCTTCCGCAGCCTTTCCGGCGGCTGCCTGCAGGACGTGGTGGTAGTCGAGCGAGAACTGGTCGAGGATCAGCCCCTCCAAAGTCGGCTCGAACGAGCGCAGCAACGACTCGCTGCACCCCGTGCATTCCTGGATCGAAATCCAGATGACACCGGGCCGCGCGCGCGTCTGAAGTGCCTTTTCGATCGTCACCGCAGCGCTGGCCGGCAAGGCAAGCAAAGTGGTCATGCTCGAGCAGAACTGCAGAAAACCACGACGGGTCACGCCTTGAGCGCACAGCTGCTCATATATGGTCGGCAATGTCTTGATCTCGGACCCCATGGCTTCTCCCCTTCAATGCGACCAGGACACCTGCGTCGACTGCTGAAACGCGAGACCGGCACCCACGGCGACAGTGGTTAGACCCACGAAAACGACTAAGCCGCCGCCGAGCACCCGCGCGCGGGCGCCTGCGTAGTGCAGCGACAGCGACAAGATCAACGAGAGCAGGACCATCCCGCCAATGGAACCGATGCCGAACAAGACGAGATTAAGAAATCCTCGCCCCGGCGTGCCCGCGTTGCCCGCGATCAGCAGCATCAGTGCGGCGGAACCCGCCAGTCCGTGGACGATGCCTACCGCAAACGCACGGGCGCGAGGAACGTGCTCTCGAGCCGCGAGTTTGCTGGCGGAACTCCGCGCCAGATGCCGACGCAAGACATCGACGCCAAGCGCCAGCAGCATCAGCCCAACGAGTAGTTCGAAAAGCGACGACCAGACCTGCGGAAGCTGCGTGCCGCTGACCAGCACCAAGCCTCCTATTGCCAACAGAGTCGCGGCGTGACCGAGTCCCCAGAGGGCTCCAAGCGCAACCGCCCCTCGTCCGCTCGCGCCGCTAGCGACCAGGGACGCAACCGCCGAGAGGTGATCGGCCTCCAGCGCGTGCCGCATGCCGACAATCAGGCCAACAATCGCGAGGGATTCCACGTGAGGTTAGCTCGACACGGTCGCTGTTCGCTTGCTGGAGTCACACGTCACGGCTGCTTGCCGACGCTCAATGTCCATGCCGAAAACCCCTCGATGCGATTCGATATCGTCGAGGCATTAGAACGAACATTTGTCGCGAATTCGTCTCCGCCGCGCAGGTTGCGGGGATTCGCTGCCCGCGCGACTCAATGATGCTTGTACCAGCCCACGCCCTTGATGTCGTTCCACGAGGTAGTTTGGTGGCAACGTTGGCACTCGCTCACATCAACGGGCCCACAACACCCGGAGTTCTGCGCATCCTGCTGGCCGGCAACCTTCTTGGAGACCATCTCGAAGTGCATCATGTAGTGGCTGGGTGGCGCCTGGTGACACTGCGCGCAATCCGTCGATCGCGGAGGAGGATGCCGGAATTGCGTAATCGTCCACTTTTGCGTCGCGTGACAATTGGCGCAGTCTTTTCCGAACAACCCCGAGTGCGGCTCTTTGGTTGCATGGCAACCTTGGCAATTCAATGTGCTCTCGAGCGCACTGACCTCAGGGTGGATCGCCAACGACGACTGACCGGATGGACTTCGGTTGAGCCAGTTGAGCAATTCTGTTCGCTGGCGCGAGTCGGCGGCATTTGCGGTGCGTTCCAGGGTCTTCAGCCCCAGGCGAGCCAGCGTCACGTGGTTCATGCGCCGCAGATCGGCATCGGCGCCTTGATGCTCGATGTGGCACTGGGCACAATCCTTGATCTCGGCATGGAACGCGGTCGGTTGGCGCTGAACCAGCGCAGAGTTGTTAGCGTGGCACGCGATGCACTTCGAGTCGTCAGGGCCCTCTACCGCCGTGTGACAGGCCGCGCAATCGCCCTGAAGTTGAGAATGCACTCTCGAAAGCGGTCCGGGGTCCGCGTGTTGCTGCCAAGCGGTGATGTCGGCATGAATTCCCGAGGCACGCCAGATGATGATGAGCGCCGCTGCCGCGGCCAGGCTGGCACCAAGCGTCAGCGATCGCTTCCAGCGGTTCGTCAACTGAACCATCGCAATCCAAAATGAATTCCGGCCCACACGTGCATTGCCAGAAGAATGTAGAACGCGACTGAAGATCCAACGTGCACTTTCAGCCAAAGAGCCAGCAATCTCTTGTAGCGTCCATGGGCGCCGATGGAATGCTGGAGCTCGGCAATCGACTCGGCCATCTGCACGGCGCGATACGCGGGGCTTTCCGCACGCCTGCCCGAGGACATGAGAGTGAATGCAGCGCGAAGGCGCAGCGTCGAAAGCATGCCGGAGGACGCTGCTGAGGCGATGGCCGGGTCCGGATTCCGCGCGAGCGTTCCGACCGTTTCGTTGTATGCCGTCTCCAGCCTCGAGAGCTGGCTCTGTTTCTCGTGCAGCTCGAGCGCGACGCGTCCGAGGAGGTGCCGGCCGGCGTAGCCGCTCAGCACCGCAATGAGCATCATCGTGGTCAACGCAAGGCCCAGATCACTTTCAAATCGATGGCCAGTGTGTAACAGCGCCAATATGGCTCCGGCGGCGCTGGTGTGGACGTGCCATGTCAGAAGCCGGCCCGAAGAGACTCGGGCACCAATCTTCCGTTTCAGCGGCGCAATGCGCTTCATTGCCATGAAGGCAAGCGAAAACACCACCATCAATGTGGCACCGGCCACGGCGAGAATCCCGCCTGTCAAGCTGCCAGGAAACCGCGGTGCCCGATGGACGAGGAATCCTGCCCACAACACAAGAAGCAGCACAACGAGAGAGCCAAGAATGGCGCGCTCACGCCCCATGGTTTGCTCCGGCCATCGCGCATGGGCTACGCATCGACGCTGACATCCGCCGCCGACTTTGCCTGGCAGGCCAGAATGATGCTGTCTTCCTTGTCTTGCGCGCTGAGGCCCTCCTGCACGTCCATCGTCACGGCGCCCGACAGCAACTTCACCTTGCAGAGCCCGCAGACACCGACCCGGCATGAGTACTCGATGTTCACGCCGATATCTTCAGCGGCCTCCAGCACGGTCTTGTTAGGCGGCATTAAGGCGGTGCGCTTCGAGCGGGCGAAAGTAGCCACCGCGACCCCGGGGGGCGCCGCAGTCTCAGCGGGGACTGCCGTCGGGGCCGCTGGACTCAAACCCGAAGCGCCGTCGGCAGCGCCCACGGGCCGCTCGCGGCCGATGAACACCTCGCTCTTGATCTGATCCGCCGGCACGCCCATCTCGGCGAGCGTTGATTTCATCGCGGCCATCATTCCGGGAGGGCCGCAAAGATGAATGCGGCGGGTCTGAATGTGAGGCACGGCTTGGGCTAACAACTCCTGGGTAATGCTTCCCCTGGAATGCGTCCAACCAGCGGACGCCACTTCATTCGCTGCGATTGTCAGATGCAGATTCGGATAGCGTCGCTGCAGGTATTCCAGCTCCTGCTGGTAGATGACGTCCTGATCACTCTTGCATCCATGTACGAAGAAGATGTCCCCGGCCCACGAGCGGTCGGTGAGAAAACGCAGAACGCTCATCATCGGCGTGATGCCGACTCCACCTGAGATGAGGACAATGCTGTTGGCGCCCTCGCCGATGAACGTGAAGATGCCGGACGGCCCAGTGACCTGCAGCGTGTCGCCTTCATGGACATGGTGCAGAAAGCTCGAGACCGTGCCCTTCTCTTCGCGCTTGATCGTGACTTCGCAATAGTCGCGGCGGGTTGGCGAAGAGGCGATGGTGTAGGAGCGGCGTATGGTCTGATCGATGGGCTTCACCGTGAAAGTCACGAACTGCCCCGGCAGATGTCGAAAAGGCAGTTCATTCCCTGTCAGATCGACAAGCCGCAGTGTCCTTACATTCGAGGTTTCTTCAAAGATACGCGCGACACGAAGAAGTCCGGTCCATGAATTCGGCTTCGAGGGCGTATCCGTCGCGTTCGGCGGCACCTGCGCGGGCTGTGCGAGCGACACAACCGGCGCGGCTGGGGTCACAGCAGATTGCGCACCACCGGTGAGGCGAGCGACCAGAGTCTGAGCGCGCCGCATCTTGCTGAAGTTCATCCAGATCAACGTGGCGGTAACCACCGCGAGGACCAGCATCGTGAAGTAATGAAACGCTGTCAGGCCAATGAAGCCGTGCGGATTCCTTGCGTCCGCTGGCGGCAGCAATCCCATATTCGTTCGAAACCACGCGAGCGCGATATCACGGGGCGCCGTATCGTTGGCAAGGGCCTGCAGCGTCGCGACACCACTCTCGAACTGCACCACTCCCTCCCGAGTCCGCTCCGCCGCCTCCTTCATCGCAGTGAGATCTTCGTCGGGGGTCGCCGAGTTCAGTCTTTCGACGCCGGATGCCATGAGTGCTGCTCCCGCCAGCATCCGCGCGCGCGCGCGCCGCTCCAGTTCGGCGCTTTGCTCGGGCGTCGTTTCCGCAAGTTCAATCATGGACGGATAGAGTTCTTTGCGCGGCGGGCGCATCATTCCCTCCATCATCGAATCCATCCCCGAACTCGCCGCCGCATCCTGCGTGCCCGGCTGAGTCGGACGCGCGCTCGCCGGACTCGATGAGGGCGGGCTATCGGACGCGGCACCTGGGTGATGACTCGCGTGCTCGTCGGGCGTCTGAGCGAAACCTGAAGAACTAAGCGCGGCGATCACGATCAGAAGTGCTGCGTGGCGCATTGCTCGTCGGCGAATAGCCTGGTTTCTTTTCGACCTCATCCTAAACCTGCTCGCCATTTTTTTGCCGCGTAAGTGTGTGAGATGAACCTAATATGGTGAAAAGGCGCCGGGCCGACAGCCACCGGATTGGGCCCTCCTCGGCGAGGTTATTTCGAAATGTTCGCGAAACCTTCGCAAATCGCGATGCAGGCAGCAGAATGGCGAGCGATATCACGCCAGCCAGTCGGAGCAGCCGCCAGATGGACCCCACTATTGAACTCATCAGCCGCTGGCGTGGAGATCCGAGCGCCACGTATCGCAGTTGGTTCTTGTGGGAAGAGCGGATCAAGAACTTTCGCTCCATCCGCCGGGGATTGAAGGTGGTGATCGAGCAAATCGCAGCAGGTCAATTTGGCTGCGCATATCGCGACTCCTCACTCGAGACAGTCGTGGCTTCCATCGCCGAACAGCGTCAGATCTTCAAAGGCGCAGACCACGCCTTCCTGTGGAAACCGAAGCTGCGCATCCCTGACATTTACGAAAATCCCGAGAATCAGCGTGCTTTCGGGCGATTCCTCGACACGTGCCTTTGCTGTTCCGCCGAAGAGGATCTTCTCGATGCAATCGGCGCGCTCGATCGGCAGCACATCAAGGGTCTCGGTCCCGCGGCCGCCAACCTGCTTTACTTTCTGCACCCCACTCTCGTGCCGCCTTTCAATACTGCGATCGTCAAGGGTTACAACGCGCTTACGGGCGCGCGGGTCAAACTCGGTCGTTGGGACGAGTACCTCGCGATGCGTCGGGGAATCCTCGATTTCAACGAGCGCCATCGAACACTGTTTTCGAACGACCTGGGCGCGGTCGCGGGATTCTTGTTCGACGTCGGTACTGGCCGCTATGCAGCGCCACCGCGCGACGGCGATGCGGAGGCAATGGCTCGATGGCAACGCGATCTGGCTGAAGTAAGAGAACTCTCTGCTCGGGATGCCAAACTGCAAGCACTCGCGCGGGAAAGCGATCTCACGCACACGGAGGTTCAAACTTGGCTGCGTGACCTCGGACACGCACTCGGATTCAAAGTGTGGGTCGCATCAAACGACCGCTCGCGTGCCACCGGGAACGGACTGCTGGCGGATGGTTGTTTGACAGAGTTGCCACCTCGCCTCGCACAGTCGCCTGCAGCCGACACGATCCGCCTCATTGATATTCTGTGGATAGCAAGCGATACCGGCCGCGTCGCCGCCGCATTCGAAGTGGAACATACGACCAGTATCTATTCTGGAATCGTGCGCATGCTCGATCTCGCGCTCGGGTTACCCGAACATGCGGCGGATTGCTATTTTCTCGTCGCGCCGGATGAGCGAGAGTCGGATGTTCGCGAGCAATTCGCCCGCCCCGCCTTCAGCCGCGTCAGCGATCTCGATTTACGCTACCTTCCGTACAGCGAGCTGCGCCAGCATCGCGAGTCCATCGCGCGCTTCGGCTCAGGCCTCAAAGCAGTCAATGCGATTGCCAGGCCCCTTCGATAGCTGCTGCTCATCGCAGCCTCTTGCTCCAGAACTCCGCTGCGGCTCCGTACAGCGCACCCAATGTGAAACCGATCGCGGTGAAAAGCGCGATCCCCACCGCTATACCGGCAAGGCTCCCGGAGATCGGCCACGGACTGGCGTGCGCGATTGCGGCGAGGAATCCGTACGGCGGGAAGATCGAATCGAAGATCGCGCACAACACATATGCGACAGCCAGCGTCGTCGCCAGCGAGAACGCAGATAATTTCCACCTGGAAGTCATGACATACCCCTCACGAGAAATTGGACCGCGAAGTGGCGCCGTCTTCTTTCGCCACCAAGCAACCACGGAAGCCCCATGAAGCGAGTGTGCGGATAAATAGTCTTTTAAGTATCGCGATTCGACCCGCGACCACGGGCACGAGCATTTTTCGGCGCTCACTTCCCTTCCGATCGGAGTATTTGCATTGCACCGTGTCTTGCGAGGATTTCGCGATCATCGAATCTCTAGAGTTGTCGCTCGTCGTAAATCCGAAGGCAACAAGGGACCGGCATATGAGCGGCATTTCGGCATCGGGCCACACATGGGCAATCGTGCTGGCGGCGGGAAGTGGAACGCGACTTAGTTGCCTCACGCAAGACTCCGCGGGCGCGGCCGTACCAAAACAGTTCTGTTCGCTCGACGGCGAGAGCACGCTGATCGAGCAGGCTCTAAGGCGTGCCGCCGCTGTCGTCGAGGCACAGCGAGTTACCGCTGTCGTCGCGCCGGCGCATCGTCGGTATTGGTTAAACACATTGAGGAATCTGCCGCCCGACAACGTCGTCGTTCAGCCCCACAATCGGGGCACGGCGGTGGGAATTCTGTTGCCGGTGCTGCGTATTGCGGCACGCGATCCTGACGCCCGTATTCTCATCCTGCCTGCCGATCATCACGTATGCGAGGAAGCGATTCTTGCGCGAGCCATGCGCCGCGCCCTCGAGGACATTCGCCTGCATCCGATCGGCGTGGCGCTACTCGGCATCGAAGCCGACGAACCCGATCCGGAGTTGGGTTACATCGTCCCGCATGCGTTCGATCATCCTCGTTTGCGCCGCGTTCAGCGCTTCGCGGAGAAGCCTACCGATGGTGAAGCGCGCCGGCTCATTCGCGCGGGGGCGTTGTGGAACAGTTTCATTCTTGCGTGTCGCGCCACGAGTCTGATCGATTTGCTGCGGCAGCGTTATCCGACCGTCGTGCAGAGTCTGCAGGCGGCGATTGGCTCGAACGATGCGGCGAACCTCGACCAAATCTATCGGGATCTTCCCAGTGTGGACTTCTCTCGCGATGTCGCCACAGGCCAGGAGCAACAGCTCACTGTGGTGCCGGTGCCTCGTTGCGGCTGGAATGACCTCGGTACGCCTCATAGGCTGGCGCAGACATTGGCGCGATGGCCAAAGCACCGCTGGATGAAGGCGGCTTCTGCGGCCAGCGAGCGCGATGGCTGGATCAATCTTCCCAATCGGCTTGCGCAGACCCATCCGGCATTACTGCCAGATTCATGAGCACAACACGATCCACAGGCCACGCGAAGCCGAATGACGTCGCCGCGCCAGCTCGGTGGGCGACCTCTGAAGGGCTTCCGTTCCCCCTGGGCGCGACCCGGATAGACGATGAGAACGCCTATAACTTCGCGCTCTACTCGAAGCATGCGGAAAGCGTGACGCTTCTGCTCTACTGCGAGAGCGACGTGGTCAATCCCGTACTCGCATTTCGTTTCGATTTCCTCAAGAACAAGACAGGCCGAATCTGGCATTGCCGCATCTCTTTTGCATCGATGCGAGGCGCGTCGTTGTACGCGTACAGCGTCGAGGGACCAACGCCCAAGGGCCGGTTCGAGTGGCACTGGTTCGATCGCGACAAGATCCTGCTCGACCCCTATGCGAAGTCCATCTACTTTCCGCCCGCCTTCGACCGACTCGCCGCCGTTCACTCTGGATCCAATGCGGGCAAAGCACCGCTGGGGATCCTGCGCGGCGACAGCCAGCACTTCGACTGGCGAGGTGACCAACGCCCATGGCACGAAGCCGATAGCGTCATATACGAGTTACACGTCGGAGGGTTTACCAAGAATCCCAACTCGGGAGTCAAGGACAATGCACGCGGAACGTTTGCGGGCCTGAGCGAAAAAATTCCGTACTTGAAGGAGCTTGGAGTCACGGTGGTGGAGTTGATGCCGGTGTTCCAATGGGACCCGTCCGACGGCAACTACTGGGGCTACATGCCGCTGAACTTCTTCTCGCCCCATCATGGGTATCTCAGCGACCACGCGGTCGAGGCTCAGCACAATGAGTTTCGCGAAATGGTCAAGGCGCTGCATCAGTCGGATATCGAGGTAGTGATCGACGTCGTCTACAATCACACTGGAGAAGGCGATCACACCGGTCCGACTTACAGCTACAAGGGAATCGACAACAACACTTACTATCTGATTGCGGACAGACCGGACGCGCCCTTCGAGAATTTTTCCGGGACCGGCAACACGCTCGACACTGCAAACCGCTGTGTCCGCAAGATGATCATGGACAGTGTTCGTCATTGGGCGCACGAGATGCGCGTCGACGGCTTTCGCTTCGACCTCGCTTCCCTCTTCACCCGAAATCCGGACGGGTCGGTCAATGTGACCGACGCGCCGCTGCTCAGCGACATGGCTTCCGACCCGGAGATGGCCCACCTGCGCCTGATCGCAGAGCCATGGGATGCCGCCGGTGTGTATCAGCTCGGTCGCGCGTTTCCGGGGATCATGGCTTGTCAGTGGAACGGCCGATACCGTGATGATTTGCGGCGCTTCGTAAAGGGAGACCCTGGCATGGTGCCAGCGCTGATGTGCCGCCTGTACGGGAGCGACGATCTGTTCCCCGACGATCGCATGAACGCGTATCACCCCCACCAGAGCGTCAACTACATCGCCTCTCACGATGGGTTCACGCTCTACGATCTGGTTGCCTACAACCAGAAGCACAACTGGGCGAACGGCCACGGCAACACCGATGGCATGGCAGAGAACCACAGCTGGAACTGCGGCTGGGAAGGTGATGAAGGCGCGCCACCCGATGTCGCGAAACTGCGCAAACAACAGATCAAGAATTTTTGTTGCCTGCTGTTCCTTTCAAACGGGACGCCCATGTTCCGTGCCGGCGATGAATTCATGCAAACGCAGGCCGGTAACAATAATCCGTACAACCAGAATAATGAGACAGCTTGGCTCGACTGGAGCCGGCTGCAGGACAATCCGGACACCTTCCGCTTCTTCAAGGCGATGATCGCATTTCGCAAATCGCATCCTTCGCTGGCCAGGAGCCGGTTCTGGCGCGGGGATGTCCGCTGGTATGGGGTGGGCCATGACGTCGACCTTTCATACGATTCCCGCAGCCTCGCCTTTGCCCTGCACGGCGCATCGCATCAGGACGTCGACATCTACGTGATGATCAATGCCTATTGGGAGGAACTGACTTTTCAGATACAGGAGGGCGAAACGGACACATGGCGGCGAGTGGTCGATACAAGTCTCGAGAGTCCATTCGACTTTCTCGAGCCTGGCAACGAAACCTCCTTGCAGTCGATGGAATATCGGGTGCCGGGGCGGGCCGTCGTCGTGCTAGTCCGCGGCAATCGCCAGCGGCCTTCCGCGGCGCGCTGACGCACTCCGTCAAGCCGGTAGGCAGTGCCGCCATGACCTCATCGCCGGATTCCATCGAAGGCACAGTTGTCCTCGTGGTGCAGTGGATAAAGCTGGGTGTCGAGATCGTCGGCGCGGCGCTGGTGACGCTCGGTGTGTGCCTCGCAATCGTCCATCTCGTCCGCACCCTTGCCGCCCGAAAGCCCACGGAGTTCACCGCGACTCGGCTGATTCTCGCGCGATATCTCGCACTGGCGTTGGAGTTCGAGCTCGGGGCCGACATCCTCGGCACGGCGGTTTCACCAAGTTGGGATCAGATCGGCAAGCTCGGGGCTGTCGCGGTGATCCGCACAGGGCTCAACTTCTTCCTCACGATGGAGATGAAGGGGCAGATGACGGCTGAGAAGGGAAAAACAGCGGCAGACCCCGCTGGACCCTAGCCGCAGCAGCCGTCCTTCGACTCACGTCGCCATCTACTCACGCAGTAGGGCGAGCGCGACGCTCAAGACGACGATGAAATCGAACCGCGCCGAATCGGCAAGCAGTAACACGCCGCGGTGACACCTCTTCGTCATGCTGGGGCGTGAACACCTCCGAACTATCGCGTGGCGGCCACTATTCACCAAGCCACGGTTTGCGTTCGGCAAACTACTGACAAGCGCGGCGCAACACTCCCACGGGTCCCGAGATCATTTCGCGAAGAGATCGCTGTAAAGTCTTGCGGTCATTGAGCTCTGTATCCGCCAGTGATTCCTACCACCTCTCGGAGATGGTCGACGATTCTGATCAACGGCTTGAAACCAACCAGGAGTGCGATCGCATGAGACCCCGCCCCACGTTGACAAAGCAGCGACACGCGACTAACGAGGCGCACGCTTCGCGGACGACACCTCCCGCGCGCGAACCCTCGACCGCCGCAGCGGACTCTCATGCCGCTGCAAGAGCTGAGCTGATCGCCGCGGAAGCGTATCTGCTTGCCGAACGGCGTGGATTCGTGCCGGGCGCGGAGCTCGACGATTGGCTCGCGGCGGAAGCCATTGTTGACGGTCGACTGCCCGAGGCTGGTTCCAAGGGCCAGCGGTAGTCGCAAAGCTAGTGCAGATACGAATCGACGGCGTATCGGCGCATCATGCGGTGGCTGTTGAACAACGATGCGCATTTCGCGATGGCGCCTTTCATGACCGCGATCCAGGCGCGCCTGTCATCGTAATACGTTGGCAAAATGACTTGCTCTAGCTTCGCATAGAGAGACGCTGCGTCCGCATGAAACTCGTGCGCAGAACCGTTGCCAACAGCCCAGCCGGTAACACCTTCGATGTGTCCTTCGAGCCACCAGCCATCGAGCACGCTCAGGCTCGGCACGCCATTGAACGCCGCTTTCATGCCGCTCGTGCCGGAGGCTTCCATCGGCGGCTGCGGCGTATTCAGCCAGACGTCGCTGCCCGCCACGAGGAGCTTGGCGATCCGCATGTCGTAGTTCGGCACGAATACAGACAGCACCTCCGGCGCAAGAGCGCTCAGATGCGCGTGCACCGAGCGAATCAGCTCCTTGCCTGGTCCGTCGTGAGGATGCGCTTTTCCAGCGAGGATGAGCTGGAACGGCCAACGGCGTGATAGTGCGCGTAACCGTTCGAGGTCGGCAAACAACAAGTCGGGACGCTTGTATGCCGTCATGCGCCGCGCAAAGCTGATGATCGGGCGCGCGGGGTCGAAGTTGACCCCGAGTTTCGATATCTCCGCTAACAACTCCAGCTTCGCCTCGAGGTGCGCACCCCACACGGCGTCGTCGGTCAGGCAGCATTCGGTGCGAACCAACATTTCCGGTTCATGCCGCCATCGCGGTATGTGTTGATCGTACAAATGCGCCAAGGGCGCGGCGGTCCACGTGGCGCCATGCACGCCATTCGTGATGGCATGGACAGGATAACTGGGAAACAGGCGCCGCGACGTTACTGCATGGCTTTCGGCCACTCCGTTCACGTATTGGCTCATGTTGAGCGCAAGCCGCGTGAGATCGAGCTGATCCAGGCCGCCGAGATTGCGTAGCAATCCTTGGTCGACCAGATATCCAGCGACACGCTGCACCAGATCGTAGTCAAACCGATCGTGTCCGGCTTCGATCGGCGTGTGGGTGGTGAACGTGCACATCTCGCGCACGCGTGGAATATCGTATTTGGACTCGTCGCCTCGAACGTCGCGTACCGATAGAGCCGTTCGCCGCAACAGCTCCAGCGAGAGCAACGCCGAGTGCCCCTCATTCATGTGGTACCGCCGGATTCTCAGCCCGAGTGTCGCCAGTAGTCGCACGCCCCCGACTCCAAGAATCAATTCCTGCTTCAAGCGGTAGGCAGTGTCTCCCCCATAGAGAAAGTGCGTCAGTTCGCGGTCCTGCTCTGCGTTTTCAGGCAGATCGGAGTCGAGGAGGATGACCGGCACCCGGCTGCCGGTGGGGCACTCGACGACAAACAGCCATGCGCCCAACCACACGGTGCGGTCCTCGATTTCAACACAGGCGCGGGTCTTGAGAGGCACCGTCCTCGTGCGCGGATCCCAGAAATCCGGCGCTTCCTGCTGCTCGCCGGACGCGCTCAAGCTCTGCCGAAAATATCCGGCGCGGCTGACGAGAGTCACTGCCACGAAGGGAATGTCGAGGTCGGCGGCCGATCGCACCGCATCGCCTGCAAGCATGCCGAGGCCGCCACTGTAGGTTGGTATCTCGGGTGCGAGCGCGATCTCCATGGAGAAGTAGGCGATGCGCGCCTCGCGCGTGAAGTCCCAGATGACATCACGATCAGGCATTTGTTGTCTCGTTTACGTCATCGAGCGCTGTGATCGACATCTTCCGTGCCGGCTTGTTGGAAACGTGTGGCGAGCGTCTGGTTCTCAATGCTGATGTGATTCCGGCGGCGAGCCGCGGGAGTCTTCGTCGGTCCGATGGGCGTGCCCGCGATGATGGAACATGTGCATGAGCGGGCAAGCCGCCAAGAGCACGAATGGCAGGAACGGGATCACGTGCGCGCGGTGTTCGGCAATCAAGAAATACGCCGCGACCGCGACAAAACCGAAGAACACATAGCGTGAAATCGTCCGCGCCTTCTTCCCACCGCTGTCTTCCAAACGATTGTCTTGCATCTGAATTCTCCTGGCGTATTGCTCGCACCCTGCTCGCTCGCATTTTCAAAGCAGCGCTCGCTATCAACCGGTGTCGTGTCCGTAGGCAAAGTCAACTTCCACCGGAGGCGCCGTGCTCGAACGACGTATCTCAAGGCGTATCTTCCAATCGCCCGTTCCCTGCATGAGAAAATAGTTGCCGTAGCTCATGGATCCGTTGATTTCCATGGACTCAAGAATCGTTTCCGGTTCGGGCTCGTCGGAGCCCTTGGCAACTCCGGCTCGAATCCGCGCACCGGTAATGCGCGCGTCCGTCTTGTCGTCAAAGAGCGCGACGACGAGATGATGCGAACCGAGATTTGCTGGCGTACCGCCATGCATAGCTTTCGGATCGCTCGGTTTCGTCGAATGGTCCTGGACGAGTTCGGCCGGAATCACTCCGATATAGATAGTCATGCCATCGATCGTCTGTGTGCTTCGCGGAAGCCGAACATCACTTTGGCCGCAGCCCGTCACGAAGACTGTAAAGGCAGCGAGGATTGCGGCTTTGGCCGATTGCGCCGAATTCTTCATGCGATCCTGAGGCCGCGCGGCGGGGGACCCGAGTCTCCAATGGAAACCGCTTCGATCAAGGCGCAAAGACTGTCCCCGCGCGGCACTTGATTTGGCATCCGTTGCCATAGATCTCTCGCCTGCTGCATCCGTTCCTGCAGCGCACGCACGTATTCCAGCCGCTCACGATTCTCCGCGAGGCGCAGATCGATGATGTCACGCACTCGCGGGCAAGGTGTCTCACCGCGGCGGCTGTGGCGGAAGACTTCCCTTACTTCCGCAAGGGTGAATCCCAAGCTTTGCGCTGCACGGATAAAGCGGATGCTCTTCACGTCATGCTGGGTGAATTGGCGATAACCGTTGGCAGCCTGCCGCGCGGCGCGAATCAGTCCTGCGCGCGCATAGAAGCGCACGACATGGCCCGCAACGCCGGCACGGAGCGCCAGTTCCTTCACGGTCAGAAACTGGTCGGCAGAGGCACGCGCGGAACGACTAGCCAAACTGCACCTGCCTTCTGAGCGCCATTTTCAAGCGCGCCCCGGCGTAGCGGGACCCTGCGCAAGTCCGCTCAGGCGCGGAAAGAAGCGCGGAGTACGTGCCGCGTAGTCGCGCCACGTCTGACCGAACTCGTTTTCCGCACCACGCTCCTCTGAAATCGCGAGGCGCACGTACATGAATACCAGCACCGGAAACATCAGCAATGTAAGGAGCGTCGGCCATTGGAGGAGGAAGCCAAGCATGATCAGGATGAAGCCTAGATACTGGGGATGGCGCATGCGCGCGTACATGCCATGCGTCGCGAGCTGATGCGCCTTCTGCGCGCGATACAGGACCGGCCACGCTGTTGCTAGCACCCAGAACCCCGCCACCAGGATCACGTTGCTAAGAATGTGAAGCCAGCCAAAATGTGGGTTGCCATCGAGGCCAAGGATCGTGCTCCAGAGATGCCCCGCATCGTGCGAAAGCAAGTCGAGCCCCGGTGCACGTGCCTGTAGCCAACCGGAGAGCAGATAGATCGTTAGTGGAAAGCCGTACATCTCGGCGAAAAGAGCGACGATGAACCCCGAGAATGCGCTGAAGCTGCGCCAGTCGCGTGTTGTCCGCGGCTTGAAGAAGCTGAACGCGAAAATGATGAAGACTGCAGAGTTGATGATGACGAGCAGCCACAGTCCATAGGCCGGTGCGTCCGAGTGATTCATGGTGCTCTCCGATCCATTTGATTGCGCTTGGCAGATGTCTGGCGCGATCAATCGTGCCGGAAGCGGGGTATGCAATGTTTCTCGAAACGATCGCAAATTCGTCTTGTAGGTAGTACCCCGCACCTGCGAGGGTCCCGCCAGCAAAGCCGAGAGGCGGCTATTCAATCGGCAACGACCAAACGTCTCCGAAAACGTGGCGTGCTCCAGAAATCAGCCGGCGGCCGCGTGGCGGGCCTTCATTGAAGAAGCACCGTGGCCCGAGTCCACGGGATAGTCCACGACTGACAGTTCAAAAAAGAATGTCGTGCCCTGGTTCGGCTTGCTGACGAAGTCGATGCCGTGCCGGTGCAGTTCAAGAATGCCGCGGACAATCGCGAGTCCGAGACCGAAGTAGCCAGAATCTGTCGGCCGACTCTTGTCTCCGCGATAGAAACGATCGAATACCCGATGGTGTTCGCTGGCCGGAATGCCTGGTCCCGTGTCGTGCACTTCGACGCGCACCGTTGAGAACCGGTGCGTCAAGGTTACCCGCACCTCCCCGCCTTGAGTGACATGCCTCAGCGCGTTATCCAGCAGATTGTCAAGGACTCGTTCAATCAAGCGCACGTCTCCGAGCACGAGCGGCAGGGCCTTGGAGTGATCGATCTGCAATGAAACCTGCGCCCGGCGTGCCGACAACTCGAACTTTTGTGCGACGTCCTGGGCTAACTCCGCGATCGAGAATGGTTCCGGCACGAAAGCCGTTTGTCCTGCATCGAGTTTGGCGAGCTCGAGCAACTGCTCGACAAGTGCGCTGAGTCGGCGGCATTGGGAAAAGGCAGTCGCAAGGTAACTGCGATGCTCCTCCTTTGGCAGATCCTCCCTGAGCAGCAGGGACTCGAGATGAACCGAAAGTGTCGCGAGCGGTGTGCGCAGGTCGTGCGAAACGTTGGTAAGAAG
>Ga0315910_10000283_pt1 | contig 54983 bp, 52 predicted proteins | sample EdamamesoilMG_FD_204470 | JGI IMG/M metagenome (GOLD analysis project Ga0315910, IMG submission 204470) | Garden soil microbial communities collected in Santa Monica, California, United States - Edamame soil | ecosystem: Environmental > Terrestrial > Soil > Garden | place: USA: California... | reverse complement strand
CGCCGTCACCAGCGCACCGGTGAAGCTCGCCGCGAGCAGCGCGACTGCGTAGACGAGGGGGTAGAGCGCGCCGTCGAGGCCGCCGGGCGTGTGGAGCAAGACGGTGTAGGCCGCCACGAACAGATTGAGGACGATCTCGAGGTCGAGCCGGCGCGTTTCGGAGGCAGGCGCCAGCTTGGCGAGGCGCCGTACCAGGCGGGAGCCGAGCGAAAGGACGAGGACCGCAAGGGCGACCAGGTTCCAGACCTCGGCCGGCCGCTCGCTGATGAACGCCACGAGGTAGGCGCCGAGACCGACGGCGACCGTCGACCCGGCGACGCGACCGAGCGTTCGTTGCAGCCAGAGTGCGGCTCGAACGAGGGGATCCATGAAGCTCCTCGGGTACCAGCTCCCCCCACGCGGGGCCTAGTTTTCCGGGGCTTGGTGATATCGTCGCCGGCATGCGAGGTGGTCTCAGGCTGAGGCTCTTGCTCCTGGTCGGGGGGCTCCTCGCGGTCGCGTTCATTCCGCTCTACTTTGCGGTGGCGACCTACACGAGCCTGACCCTGCAGCAACTGCGGGAGGGCCACGGGCGCGCGCTCGGCCGGGCCGTCGCGGGGCACGTCGCCGAGGCCGGGCGAAACCGCTCGAACGCCGAGCTCATGCCGTTGCTGCGTGCCGAAGTCGGCGCCGGGGGCCTCGAGGCGCTCGGTGTCTACGGGCCGGACGAGCTGCCGGTCGCGCGGGTCGGCGAGCCAACCGCCGTGGACGCACTGCCGTCGCGCATGGCCAAGGGGCGCGAGGCCACCTGGGAGGTGACGACGGCGTACGGTCGCGCCCTCGCCGTCGCCATTCCCGGCGGCGGAGGGACCGTGGTCGCCGTCGTTCGAACCGACGACGGGGCGGCGCGCACCACGCCCCTCCTGCGCTTGCTCGCGCTCTACACGACGCTGGTGGCGCTCGCCCTGCTCACCGCCACCTACTTCGCTCTGACCCGCCTGATCGTACGGCCCCTCGACGTGCTCGCCCACGCGGCCGAGAGCGTCGCCGGCGGCACTCGTCGGTTGGTCGTCCCGGACACCACCGTGCGTGAGCTCGCCGAGCTCGGCCGGAGCCTCCGCACCATGACCGAGGGGCTCCTCGCCCGGGAGGATGCACTCCGGCGCAAGGTCGACGAAGTGGAGGCGGCGACCAAGAAGCTCGCCCTCGCGCAGGACCATCTCGTGCGCTCGGAGCGGCTGGCTTCGGTCGGCCGGCTTGCGGCCGGGCTCGCCCACGAGATCGGCAACCCGATCGCCGCCCTGATGGGGCTCGAGGACCTCCTGCTCCAGGGCGGCCTCGCGCCTGACGAGCAGCGCGATTTTCTGCTGCGGATGAAGCGCGAAACCGAGCGGATCCATCGCATCCTGCGTGACCTCCTGGCGTTCGCCCGGCCGAGCGCCGAGCCTCGAGCGCAGGGCCAGCCGGGCGACGTGGAGGCGGCGGTTCACGACACCGCGGCGCTGGTCCTGCCGCACCCCGCGCTTCGCGACGTCGACCTCGCGCTCGACGTTCACCCGGGGCTACCGGAAGTGCTGATGGAGCGCGAGCAGCTGGTTCAGGTGGTGCTCAACCTGGTCCTCAACGCGGCGGACTCGGTCGGCGCCGGCGGACACGTGAAGGTGCGCGCCGCTCCGGGCGGGCTCGGTGTCGAGCTCTCGGTCGAAGACGACGGCCCCGGCATTGCCCCCACCGTGCGCGATCGGCTCTTCGAGCCGTTCGTCACCACCAAAGAGATCGGCAAGGGAACCGGCCTCGGGCTCGCTGTCTGCCGTGGCCTCGTCGAGGCGACCGGCGGCACGATCACGTTGGACCCGTCCGTGACGCGTGGCGCGCGCTTCGTCGTCGAGCTGCCCCGGGTCCCCGCCGAAACGGCTCAGCGCGAGGGGTAGGACCCCTCACGCCGAGGGTTTCAGGGGGTCACTTGCACCAGTCTTTGGCCGAGTGGTCGGTGCAGTAATCGATGAGGCACTCGAGGTACTCGGTGCGCTCGTCGTTGCACTTCTCTTCGCCCGGCTCGTCGGGATCGGGGATGGAGTCGCAGACGCTGTCCTGATCGGCCGCGCAATCGACGAATTTCTCGAAATCGTCGTCGCAATCCTCTGCGGTGTCCGAGAAGTCTTCCTGGTCGACGCACCCCTTCACGCACTCGCCGTGGTCGAAATCGGAGCAGCCCTCGTCCTGGGCGTCATCGCAGAGGTCGTAACAGTCCGTGCCGCAGGCCAAGGTGAGCGGCAGGGCCAAAAGCACAGCCGCAAAGGAATTTCGCAAGCGCATCGAGAGTCTCCTTCGAGTTTCGTGGGGTCCAACCAGCGGGCCGCGCCCTCCGGGGCAGCCGCGACACGAGGGCACGAGCTTTCGCCGGTGGCGCAAAACTGTCAAGTTTCCGCAGTATTCTACGAAGATTTCCAATGGAACCTTCCCTCCCGATTGGCTGAAACTCTTCCCCGAGTTTCCCGGCGGGGGGTACCCTGGGCCGCAGCCTGGTTTTCTGATGCGCCTTGGGATCGACTTCGGAACGACGCGGACGGTCGTCGCGGCTGCTGTCGATGGCCGGTATCCGGTCGCCGTGTTCGAAACGCCGCGTGGTTACGCGGATTTCATACCGAGCATGGCCGTGGGCGGGAAGGGTGACCTCTCGCTCGGCTGGGAAGCCCTGGTCGGACTCGGGGGCGCCAAGGACTCCATCGTTCGCTCGATCAAGCGCGAGGCGAGCTCACGCCACCCCGACGAGCGCCTTTCCGATCTCGGGCTCGAGCGGAGCGCGCTCGAGCTGACGGCCGACTACCTCGCGTTCCTGCGGCGGAGCCTGCTCGAGCGGTCGAACCTCGAGATCGGGCCCGACGAGCCGCTCGAGGCCATGGTTGCCGTGCCGGCCAGCGCGAGCACGAGCCAGCGCTACCTGACGGTCGAAGCTTTCAACCGCGCCGGCTTTCGCGTGCTCGGCCTGGTGAACGAGCCGACGGCGGCGGCGATCGAGTACGCGCACAACAACCTCTCGTCGCTCGGTCGCCGGAGCCCGAAGCGGTACGTCGTGGTCTACGATCTCGGGGGCGGGACGTTCGACAGCTCCGCGGTCTCGCTCGTCGATCGGCGCTTCGAGCTCATCGCGACGGAGGGGATCTCGCGCCTCGGCGGCGAGGATTTCGACGCCGTCATCCTCGACCTCGCCCTCGCGCAAGCCGGCGTGAGGGCCGACGGGCTCGCGCCGTTGGTCCGGAATCAGCTGCTCGAGGCGTGTCGCGAGGCGAAGGAGGCACTCGGTGCGGGCAGTCGCCGGCTGTTCGTGGATTTCGGTACCGCGCTTGCCGGCCTCGAACCGGTGACGCTCGACATGGCGGCGGTGAACGAAGCCGTGATGCCGCTGGTCGAGCGCACGCTCGAGCTGCTCGACCGGGTGCTCCTGCGCGTGCGCGACCACGGGATCGACCCGGAGAACCCGCGCGAGCTCGGGGGCGTGTACCTGGTGGGCGGCGGAACGGCGTTTCCGATCGTCGGGCGCGTGCTGCGCGAGCGCTACAAGCGCAAGGTCCTGGTCGCTCCGCAGCCGCATGCCGCGACCGCCGTCGGGCTCGCCATCGCCGCCGATCCGGAAGCCGGCATCTTCGTGCGCGAGGCCGTGACACGGCACTTCGGCGTGTGGCGCGAAGGCGAAGCCGGGCGGAGCAAGATCTTCGACCCCATCATCAACAAGGGCGCCCTTCCCGACGGCGCCACGCTCACCATCGAGCGCCGTTACCATCCGGTGCACGCCGTCGGCCATCTCCGCTTCCTCGAGTGCACCGACGTCGGCCCCGACGGCGTGCCACGCGGCGATCTGACGCCGTGGGGCGACGTGCTGTTTCCCTACGATCCGACGCTCGCCGAAAGCGACGATCTTCGGGGCCTGCCGCTCGATCGCCGCCTGAGCGTGCCGGACGTGGAAATCGTCGAGCACTACGCCTACGACCGTGACGGCGTGATCTCGGTCTCGATCGAGAATCGCTCGCGGGGCTACACCCGAAAGTACGTGCTGGGAGCACCGGGGCTCGGGGCGTGAGCCCGGAGCGACCCCCGGCGGTGCCGGAGGCGGCGCGATACGATCCGGAGCTTCCCGGCTGGGAGCTCGCCGATCACAACGCGCTCGGCGAGCGTCACGGCGAGTGCCGGCTCTACCGTGACGACGGGACGCTCGAGCGTGTCTGTCGCTTCGAGGGAGGCAAACGCTCGGGGCCGTTCTCGAGTTTTCACGCAACAGGCGAGGTCGCGAGCCGCGGTGACTTCAAGGACGATCTCCTCCACGGCACGCTGTTTCGCTTCGTGTCGACGTCGCCGGGTGCCGAGCCGCTCCGCGCCTGCTGCGTGCCGCCTTCGGCCGTCGAGCTCCGCGCGGAGTACTCGTCTGGCCGGCTCCTCACCGAGATCTACTACGACGAAAAAGGGCGACCGCTCTCGAGCGACGGCACGCCGTGGCCCGAGCGTCCTCGCGGTGTCCCCGCGGGCGCCACGTACGACGAGTCTTCCGGGCGCTACCGCGAGCGGCTCGAGACACCCGACGGATCGCAAGCGACGCTGCGCTATTTCGGTGCTGCCGGCCTGGTCGTCGAGGAGCTGTCGGTCCTCGCCGGACGCGTGGTCGGTCGGCGTCGGTTCGACGCCGAAGGCGAGCTAAAGGACGCGCACGGTCTCGAGCGCGGGGTGCCGCACGGCGCGAGTCGGGAGCGCTTTCCCGCCGGTCGCTCGCCGTACACCGAGCCAGGCGTCCGCGAGCTCCGCGGGGAGCTCGTCCACGGCGAAGCGAGCGGCTCGTGGGAGCTGGTCGACGGCGACGGCGCGGTGTTGCGGGTCGTCGAGCGTGGGGTGCCGTTCGTGGAGCCGCCCGCTCTGGTGCTCGACGCGGAGCCTCCGGACGTCTTGCCGGCCGAGCTCATGCGACGAGCGCGGGAAGGGCGAAGCGCGGGGCAGGCGCGCGAGGCCGTGTGCCTCGCCGCCCGCGCGACCGCGAGAGCCGGTGACGCTGAGCTGCTCCGCGCGTTTCTGACCGAGTCTGCTCTGCCGCTATCGCCGTCCGCCGCCCTGGAGCACGCGGAGCAGATGGCCAGTGCGGAGAACGTCACCGCGAGCCGTCTGCTCGACGCGGTGCTTGCCGGTGGGGACGCGGCGCGGCTGCTCCGTGCGTTGCCGAGCGCGCTCCCGCGCTCGAGCCGGGCATCCCTCGAGTACCTGGACGCCGCGCTCCTCCTCGCGCCCGAGCGCCCGCTGGCGCGCATCGCGCGTGCTCTCGTTCGGGTCGAGCACGGCGATCGGGACGGCGCCCTCCGCGACGCCGACGCGGTCGACGCTGAGTCGAACCCTGCCGCAGCGCTGATCCGCGAGGAATGCCGGATCGCTTTCCCTGCGCACGCGTTCGATCCGAGCGAAGACCCCGTGGAGGCGCCCGAGGACGAGCTCATCCCGGTCGCGGTCGAGCAACCGCTCACGTCGGTGCGCTGGGCCGTCATGCTCTACGCGACGCGGCTCGACCTGCTCCGCGCCGAGCTCTGTCGGCGGGTGGGCGACGCGCCTTTCCTGCCGCCGGACGTGACCGCGCTCCTTCCCGACGGCCCGGTCCCGCTCCGTACCTTCACGGCCGTCATCAGCGACGAGACCGACGACGGCGTGGAAACGACGAACGTACCGGTCGACGAAACGGTCATCGTCGACAGGCAGTCCGTCCGCCAGCTCCTCGATCGGGCCCGAGCCGACTACCTTGCGCTCTCGTGGCTCTGCTGGTCGGTCGGCCTCGACCGCATCGCGTTACCGACCGAGCTCGCACCGCCGATGCACTTCGCTGCCGCCGCGAACCGCGCGACGCTCCGCTGCTTCTGGGCACACGACCGCCTGCGTACCGGAGGCCTGGTTGCGATCACGCGCAAGGTTCCGCCTTTCAAGTGGCGGGGGCTCCCGATCGAGTCGCTACCGAGCCACCTCGCCGAAGCCGCCGCCGCGGAGTATCTGGAGATCCGCGCGCAGTTCTTGTGGCTGCTCTTTGCGGTCAACGTTTCGCCTTTTCAGGCCGACCTCCGCAAGGCCTGACGCCGGCCGCTACTGGATCGGCTGGGGCGTGCAGCCGTCGCCGCGACAGGCTTCGACCTTCACGGCCACCACCTTCTGCGGCGCCTTGGCCCAACAACCCTGGGCGGTGGTGTCGAAAGTATTCTCGTACACGCGCTCTCCGGCACCGCGGTTCGCGAAAATGGGAATGGTCGCGCTCTTGCCATCCAGGAAATCGATGCGGCTGCGGAACAGGTACACGTTGCGCGCCTTCACGCCGCTCGCGTACTGGTTAGCCGGCGCGCCGAAATAGAGCCGATAGTGAATGCTGCAGTCCGTGCTCTCGACCACCACTCGCTTGAACTCGTGCCCGTGGACACGCGCACCGAACTCCGAGCTCTGCGACCACGCGAAAGCCGACGAAGCGAGTAGAAGAACGCCAACGAACGAAGTCCAAACGAGACGCGATCGGCGCATGGATGCCTCCGGGGTCAATGAGAACCTTAAGCCCGCTTAGCGGCTGACGGGCGCTGGATCGTACGGCAGATCGATGGCAATCGTCTCGTCGGAAAATCGCGCCCTCACTTCGAGCTCGCCACCGAGTGCCTCGACGAAGTTCCGCAGCGTTGCCACCGTGACGTTCTCCCGTCGCTCGAGCTTCGAGAGGGTCGCCTGCCTCACCCCCAGAACCTCCGCGAGCTCTTCCTGCGTCACCTGACGTCGCAGGCGAAGCTCCTGCAAGAGCTCGACCGACCCGTCGGCCCCCGTCGCGGACTTGCGTCGTCGAGTCGATCCACGCGTCGCCTCCGTCTTCCTGCTGACTCTTCCTCGCTGCTGCTTCATCTTCATCTCCATTCCTCGCTGAGATTCGCTTCCATCCGTCGCCTCTTGCCCCGCCGTTCGCTGTTCGCCCTTCGCCCTTCGTTGTTCGCCACGCTGGACGACGCCGGGGATCCACGGACGGGATTCCAGAAAAGGAATATAGCTTAGGGAGCATTCCAGCAGGAAACAGGCCGCAATCGCAGGAATTTCCCTGTTTGGGCGCCCCAGCGACGGTCCGTGGCGCAACGTTTTCCAGCCCATCTCGCCGTGAGGTGGCTGTTTTTCTCCCGGATCCGGTGGATATTCCGTCACGGACTATTCCTTGGAGGCTATCCCCCCGTTGTGACCCCTCCCCGATGGTCGCCGACCTGCCGCTCTTGGAGCTTGCGCTCGGCGATGATCTTGAAGAGACGGCGGGGGCGGTCGTCGCTCCACGTGTAGAGGGCGACGCGGTCCAAGGTTTGCTGGACGGCGCGAAGGTCGAGTGTGTCGGCCCAGGCGCGGCCTGATTCGCGATCGGTGTCGGTGGCGCGGCGCTGGGGTCGTGCGATCGTCACGTGGGCCTTGGGAGCGCGTTTTTCACGGCGGCCCAGGGCGGCTTCGCTCAGGGGGTCGCGTACGGCGCCGATGAAGGCCTCGGTTTCTTCACGACCGCGGTCGAGCAGGGCGGAAAGGGCGGAATACGTGCGACGCGGGCCCATCGGAACGACGCTGCCGAGCGATACCTCGATCGGGCGGGGCGCTCCCCGGCCGAGGACTTCGTCGAGCGCGGCGAGCGCGCGATCGGCGGCTTCCTCACCGCAGGCGCCGAGGAACGTCAGCGTGAGGTGGACGTCGTCGGGCGCGTAGCGGCGGATCGCCGGCGGCGGCTTCGGGAGCGTGGCGAGAAAACCGCCGTCGAGGGGGAACGCAAAAAAGAAGTTCGGTCGAGGCAAGGGTTCACCTCGGAGCAGGCCCGGTGACGAGCTCGAAGAGCTCACTCACCGTCGCGGTCTCGAGCCTTCGCTCCTCGACGGCGAGCAAGAGCTCCGGAAGCACGCCGAGGATCGGTGGCTGGTGGGCGTCCCGCTCGGCGGCGTCGTGGAGCAGGATCACGGCCCCGTCCGTCATGCCCCGGGTCACGCGCGCGAGCACGGCGCGAGGATCGGCCGTTTTGCGACCGTCGAGCGCGCGCAGGCTGTAGCCGACGACCGCGAGCCCTTCGCGCTCGGCCGCCAGGGCCACGGTGTGGCTGACGAAGCCGACCGGTGCTCGAAATAACCTGGGGCGGGTGCCGGTCGCGCGCTCGACGGCATCGAGTCCGCGCGCGATGTCGTCGCGCAGTCGGCGCACCGAACGGAGAGCGTAGAGGCGATCGTGCGTGTGGCCGTGGAGGCCGATCTCGTGGCCGGCGACGGCGGCTTCGCGCACGACCTCGGGGTACGAGAGAGCCTTCTCGCCGAGGACGAAGAAGGTCGCGCGTGCACGGCGCTCGGCGAGTCGGGCGAGCACCTGCCGCGTGGTCTCCGGATGCGGCCCGTCGTCGAAGGTAAGGGCGATCCGCCGGCGGCCGGGCTTGCCGCGCGAGAGCGCGTCCGTCCAGACGTCGAGCGCGGGCACGAGCACGCCGAGCGTGCAGAGCGCCGCGTGCACGCCGAGGCCGCCCGCGATCCAAGGCAGCGGGAGCGAACGACCAAGGGCCCCGAACGCCAGCGCGGCGAATCCGGCGCTGCTCGTCAGGTTCAACGCGAGACGTGGGATCGAGGTCATCTGGGCGTGGTTTTTCCCGACGTGCGAGCGTACTCTCACCGACCCCGAGCGTCCTCCACCGACCCCCGCCCGTGCTCTTCAACACCCTCGCTTACGCCGAATTCTTCGGCGTCGTGTTCGTCCTCTCCTGGGTCCTCGCGCGCTTCAAGAAGCTTCGGCTGCTGTTTTTGCTGGCGGCGAGTTACTTCTTCTACAGCCGCTGGGACTATCGCTTTCTGCCGCTGATCTGGGCGTCGTCGACGGCCGATTGGCTGCTCGCCAACGCCATCGCGCGCGCCTCCACGCCCCGGCGGCGAAAAAGGTGGCTCGCCGGCACCGTCGTCCTGAACCTCGGTGTGCTCGCCGTCTTCAAGTACTTCGACTTCGGGGTCGATTCGGCACGCGCCGTGGCCGCCGCGTTCGGCTTTCACCCGCCCGACATCGCGCTCGAGGTTGCCCTGCCGATCGGCATCAGCTTCTTCACCTTCGAGTCGATGAGCTACGTCATCGACGTGTACCGGCGGCACATCGAGCCGCATCCCTCGTACACCGAGTACCTCGCGTTCGTCGCGTTCTTCCCGCACCTCGTTGCCGGACCGATCGTCCGGCCCCGCGATCTCTTGCCGCAGCTCGCCCGTGAGGCGCGCTTCGATCCGGCAGAAGGCGGTGAAGCGCTGTTCCTGGTCGCGCTCGGGCTGGTGAAGAAGGTCGCGATCGGCGACTACCTGGCGGTGAATCTCGTGGATCGCGTCTTCGACGCGCCGACCCAGTATTCGGCGCTCGAATGTTACGCCGCTGCCGTCGGCTATGCGGTGCAGATCTACTGCGATTTTTCCGGCTATACGGACATCGCCATCGGCTCCGCGCTGCTCCTCGGCGTGCGCTTCCCCAAGAACTTCGACGCGCCGTATCAGGCGGCGAGCATCGTCGATTTCTGGCGACGCTGGCACATTTCCCTGTCCACCTGGCTCCGCGATTACCTCTACATCAGCCTCGGGGGCAATCGGCGCGGCCGACTACGCACGTACTCGAATCTACTGGTGACCATGCTGCTCGGCGGCCTCTGGCACGGAGCGAGCTGGACCTTCGTCGTCTGGGGCGGCCTTCACGGCGCTGCGCTCGCGGTCACGCGTCTGGTGGGTGACTTGCGCGGTGATCGTCCTTTTCCGCGCTTCACGCGACCGCTCGCGGTGTTCGCGACCTTTCACTTCGTCACGGCGGCGTGGATCCTCTTTCGAGCCGACGACTTCGCTGCGGCGTGGACGTTCTTCGGGCGCCTGCTGACGTTCACTACGTACCACCCGAACCTCCACGCGAAGGTGCTCGCCGTGCTGGCGATCGGCCTCGTCAGTCACTACGTCCCGGCTCGCGCGTTCGAGGCGATCCGGGCCCGCTTCATCGAGCTTCCGGCCGTGGCGCAGGGTGCCGTCCTGTTCGCCGCCGCCCTCGTCGTTCGCGAAATGGCGAGCGCCTCGGCCGTGCCGTTCGTCTACTTCCAGTTCTGAGGTACGCTCCCGGGCCGATGAGCGAGTCGGAACCAGGCGAGAGCGCCAAAGCCCCCGAGCCCCAGCCCGAGCCCAAGCCCGAGGCGGAGCCCAAAGCCGAGGTCGAAGCGACCGCACCCGAGCCGGTCAAGGCGGAGGAGACGAGCGCCGACGCCGCCACCACCGAGCCTCCGAAAAAGAAGAAGAAGAAAAAGAGGAAAGCCGAGCTCGAGGAACCCACCGAGCCTCGCCAGGAGCTCGACGACGAGGGGCGAGAGCGTCCTGCCTTCGTCTTGAGCTTTCCGAGTCACCCGGAGCTCGATCGCGTGGTGCGTGCGTTCGAGCTCGGTAACTACGCCTACGTTCGCGCGGAGGCCCCGAAGCTCCTCGAGGGTAGCGAGAGTCCTCGCGTGCGCGAGGCTGCGGGCGAGCTCCTGCGCCGCATCGAACCGGATCCGCTGGTGAAGGTGCTCCTCGCGATGTCGGTGCTCCTGTTCCTCGTCATCACTTTCTGGGCCTATCGCACGCATGGGAATTAGGCCGTTCGGCTACACGCCGCGCGCGGCCGTTTCGTTGGTGTTCGTCGTCGCCTGGCCCGTCGTTTCGGCGTGCCTCCGCGCTCCGGAGGCGACCGGTCCGGCAGAGAAGCCTCAGCCGAAAGGCGTCCACCGCTACCTCCCGCTCGAGGACAAGACGGTCTTCTCGTACGAAACGAGTACCGAGAGCGGTGAGCGCGGCCTCTTGATCCTCGAGGTACGGCGCCCGCGCACCGAGCACGCCGAGCTGGTCGTGGCGGGCCGCGCGCGGCGGTTGACCGTGAACGCGCACGACATCGCCCACGTCACCGGCGGGTTCTTGCTGAAGGAGCCGCTCGTTGCTGGTGCGACGTTCAAGGGCGACTTCGGCAAGGTGACGATCACGAACGTCGCACGGAGTGTGACGCTACCGGCCGGCAGCTATTCCGGCTGCCTCGAGACGCTCGAGGAAGCGGTGACGACCGAGGGCGAGAAGCGCACGACGACCGTGTTTTGCCCCGGTGTCGGCATTGCGCTTCGCGAAACGGAAGCCGAGCAAGAGGGGCTCCGCGCGTCCGAACGCATCGCCCTGAAAAGCTTCGGCCCGCGCTTCTAGAGCGCTCAACGCATCATTCCGCCGTCGGGCATCTCGAGCTCGAGCTCGGCTTTACCGGTGCACACGTCTTGCTCGTGGGTGAGGTCGAGGGGCTCCACCATCGGGTACATGACGGTCTCGACCTCGATGCGAGCGGGGCCGAACGACCAGATCCGGCAAAAGAGCGCCTCCACGGGACCGACGCTCGGCGCGCCACTCTCCCCGCCAGCGCCCCCGCCCCCTGCACCGATGCCGCCCGTGCCGTTCGGCGCCGGCGCTCCGGCCTCGATCACGTTGCCGTCTCGATCCGCGGGGTCACAAAACAGAGCCTTCTGCTCGGTGCCCGGGTTGGCGAGGACGTACTCCTCCTCGCCGCCGCCGTACTCGATGCGGACGATCAGGTCCTCCGGCAGCGGCCCCATCGCCGCTCGAATCAAGAGCTCGAAGTCCGGTCGCCCTTCCTGGCACGGCTCTGTCGGCTTCGGATCCGATCCGCAGGCGACGACGACCGCGACCGACGCCAGGCCGGCCAAGGCGAGTTTTCGTAAGCTCATGGGAAGCGCGCGGGGATCCTAGGACCGGGATTCATTCGACGCCAGGGCCCCCGCCCCGCCTCCGTTGCGACAAAACACGAACGGCGAGAGCCCTTGCGGGATCTCGCCGTTCGCTGTCGGAAACGACGTTTAGTGGGGTGGTCGTCGGGGCAGGGGCCCCGACGACTCACGTGACTAGAAGTCGCCGCCGCCGCCGTGCATGTGGCCGCCGCCGCCGCCGGAGGGAGCCTTCTCCTCCTTCGGCTTCTCGGCAACCATGGCCTCGGTGGTGAGCATCAGGCCTGCCACGCTCGCGGCGTTCTGCAGGGCCGAGCGCACGACCTTGACCGGGTCGATGACGCCCTCGGCGACGAGGTCGCCGTAGGTGCCGGTCGCCGCGTTGAAGCCGAAGGTGCCTTTGCCCTCCTTCACCTTCTGCACGACGATCGAGCCTTCTTCGCCTGCGTTGGCGACGATCTGGCGCATCGGCTCCTCGATCGCACGGGTGAGGATGCGAACGCCGACCATCTGCTCCGCCGCCAGCTTGAGCGACTCGAGCGACTTCTGAGCACGGATGAGGGCGACGCCGCCGCCCGCCACGATGCCTTCTTCGACGGCCGCGCGGGTGGCGTGGAGCGCGTCTTCGACGCGCGCCTTCTTCTCCTTCATCTCGGTCTCGGTGGCCGCACCGACCTTGATCACCGCGACGCCGCCGACGAGCTTCGCCAGACGCTCCTGGAGCTTCTCGCGGTCGTAGTCGCTGCTGGTGTTCTCGATCTGGTTGCGGATCTCCTGCTGGCGACCCTTGATCTTGTCCTTCTTGCCGGCGCCGTCGACCAGGGTGGTGTTCTCCTTGTCGATCTTGACGCGCTTCACCTGGCCGAGATCCGTGATCGTGACGTTCTCGAGCTTGAGCCCGAGCTCTTCCGCGATCACCTGACCGCCGGTCAGGATGGCGATGTCCTTCAGCATCTCCTTGCGGCGATCGCCGAAGCCCGGGGCCTTGACGGACGCGCACGAGAGCGTGCCACGGAGCTTGTTGACGACGAGGGTCGCGAGAGCCTCACCGTCCACGTCTTCCGCGATGATGAGGAGCGGCTTCTGCTGGCGCGCGATCGCTTCGAGCACCGGCAGGAGGTCCTTCATGTTGCTGATCTTCTTCTCGCTGAGAAGAACGTACGCATCCTCGAGCGACACTTCCATGCGCTCCGGATCCGTCACGAAGTACGGCGAGAGGTAGCCGCGGTCGAACTGCATGCCTTCGACCACGTCGAGCGTCGTCTCGGCGCTCTTCGCCTCTTCCACCGTGATCACGCCTTCCTTGCCGACCTTTTCCATCGCCTCGGAGAGGAGCTTGCCGATGGTGGTGTCGCCGTTGGCGCTGACGGTGCCGACCTGAGCGATCTCGTTCGGGTCCTTGGTCGACTTCGCCATCTTCTTCAGCTCGTCCACCAGCACGGTGACGGAAGCGTCGATGCCGCGCTTGATGTCCATCGGGTTGTGACCCGCGGCCACGAGCTTCGAGCCCTCGCGGAAGATCGCCTGAGCGAGCACGGTGGCGGTCGTGGTGCCGTCGCCGGCCACGTCGCTGGTCTTCGAAGCAACCTCGCGCACCATCTGCGCGCCCATGTTCTCGAACTTGTTCTCGAGCTCGATTTCCTTCGCGACCGTGACGCCGTCCTTGGTGACGGTCGGCGAGCCGAAGCTCTTCTCGATCACGACGTTCCGGCCCTTCGGGCCGAGGGTCACCTTCACCGCATCAGCGAGCGCGTTGACGCCGTTGAGGATGAGGGTCCGAGCTTTTTCCTGATACGCAATTTCCTTGGCAGCCATTTCTCAAATCTCCTTTAGGTAACCCGAAGGCTCACTTCTCGATGACGCCGAGGATGTCGTCCTCGCGCAAAATGAGGTGCTCTTCCCCGTCGAGCTTCACCTCGGTTCCGCTGTACTTGCCGAACAGGATGCGGTCGCCCGCCTTCACGTCGAGCGGCCGAACCTTGCCGTCTTCGCCGGCCTTGCCGTTGCCCACGGCGATGACTTCACCCTCGACCGGCTTCTCCTTGGCGGAGTCCGGGATGATGATGCCACCACGGGTCTTTTCCTCTTCCTTCACGCGCTTCACGATCACGCGGTCCTGCAGGGGTCGAATCTTCGCGGCCATTCACTCCTCCAACTGTTCTTGGGTTTCCTTCGGGCGCCTGGAGCGCTGAAGCGAAACCCCTCCGAACCCCCTGAAATTGGGGAGGCCCCGAGGGCTTTCTCGCTCCTAAATGCCCGAAATAACTTGGTTTTGCCGGTTAGCACTCACCACGGGTGACTGCTAGCGGGTCGCCGGAACGTAGGCAGGAAGCAGAAAGAGTCAAGGGCACCGGGACCAAAAAAAGTCGGGCTCGGACAGGATCCAGCTGGTTTCGCCTGGCAGCACTGTCGACCGAGTGCCAAAGAAATTTCACCGGCCCTGCTCACAAGGTCAGTACTTTCGCTAAGTTTGTAGCGTGGTCGCGCGTCTAGTCCTTGTGAGCTCCATGGACGCCTCCCCCCACCGAGCCCTCACCGAGGCAGGTCCCGGGTGAACCGCCCCGCGCACCCGGGGGAAATCGACCTCTCCACGGACGTGCGCGGATTCTTCTCCGAGCTCGTGGTCGCCGCGACGGAGCAGCGTGGCATCGCCTCGAACGAAGCGACGACCGCCTACGTCGCCGCGCTGCTCGCCGACTTCGCGCACCCGGAGGGCCTCAGTCTGACGGCGCTCGAGCGTCCGTTCACGCTGCTGCTCGCCGAGGCGATGGAGAGCGTCGGCCACGAACGCTTCGAACGGCTCCGCGCCGTCGGTGACGGCGCGCTCTACCTGCGCGGCTTCTTCAGCGAGCACCTGGAGACGCGCGGTGTCGCTCTCAAGTACGTGAGCGCGGTCGGCGCGCGAGCGAACGACGGTGCGGCGACGATGCTGCGGCGAGCCCACGCCTGCGACGCCGGCGCACCCGACGTGTTCGGCGAGCTCTCGTCCAGGTTCGACGCGTTCGTCACGTTGCTGTCGAGCGTCGCCGATCGGTTGGTCGCGCAGGGCACCGCCGGCTCGCCGGGCGGCGTGTTGAAGCTCTACGAGCGGTGGCTTCGGACGGGGTCGAGCGATCTCGCTCATGCCCTCGGCGAGCACGGGCTGATGCCGCAACGGGGCAGCGGCGGGCTTCAGTGACGGCACCGCGCTCGGGCCGGCTCAGCCGCGGAACGAAGCGCGCCCTTTCCCGGGTCCAGCGCCGGATCGAGCTCTACTACGGCCTCGAAGGTGCGCCGAACGTGGTCCGTTTCGCCTCCGCAGCGGACGACGGCGAGCGCGAGGTGCTTCTGGTGCGGGAATCCGGTGACGCCGTCGAGATGGCCCTGCGCGTTCCGGAGGGATCGCACGGGGACGGTCCCGAGGACGTGTTCCTGCAGCTGCTCGAGGGCGTGAGCCACTTCGTCTTCCTGGCGGAGCGGGTTCGAGTCGGTCTGCCGACGACGCAGCTCGAGCTCGAGCTCCAGGCCGAGGTCGACAAGTTCGTGCTGCTCGGGCTCGAGCCCGAGGACGACGGCGACGTCGACGTGCGGGGGCTGCACCGGCGCCTGTTCGAGGACGGAACCTATTTGCATCCTCCCGGTACGGTCGAGGGCGAGCGCTATCGGCTGGCGAACGACCTCGCGGCGCGGCTCGCCGCGCGCTTGATGGATCGCGAGGCGGGCGAGGTACGCGGGATCCTCAGGCGGTTTTACCGCGCAGGACAGGCCGAGAAGATCGGGCTCGTCAGAGCGGCGTAGAGCGACCGTCCAGTCTTCGCCGGTCGAGCGCGCCTACGTCGTGCGCGCGTACCAGGCGACGACCTTCGGGTGCTCTTTCACGCTCGCGTAGAGCCGCTCGAGCTTCGGAAAATCCGCCAGGACGTCGGTCGGGAGATGGTCGAGCACGCCGCTCTTGAACCAACCCATGAGGATGTAGACCTTGATGTCGGCGACGCTGATCTCGTTGCCGCCGACGAACGGGCCGGTGACCTGCCGTTCCATGTTGGCGCCCCAAGTCTTGATCGGTCCCGCCGCAAGCTCCGCGCGCTTCTTCTTCAGCTCCTCGACGTCCTTGATGCCGAACGTCTTGTTGACTGCGTGGCGGAGATCCTCCGCCGCCGAGAGCAGCGACTCGTGGCGCATGGCTTCCCAGTCGTCGCTCGGTAGAAGGCCGTAGCGGCGGCCGATGTGGCCGAGGATCGCGTTCGACTGGCTGACGGGAGGTTTGCCCGCCATCTCGAACACCGGCAGGCTGCCGAACGGCGTCGTCGGCTTCAGGGCGGCCCAGGCACCGCTCGGGATCCGGTTGTCCTCGAAATCGATGCCGGCGAGGAACAACGCCAACCGACACTCCTCGCCGCGGCTCCGCGCGAGGTCGAAATAGGTGAGCTTGGGCTTCGTCATCGGCGGAACGTAGGGTCGAGGGCGGCGAATGTCACCTGCCGTCCCGGTGGTTGCTTGTCATTCCTGCTCCGGTCTATAGGACCAACGTGACCCCCACCTCCTTCCCTTTCTCGGCCGCGCCATCCGTCTTCGGGGCCTGCTTTGGCCTGCTCGCGACCGCCTGCCTCGCCGCCGAATGTCCAAAACCGACCAGCGCGGCCGGCACCACGGCAGGAGCGCCGCTCGCCGCCGAGGGGCCGACCGCCACCTTCTCGCACACGTCGAAGGAGCTCTTCGCGACGATGCGCATCGGCTGGAATCTCGGCAATAGCCTGGACGTGCCGGAGGGCGAGACGGCGTGGGGTAACCCGAAGGTGGCACCGGAGCTCCTCCGTGCCGTCGCCGATGCCGGGTTCACGATCGTCCGCATTCCGGTCACGTGGGCGAACCACATGGGCCCGGCGCCGGACCACACGATCGAGCCGAGCTTTCTCGCCCGCGTCGACGAGGTCGTCGGCTACGCGCACACCGCGGGGCTCCGCGCGATCATCAACGTGCATCACGACGGGGCCGACGGGTTCAAGGGCGTCGAGTGGATCACGCTGAACGATGCCAACGGAAAGACGACCCCCGAGAACAACCTGGCGGTGAAAACCCGGTTCGTCACCGTGTGGACGCAGATCGCGAAGCATTTTTCGCGACACGGCGAAAACCTGCTGTTCGAAGGCATGAACGAGATCCACGACGGCTACGGCGCGCCCGATCCGCGCCACATGGATTTCATCAACGAGCTCAACCAGGCGTTCGTCGACGTGGTCAGAAAGAGCGGCGGCAACAACGGCCAGCGTCACCTGGTCGTGCCCGGCTACAACACGAACATCGATCACACGCTGAAGGGCTTCAAGCTGCCGACCGACACCGTCAAGAATCGTCTCATTCTGTCGGTGCACTATTACGACCCGTACCTGTTCGCGCTGCAGGGAAAGACGCACACGTGGGGCGCCGCCTCGCCCGGCCGCGACGACTGGGGCCAGGAGGACTTCGTGGTCAAGCAGTTCGATGCCCTGAAGGCGACGTACATCGACCAGGGCGTGCCGGTCTTGCTCGGCGAGTACGGCGCGACGAACCAGGCCGGCTTCGAGGACTACCGGCGCTACTACATGGAGTACGTGACCAAAGCCGCCGTCGATCGCGGCATCCTGCCCGTCTACTGGGACAACGGCGGGAGCGGGAGCGGCGGCGAGAGCTTCGGGTTGATGGATCGCGGAACCAACGGCGTTCGTCACCCCGAGGTGATGGCGGCGATGAAGCGCGCGGCCACCAGCAGTTATGCGATCGGCGAGATCGCGCTGCCCGTTCCGAAGAAGCCGTGAGGGTGCGGGTCCCCTCCGCTCGACGCGACAGACCGGACCTCTCCAGCTACTCTTCGCTCATGCATCGACGGGCGCGGGGATACCCATGAGGCGCCAACTTGGTGCTCCGCTCCTGTTGCTCCTCGCCTGCGCGCGCTGTTCGACGGGAGGCGACTCTAGCGGCGCAGCGGGTCACTCAGGCGCAACGGCTGCCGCCGGCGGGGATTCCGGGGCAAGCAACGACCGCGGAGGCTCGTCCGGCAGCTCGTCGGGCGGCGCCGGCGCGGGCGGCGGCGTGGCGCAGGGCGCCGGTGGCTCGAGTGGCTCCGGCATGGCGGGGAGCTCGGGGACGAGCGGCAGCGCGGGCGAAAGCGTAGGCGGAGGAAGCGCGGGTGGAGCGGCAGGCTCCGGCGGCGCAGGTGCGAGCACCGGCGGCTCGGGTGCGGGTTCCGGTGGTGAGAGAGCTGGAGCCGCGGGCGATGGGAGCGCGGGAACGGGTGGGAGCGGGTTTCCGATTGCCGGCGACAACTGTCGCTTCGCCGTGGAACACACGCAGAGCACCGCGATCGGCACGGTCACGATCGTCACCTGGTCGACCGATCTCGAAGGGCTCAGCGAAGCGCACATCGACTTCGGTCCGACCGACGCCGACGGATCGATGACGGCGCCCGTCGATCTCGCTCGAGAAGGCTACCGAACCCTGCTCCTCGGCATGAAACCGGCCAAGAGCTACGGCTTCAAGATCGTCGCAACCGGCGCGTCGGAGACGTGCACGAGCCCCACGTTCGACGTGACGACGGCCCCGCTGCCCGACACTATCCCCACCATCACCAAGACGGAAGGCTTGCCCGGTGGCGTTCGGGGGTTTTTCCTCGCGACACCCGGAGTCGGCTCGGGCACCGTCGCTGCACGGACCTCCGCTTTCGTCTTCGACACCGACGGCGATATCGTGTGGTGGAGTCCTGATGCCGCCGGGACGATGTCGTCCGCCCGCATGAGCTGGGACGGCCAATGGATGTGGATCGTCAACGCGAACGGCGGCGCCCTCTACAAGACCTCGATGGACGGCCTCGTCAGCGATGCCTTCGGCGGCGTCGCGACCGCCAACCACGACGTTGTCCCCCTGCCCGAAGGAGGTGTCGCCACCTTCGGCCGTGTCGAGAACAAGCATGCCCTGATCGAGGTGCACGACGACGGCACGGTGGAGACGATCGTCATGCTCGAAGACGTCTACCAACTCGACGGTAGCTATCACCCGAACGCGCTCGCGTACCAGCCGGCCGACGATACGTTCACGATCAGTGACCTCGAGCTCGACGGCTTCGTCAAGATCCAGCGCGACGGGGAGCTCATCTGGCAGCTCGGGGGCACGAGCCCGCTAGGGCAGTCGTTCGACCTCGTGGGGCTCGAGCCCTGGAACGGTAACCACGGGCACGATCTCGGCCCCGACGGGCAATTCGTCTTCTTCAACAACTTCCCCAATACGGGCGGCTCCACGATCATCGAGCTCGTGCTCGACGAGCAGGCCTGGACCGCCACGAAGACGTGGGACTACGAGCTCACCAACGCGTCTTTGTACCTCGGCGGCACCCAGCGCCTTCCGAACGGCAACACGAGCGTCGTGCACTCGCAGGGCGACCGGGTCCACGAAGTGAACGGCGCCGGCGAGATCGTCCAAAGCTTCAGTCACTCCGCGTTCAACGCAGAGATGGGGTCCCAGTACTATGCGGTCTTCGGCTATGTGCACTTCCGCCCCACGCTCTACGGCCCACCGCCGAGCACCTGGCCGGAGTGAGCGAGCACGCCGATGAAAGCCGCCGTCTACGAACGTTACGGGCCGCCCGAGGTCGTCGAGGTGCGGGACGTCGAAAAGCCGGTCCCGAAGGCCGGCGAGGTCCTGATCAGGATCCACGCGACGACGGTGACGTCGGGTGACTGGCGCATGCGGAGCATGGAGCTGCCCGCCGGTTTCGGGTTCATGGCGCCGCTCGTCCTCGGCATCGGGAAGCCGCGCCAACCGATCCTCGGCAGCGAGCTCGCCGGCGAGATCGAGGCGCTCGGCGCCGGCGTGACGAGCTTCCAGGTTGGCGATCAGGTGTTCGCGTTTCCCGGTGCGAGCACCGGCTGTCACGCGGAGTACCGCTGCGTCCGCGCCGCGGGGCCGGTCGTGAAAAAGCCGTCGAACCTGAGCTTCGAGGAGGCGGCGGCCCTCTCGTTCGGTGGCGCGACGGGTCTCGATTTCTTCCGCAGGGCAGCGCTGAAGGCCGGGGAGCGCGTGCTCGTGAACGGTGCGTCCGGCGGCGTCGGAACCGCCATGGTGCAGCTCGGCAAGCACTTCGGGGCCGAGGTGACGGGCGTGTGCAGCGGCGGGAACGCGGAGCTCGTGCGCTCGCTCGGCGCCGATCACGTCATCGACTACACGAAGGACGATTTCACCAAAAACGGCGTCCTGTACGACATCATCGTCGACACCGCCGGCACGGCGCCGTACTCGCGCAGCAAGGGGTCGCTCGCCAAAGGCGGCCGCCTGCTGCTCGTGCTTGGCGACCTCTGGGACCTCTTCAGCCCGTTGGCTTCGCTGTGGCGCGGCAGGAAGGTGATTGCCGGTCCTACGAGCGAACGGGTCGACGATCTCAGGACGCTCGCCGAGCTCGCCGAGGCCGGCAAATACAAGCCGTTCATCGATCGAACGTTCCCGCTCGAGCAGATCGTCGAAGCTCACCGCCTGGTCGACAGCGGGCGGAAGCGGGGCAACGTCGTCGTGACGGTCGGAAGTCGAAGCTGACCTACGGCAGCCGTTCGACCGGGGGTGACAGACGGTCGGCGCGATACGAGCCGTTGTTCTCGGGCCACTCGATGCCCCAGACGACCTCGCCGGCGCGCGTCACCTCGAAGATGCGCGTGTTCGTGCCGGCGCCGCGCACGCCGGCGGTGACGAGCACGTTGCCGTTCGGCAGCCGGTCGGCCTCACCCCAGATCGGCGTCATCCATTCGTCGGTGTACCAGGCATCGACCGTGAAGCTTCCAGGGAATTCCCAGCTCAACGTCGCCTGCTTGTTCGCTTCGTCGAGCGTGTACTCGACGACACGCGTGTGAAAGGTGCCGTTACCTTCGCCCCCCATGTGACTCGACCATCCCTGGTTGTCGTAGAAGAGCACCGTGCCGTCCGTGTGGACGTCGGGATCGTGCGAATCGTTGAAGCGGGCGGCGTTGCTCGGCAGGTACGTGATGTCGCCGGTCATCGAATCGTCGATCGCGGCGCCCATCTGCCAGAGGAGCTCCTTGCTCGCGCGGTTCACGGCGAAGAGGCCTTGGAAGCGACAATTGAAATAGAGGATGTCCCGCTCCTCGTTGACCGAAACGGCGTTCAGGTGACACCAGTCGGCCGCCGTCGTCTTCGGCTGGATGTGGTCGTACAGGTCCCAGGTCCAGACGACCTGATTCTGAGGGTTGATCTCTTCCACCCGCGCCGAGGTGTTGGATTCGCGGACCATCAGGTAGTTGCCGGTCGAGAGCTTGCCGGTGTGGTGCGACGCCGCGGGGCTGCCGCCGGTTGGACCCTCCCAGACGATGTTGGCTTCGAGGTCGACCTCGCGTGGGGGCTCGGCGCTGGCGTTGCCGATCAGGATGTTCCCGTTCGGAAGCCAATCGGTCGACGTCATGCCGAACTGGTCGGCACTGTCGCCGTGAACGAAGTACCAGACGGGGATGCCCTCCTCGTCGACGATCAAGACGATGCAGGGTGAGGTGGAAAAGCTGGAGCTCCCGCCGACTTGGTAGTTCATCAACGTCCAGCCGGGTTGCATCTTCTCCGGCTCGTTCGCGACCAGCGTGCCCCGGGCGGGAGCGTTCGACGGAAGCTTGCCGGTGGTGAAGTCGCCTTCTGCACTGCCGGTGGCGGTCGGACTCGTCGAGACGGCTTTGATGTCGTAGGCGGTTTCCGCGTGCATGCCGACCACGTGCACGCGGTGCTCGGTCGCGAGCGCATCGTCCACGACGCGGAACTGATAGCCGTCGACGCCGAACTCCACGGCGGAGTTTGCTGCCTCGCTGGTCGTCCAGCTCACGTAGCAGGAGAGCGACATCCGCGGGTTCGGTTCGATCATCAGGTTCGAAACGGTGAGCGCGCCGAGTGGTCCGCCTCCTCCCGCGCCGCTCGCGCCGCCCGCTCCGGCACCGCCGCCGGCGCCGGCTGCGCCCGCCGCCGTGCTGCCTGCCGTCGCGCCGCTACCGGCCGCGCCCGCCGGTGATGCCGAGCCGGCCGTTGCCGCGAATCCACCGCTCCCGGACGTGGCGCCGCTCGCGCCGGCGCCACCCATCCCGGCGCTCGGCGTGGAGCCCGCCGTGCCGACCGCACCGCCGCTCCCGGCCGAGCTCACGCCTCCGACGCCCGCCGAGCTGCCCGCGGTGGCGCTGGGGGCTTCGCCGCCTGGGGCGGCCTGGTCGCTGCACCCCGCGCTGATCGCGATGCACGCCGGGAGGAGCGCGCAGCGCCAACCGGTGAGGCGATTTGAGCGGATCCCGCGAATTCCCATGCTCGCGCTATATCGCCGCTCGCTGCATTCCGTATTTCGCGCTCACGGGTCGGTGCGGACGAATCGCACGCGGCGCCCTTCGCATTCTTCGGCTTCCGGGGATTCCCATCGATCGCTCGCGAGCTCGAAGACCGCGGCTGGCACGACCATCGAGAACGTCGGGCCTCGAGCGTGATTGCGTGCGGCGACGCGCTCGCGACGCACGTCGCGTGCGGCGTCGATCACGTAGAGCGTCGAGCCTCCCTTCACACCGTCGATGCGCCGATGGAAGTCCTCGCGCTCGCGCCGCCGCAAGAGGCCGATCTCGAGCACGACATCGACGCCGGTGTCGACGATGGCGAGTGTGACCCGAGCGATCTGCTCGACGGCGCGCGCGGCTCGCTCCACGTACCACTCGACCACGCCGTGGTCGGGTCGATCCGGACGAAAGAGCACGGCCATCCACTCATCGAGCGTGAGCCGAACGGCGTCGTGCTCGCGGGCGAGGTCGAGCGCGAACGTCGACTTCCCGGCCCCGACCGGGCCGACGAGCAGATGGACGTGCCCGGTCCTCGTTCGCGATCGTGCCGGCATCGGCGCGGCGGCGTGCGCGGCTTGCGTGGCCGGCTCCGGCTCGGGTACGCTCTCGAAGTCTTTGGGCGGCCGAGCGCGAGGGAGCTCGGGAGGGTCGTCGGGCTGTTTCATCGCCCGAGCGTCGCGTTTCGCCCACGAACGCGGAAGCTACCGGCGCGCCCGCGAGCTCGCGATGGTGCGGGCATCTGATGCCGGCACTGACGAGCCCATCCAGCTCGCTGAAGATTCCGGCTCGCTGAAGGGCGTGCCATGGTTCGGCGGGAGAGAGCTCCCGCATGGCCAAGCGAATCTCGAAGCCGAACGGCGACGACGGCGACCGGCCGTCGAATCCGGCCGCCGCGGTGGCGCAGGCGATCATGAATGCCGTGTCGTCGATCCCCGGGACGACGGAGCCTGCGAGCGCGTCACCAAGGGAGCGCGCGCGCGCGATCCAGACCATCGCTGCACTCAAGGCCGCGGCCGTGTCGGGCACGCTGGCGCTGCCGCCCGGCCCGTACGGGATCGTGACCCTGGTACCGGATCTGGTCGCGGTGTGGCGGATCCAGGCGCAGATGGTGGTCGACATCGCGGCGGCCTACGGAAAGTCCGCGAGCATGAGCCAGGAGCAGATGCTCTATTGCCTGTTCCGGCATGCTGCCGCGCAGGTCGTGCGCGACCTCGTGACGCGCATCGGCGGCCGGATCGTCTTTCAGCAAGCGACGTTGCGCGCGCTTCAAGCGATCGCTGCACGACTCGGCGTGAAGGTCACCCAGCGCGTGGTCGCGAAATCCGTCGCACGCTTCCTGCCCGTTCTCGGCTCGCTCGGTGTCGCAGGCTACGCCTACTTCGACACCGCGCAGGTCGGCGGCACGGCGATCGGGCTGTTCGAAGAAGAAAAATCGAAGTGAACGTGGCACCGCCTCCTGCGACTCCGGTTGCGTGGCGGGCGCGGACGTACGACACTCGCCCGGACCCATGAGCGTCGCGTGGTGGATATGGATCCTGCTCGGGCTCGCGCTCGTCCTGTTCGAGATCGCGGCGCCTGGTGGTTTCTATTTCATCTTCTTCGGCGTGGGGGCGCTCGCGGTGGGCCTCCTCGTCGCGGTCGACGTCGGCGGGCCGGTCTGGGTGCAGGTCCTCACGTTCTCGCTCTTGTCGCTCCTGTCGCTGGCCCTCTTCCGAGCCCGGTTGCTCGGGGCGCTGCAAAGCAAGACGCCCAAGGGCGAAGTGGATTCCCTGGTGTCCGAGATCGGACAGGCGATGGATGACCTCGCGCCCGGCGCGGTGGGCAAGGTGGAGCTTCGCGGCTCGGCCTGGTCGGCGAGGAACGTTTCCGAAACGGTGCTGTCGCGCGGGTCACGCTGCGTGGTGTTGCGAGTCGACGGACTGATGCTCCAGGTCGGTCCCGAAGGAGTCTCTTCATGATCGAGACCATCGTCGTTCTATCCGGTATCGCGGTGCTCACGCTGATCATCGTCGCGAAGACGGCCGTCGTCGTGCCGCAACAGAGCGCGTACGTGGTCGAGCGCCTCGGTCGCTTCCAGCAGGTGATGCAAGCCGGGTTTCACATCCTCTTGCCGTTCGTCGACAACATCCGCTACCGCCACTCGCTCAAGGAATCCGCGCTCGATATCCCGGCGCAGGTCTGCATCACGCGCGACAACGTGCAGGTCGGCGTGGATGGCGTCCTCTACCTGAAGGTGCTGAACCCCGAGCGCGCGTCCTACGGTATTTCGGACTACCATTTCGCGATCTCGCAGCTTGCACAGACGACGCTCAGAAGCGAGATCGGCAAGATCGATCTCGACAAGACGTTCGAGGAGCGGACGAACATCAACTCCTCGGTCGTGGCGGAGCTCGACAAGGCGTCGGAGGCGTGGGGCGTGAAGGTGCTCCGCTACGAAATCAAGAACATCACCCCGCCGCACGACGTGCTGGCCGCGATGGAAAAGCAGATGCGCGCCGAGCGCGAGAAGCGCGCCGTCATCCTCACCTCCGAGGGCGCGCGCGATGCCGCCATCAACAACGCGGAAGGCGAGAAGCAGCAGGTGATCAAGGCCTCGGAAGCGCGCCGGCAACAGCAGATCAACGAGGCGGAAGGTCAGGCGTCGGCGATCCTCGCCGTCGCCCGCGCGACCGCCGAGGGCATTCGCCAGGTGGCCGGCGCGATGCGCGAGCCGGGCGGTCTCGAAGCGACGCAGCTTCGCGTGGCCGAGCAGTACGTGCACCAGTTCGGCAACATCGCGCAGCGGTCGAACACGATCGTGCTGCCGGCGAACGTGGCGGACGTGGCGTCGATGGTTGCGACCGCGATGAAGGTGTTCCAGCAGGTTGCCCCGAAGGGTGGCGGCCAGTACTCGGGCTAGCGATCCGGGCCTGATTCTTCGCCAGGACTGCTCACCGGAGCTTGCGCAGGGGCGGCATGCTTCAGCTCTGGTCCCTGGACCGTCACCTGGCCCAGTGGCTCTCCCACACGCAGGAACGATGTGGCCTGGCTGGGCACGCGACGCACCACGATGCGCCACTCGTGGCCGGGTACGAGCTCGACGTTCTTCGGAACGGTCAGCGTTGCACGACCGTTTGCTCGAACGCCGAATGGCACGACCTTGGAGCCGTCGGTCATCGCGAGGTCGAGGTTCTGCAAATCCGACGGCGCCAAGCAGGGAGCCCGCCTGCGCGCGTGGGCAGGTCGGGTGCCGACGACCTCGACCTTGGGGTCCCTGTCGTACCAAAGCGTGACCATGCCAACCGTGGACACGGTGAGACCGACCATCGTCATCAGGAAGGGGACGGTGTTATCCGGAGTGTCCTCGTGGCACTCGGTGATCCAGGTCATGATCTCTCCGTTCTGGGTTCGCCTCGTTGAGCACACCTCCTCCCCTTTTCGATTGAGGAGCGCCGCACCGGCGAGCCCGAGCACGCCCCCACTGACGGCCAGCGCGGCGCTGACAGTCTGGTTGGACTTGTACACGGTGACGTCCCGGTCAGTGAGTGTCCAGGAGGCGTCGACCGCGCACAGCTCGACGGTGAGCCTACCGCTGAGCGTTCGCCCGTTGAGCTTCCACGCGCCGGAAAGTACTGGACCATCGGGGGCGAGACGCGAGCGGGTTTGCGTCGCGGGTGACTCCGTCGTTTGGCGCGTCACCGTGCTCGAGTAGCAGCCGCAGAGCCCGAGTCCGACGAGGAACGACCCACCACAGCGCCTCATTGGAGCAGGCTAACTCGTCGCGCGGGCCTGAGCAGCAATCAAACGATCGGTGAGCGCGTCGAACTCGGGGCTGACGACGCGGCGGGCCGGATCGGCGTCGTACCAGGCGAGCACTTCGCGCGCGCCGACCTCGTAAGGAATGGTGGCGGAGAAGCCGGGCACGAGCCGCTTCACCTTGGTGTTGTCGAAAATCATGCTGTGCGTCTTGTCGCCGAGCAGGCCGGCGCCCCAGCCGGCGTCGAACGTCGCGATCACGTCGGAGGGCACGTGCACGAGCTTCGGCTCGGCACCGGCGGCGCGCGCGAGCGTTTCGTTGATCTGGTTCCAGGTGAGAAGCTCGTCGGTCGTGATGTGGACGGCCTCGCCGAGTGCGTGGGGATTGCCGAGGAGGCCGTTGAAGCCCTTGGCGAAATCGTCGTGGTGCGTGAGCACCCAGAGCGAGCTGCCGTCGCCGTGCACGACCACGGGCTTGCCCTTACGCATGCGGTCGATCACCGTGTAGCCGCCCTCGACCGGCAGCGAACGGCAATCGTAGGTGTGGGACGGCCGCACGATGGTGGTCGGAAAGTCACCCTCGCGGTACGCGCGGACGAGCAGGTCCTCGCAGGCGATCTTGTCGCGGGAGTACTGCCAGAAGGGATTCTTGAGCGGCGTCGATTCGGTCACCGGGAGGCTTGCGGGGGGCGTCTGGTACGCCGACGCCGAGCTGATGAAGACGTACTGCCCGGTCTTGCCGCGGAACGCCTCGATGTCGGCCTGGACGTGAGCGGTCGTGAACGCGACCCAGTCGACGATCACGTCGAACGTGCGTGCGCCGAGCGCACTCCGAACGGAAGCGGGGTCCCGGATGTCACCCGCGATCAGCTCGACGCCGGCCGGGACGTCGCGGTTGCTCTTGCCGCGGGAGAAGAAGCTAAGCTTCACCGTCGGGTCGAGCGCGAGGCGGCGCGCACAACCCGAGCTGATGATGCCGGTGCCGCCGATGAAGAGGACGCGCATACCGCGCAGGATACCACCGTCCCGGACGGTCCCGCGCTTGGAGTGCTCAGAGCGAAGTGCGCCGGATCAGCTCGGCGACCGAGACTTCCTCGCCGACGGCGAGGCCCTCGGCGGTCACGTCGGCGGGGGAGCGGCCGGACGCGACGAGCTCGGCGAGGGGCTCGAGGAATCGGCGTTCGTCGCGCCCCTCGCTGTCCAGCCGTGCCCGGCGCTCGAGGCCGCCGAGGGCGATCGTGCAGAGCTCCATCGCGAGCTCTTGCGCGCTGCGGTCGCCGATCCGAGCGGACAGCGCACGTTTCACGAGCTCCGGGCGCGCCGCTTCGACCGTTTCGAGCTCGAACGACATGGCGAGGGTCTCGGCTTCGGCGAGCGCGCGCGAGTCGTAGAGGATGCCGGTGAAGAGCGCGGGGACCGCTTGCGCGAGCGGACCACGCTGAGCGTCGCAGGCCCGCACCTCGAGCGTGTTCTTGAGCCGCGCCTCGGGGAACAACGTGTTCAGGTGCAGCCGAAAATCGCCGATCGTAGCGCGTTCGCCTTGAAAGCCGTGGGCCATGAAATCCCGAAACGACTGGCCGGTGTTCTTGAGCACGCGGTCGCCGCGCTTGAAAAGGAACATGCCGGCGTCGAGCGCCCACTCGACGTAGTCGCGGTAGCCGAGGCGACCGCGCTTCCAGAGCGGTGGGATCAGGCCGGAACGCGCCGGATCCATGTGCCGCCACACCTCGCCGCGGCGGCTCGCGAGCGGGGAACGGCGCCGCTCCTCGAACGGGGCGTGGGCCGTCAGCGCCTGGATCAGTGGGCTCAGCCGAAGTGAGACCACCAGCTTTCTCAGCGCATCCTCTTCGTTTTCGTAGTCGAAATTCGCCTGCACGGTGGCGGTGCGGCGCATCATGTCGTGCGCCGCGTACCCGCGCGTCGGCAGGTACTCGCGCATCACGCCGTAGCGCTGCTTCGGCACCCAGCCGAGGTCGGCCTGGCGCGCGATCGGGTGGAACCCGACGCTCAGCCACACGAGGTCGAGCTCCTCGGAGACGGGGCGAAGCTCGAGCAGGTGCGCTTCGAGCTCGCGGGCGATCTGATGGAGATCGGGCAGCGCGGCGCCGCTGAGCTCGAGCTGTGAACCGGGTTCGAGTGTGATCGACTCCGCACCCCGCCGGAGGGCGATCACCGGTGCGCCCTCGCGCTCGCGCTCCTCCGACCAACCGAAGCGAGCGAGCGAGGCGAACACGCGCGTGACGCCGTGCTCGTAGTCGAGCGGCGCGCCGGTCGCGCGCACGACACCGAATTTTTCGGCCTCCGCGCCGATGCGGTATGCGCTCGGCGGTTTCTCCGATGCCCGGAAGATCTCGGTGAGATCCGCCGGATCCGTCAGCGGACGGGCATCGTCCTCCTGGACCGCGTTCGGCATGTCTCAGTGATCCGTCGGCCGGGGGGGAGCGACGTCGATTTCGGTGTCCGAACGGTGCGCCGGAATCGACGGATGCAGCGAACCGAGCGCCCGGGCGAGCGCGTGAAGGTGCTCTTCGGTGGTGCCGGCGCCGCCGCCAATCACGCGGGCTCCCGAAAGGTCGAGGTCGAGCGCATGGTCCGCCCAGGCGTCTGCCGCGGTCGTGATGTCGGGAAACCCCGGGATCGCGCTTTCGCTGGCGGCGAGCAGGACACCGGCGAAGAGATCCGCCTCGGCGAGTGCGTCGCGCGTGCGATCGAGCTCACGGAGGCCGAGCCGCACGCTCGAGACCTCGAAGAGCACGGTGGTCGCACCGGCCGCGCGCAGGGAATGAAAGAGCTCGGCGTCGCTCGTGCGCGGCGGCTCGCCGTCACGTTCGAGCACCGCCCAGGTCATCAGGTCGGTCTTTGCGGCCGCGACGACGGCGGCCATCAAGTTCAGGCGCGAGCCCTGCCCGCGCGCGATGATGAGCTCGCATCCCGCCGCGAAGAGGCGCTCCGAATGCTCCGAGAGCTCCTCGTGCAGGCGCGTTGCGGCGACCGGGCTCACCATGTCGGACCCCAGCATGCCGGCGACGGCGATCGGCCGCTGGCTGCCCTCCGCGGCGTTCAGCGCGAGCTCCACCGCCAGCGACGTGAGCTGGGCGGAGCGGTGCTCCATGCCGACCTCGGCGAGCGCTCGCGGCGTCGTGTCACCGGTCAGCGCGGCGAGCACGTCGGAGCGATACTCCACCTCCACCCGGTAGTGCGCGAGAACGTCGGCTGGACGTTCCCTGAGCAGCATGCCGAGAGCGCCCGGCATGTCGAGCGCGACACCGCGAGCACGCAGGCTCGAGTTGCTGTCGGCGGCGACGACGAGGGGTCGGCCGGCGCGCAGTCGCGCTATGACGTGCTCGAGGCTCATGACGCCTTTGGCCGACCGGTGCCCTACTTCTCGTAGGTCTGGGCAGCCACGAGGCCACTACCACCGGTCACGCGAACGATCACCTTGGCAGGCGCCGGGATCACCCCGAACATCCACTTGTAACAGGTCGCCTTCCGGCCGAGGACGGCGTTCGGACCGGTGTCCTGATCGACGGCGAGGACGGGTGTCATCCCCGGGATGATGGTCGTCAAGTGGAGCTCGAGCGCGACCTCCGTCACCGGTGGCAGACTCGTCGCGACGACCGAGTAGCACTTGTTCGGTTGAAGCTGGATCGGGATCTCGAGGCTCGTTCCCGGGCCGAAATTTCCGACCAGCGCCTCGCCAATCGGCTTCGCTCCCGGCTGCGTTTCTTTCTTGGCGAGCTCGGCGAGGAGCGGCGTCACGGCGGCGCCGGCCGTCGCATCGAGGCGCTGCGGGAGCGCGCCTGATGGCGCGCCAGCGGCGGCAACCGGGGCTCCCCCTGCGGCGGGCGCGCCTGCAGCGGCTGGTGCCATGCCGCCGGCTCCACCTTGAACCGGGGCCACTGGGGTGCCCGCAGCCCCCGCGGGTCCGGGTTGGCCCTGAACGTAGCCTCCACCGGCAGCCTCGCCGTCGTTCTTCTTGCACGCCGAGAGGGCGACCGCGCCCACCGCCAGGGCGACCGTGAGTCGGGTATAGGTCTGCTTGGTCGATCCTGATCGCGGCATCCGGGGGCCTCCTAGGATCCCGAGCGTACACCGCGGACCCCGGCCACGGGAAGCCGCCGCAAGAACAGGACCCCGAACGAGACGGCGCCGAGGGCCACCGCGCGCCCGAGCCACACTTCGCTCGACGGCTCCCGCGAAAGGTCGACCAGCGCGCGCAGCACCGCGTACCCGGCAAGGACCATGAGGGCGGTGACTCCCTCGTGGGTCTGACGGCGTCGCACGGCGAGCACGAGCAGAAGGAGGAGCGCGCCGCCACCGGCCTCGTAGAGCTCGGCGGGGTGCACCGGGAGCGACGTTCGTGCCGTCGCCGGGATCGCCTGCTCGACGACCTGCTCGACCCAGGCGCGGGACTCCGCCGGGAACGTGCCGAGCCGCGCGACCAGGCCCGGCGCGGACGGCCCGAGCACGCGGCCGAAATCGCAGCCTTCGAGATAGCAGCCGAGGCGCGTCAGCGTGATCCCGAGCGCCAGACCCGGACTCGCCGCGTCGAGCCACGCGAGCGGGGGCAGGTGCTTGCGGCGTGCCGCCAGGTAACCCGCGACGGCTCCTCCCGCGAGCGCGCCGTGAGCGAGGAGGCCGCCGTCGTGGAACGCGAAAAGTCGCGTGAGCGATTCGAGCCCCGCTGGGTGCAGGGCCACGAACGCAAGCCGTGCGCCGAGGATCCCGAACAGCGCGGCCTCGATGCAGGCGGTAGCCGAACCCCCGCGATCGAGCCCGCCACGCTCCGCGAGCCGCTGCGTCAACAACGCTCCCGCTCCCAGCGAGAGTGCCAGGAGGGCGCCGAACGCCCGCACTTCGAGCGGGGCCAGCACCACCACGTGCTGTCGCAAGAAGAGCGCGGCGAGGCCGGCGGCGGCGACGAGGACGAGGGGGCCGAACGCCGCGTCCCACGAGGAACGGCGGCGCCACGAAAGGAACGCGGCGATTCCGGCCAACACGGCCAGGCACGCCAGCACCGGACCCAGCGGGATCCGCCATGCGGGAAGCGGGATCCGAAAAAGCAGCGGGTGCATCCGGGTGCGTGGCGGGGGCGGACGCTCGGCAGTAGCATGGCTCCGTTGAGACGGTTGCCTTTGGTGCTTGGCATCGCGGTCGCGGGCTGCTTGCCTGCCGACCCGCCCGATTTCGTGCGCGATGCGGGCGCCCCGAAGAAGCCGGCGCGTGGGAGCGCGAAGAGCGTCCCTGCTCCGGGGCGGTTGCTCGCTCCCGCCGACGCGGCCGAGCGCACGACAGGTCAAGGTTCGTCGGCCGATGTTGGTCCGCTCGTCACCGAGCCGTTCAAGGACGACTTCGGCCGCAGCGAGCTCGGCGTTGACTGGAACCCGACCTCCAACGTCTGGCGCATCGAGGACGGACGGCTCTGCGGGCGCGGGGCGAGGAACCATCCGGTTTGGTTCCGGCGCCGGCTTCCGGTGAACGCCCGCGTCGAGTTCAACGTGACGAGCGGCTCACCCGACGGCGACATCAAGGCCGAGGTCTGGGGCGACGGCCGGAGCGCCGCGACAGGAACGAGCTACGACGACGCGACGAGCTACCTCGTCATTCTCGGTGGCTGGAAGAACAAGCTGAACGTGTTGGCCCGGCTGAACGAGCACGGGCGCGACCGCAAGGAGATCCGCCTGGTGCCCGGCTCCGAGGATCCTCGGACGCAGCCCATCGTCGAAGGCAAGAGCTATCACGTGGAAATCGAGCGCGCGGACGGGCACACGGTATCCTTCACCGTGGACGAGACGCCCATCCACGAGCTTTCGGATCCGGCGCCGCTTTCCGGACCCGGGCACGAGCACTTCGGCTTCAATGATTGGGAAGTCCCGGTGTGCTTCGACGATTTCGAGGTGACCCCGCTCGGGAATCCATGAACGCCGAAGAGCTCGACCTGGCGCTGGAGGACCTCGAGGTTCGGCTCGAGCGGTTGCGTGCGCTCTACGAGCAGTACTTTCTCGGCTTCGAAAAGATCGAGCCGCAGGTGGCGCGGAAAGAGGTCGACCGGCGCATCTACGTGATGCGGCGCGAGAAGATCCGCAACACCGGCAAGCGCTTCAAGTTCCAGACGCTGGTCCAGCGCTACAACACCTTCCAGCAGTACTGGCAACGGATCTGCCGGGAGATCGAGAACGGAACGTACAAGCGCCACGTGCTTCGCGCCGAGAGGACGATGGGCAGCGACCAGCAGCTCACCATCGCCACCAAGCGGCGCTTCGGCAGGCAGAGCGTTCCCCCTCCGGAGCCGGCACCCGCACCGGCCTCCGCCACGGACGCACCACTCCGGCCCTCGGCGCCCGTACCGACGCCCACCGCGAAGCCGCCCGACCCGGCGCCCCACACCGTGTTCCCCATGTCGCCCGCGCCGCAGCCCCGCCCGTCGAAGTACGAAAATCTCGACCTCGACATGGGATTTCTCGGGAGCTGGGTGCCCGGCGCCGAGCCGCAGGCGAGGAAAGAGGCGAAGCCGGTGCACGTGCCGCCGCCCGCTCCGGTGCCGGCGCCCGTGCCGGAAGCGGCGCCCCCGCCCGCGCCGGCCGTTTCGCGACGGCTCGCTCCGCCGCCCAAACCAGGGCGAGCTCCGGCCGAGCCCGCGCGCCCGGCCGCCTCGGCAAGCTCCGGCGGAAGCTCCCTCACCGACGATCGCGTGCGCGAGCTGCACCAGAAGCTGAACCAGCTCAAGCAACAGAACCGCGAGGGTCAGGTTTCACTCGAGAGCCTGACGAAGACGATCCGCCAGACCGAGACCCAGCTCCGCACTCAGTACAAGAACCGCACCATCGACTTCGAGATCGTCAGCAAGGACGGCAAGACGATCGTCAAGCCCAAGGTCCGCTGATCGTTCGTTACCGGGTTGCCGGTTCCGCTTCGACACGCCGCGCGACGAGGTTCGTCGCCATGCGCAGGGCCGGCGCGTTCACGTTGGCGCCCGTGACGACGCCGAGGAGCGAAGCGCCGACCGCTCGCACGTGGAGCTTGTGATCGGCGAACCTGAGGAGCAGCGAGCCCATTCCTTCTCCTTCGGCCTCGAACGTCTCGCGGAGCCTCACGAGCCGCGGGCCGATGTCGGCGAATAGGTCGTCGCGAAAGACGTCGGGCAGATCCTTCGCCAAGAGCTCCCCCCTCGCCCCGATCAGGAAGCTGCCGAGAACGTCGTCGACGTCGCGGAGACCCGCCAGGGCATGATTTTCCATCATCAAAGTCCCAGCTTGTCGCGCAGCGGGCCGAGGTCCACGTCGGTCCGTGCTTCGAGGCCAATCAAATTGCCGTTCTTCTCGACGTAAAAGAGCCGGCGTGTGCTGCCGGCGATGCATTCCACCGCCCGCAAGCCCTCCATGCCGAGCGCGTCGCCGATCAGCGCGCCAAGGCGCGTGGCGTACGCGGTGACGGCGGCGAGCTCGCCCGTCTCGCCCCGGGTGGAAAGCACCTTGCCGTCGGCTTCCAGACGCACGGCGCGCTCGATGCCTCCGCCGCTCGGGGCTCCCGTGGATTGGGAGCTCGGTGGGCTCTGAGAGGTCGTCAGGGCCTGAGGCCTCGGGTACGTCGACAGGGGTAGCGGGGGTTTCTCCGGCATGGGGGTCACGGCCTGGCTGCGTTCGCGCGGAAAGTTGAGCACGGTGCGTCCTTTCGCTCGGTCACGCTGTGCCTCGTCCCGGGCGGTGGCGGCGCGCATCAACAGCGACTGCCACGACATCGTGATCGTCGCCGTCGATAGCCAGCCGGCACTGCACGGTTCGAAGGAGCCGTCTTCCCAGCCGAGGATCTCGAGCGCGGCGCTCTCCCCGACTCCATTCGGGCTCATCGCGTGAACGATCTGTCCGTTCTGAAAGTAGAGGTAGCCGACGTCGTCGTTCGACTTCACCCGAATCACGTGCGTGGAGCGCGCGAGGCACTCGAGTTGCACGAGATCGGCGAGGCTCGCGGTCAGGTTCGCGCGAAAGCCATGCGTAGGCGTCATGCTCCCCGGTCCCACAGGCTCCTTCATGGCAATGGTCACGGATCCAATCGAAGCTCCCGCCTCGATTCCGGGATGTTTCCGTGAATTTGCTGCTCTTCGCGCCGCCGCCGCGCCGTCGTCATCCGACCTTTGCGAGCGTGTTTCCGTCGCCCCAAACGCGTCACCGAGCGTCCTGCGCGCCGTGGCGATCGTGCTTAATGAACTGGCGCGATCGGCTTCACGAAGGGCCGCGCGGAGGACGAGCTCCCAGGAACGGCCGGCGCTGCCTTCGGTGCGCCGAACACCCGGTCGACCCAGCGCAGCACGAGCACGCGTAGCTGAAGATCCGGGAGCTCGCGGGCAAGCCTCGTGAGCTCGTCGCGGCTCGCACCTTCGGAACGGCGCCGGACGATGGCGCGGACTTCCGCGGGCGGCTCGCGCCGGAGCTCGCGCTCGATGCTCGAGTAGAGCCCGAGGTCGTCGGGGTCCGTCGTCGACACGGCGCTCACGATGGCGGAGCCGGACCCGGAGCGGGAACCGGCGTCGGGTGCCGGCGTGCCGTCCGTGCCCGCATCGTTCGGCGAGGGAGCGAGCGCTTGAGGCGAGCCGGGTGTCGCGGTGGAGCCGTCCGCGGCCGCCGCCGGAGCGAGCGTGGGTGAAGGGGCACTCGGCGGCGTCATCGGACTCGCGGCGGGCGCCGCTTCACGTTGCGTGGTGCCCCCACAGCAGAAGAGCCCGATCGCCACCGAAGCGGCGACCGCGACGAACAGCAGCACCGTGCGGGACCTCGTCATCGGACGCACGATCAGCCGAGCGGCTCGTCGAGCACGCAGGCATCGAGCTCGACGCTCTCGTTGCCCCAGACGTCGGTGAGCCCCGTCATGAACACGTAGTCGCCCGCCGGCGCGAACTCCGAAACGAACTCGAACGTTCCGCTCGAGGGAAGGGGCATCGGATCACCCGAAACGAGCGACGCAGCGCCGCTCGTCAGGTCGACGCCGTAGTACACGGGCGCAAAGGTCGCGCCGGGTGCGGCGTTGGCGACCTCGGTGACGCTCAGCGTGCTGGCGACGCTGCCGAGCGACACGACGAAGACGCTGGCGGCCCCTTCCGACGGCGTGAAAAGGAGGTACGCGGTGAGCGGCTCGGGTCCGACGCCGTCGAGCACACCGGGCGTCATCAGCACCGGTTCGAGGGTGTTCGACGCGCCGTCGAGCCAGATGTCGAGCATCGCCGGCTGCCCGTCGGCGAAGGTCGCGAGCGTGCCGTCCCAAGCGAACTCGTAGGCCGCCGGCTCGATCGTCCCCGTGCCGATCAGTCCGAGAATGATCAGCGTCTCGGCGTCGGTCTGGGCGCCCAGGTACACGGCGGCCTTGGCCACGTCCTGGTCGTCCGTCGATAGCTCGAGCAGCGGAGGAAGCGCTTGCGACGCGCCGTCGCCGTTGAGGACGCTGTGTGTGAAGACCGGTGGCACGGCGTCGGCACCGCTGGTCAACGCACCGAGCACCTCGGGCCATCCGCTCGCGCCGACCCAGGCACTCGCTCGCTCGTCGTATTCGGCGGCCTTGTCGGGCGTGATCTGCGACGCCAGGCTGAGCTCGAGGTGCACCCCCGCCTGGCCTGCGGACGAGCGGATCGAGCCCTGCGACGAGTGCAGGATCATGCCGTCGAGCGCGGTTCGCGCGTCTCCGGCCGCGCTCGCCACGCCCGGGTCGGACGAGGTCCCCGCGAGCGCGTCCAAGAATTGTCCGGCGTCGCGCAGGCCCGGCTGCGAGCTCCCTGCGTTTTCGAACTGACTCGCGTAGGGCGGGAGCGCGAAGAAGCCGCTGCGCCCGAGGTCGATCGCGTCGAAGCTCGAGCTCTGGGCGAGCGCGGAGGTGAAACCGGCCGTGCTCTCGGCGAAGGCGTCGACCAACGAGAGATCGATGGCGACGTGCGAGCGCAGAAGCGCATCGTTCGCGGTCGCCTCGACGTGGTGAGCGTCCCACTGCGTGACCTCGGCCACGGCGAGGTCTTGCACCGGAGCGTCGGGATTTTCCGCGATGTACGTCAGCGTCGCCGTGTAGTCCCAGCCGGCGCCGTAGTCGATCTCGGCGTTCGCGATGAAGACCTGCGCGACCTCGCGAAACGGGTAGACGATCTCCGCGCCACCCATCAAGCACGTGTCGAACGCGACGAAGTCGAGCGGCGGAGTCGCCTCGACGCCCGCCTCCTCGAGGCCGGCAAGGATCGCGACCGGGATCGCTTCGGCGGGCATGGCGCTCGGTGCTGCCTCGGTGCCGTCCTGACCGTCGCTGCCGAAGCCGCCGCTCCACGCTCCGCCGTGATCCCAGAGCACGATGCCGCGGTGGGTCGACGGGAAGGCGGTGAAGACATCGCGGACCACGCCGGCAAGAACGTTCGGATCGTCGAGGCTCGCTTCCGCGCCTTCGGCCAGGAGCTCGATGTCGTCTCCGCCGCCGGGCACGCGATAGAGCTGCACGCCGCTCGGAAAGGCCTCGCGCGGGTCCGTCCCGGGAACGGCTTGCGAGGCGTCCCAGTCGGTGAAGGCGATGACGTTCATCGTGCCTTCTGCACCGAGCTCGGCGCGCGACATCTCGCCGAGGTCCACGAGGAGGCTGTTCGAGAGGTTGTGATCGCCGTGGCCGAACACGAAGATGGTCCATTCCGCTTCGTCGGCGGGCGGGAGCTCGTCGATATCAGGCGGGTTGCCGGCGCTGCCGCCCGTAGCGCCGCCGGTCCCGCCGTTTTCATCGCCGCCGCTGCCGCTGCCACCCTTGCCGCCGCTGCCGCTGCCGCCCTTGCCGCCGCTGCTGCTGCCACCCTTGCCGCCGCTGCCGCTGCCGCCCTTTCCGCCGCTGCCGCCCTCTCCCGCGTTGCTGTCGTCGTCGTCCGCCGCCCCACTGTCCGAAGAGCAGGCGGGGGTCGCGGCGAGCAGGGCTCCGAGTGCGAGGGGGAAAAAGGAAAGGTAGCGAGGCGTCTTGAAAGGGAAGGAGGCGCGGGACATCACCCTCGAAGATACCCGAGCTAGAGCGCATCTCCTAACCTCGTGAAGAGTTGCGGAGCTCTAGCCACCCGCGAAGCGGGTGAGGGGGAGAAAAATGGCGCAGCCATTTTTCCGGGGGCGGGACGCCCCCGAGGACAGAGCTAGAGCCGCGCTGCGAAGCAGCGCAGCGGGCGAAGCCCGCTTCAAAACCAGCGAAGCTGGTTATGAGATTTGCTCTCGCGGCGGGACGCCGGAACGTTCTCGCGTCCGTGGTGTCCCACCCCGGGATGCGGACCAACCCCGAGCACACCGGTCGCCAGATCACGGCATTTTTTCTGCTGACCTTCGCCATCACGTGGGGGCTTCAGCTGCCGGGGGTGATGGCCCAGCGCGGGCTTGTCCCCGTCGACCCGTCGGTGCTGATGCCGTTCGCGGTCCTCGGCATTTTTGGTCCGCTGGTCGCGGCGACCGTGCTCACGGCGCGTCAGGGTGGCCGTCCACTCGTGGCGGAGCTTTACGGGAGATTCCGGCTTTGGCGAACGCCGCTCGGGGTTTACCTGGTCGTGCTCTTCCTGCCGGGGCTGCTCCTCACCGGGGTGCTGTGGCTCCTTCGCCAGGCGGGCCGCGAGGGTCCAATTGCCTACGTGCCCGGAGGTGGACGGATCGTGCTCGGCCTCGTCATCTCGGTGGCCGAGGAAGTCGGCTGGCGAGGCTACGCGCTGCCGCGTCTAACGAAGCGCTTCGGCTCGTTTGCCGCGAGCGGATTGATCGGTGTGGTCTGGACGCTCTGGCACATCCCGATGTTCCTCGGCGCGGGTGTGCCGCTCAACCTGCTCGTCGTGATGGTGCTCTTGATGACGGGCGGAAGCCTCCTCATGACCTGGGCCTTCAACCGTTCCGGCGGGAGCCTGGTCGTCGCCGTCGCCGGCCACCTCGGCGCGCACCTCAACAATTCGAACCTGGCGCTGCCCGGTGACGTGACCCCGCTCGTGGTACACGCCGTCGTCTACGCCGCGCTCGGGCTCTTCGTCATGCGCTCGGCGCTGCCGAGGCCGCGTTCGGGGACGCCGCGGAGAAACCCGCCGGCCGACGAACGACTACTGAGCGCGAACGGAGCGCGCCATTTCGGCGTCGATGCGCCGCCGCTCGCCGGCGAAGTAGTCGCGCGGTGAACAGCCGACCGCGCGGCGAAACACGCGGTGGCACTGGGCGTAGCTGCCGAAGTCGGCCTCGAACGCGGCACGGATCAGGCTATGTCCGCGATCGACGTGCTCGACGAAGCGCATGAGCTTCACCCGCGCGCGGTACTCGACGAGCGGAACCCCGAGCTCCTCGTGAAAGCTCCGGCTGAGCAGGCTCGGCGCCGTCGAGAGCCGGCGGGCGAGGGCGGCGCCGGGCAGCGCAGGCTCCGTGCGCGCGGATTCGAGCGCGCGACGGCTCAAGACGTGGGAACCCGACGCCCAGCCGACGGCGCGCGCGAACAAGCCCGCGAGGCGCGCTTCGGCGACCGTCCCGTCGCGCACGGTTGCGACGTGCGCGAGCTCCGACGCCGTCGTACGGAGCTCCGGCTCGGGAAGAGTCGCCTGGCGCCCGGAGGCGAGGGTGCGAAGACCGACCGCGCGCTCAGCGAGCTCCTCGGACAGCGCGAGCACGAATAGATCGAAGTCGGCGCTCGCGTCGACGAGGACGTGGTCCTGCCCGGGCTGGAACACGAAGAGATCGCCGGCCGAGACGCGGAGCGTGCGGTCGCCGATGCCGAGCGTCCCGCTTCCGCTCACGACGACGTTGATCTCGGGCTCGTCGTGGAAATGACGCGGCCTTTGGAACGCGGGCTGGTGCCGCCACACCTGTGCTCGCCGGCCGCTCTGCATCGGGAAGGGCTGAAAGAGCGGTGACACGAGCAGGCTCCATTCTAGCCGAAACTCTCCGGACAGCTGGTGGTCGGTGGTCTCTGGGGCCGGCGAATCCTCAAAAAGTGAGAAGTCCGGAGTGCCGGTTCGCGGGAAAGGTCGGGTCATGAAGCCCGTGCTTTCGCTCGCCCTCGGCGCTGCGCTCCTTTCGCTTTCGGCTTGTGGCGGCTCCGATCCGCCCGAGGCGTCCGGCCCCGGGACGTTCTCGCTCGTCTATCGCGACGACTTCGACACCCTCGACGGCAATCGCTGGCAGCTGATGACGCATTCGTGGAGCTCGAACCTCGCGGTGTTCTCGGCGCAGGCCGCCGCGATCGAAGACGGCGCGCTGGCGATTCGCCTACTGCCGGCGCCGCCGAACACGGTCGACCCGGAGAACGTCCCGAAGTCGTTCCTCGGCGCCGAGGTGCGCTCGAAAGACACGCTGACTTACGGCCGGGTGAAGGCGCGCGTGAAGTTCGCGCGCGGCTCGGCGGTGATTTCGTCGCTCGTCACCATCTACACGCCCTGGCCCGCCGACGATTGGAACGAGCTCGACGTCGAGTGTCTGGGCAAAGCGCCCGAAGGCGTCCAGTACAACGCGCAGGTGTACACCGGGCCGCCGACCACGCCGCCCGTCGCGACCTCGGTCTCGCCGACACCGGACCTCTTTCAGGACGCGCTCTCCTTCGATCCGAGCGCGGACTTTCACGTGTACACGATCGAGTGGACGCCGGCCGGTGCGCGCTTCCTCGTCGACGACGAGGAACGCCACGCTTGGACCCGCAGGATCGATCGGATGGTGCTGCCTCAGAACGTCCTGCTCACGATCTGGGCATCGTCGAGTTCCGCGTGGGCCGGCGCGGTGACGGACGAGACCTCACAGGCCGTCGCAACCTACGACTGGGTCGAGCTCTATTCCTACGACTCGCCCTGAGCGGCGGTAACGCTAGGTCTTCGGGAACGGTTCGCGCGTCGCTTCCTCGATGTTCGAGGCGTCGGTGCCGCTGGCGAACTCCTTACTGGCTGAGCTCATCACGAACGGGCCGCCCCAATCTTCCTCGACCTCGCGGTTGAGGTCGTCGGAGACGCGGTCTTCGCCGCTCGTCATCGCCTGGACCGTGCCTTCACCGAGCTCTTCGGCAAACGTGTCCTCGGCGCGCGCGCCTTCGAAAAAGGGTCGCTCGGAATCGGATCCTCGCGCTTCCATCGTGAACGACATCAGGCGCTCCGCGCGCACGGGATCCATGTGTCCCGCGTTGTCGAAGTGCCGGCGACTTGACTGACTCATGAATTACGCTCCGTTCGGTCGAGCCCACCTCGCGCTCACTAAAGCCTACTCCTCGTCGCGCGGGCATGTCCGCCAGATTTCAGTCGTGCGCACGATTCAGTTGGCACGCCGAATGCTTCTTTCGCCCTCGTGTCGGCGATTCGGTGAATCGCCTCCGTGCGCTCTTCCGGCATCTCGGTGAACTGTCTTGGGCGAAAGCAACGGTTGCCTGGCACAATGCTTGCGCAACCATCGTGCCGAACCTTCTATGCCCGCACTGCGGGGAGCCGCTCGAGACGTATCCCGACCCAGGCGGCGGAACTGCTCAGGATTACGTCGAGGATTGCGCCGTGTGTTGTCGGCCGATTCGCTTCCTCGTGACCTACGACGCCGACGAGGGTGACTATCGGATCGAGGCCTCGGCGGAAACGTGAAGCCCTACGGCTTTTTCGCCGCGCTCCTCGTCGCGGTCACGGGGTGCTCGACCCGCCGCGAACAGCCGCCGGTGCCGGTCGCATCGAGCGCGAGGTCCCCCAGTTCGCCCCTCTCGCCTTCGACCCCGCCGCCCAGCACGGTCGAGGCGCTCCCGTCCCTGAAGGGCTTCGAGGACTCGGCGAGGCACTACCGCAACGCGAGCGGCAGGAGCGACTACGCGCGCCATCCCCCCGGTGATTTCGCCGCCATCGCCGAAAACGTTCTGCTCCACCAGCGTCGAAACGGGGGCTGGTCGGAAAACTGGGATCCCGCACGGGTGCTCGAGGCGGAGGAGAAGGCGAAGGTCCTCGGCGACAAGACGCGTGAGGACAGCTCGTTCGACAACCGGAGCACGTACACCCACGTGGAGTACCTGCTCGAAGTCTTTCGCCGCGCGCCACAGGAGCGATTCCGCGAGGCGGCGGTCCGCGGCCTCGAGCTGATGCTCGCGGCGCAACACCCCTGCGGGCTCTTCCCGCATTCGTTCCCGAAGGCCGAGGGGTATCGCGCCCATCTCACGTTGATGGACGACGTGACCGTGGGGGTGCTCTCGACGTTCAGAAAGGCGGCGATCGGTTTGCCCCCGTTCGATGTTCTCGACCCCACGCTCCGAGCGCGCCTCGGCGCAGCCGCGCGGCGTGGCGAGGACTGCCTCGTGAAGCTCCAGGTCGTGGTTCGGGGTGAGCCCACCGGTTGGGCGGGTCAATACGACGAGGCCACGCTGGTGCCGACCTCGGCGCGGAGCTTCGAGCTCCCCGGCCTCGTGAGCGACGAGAGCGTCGAGGTGGTGCGTTACCTGATGGGCGTCAGACCGCCGAGGCCCGAGGTCACGCGCGCGGTGGAATCGGCCGCGAAATGGCTCGAGCGTTCGCAAATCAAGGGTCTCCGCGTCGAGACCGTGCCCGCCGAGCCGGTCCGCTACCAATACCACACGAGCACCGACGACCGCCGGGCCGTCGCCGATGCGAACGCGCCGCCGATCTGGGCTCGCTTCTACGAGCTCGATACGAACCGGCCGTTCATGGCGAACCGCGACGGCAAGAAGGTGTACCAGCTCGCCGACGTAGAGCGCGAGCGACGAACGGGCTACCGCTGGTACGGCGCCTTCGCGACCGAGCTCCTCGAGCGCGAGCTCCCCGCGTGGCGAGCCGTCGTTGGGGTAGAATCTCGCCGTTGAGGGCGTAGGAGCAATCCATGCATCGATCATCGACCTTAGGGTGGGCGCTAGTCGCGACGGCGACCGGCGCGCTGATGCTCGGATGCACGGGGAACGATGACGGCGGCGTCGGGTCCGCGGGCGGCTCACCCGGCGGCGCCGGCACTGGCGGCAGCATCACCGCCGGAGGGAGCGCGGGGGTTTCCTCGGGTGGGGACGCTGGCGCCGGTACTGGCGGCAGCATGACCGCCGGAGGGAGCGCGGGGGTTTCCTCGGGTGGAGCCGCCGGTGTCGGCGGCGCGGCGGGAGCTGCCGGCGGGGGCGGGTCGGCGGGCGGTGTTGCGGGAAGCTCCGGCGGCAGTTTGGGTGGCAGCTCCGGGGCAAGCGCTGCCGGAGCGGGGGCGGGTGGAGCGGCCGGGAGCGCTGGGGTTTCGGGGAATTGCCCAACGACCCTGTTCATTGCTTTCGACTCGAGTGCCTCGATGGCGGAGGAGGCTCCCGGGACGAACGGATCGAAGTTCGAAGCGCTGCAGGACTTCATGGTGACCCTGCTCGAAAGCCTGCCTTCTTCGACGCGCGTCGGAATGCTCGTCTATCCGAACATGGAAACCGTGGGCGAGCCCGACCCGGAGGAGTGCTTCGATCCGACCGCGATCTTCCCGATCGCACCCCTGTCTCCGAACCAGCGAGACGGCCTGGTCGACATGGTCTTCGAGGCGAATCTGGGCGGCACGTCGCCGACGCACGACGCTTACGCGCATTCGCTCAGCACGCTCGAACTCGATTCGCCGACGAACGGCGTCGTGGTGCTCATCACCGACAGCGTGCCGACCTACTCGCTCGGCTGCATCGGTGCCGGCCTCAATACCGAGCCGGTCGATCCGGCGCCGATCGTTGCCGAAGCGGAAGCGGCCTATGCTCGCGGGATCCGCACCGCCGCCGTGGGCTGGTTCACGTCGGACCTCGAGCGCCCCTGGCTCTCCCGGCTTGCCGTCGCCGGCGGCACCGCACCCCCCGGTTGCACGGGCGACACGTGTCATCTCGATCCACTGATCGACATGGAAAATCTGCTGAGCTCCCTTCAGGAGCTTTCGGCGTGCGAGCCGTGAAAAAGCCGGGCACGCCTCCGGCCGTTCCGAGTCGATTGCGCGCCGGCCAGGAGTGGTTAGCTTGAGGACGATGCGCAACGCTCGGCTGATCCTGCGGCATCTGCGCCTGCTGGTCGTCAGCCTGCTGCTCGTCGTCGCCGTCGAGCCGGCGGCATCCGCCAGTGAGCGTCCGCGCGGCGCCGAGGTCGCAGCCGTCGTCGTGCAGGCGGCGGTTCGCGCACCGACGAGCGTGACGGTCCAACGTCGCGCTGGCGCCACGGCACCGTCCCGGCCCCTCGAAGCTCTATCGTCAGACGACCACCAGGCAATCCCTGTCGTTCCCGATGCGCCTGAAAGCACAGGACGGCGGCTCTACCTCGTTCACTGCGCTCTCCTCCGCTGAGGCCCGTCGCGTCGTTCGCGTCGTCGTCTCGAGCCCGAGGAGAAAGCTTTGTCCCGTCATCGTCGGGAGCGCCCATCGCTCACCGTTCGCCTGTTGGTTCTGATCTGGCGCGTGTTGCGCGTCTTCCTGGTTGCCTTCGCGGCGATGGGCCCAGGTCCGCCTCCCCAACCGCCCCCGCCGAAACCGCAGATCGAGCTCCGCGAAGAAAAAGCCGAAAAGCGGAGCGAGCGCTAGCGCGATGTTCGGGCTCGCACGCTGGAGCTCTTAGGCCGTCATTGAGCGCCAGAATGCCCCGCCGTGGCCAAATAGATCCGTGCCCCGCGCGCCAGGGCGCGTGAAACGGCCGAGGATTGGCATGCGGCGTGCTCCTCCGCGAGCCGAGGCACGCCATGTCGAGCACTTTGCTACGTCCCCCCATCTCACGCCGCCACGTCTGGCCCCATTCCAGTCCCGAGAACCGGTTCTTCGACGCCGGCGATTCGAGCGATCCCCGATCCTCGTCGGACTCGCTCGCGCCGCCGCTCGGCTTTCCGAACGCCACCAGAGCTCGGATGGTGCTTGCTCGCACGCTCGGCATCCTCGGCATTCTGGCCACCGTCGCGCTCGCGGTGTTCGCGTTTCGCTCGCGTGCGCCCGAGGTCGCGAGCCGGGTCGGTGGCATCGACGACGCCGTTCGTCTGCCGTGGGATCCGGTCCTGAACGCGGGCCCTCCGCCGCTTGCGCTCGAGCGGCGAGCGGCGGTGGTGCCTTTGGCCGTGAGCATTGCGCCAACGGACGCGACGCCGATGACCCCGATGCCGTTCACCCCGGCGGAGCCGGCAGCGCCCACGGCTGCACCGAGCTCGTCCGCGCCGATCATTCCGGCGGGGGAGAGCGAGAACGAGCCGAGCCTCGTCCCCAAACCCGCGCCCGAGCCGCGGTTCACGCCCGAGGAGGTCCAGCGCCGGAAGGACCGCTACGAGCGGTGGCTCGAGGAACAACGGCTCGAGCGCATCCGTTAGCCCCGAGGAGCAGCGCGTCCGGGCTAATCGAACGCGAGGCTTGCTAGGCGGACCTGCCGCCCTCGCTCAGCTGATTCTCGACCATCGACGGGGTCTCCCCCTCGATGAACACGTCAGTTTCGCAAAAAACGATGGTGCAGGAGCTGCGGCCGCCCTCCCGCATCCGGGCACAAAGCTCGGAAAACTCGGTGTCCGAGTCGACCACGTCGCCCTCGAGGGGCTGGCGGGTGGCCTGGTCGTACCGACAGTTGTCGATCGCGACCCAAAGGCCCTTGTATCGGTCGGAGCGGCATAGCTCCCGCCACGTCATCCTGGAGGACATCGTCGCCATACTTACCTTTGACTGCTGGGACGACCCCCGCTTCCGGAGAGCCAGTGGGGAGTCTCTGCCGCGGTCGCCAAGCGTGATGCCGTCGGATGTAGCTCCAAGGCGAGGAGGCCGTCAAGCGAACGGCAGGAACCATTGGCCGGGCGGCCGGCACTCAAAGCCTAATCATTCGCAAGCATTACGCAACTTGCCGATGACAGTAACGGTGGAAAGTGACAAACCCTCTGAAATGAGGGGTCCCGCCGCGGGACAGCGCGGGTGCTCGCCGCCGCCCGGCTTCGCCCTCCCGCCGCTCGCCCAATCCCAGCGCGTCACGGGCGCGTCGCGGGGCTCTTACTGGCAGCTCGTGCCCTTGAGGGCCTGCTGGAGCTTCGGCGTGCCGGCGCCCATGCCCTGGGCCGCCGCGATGATGGCCTTCGCGCCGCCGCAATTGCCGTTGAGGGCCTGGGTCTTGGCAGCAGAAACAGCGCCCGATTTCGCGGCGCTCACGCAGGTCGCTTTCTTGGCGGCATCGCTGCAGCGGCCGAGAGCGGAGGAGGCCGCCGAGATATTGCCGGAGCGGGCCGCGTTGATGCACGCGTCACAGCCGTCCCCGCCACTCGGGGGCTTGGTGCCGGTGCCGCCGTCCGGTCGCGGGCCAGTTTGCGCGCCCGTTGGCTTCGCGGTGGCGGTGGTGCCCGTGGTGTCGGGCGTCGCGCTCGAGACTGGTGCCGGATCCGTGGACGGTGATGTCGCGAGGGGCGCAAAGGTCGTGGCTCCCGTGCTCGCGGGTGCGGTCGTCGGGATCGGGAGCGGTTGCGGATCGTCCGTCGGCTTGAGCGAACGGGCCGCGACCACCGCCATGGCGGCAAGCAACAGCGCGCCGACGGCGCCGAGCCCGAGGACGAGCCCTTTGCCACCGCCCTGACCCCGCGTCATCGGCGGTGCGGGGGGCACCGCGACGGCCGGCGCGGTCGCGGGCGCACCGTGAGCGCCGTGCACCGGTGCGTGAGCGCCGTGAGCGGGGCCTGACGGGAACACGGGCGGTGGACCGCTGAAGTCCGGTGCTTGCGGCATCGCCGCCGTGTCCGAGTGCTTCGATGCCTGAGGGGCGTCGCCGCCCATCACGGTCATGCGCGCGCCGCCGGAAATCTCGGCGAAGAAGTCGCGGGCGCTCGCCTGGCGCTGCTCGCGATCCTTCGACAACGAGCGCAGGATCGCCTCGCGGATGGTGGGTGGGATGTTGAGCGACGGCGCCGAGACCTCGAACGGGATCGGCTGGGCGGTCATGTGCTGGGTCGCCCACTGCCACGGCGTGTCGGCCTCGAAAGGCAGCTTTCCGGCGAGCATTTCGTAGGCCATGACGCCGAGCGAGTACACGTCGCTGCGCGCGTCGAGCGCTTTGCCGGTGAACTGCTCGGGGCTCATGTAGGGCGGCGTGCCGAGCACCATGCCCTGCTGCGTGAGCTTCTGCTCCTTCTGCGCGTCCGCCGACTCGCGCCGGGCGGCGATGCCGAAGTCGAGCACCTTGACGAAGTCCGTCTCACCCGCGCGATCGCTGAGCACGATGTTGTCGGGCTTCAGATCACGGTGCACGATGCCCTGGAGGTGCGCTTCGTCCAGCGCGCCGCAGGTCTGGCGCAGGATCTTGATCACGCGGTCGGGTTTGAGCGGGCCCTGCGCCTTGATCACGTCGGCCAGAGGTTTGCCGGCGACGAACTCCATCGCGATGTAGAGCGTGCCGTCCTGCGTCGAGCCGAAATCGAAGAACTTGATCGTGTTCGGGTGCTCGAGCTGCGCGACGGTGCCGCACTCGCGGTGGAAGCGCGCGAGGACCGAAGGATCCTTCGACAGGTGGCTGTGCAGGGTTTTGATCGCGACCTTGCGGACGGTCGAGCCCATCTGCTGCTCGCCGACGTAGACCTTCCCCATGCCGCCCTCGCCGAGCACGCCGGTCACCCGATAGCGACCGCCGACGAGCTGGCCGACCATCGGATCGGGCCCCTCGTGCGGCGTCGGCTGGATGGCGCCGCAGCTCGCGCAGAAGCGCGCGCCGTCGACATTTTCGTGCCCGCAAGCCTCGCACTTCATCGAAAGTGCCGACAGAGTTACACGAATCCCCGGGCCCCCGCCAGGGCCGTCACGCCGCCCGCGAGCTCCGCGGCAGCCTGAGCCTCAGCGCCGAACCGCTATCGCCCGAACCGGTGTCGAGCTCCCCGCCGAGCTCACTGACGATCGAGCGAGAGATGGCGAGCCCGAGGTCCTGCTGCACCTCGCCGCTGGCCGGTGGCGGTGCCGAGGACCTCGTGCCGGCGCGGGCGAGGCCGGGGCTCCCGACCTCGAAGACCACCCACGGCTCCTCGTGCACCAGGCGGATCTTGAGGCGCCGCTCGCTCCGCGGGACATCGGCCATCGCACCGAGGATCGAAACGACGAGGTTGAGCATCACCTGCCCGAGCTGCGCCGGTGAGCCGAGCACCACCGGCACCGGTTGGACGTCGATCTCGACGCTGCCCGCGGCACGGAGCTCCGCTTGCACGAGCCGGAGCGTCAGGCGCAACACCTCGCTCACGTCGACGTTCAGGCGCTCGCACGGCCCGATCGGGAGCTCCACGCCGCGCACCACGTCGAGGGCGCGCTCCGCGCTACCCAGGGCGTGACCGAGCTCCTCGTCCACGTCGGTCAGCTGGGCGCGCAGCGAAGCGCCCGGCGTGCTCGCCGACACGACATCAAACGCGGAGCGCAGCAGCTCGCGAGCATGGTTCAAATGCGCACCAATCTGCGCCATCGGTCCGGCGAGCTCGCGCGCGAGCCCCGCCGTGATCACCCCGAGCGCATAGACGCGCTCCGTCTCGAGCAAGCGCCGCTCGAGGGCGCCTAGCCGCGCGCGCATCTGGTAGTACTCGACGCCTTCGGTGAGCGCGGACAAGAGCTCGCCGTGCTCCCACGGCTTCTTCAGGTAGCGGCGCACCTGCCCGCAGTTGATGGCGTCGATGGCGTTTTCGAGGTCGGCGTAGGCCGTCACCAGCATCCGCACGACGTCCGGAAAATCCTTGCGCACCCTGGACAAGAGCTCGAGCCCGGTCATCCGCGGCATGCGCTGGTCGGCGAGCAGGACGATCACCTCGTGCTCGGCGAGCAGGGCGAGCGCGCGTTCGGCCGAACTGGCGGTGAGGACGCGGAATTGTCCCGCGCAAGCGGCTTCGAAGACCGTCAGATTGTCGGGTTCGTCATCGACGAAGAGAACGTCGTAAGTCATGGATCATCTCGCTTCCCCTCTGCCGGCGTTTGGAAGCGGAGCGTCTGACGGTGAGTGAACGGAAGCCTACGCCCGATCGCAAGGCGTTAGGAAGCTCCACGCGGGTTCGGGTTTTTCGCTTCTGTGGCGCCTGCCGGGAGCCCAGGATTCGCGCTGGAAGCGGGGCGTTTTGCGGCGCTCGTTCCAGACGGTTATTTAAACCTGCGCGTTTTCGAATTTCGGAAGAAGCGATTCGGTACGCGCGGGCGCTCGCCCAACCCCTCGTTCGTGCCTGGCCGCCGAACGATTGTTCAGGTGTGGCGCGGGGTGTCAGGCGTAGCCGGCCGCCTGCATGCGGTAGAGGCGCGCGTAGGTGCCGCCCCGAGCGAGGAGCTCCGCGTGCGCGCCATCCTCGGTGATGCGCCCGCCCTCGAGCACGAGGATGCGATCGGCCATCCGCACGGTCGGGAACCGATGTGAGATGATCAGCGTCGTCCGCCCGGCAGCGAGCTCCTTGAAGCGTTCGAACACGGCCTGCTCGGCCTCCGCGTCGAGGGCTGCCGTCGGTTCGTCGAGCACGAGGATGTCGGCTTGCTCACGCATGAAGCCCCGCGCGAGCGCCAGCTTCTGCCACTGGCCGCCCGAGAGCTCGGCGCCGTCTTGGAACCAGCGGCCGAGCGGCGCTTCGAGGCCCGCCGCGAGCGACGCCACCACGGCCTCGGCTCCACCGCGGTCGATCGCCCGGGTGATCCGCTGTTCGTCGGCGAGGTGCTCGACGCTACCGACCCCGACGTTCTCGCGCAGCTTGAGTTGATACTGATTGAAATCCTGGAACACGACGCCGAACCGTTCGAGCAGCGACGCGCGGTCCCACGTTTCGAGATCCTTGCCGTCGAGCAGGATGCGGCCTTCCGTCGGTTGATAGAGGCGCGTCACGAGCTTCACCAGCGTGGTCTTGCCGGCGCCATTCTGGCCGACGAGCGCCACGCTCTGCCCCTCGGGAATGAAGAGATCGAGCTCGCGAAGGACCCAGGCGTCCTTGCCCGGATAGCGAAAACTCACGCGTTCCAGCCGGATCCCGCGCTCGCTCGCCGTCGAGCTCACGGACGAAGGGGCGGGGACGGGCGCTTCGGCGCCGATCGCCGTCTCGGTTACCGCGCCGGTCGCTGCTTCGGTCGCGTCGAGGTACGAGAACAGATTCGACATGTACAGGTTGTGCTCGTAGATGGTGCCGATCCCGTTCAGGATCGATTGAAACGCCTGCTGGCCGCTGCGGAACGCGAGCACGTACATCGTCATGTTGCCGAGCGTGAGCCGGCCGACCGCGGCGAGCATCGCCATCAGCGCGTAGGCGCCGTAGAACGCCCCCGTCGCCAGGAGTGACAGGAGGTGCGTGACGATCGAGCGCCGGGTTGCGAGCTCCGAGTCCTCGCGGTGGAAGCGCTCGGCGAGGTCCTTGTAGCGGGACAGGAAGAGCGGCCCCAAACGGAAGAGCTTGACCTCCTTCGCGTGCTCGTCGTTCGCCAAGACGTACTCGAGGTACATCAGTCGACGCGATTCGGGAGAGCGCCAGTTGCGCAGGCGAAACGCGGTTTTCGAGTAGCGCATCTCGGCCAGCGTCGCCGGCACCGTGGCCAGCATCAGGCCGAGGACGGCCCAGCCGCTGAACTGAATCAAGAGCACCGCATAGCCGCCGAGCGTCAGCACGCTCTGCACGAGCGCGAAGCTCTCGGTCACGAGCGAGACCGGCCGTGACGACGCCTCGCGCCGCGCCCGCGTGAGCTGGTCGTAGAATTCTGGATCCTCGAAGTGCCGGAGGTCGAGCGCGGTGGCGCGCTCCAGGATCGCCACGTTCACGTCGGTGCCGAGCCGCGAGCCGAGGACGCTCCGCGTGAGGCTGAGCGCGCGGGCGAGCGTCGCCTGCAGCACGACGAGCCCGAGCTCGATCGCGACGTAGCGAAGGGTCGCGGCCTCCGACCGCTCCACCACCGCGTCCACGATCTTCTTGCCGGTCCAGGCGATGGCCGGGGGTACGGCCGAGGCGACGAGGGTCAGCCCGAAGAGCGACAGCGTGAGCCCGTGCGACGACCGCCAGACGAGGCCGAGGGCGCGCCGCGCGTGCGCGAGCGCTTCACCGAGCGCGGCGAAGAGCGGCTTTTTCGTGGCGGCTTTCGCCAGCGCGGGCGGGCTCATCGCGTGATTCCCGAGCCGCCGTGAAGCCGTTCCAGCGCCTACTCCCCGAGCGGTCGCGCGAGGACCTCGGTGCCGAACGGCGCGAGCTCGAGCGGGCCGGTCACGTTGCGACCATCGATGAGGCTTTCGAAAGCACGGCTTTCGAGGTCGAGCGTCTGCGGGACGGTGGTGAAGTTGAAAAGAAAGAGGAACTCCTTGTCGGCACTCACGCGCCGCTGCGCCGTCACGCCGACCGGGAGGTCCACGCCGAGGTTCCGCTTCAGGCCGACGCGCGCGATGATCGCGCGATAGATGGCGGCGAGCGACGGCTCGTCGAAGCGCGCGGCAAGGTAGATCGCGCGACCCTTGCCGAAGCTGTTCTTCGTCATGGCCGGCATGCGCGCGTAGTAATCCTCCGCGTACTCGGCGATCACGGTCGAGCCGCGCGCGTGGATCACCTCGAGGGCCTCGCGCGCTTCGAGCAGGCCGGTGAGACCGAGCGGATTGCCCGGCAGGGCGCGCGCCACGCGCGTCACCGAGTCACCGAGGACGTCCCATTCTTCGTTCCAGATCCCGAGCACCTCGGCCAGGCCGTCACCCGGGAAACCGCCCAGGAAACAGCGGTTCGCGGGATCGCAGTAGCCCGTGTACAGCGTGGCCACCCAGGTGCCGCCCTGCTCCACGAAGGCGCGGATCCGTGCCGCAACACCCGGCTTCAGCATCCAGAGCTGCGGGGTGATCAGGAGGTCGTAGCCCGAAAAATCACGCGTGCTCGCGATCACGTCGACCGAAATGCCGGCCTGCCAGAACGGCTGGTAGTGCTCGCGACACACGCGATCGTAGGCGTGGTTGCGCTTGTCCGGGCCTTCCGAGCGGTCGAAGGCCCAGTGCGCTTCCCAGTCGTAGACGATGGCGACCTTGGCCTCCACCGTGCTGCCGAGCATCACCTCGAGGCGCTCGTAGCTTCGGCCGAGCTCCGCCACCGCCTGGAACGTCCGCGTGTGCTCGTGGCCCACGTGGTCGACCACCGCACCGTGAAATTTCTCGCAGCCGCCGCGACCCTTGCGCCACTGAAAGTAGCAGGTGCCCTCCGCCCCGTGGGCGAGCGCTTGCAGCATCTCCGCGCGATGCACGTTGGGCCGCTTCGCGCGCATCGGTTGCTTCCACTGCGGCGCTTCGGGGCAGCTCTCCATCACCATCCACGGGCGGTCTGGCTTCATCGCGCGGTAGAGGTCGTCCTTGAAGCTCACTCCGACCGCGATGCGCCACGCTTCCGGATCGGTGCCGTCGTAGGCGGGATACTGATCGTCGGCGACCAGATCGAGATGCTCGGCGGCGCGCGCGTAGTCGAAGCCGCTGAACAGGCCCATGAAGTTGGTCGTGCAGGGCACGCCGGGCGTCAGCTCGCGAAGCGGCGCCATTTCCCAGCGCAGAAAGTCGATCACCTGGTCGGTGTTGAAGCGCCGAAAGTCGACGGCCAGCGTGTCCACCGCGCCGTCGCGTGGCTCGACGTCCTCCCACGAGCGGTAGTCGTGGCTCCAGAAGCTCGTCCACCAAGCGTCGTTCAGCCCGTCGAGCGTCTGGTAGCGCTCTTCGAGCCAGCGGCGAAACCAAGCGTGGCATAGCTCGCAGTGGCAGTCGCCGCTGAGCTCGTTCGAGACGTGCCACATGCCGAGCGCCGGGTGCTCGCGGTAGCGCTCCGCCAGCTTGGTGTTGATGATCCTCACCTTGTCCCGATAGACGGGGGACGACCAGCAGTGGTTGTGGCGCCCCGAGTACGGCTCACGCAGGCCGTTCTTGTCGACGCGCCGCACCTCGGGATACTGCCGCGCCAGCCACGCCGGCCGAGCCGCGCTCGGTGTGGCGAGGATCACGCGCCGCCCCGCCGCCGCCATGCGGTCCATCGTCTCGTCGAGCCAGTCGAAGGTGAAGCGACCTTCCTCCGGCTCGTAGCTGGTCCAGGAAAAGATCCCGACCGAGAGCGCGTTCACGCCGGCGAGCTTCATCAGCCGGTCGTCCTCCTCCAGGATCTTCGGCTCCTTCCGCCATTGGTCGGGGTTGTAGTCGCCGCCGTGGAGGATGCGGCGAAAGCCGGGGATCAACAGGGGTCGCTCGGGCATTTTTGAAAGAACCACCCTACCAGAAAGCTCGCAGAAAACTTGACCCACCTCGCTCGCGAAACGATCGTCCGCCGGGCGACAACATGCGAAAAACTCTGATCTTCGCGATGGGCCTCGGGCTCCTCTCGCTGGCACCGAAAGCGAAGGTCGCGTCGCCCGCCAAGGCAGACGGCGTGCAGGGCGTGTCGAAGGCCTGGGCGCCGGACAACGGCGACGGGACCTACAAGAATCCGGTTCTCCACGCCGACTACTCGGACCCCGACGTGATCCGCGTGGGGAAGGATTTTTTCATGGTCGCATCGAGCTTCAACTCGGTGCCGGGGATTCCGATCCTGCATTCGCGCGACCTCGTCGGCTGGCAGATCGTCGGCCACGTGGTGCGCACGCTCGAACCGGGGTCGCTCTTCGATTCACCGCAGCACGGCATGGGCGTTTGGGCGCCCTCGATCCGGCAGCACGACGGCACCTTCTACGTCTACTACGCGGACCCCGACGTCGGCGTGTACATGGCGAGCGCGAAGGATCCGCGCGGGCCGTGGACGAAGCCCGTGCTGGTGAAAGCAGCCAAGGGTTGGATCGACCCGTGTCCGTTTTGGGACGACGACGGCAACGCGTACCTGGCGACCGCCTTCGCGGCCAGCCGCACCGGCATCAAGAGCATCCTCGTCGTCAGCCGGCTCAGCGCCGACGGAAAATCCACGCTCGACGACGGCGTCTTGGTCTTCGACGGTCATGAGCGACACCCGACCGTCGAGGGCCCGAAGATCTACAAGCGAAACGGCTTTTATTACCTGTCCGCGCCGGCCGGCGGCGTGCCGACCGGGTGGCAGCTCGTGCTCCGTTCTCGCAACATCTACGGCCCCTACGAAGAGAAGATCGTGCTCGCGCAGGGGAAGACCGCCGTCAACGGCCCGCACCAGGGTGGCTGGGTCGACACGCCGAAGGGGGAGTTTTGGTTTTTGCATTTTCAGGATCGCGCGGCGTACGGGCGGGTCGTCCACCTGCAGCCGATGAAGTGGATCGACGACTGGCCGGCGATCGGTGAGGGCGGCGAGGCGGTGCCGACGTACAAGAAGCCGGATGTCGGGCGGGAGGTGATCGCCGCGGTGACACCGGCCGAGTCCGACGAGTTCAACGGAACGACGCTCGGCCTGCAGTGGCAGTGGCAGTCGAACCCACGACCCGGTTGGGTGTTCCCGACGCCGGCGCTCGGTACGATTCGGTTTCCCTGCGTGGCGCCGCCGCGCGCCGCGCGAAACCTGTGGGACGTGGGGAACCTGGTGCTTCAGAAGTTTCCGGCGCCGGATTTCGTGGCGACGACGCGGGTGACGTTTTACGGGTTGAACCAAGGTGATCGCACCGGCATCGTCGTGATGGGCACGGACTACGCGGCACTCGTCGTCGAGCGCCGGGGTGGGGATCTCGTCGTCTCACAGCGGATTTGCCAGGGTGCGAGCACGGGCGCGGCCGAACGGGAGGGCGGGTACGCGACGCTCGGGAACAAAAGCGTGCTGCTCCGTGCGCGCGTTTCGGCCGGTGGTCGCACCGAATTTTCGTACGGCACGGACAGCGCACGGTTCAGCGTGCTCGGCGAGCCTTTCGTCGCGCAGCAGGGCCGCTGGGTCGGCGCCAAGATCGGCCTGTTTGCCCAACGCGGCGCGGCGGGACGCGAAGCGGGCTACGCCGACTACGACTGGTTTCGCGTCGAGTAGACCGATCAGGGTTAGGCTCTCGTCGTGAGTACTCCTCCCGCCCAACGTCTCCGCGTCGCCGTCGTGTTCGGCGGTCGCTCGGCCGAGCACGAGATCTCGCTGCTGTCCGCCCGCTTCGTGCTCGAGTCGCTCGACCCCGTGCGCTTCGAACCGGTGCTGGTCGGCATCGACAAGAGCGGTCGCTGGTTGCTCCAGGAGCCGTCGCTCTTGCTGCAAGGCGCACGCGATCCTCGCGCCGTGGCTCTCGACCAGGCGAAGCCCGGTGTCTTGATGCCACCGCATCCCGGTGCCGGGCTCGTCGCGACGACCGGCGTCGGGGCGTCGGGCGCGCTCGGGCGGATCGACGTCGTGTTTCCGGTGCTCCACGGGCCGCTCGGCGAAGACGGCACGATCCAGGGGCTGTTCGAGCTCGCCGGCGTGCCGTACGTCGGCTCCGGCGTGCTCGGCTCGGCCGTCGGCATGGACAAGGACGTGATGAAGCGGCTGCTTGCCGTCGCGGGCCTGCCGCTCCTGCCGTATCGAACGGTGCGGCGCGCGCGCTGGGACGCGGAGCCGAAAGCCGTGCTCGCCGACGCGGCGGTGCTCGCGATGCCGCTCTTCGTCAAGCCGGCCAATCTAGGGTCGTCGGTCGGCGTGACGCGGGTCACCGACGCGTCGGGGCTCGGCGCTGCGATCGACGGCGCGTTCGAGTTCGACGACAAGATCGTGATCGAGGAGGGGCTCGACCGTCCGCGAGAGATCGAGTGCGCCGTGCTCGGCGGCGAGCCACCGCTCGCGTCCGTCCCGGGTGAGATCGTGGTCCATCACCAGGACGGCTTCTATTCGTACGCGGCGAAGTATCTCGACGCGGACGGCGCGACGACGCGCATCCCCGCCGAGCTCGACGCACCACGCGCGAGCGAGGTGCAGCGCCTCGCGCTCGCGACGTTCGCCGCACTCGAGGCCGAGGGGCTCGCGCGGGTGGACCTTTTCCTCGACGGGCGCGGTCGCTTTTTCGTGAACGAGATCAACACGCTGCCCGGCTTCACCGCGATCTCGATGTTTCCCAAGCTGATGGAAGCGAGCGGCGTCGGCCCGCGCGAGCTCGTGACCCGACTCATCGAAGACGCGCTCCGGCGTGCGGCTCGACGGCAGGCGCGGCGGACGACGGCGTAGACGGAGACGCCGGCGAACGCACCGCCCGCGGCGGTCACGGTGGCGGCTTCTTCATCCGCCGGTAGAGCGCGAAGCGGCTGGGCAACCCGAGTCGTTTCGCGGCGTCGCTCGCCGAGCCGGCCTCGGCGAGTGCCTCACGGATGGCAGCTTCCGTGAGCTCTCCCTCGACCCGCGCCGCCGGCAGGCGAAGCTCCGCGAGCACGGCTTTGCCGAGCGGGAGCTCGCCCCCCTTTTTCCCGCGCGCGGCCAGGCGCACGAGGCGCT
>Ga0315910_10000282_pt1 | contig 55309 bp, 51 predicted proteins | sample EdamamesoilMG_FD_204470 | JGI IMG/M metagenome (GOLD analysis project Ga0315910, IMG submission 204470) | Garden soil microbial communities collected in Santa Monica, California, United States - Edamame soil | ecosystem: Environmental > Terrestrial > Soil > Garden | place: USA: California... | reverse complement strand
TCTGTACCGGCCAGGTCCAGATTTTAGACCGGCTGGGTTCATTTCCCATACTTGAGGCGGCGCGGCCGTGGGCCCATGCTGAACGAGTCACGCAAGGAGGCCATCATGGTCAAGGGACTACATATCGACTGGATTTCACGCGTTCGAGAGCTCGGCCCGGCATTCGCCGAAAGCGCCCGAGCCGCCGATCGCGAACGGCGTTTCGTCGCGGAGAACTACGCCGCGCTCGCGGATGCGGGCATCCTGAGCGCGCTGGTGCCGTCCGAGCTCGGGGGAGGCGGAGCGAGTCACGGCGAGGTCTGCGAACTCCTCCGAGAACTCGCGCACTTCTGCCCGTCCACCGCGCTCGCCCTCAGCATGCATCAACACCTGGTGGCCGCTACCGTGTGGCGGTACCTGCACCAGATGCCGGGCGAGCCCCTGCTCCGGCGCGTGGCCGCGGAGCAGCTGGTGCTGGTCAGCACCGGGGCCGGCGACTGGCTCCAAAGCAACGGTGAGGTCGAGCGCGTCGAGGGCGGCTATCGGGTCAGCGGCAGCAAGCACTTCGCGAGCGGTTCGCCCGGAGGCGATCTGCTGGTGACGAGCGCAGCCTGGACCACCTGTCCCGAGGGCCCGGCCGTGCTGCACTTCGCCGTGCCGCTCAATGCTCCGGGTGTTTCGGTCGGTCAGGACTGGGACACCCTCGGGATGCGCGGCACCGGATCGAACACCGTGACGCTCGCGAACGTGTTCGTGCCCGACGCGGCGATCGCTTTGAAGCGTCCGCGTGAAGGCTGGCACCCCGTGTGGAGCATCGTGCTCACGGTAGCAGCCCCCGTGTACTCGTCGCCCTACGTCGGGATCGCCGAGAAGGCGGCCGAGGTCGCGCGAGACATCCTCACGGGGCGCGTGGGCGGGCAGGAGGCTGCGGTCGCGGGTCCGAATGCCCACGTTCCCTACCTCGTGGGGGAGATGGAAAACGCTCTCGCGACCGCGCGCATGGCCCAGCGCGCCCTCATCGACAACGCGAAGAACTACGACTTCACGCCGGATCTCGAGCGAGCGAATCATGCGCTCGTCCTGAAGACCATCCTCGCAAAAGCTGCCGTCGAGACCGTGAACAAGGCCATGGAAGCGGTCGGGGGAGCCTCGTACTTCACGGGCGTGGGGCTCGAGCAGCTGCTGCGGGACGTGCACGCGGCACAGCACCACCCCCTCCCCGAAAAACGCCAGCAGCAGATCACCGGACGCCTGGCACTGGGACTCACCCCAGTCTAGGCGTGCCGTGCCCGTGCCCAACAAACTCGACTTCTCAGGCAAACCAGCGGGAGTAAAGGCCCGCTGGGAGCTCAGCTAGCGCAAATAAATAGAAAGCCCCGGTCTCCTGCAATTTTCACAGGAAGACGGGAAGACAGGAAGGGTGCATTCCGAAAAAATCTTCCAGCCTTCCTTTCTTCCTGTGAAATTTCTATTTTATTAGTTCATTGATAGGTCGATGTCGCACGGGCAACGGCGAGTGCGCTATTGCGCTCAGTGGTCCGGGCTGTCGTGGCGAGCTATTCGAACTGCGCTTGGCCGTCGACGATCAAGAGCTCTTCGGGCTTCGGCAGGGTGTCCGTCAGCGTTTGGCCGTCGACCGCGCTGATACGCACGGTGACCGGGTTGTCGCCAAAGCCGGAGGCGTCGAGAAAGTAGTTGTAGTCCTGGCGCGCGGCAGCGTGGAACGTGGAGCCGTCCGACGACCACTCGAGGGAAGCGATCGGCAGCGCATGGTTCAAGACCTGCACTGCCGTCCACCACGGATTGGTGCCGTCTTTGTAGCGGTATTGCACCGGCCCCGACACGCTGCAACTCACGAAGGTCCAGTCGACGCCGACTCTGCCCTGCTCGAGCGGCGCGATCTGCTCGAAGGCCTCGGGGCTCAAGTCGAGGTCACCGCTCTGGCATTCGGGGCACAGATCGACGATGCGCACCGTGACCGTGCCCATGGGGCCGTCGACGCGAGCGCAGGCGCCGCACCACGCGCTGCCCGACCAGTCGGGCGCGTTGATCGCGGCCACCATCAGATCGTCGGGGCTTGCATCGAACAGACAGGCGCCCGCCCCGGTGGCCGCGTAGTAGGTGGCGTCGCCGCTCCGCTGCTCGCCAAAGGCCATGCCGCCGCTAGTGTCGCCGCCCGTCGAACCTCCGCTCGTGTTCGAAGCGTCATTGCCGGAGGTATTGCCGCCGGAAGTATCGCTGCTGGAGGTATTGCCGCCGGAAGTATCGCTGCCGGAACCGCTGCTCGTGGGGCCAGCGTCGTCCGAGCCACTGCCGCCGTCGTCCGAGCCACTGCCGCCGTCGTCCGAGCCACTGCCGCCGTCGTCCGAGCCACTGCCGCCGCCGTCCGAGCCACAACCCACGAGCGCGAACGCCGCCAGCGCTGCCGCGATGCGGGGCGCCTTGTGTGAGCAAAGACCCATGACCGCTGATTCTACCGCGTTCGATCGCCGCTGCCCACAGCGACAGCGCCGTCGTGGAACTCTCTCTCTCTCCGCTTTTTTGCTTGATCGTGGCGGAGGCGTGCGAGTGGGGTATACTCCCACTCGTGTCGCACGCGCCTTGCTTTAGTCACCCCTCGGGCCCGCTCGGGTACCGTGGGGACGCTGACTAATCGCCGTGCCCTAGCTGCACGCAGCCAGCTTCAGTCATTCCTCACGCACTCGACGGATCCGAGGGGACCGCCGCTTCTGTCCGTCAATGAACTTTGTGCTGTGAGGAATACCCATGTCATACACGATCGAACCCATCTCTCTCAGTCAGTACCGCGAGACCATGCGCGTCCGTGACCTCACCGATCCGGGTCGCGGCTGCCACGCGATGCAGTTGCTGGTCGCCGCCATCCACGGCCGCCTCGGCGCGGCCACCGGGGCGCGCGTCTGCGTGCATCGGGCGAATCCAGTCGTTCCCATCGAAGACAATTACGATCGGCTGCTCTATCCGAACGACGGCAAGGCGCGCGACGCGCGCTACACGCGCTATCTGAGCGATCGGCTGCTGCTCCGTACGCAGACTTCGGCCATGATCCCGAGCTTGCTTGCGGAGCTCGAGCTCGGCCCGCACGAAGACGTGCTCCTCGTGTGTCCGGGCATCGTGTATCGCCGCGACCAAATCGATCGTTTGCACTCGGGTGAGCCACACCAGCTCGATCTTTGGCGCTTGCGGGCGGGCGCGCCACTCACTGAGCGCGACCTGAGCCAGATGGTCAGCCTGGTGCTGGAAGCGGCGTTGCCTGGCGTCGGCCAGCGCACCTCGCCGGCGCTGCACCCGTACACGAGCGCTGGGCTCGAGATCGAGGTGTGCCCCGACCCGCGCGTGAGCGCAGACTGGGTCGAGGTGGGTGAGTGCGGACTGGCACACCCGGCACTGCTCGAAGCCGCCGGTCTCCGGTCTGACGTCACCGGTCTGGCCATGGGGCTCGGGCTCGATCGCCTGCTCATGTTGCGCAAGGGCATCGACGACATCCGCCTGCTGCGCTCGCCGGATCCCAGGGTTGCCGACCAAATGCTGGATCTGAGCCCCTACCGGGCGGTGTCGCGGATGCCGCCGGTGCGCTGCGATCTCTCGGTGATGGTCGCCACCGAAACCAGCGCCGAAGAACTCGGCGATCGCGTGCGCGAGGGGCTCGGTGTGCTCGCTGCGGTCGTCGAGCTGCTCGCTGTTCGCGCCGAAACGTCGTATGCAGAGCTACCGCCCGAGGCACGTGCGCGCATGGGAGCTCGGCCCGACCAAAAGAACCTCCTGGTGCACGTCGTGCTCCGTCACCTGGGGCGGACGCTGACGCGGCCCGAAGCCAATGAGCTCAGAAACCGCATCTATCGGCTGATTCATCGCGGCACACGGGACGAGCTCTGCGAATAGGTTGACGCGACCATCCCATTCCAGCAAGGACCGGCAAAAGGGCGTTCGGCTGCCCTCCAGGCTCGAGGCGCATACCCGGACGCGCCCGATCGTGCTTCGGATGATTGTGCAGTTGCGCTAGGGTGCGTTCCGAGGTCGAAATTTTGACGATGCCCGTCGAGACGCAAGAGTTGATGGTGTTTCACTCGGTCGTGAAGCATTCCAACTATGCCAAGGCGGCTGAAGAGCTCGGCTTGAGTCCGTCGGGTGTCAGCCGCATCGTCTCCCGGCTCGAAGAGCGCCTGGGGGCTCGCCTGATCCAGCGCACGACGCGCAAGCTGAAGCTCACCGAGGTGGGCGAAGCGTTTCATGCGCGCACCGCTCAGGTGCTGAGCGATCTGCGGGACGCGGAGTCCGAGGTGCAGCAGACGGTGCTCCGGCCCCGCGGCACGATTCGCATCAGTACTTCGGTTGTGTTTGGCCAGATCTACCTGGGGGCACTGCTCGGCGAGCTGACGGAGCGTTACCCCGAACTCGTGATCGAGTTGTTCCTGACGGATCGCTTCGTCGATCTGGTCGATGAGGGCATCGATCTCGGGATTCGCTTCGGCAGCTTGCCCGATTCTCGTTTGATCGCCCGCCGCCTCTGCACGAATCATCGTGTGCTGGTGGCTGCCCCGAGCTACCTCGAACGGCGTGGCGTACCGCGCACCCCCGCCGACCTGGTGGGCCACGAATGCCTGCTGTTTACGATGTTCGCACGACCTCAAGAGTGGCGGCTGATCGGGCCCGAGGGGCCGGTGACCGTGAGCATCACAGGTCGCGTTTCGTCGAACAATATCTCGGCGTTGGCGACGGCCGCGCAAAGTGGCATGGGCATCGCCGTGACCGCCACGATGGTCGTGGACGCGCAACTCGCTTCCGGACAGCTGGTGCGGGTGCTGCCGGATTACGAGTTCGAGCCGAGCGCCATCTTCGCGGTTTACCCCTCCGCGCGCCAGCTCTCGACCAAGGTGCGCGCCGTCGTCGACTTCCTGGTCGAGCGTTTCCCCGATCCGCCGCTCTGGGACCGAGCGCTCTCGAGCGCGCTCAAGCGCTGACTCGCCGGTGGAAGCGCTGCTAGCGGCGGCCTCCGAAGTCCGAGACCGCGAGTTCGCGGCTCGCTCGGGGAGGTTGCGGCGCGGCAGTTCCTCGCCCTCCGCCATCGCGGAGCGCGGCGCTGCCGCGCGTCGAGCCTGCGTTGCCGGTGGCAGCTGGCTTGGCCGCTGCTGCGCCGGGACTTGCCGCACGCGGGGGCGTGCGCGGCCGAGGCGCAGCGGGGCGACCGGGTGCCTGCTCGAGCGGTAGATCGGTGACGTCGATGAGGTCGGGCGCCTGTGTGGGAAGCGCTTCCATGCTGGGCTCCGTGATAGCGCGTCCGGCGAGCGTCGGTAGTGGCTCTGGCCGGAGGGACAGCGGATTGGTGGCGAAAGCCAGGGTTCCGAGCGCCGCGACGAGCAGGCCGCCAGCGGCCGCGGCGAGGCGCCAACGCCGCCCTCGGTCGAACGATTCCACGCTGACGCGCGTCGTCACGCTGACGGGGTCGACGCTCCTCGAGCGCTCGACCAGCACCACGGTCTGCGGCGTCGCCGCGCGCGAACTAGAGCTCACGATCTCGCGCAGCGCGAGCGCAAGCACGCGCACGTTGAGCGGGCGATCTGCCGAGGTTTTTTTCAGGCAGCGCATGACCAATTCGTCGAAGGCGTGCGGCAGTCCCGGACACACGTCGCTCGGTTTCTCCGGCTCGGTATGCAAGATGCGCGCGTAGACTTCGGCGATCGACTGCCCCGAGAACGGCAGCGCCCCCGTCACCAACCGATACAACACCACACCCAAGCTCCAGACATCGGCGCGTGCGTCGATGGTTTCGGAACCCATGAGCTGTTCGGGCGCCATGTAGTTGGGCGAGCCGATCGCCACTTGCGGTTGGGTCAGGCGAGAGAGCGAATTGCCGGTCTGTTTGGAGATGCCGAAATCGAGCAGCTTGATGATTTCTACGCCTTGCTGCGAGCGCGCGAGGAACAGGTTTTCTGGTTTCAGATCGCGGTGGACGATGCCTTTTCGGTGAGCCTGATCGAGCCCCGCCGCCGCCTGGATCACGTAGCCGATGGCTTCGGCGAGCGGCAGCGGACCCCGGCGCCCGAGGCGCGTCTGCAGATCTTCGCCGTCGAGGTGTTCCATCACCATGAAGGGGCCTGCCCCTTCTAGGTAGCCGACGTCGAGCACCTTGACCACGTGTTCGCTGTTGAGTTGCGCGATGGTCTTCGCTTCGCGCGCGAAACGTTCGGCGATCTCCGGTTCGATCGCGAGTTCGCGGCGCAAGAATTTGATGGCGACCAAATGCTCCAGGACCAGGTGCTCGGCCGTGTACACTTGCGCCATACCGCCTTCCCCGAGCGGCTCGAGGATACGGTACTTGCCGTCGAGGATTCGCCCGACGAGTGGATCGGGCAGGTCGGTTACCAGTACTGTCGACATCGTTCGTCCATGTTCTGCGCGGGCCTGATGTAACTATTCCCAATGCGCGCGCGTCATGAAACAGCCAGTGTTGCAATTCACCCGTGCGCCGCCGTCACGAATCGCATTTCTTCGGCGTTCTTGGGCCAATTTTGCGATTTTCTGCACCCGGATCCTGGCGTGCGCTCGGCTCGTCAACGCGTCCCACGCTCGACACCGAGCCGCCATGGTCAGTCGTACCCTGTCGCTGCAAGTGGGCCCCGTGGCCCCGCGAGAGGCCATATTTCTAGGGCTTTGTGGGTGGCTGCGGCTCGCGCTCGCTAGCTCAGGAGGTCGCGCGCCGCCTCGAGGGCGATCGACATGGCCCGTTCCTCCGCGACGTGCCGGAGCCCTTCAGCGCCGAGCGCATCGGTGTCGCCCACGATGCCAAGCACGCAGCCGGCAGCGACGGGGAGAGACGCACTCGAGTACACTTGTGCGAGCAGAAAGAGCTGGGCGGCTTCCATTTCGCTCGCGAGCACGCCACAGCGTTCGAGGACGGTCATGTACTCGGCATGTCGTTCGGCGAGGGGGCCGTAGCCGTACTCGCGGGCGTACAGCGAGTCTTTGGTGTGAACGAGCCCTACATGGGTCACCGTGTCGAGCGCCAAACGCCGCGCGGCGTGCTTCAGGGCGAGCACCATCTCGAGGCTTGCGATCGCTGGAAGCTCTCGGGGAGCGTAGGCATCGCACGCCGCCGCGTCTCGCACCGACCCGGTGGCGATCACTACGTCGGCGGTCTTCACGCGGTCGCCGCCCAGGGTGCCCGCCGTACCTACCCTGAGGAAGCGGCGCACCCCGAGCGCCAAGAGTTCGCTGACCACGATATCGAGGCTGGGGCAACCCATCCCCGTCGCCACTGCGCCGACGTCGATGGTCTGCTCGTCGAAGCGGAGCACTCCGAGGTGCACGTCGAACCCGCGCGTGCCCGGGATCACTCGCCGGTCGTGGAATTGCTCGGCCATGCTGGCCGCGCGCTCCGGCGAGCCGGGCAGATACATGAGTCGGCCGCCGGGATGCTGACTCGTGAGATCGGACGCCGTCACGGGCAGATGGCTGGGGCGGAGGTCGCTCAAGCGGCGGGGATGGGAGGCGGTCACGATCGAGGCTTTTTCGCTAGCCGGTGAGGGCACCGGCGGACTCGGCAAACTCGTAGCACCGACGCTAGTGCGCCACCAGCGCAGGTGAGCAGTGCACGCGCTTCGTGCTACGACGGCGGCATGGCGAAGCGAGAGGCAGCCGCGGGCAAGACGAATGCGTGCCGGGCCCTGGACCGCCTGAGCATTCGCTATGAGCTCAGGTCCTACGAGTTCGATCCCGATCACCTCGAAGCCGAGCGTGTGGCAGAAAAGGTGGGGCTGCCCGCTGCACAGGTCTTCAAAACGCTGTGCGTGCGTGGGGACGACCAGTCCATCGTGCTGGCCGTGATTCCTGGCGACCGGGAGCTCGATCTGAAGCGGCTGGCCAAACTCGCCGGCTGCCGCTCGGTGGTGCCCGTGGCCGTGAAAGAGCTGCAACAGCTCACGGGCTACATCCGAGGAGGTGTCACCGCACTCGCGTGCAAGAAGCCGTTCCCCGTGTTTGCGGACGAGACGGTCCTGCAGCACGACGTGGTCTCGATTTCTTCGGGGCAACGCGGCCTGCAGATCTTGCTGGCTCCCTCCGACTACGTGCGCGCCACCCAGGCCACGCTCGCGCCGCTGGCCCGTGACAAAGCTGAAGGCTGAAGCAAGGCGAGGGCCGAAATTAGCGGCAAAATGCTGGCTGCTCTCACCCGAGAGCAGCCTCGGGCTTGCAGTTCGGCTTCGCGCAGGCGAAAACGGTAGCTACGATGTGGTGTCGAACGATCACGCTCTGGGTGTGCACTGGGATGGTTGCGTGTGGTGGAGGGGAGCCACCGCCGAGCAAGTCTCCGGCGGCAGTCAGCGTCGTGTCGCAAGAGGAAGACGTTGCGCCCGAGCCGCTGCCGGCGACCGTGGTGGATCTGGTCGGTACCGACGCCGAGGTCTTCGTCTATTTCGATGCCAAGGCATTTCGGCAAGGCACGCTGTACGCAGCGATCATGAACGTGGTGAACGGCGTCCCGCTGGTGCGCGAGAAGCTCGCCGAGTTGACCCAAACCTGTGGCTTCAATCCGGTCGACGCGCTCGCTGAAGTTGCCTTCTCGGCGCGGGTGAAGGATCGCGATCTCGACATGGACACGGCGGTGCTCGCGGCGCGCTCTGCCGAGAGTCCGTCCGCGAGTCTGGACTGCATCGCGCGGCTCATGCCTGAATTCGAACGCGTGGAGGTCGACGGACACGCCGCCCTGAGCCTGGCGAACGGCTACGTCGTCGCGTTCGAACCGTTTCTGGTGGCCGGCGAGCCTGAGCCCGTGCGCCGCGCGCTCGCCCGCTTGGAGGGCGGCGCGCACGAGCGGGTCCCGCGGGGCTACCTGTTCGCCAACCTCGAGTCGCGCGAGATGTTCGACACCGAGAAGATCGTGATCGCCCTCGGCGAAGGGGTAAACGGCACGCAGATCGAGGTGAATGCGCGCGCGAGTTCCGTCGAGAAGGCGCAGGATATCGAACGGCGCGTGCTCGACCTGCGGCGCGAAGGGCTGGAGGAACTCGAGGAGGAAGACGAGCTCGATCCGGCCGCGAAAAGCCTCACCCGTGAGCTCGTCGAACGCGTACGGTTCGAACGCCACGGAGCCGACCTGATGGGGGCCTTCAACTTCGGCAGCCGTGAGCGGGAAACGCAGATTCTGGGCGTCGGCACGGGACTGGTCGTCGGCGCGATCGACCGCTACTTGCGCTTGGTGAAGGCCAGCGAAGCCCGCAGCGCGGTGTGGATGATCCACAGCTCGCTGCAAACGTACGCCATGAGCCAAAAGCCTCCGCGATTTCCCAAGACGGGTCCCCTCGTGCCGCAGCAAGTGCCCGCTGGCAGCAGTTACCAGTCCGCCGAAGCGGACTGGCAACAAGCCGGCTGGAAAGACATCGGCTTCAGCTGGGGATCACCCCAGCACTATGCGCTCGGCTTCGAAACGGCGCCGGGGGGGCGCAAGGTCACCGTCCGAGCGCTCGGCGATCTGGACGGTGACGGAGTACAGGCGAAGTTCGAGCTCGACCTCGAGATCCGACAGGGCCAAGTGATTGGCCACGGCGAGATGCGCGAGGAGAACCCGGACGAATAACCTCAGCCCGCGCAGCTGATGTCGTACGTGTGCGTGTGAAACCCGTTGGCGTCGGTGACCTTGTTGCTCACGGTGCCGCCGCTCATGAGCGTCGTGATTTCTTCCGCGGTGAAGGTGATCGTGTGCGAGTGGTCCAGCGAGTCGTCGCCTTCGAACCCCACGGGGTCGGTAGATCCGTCGCTGACCGCCGTCACGAACGCGGTCTCTTCCTCGTCGCTCAGGGGCAGGTGAGTGTGATCCCCGATGGTCGAATCGCTCGAAACATGGGTCAGCATGATGCCGGTGCACGAATCGCCGCCGCCGGTGGTGCCCATGCCCCCGCTGCCACCGCCACTGGTCGCGGTGCCCGAAGTGCTGTTGGTGCCGGTGGCGCCCGTGGTGTTGGTGCCGGTAGCGCCCGTGGTGGTGCCGGTGGCGCCTGTGGTGTTGGTGCCGGTAGCGCCCGTGGTGGTGCCGGTAGCGCCCGTGGTGGTGCCGGTGGCACCGGTGGTGTTGGTGCCGGTAGCACCGGTGGTGTTGGTGCCGGTAGCACCGGTGGTGTTAGTGGTGCTGCCCACCGCGCCTGTCGTGCTGCCGGTGGTCCCCGCGCCGGTGGTGGACTGGGTGCCGGTGGTGGCTCCGGAATTGGAGGTGCCTCCCTCGTCGCTGCTGCAAGCGGCGAGAACGGAAGTTGCTACGCCGGTAAGCGTGAGTTTGAGAAACAATTTGCGGTTCATGTTTTGGGGATCCATGGCCATTCGCCTCCCACGGGCGGCTGAGGAAAAGCTCAACGAAGCGCCGTAATTTGCTCGTTCAGTAACGCAGCTGACGGGCCAGGTCGAGTCAGCAAACGAGGAATCCTCGGTGACAGGGGCCAGAATATGCCGACGCTGCGGGATTTTGACGACGCCGTAGCGGCCCCCTCGGGCGCCACCGAGGCGGCCGTGCGGCTCCACCTCGTGCGCCTTGTGGTTGCGCCTTGTGGCGAGTTTGTTTCGAGTGATGGCGGCGCGGGTGCAGCTGCGGCGTCGCCGGGGCTCGTCCTCGACGCGCGCGCTGCGGGCGCCTCCGCCGCTGCTCCCAGGATCTCACCGACAGCGACGTGCTTGCCCGTTGCGCCGCCGCGTGTCTCGCGAGCAGCCCCGTGAAGGACTGGTGTCACCGCTGTCAATGCATTGCGAGCCTTGCTTTCGAATTGTCCCGACGTCGGGACAAGTGAGGTGCCGTCCGCGGAGTACGGGGCAGATCGAACCTCGTGATACGTACGTTATTATGCGGTGTGTGGGCTTGGATCCGAGGGGGGCGGGTTCGCGTTCCAGGTTGCTCCTCTGGACCCGGATCGCTTACATGTGAATCGATCGGTAACTCTGCCGGGAGACAGAACTAGGTATGTCTGGATTTTGCACTGAATGCGGTCTAGGACTGATCAATGGTGTTTGCCCTGGCGGGCACCTTCAGCCACGGCAAGCAGTCATCAGCAGCTCCCAAGCTATCGCTGGCGCGAGCGCGACGCTGACGATTGGTACTTTGCCGAAAGCGCCCATCATGGCGCGCCTCTTTGGCGCGGGCATCGAGTTCACGGCATTCGTGGTGCTGCAGGTTCTCGGCGTCCTCACTGGCGGTGTCGCTGGGCTGGCCACTGGGCCTTTGGTGATAGCCTTCCTGTTTCTGCGCGATGTCAACGGCGGCATGCTCAGCGTCGGCAAGCGTGTGGGCGGGCTGCGCGTGGTGGATCTCAAGACGGGGCGCCCGGCGTCGACGCGGCAGGGTGTGCTGAGAAACTCCTACTACATAGCGTTGGCGGTCCTGGTCGTGCTGCCGGGTGTCAACGTCGCCACCAGCGGGTTGTTCACGACGCTAGGGCTTCTGGACTTTCTGATGGTGCTCGCGAGTCCGCAAGGGCGCCGCTTGGGCGACCAGATTGCTGGCACGCAGGTCGTCGTGGAGCGACGATGAACCTACAGGGTAGAATCGCCCAAATCCACCGTTCGGCATTCGCCCATCCGGAAGATCTTGCCGCTCTCGAAGCGCTGTCGAAAGTACCGGTGCTGCCCGGTCTGCTCAAGGCGCTGGCGGGTGTTCGTGCCGAGAAGGAAGCACACGCGCAGGCAAGCATGAACAGCTTGCGGCTCGGCCCCGCTCAATTTCCAAGCCTCTACAAGATCGTATGCCGGGTGGCACAGGCACTCGGGGTTGCCGTGCCGGACGCCTACTTGAGTGCCGAAGACAGCATCAACGCCTTCGCGTTCGGCATGAATCGGCATACCATCACACTGACGGGGCGCTTGGTCGACTTGATGACCGATGCCGAAATCGAAGCGATCGTGGCGCATGAGCTCGGTCACATCGTCTGCGAGCACATGCTCTACAAGAGCGTCGGGGTAATGTTGGCCAATCAAGCGCTTTCTTCGCTGGTGCCGTCGTCCCTCGTCGGAGCGGCGAGTTCGACGCTCACGATTGCACTTCAGCGTTGGAGCCGCGCGGCGGAGTACAGCGCCGACCGTGTCGCGTTGCTGGTCACTGGGAACCCGGAGCAAGTCGCGTCGATGCTGGGTCGACTTGCTGGGCCGACGCTGCGCTACGCTCACGAGTACAACGCCATGGCGCTTTTGGAGCAGAACCTCGAAGAGTCCGACACCTCGTTGATGACCAAGCTGATCCTCTTCAAAGAAGAGCTGTTCCGCACGCACCCCGACCCCGTAAAACGAATTGGTGCCATCATGGACTGGTCGAGGTCGGAGCAGTATCACGCGATCCGTGCAGGTCGCTTCCTGACCCGATTGGAGTACGAGGCACAGAACCAGATCCAGATCCAAGGCTTGAAGAGCTGTGTGAGCTGTAACACCCCCGTGGGGAACTTGGTCGAGTGCCCTCAATGCGGCATTTCTCAGGATCCAACCCGGCACGGGCGTTGTGGCCGTGGGCACGTGAACGACGCGGCGTGGAAGTTCTGCCGCGTGTGTGGTTCACCGGTACAAGGCTCTTTGGTGCTGGGTAGCTAGTCATGCGCCTGACGATCGGTGCGCTCATCGACGAGAAGTATCGAGTCCAAGAGTGCTTGGGCATTGGCGGCATGGGCGTAGTCTACGCCGCCAAGAACGAGTGGACGGGTCGGGATGTGGTCGTCAAAGGCATGCTGGGTGCGGCCAGCGAAGCTCGATTCGTGCGCGAAGCGAGGGTGACCGCGTCGCTCAGGCACCCGAATATCGTCGACGTCGTCGACCTGGTGAAGGACAACGACACCTACTATTTGATTCTTGAACGCCTGCACGGCAGCAATTTGCGCGAGTGGCTCGAGACGCGTGGGTGCCTTTCGATTCGGCAGACTCTCGAATTCGTGCATCCCGTCGTGGACGCCCTCGACGCGGCACACCGAATCGGACTCGTGCACCGAGACGTCAAGCCAGCCAACATCTTCCTCGCAGAAGTCGACGGAACAATCGTCCCCAAGCTACTCGACTTCGGGATCGCGCGGCCCGTAGATGCCTCGCTCACGGCCGTGGGGCAGGTGTTCGGATCACCGGGATACATGGCTCCGGAGCAACTCTTGGGGGAGCAAATGGGACCCGCGACCGACCTGTGGGCGATCGGGATCGTCCTGTGCGTGTGCAGCACCGGCTTGAATCCGTTTGGCGATCCGGTGTCGGTGGGACCCCTGGCGCCGCTGCTCGAGAAGGTGCCCCAGCTCGCTCCTCTCGAAAAGCTCTCGCGAGAGCTGGCGGAGGTGGTGCGCTGCTGCCTCGAGTACGACGTGGCGCAGCGCCTACGAAGTGCCGCAGAGCTCTCGGCGCGTTTGAGCCGTGTTGCGGATTCGGTTCGAGCGGTCTCCGCAGCCGAGCTGGCAGCTTGCTATGCGCCCACCGAGGCCGCCGTCTCGTCCGCCGTGGGAAGCCCGTCGGAATCCCGCGAACGGGTTGGCTTGCAAATGATGCGTAGGCTGGATGCGGCTTCGGGCTACGCGCTCCGATTCTCGTCCGACGGACGAGAAGAGGTGCTGCGCTTGCCGCGGGCGACGCTCGACATTGGTTCTGCCCCTGAGTGCGCCGTCGCATTGCTCGGCGTCCGTGTGCCCCGCGCCGCGAGATTGCGCCCGCTGGGTCCCAGCTTCGCGCTCTCCGCGCTCAGCGAGGCCGAAGTGCGAAGGAACGGCATGCGAATTACCGGTGAAGTCGTGCTCCAACCCGGCGATAGCGTCTGCATTCAGTCACTCGAGCTCCGATTCGAGCGGGACGGGGCGAGCTGAAATGGAAGAGACTGCACCTCTGAGTACCACCGCACCTCAGTCGAGGCCCGAGAAATTGGTGCTGCGCTGGCTCTATCCGCGTGCCTCGATCGACACGGTCATCGAAGGCAGCGTCAAACTGGGTCGTGATCCGTCGAAGAACCAAGTAGTGCTGGACGGCGCGAGCACCTCGCGTGAACACGCGACCGTCGTGAAAAGCGGGTGCGCCGCCGTGGTTCGCGAGTCGGGCGCCCAGAACGGCGTCTTCTGCAACGGGGCGCAGGTCAAGCGGGAAACCCCGCTCGTGGCGGGCAGCGTCTTGCGTCTCGGGGGCTGGCTCGCTGTCGTGATGAGCAAGGCCGGTGAGCAGGTCGGGTTTTGCGAGCTCGCGCCCGGCTTGTTCGGTTCGGAGACGCTGAACGACGTGCTGGAACTGGCGCGCAAGTTCGCTACCAGTGAGCTGAGCCTGCTCATTCAGGGCGAGACGGGCGCGGGGAAGGAACTCTTGGCTGACCACATTCACAGAGCGAGTGGCCGTGCGCCTTTCGTGCCGGTGAACTGTGGCGCGCTCGTTGAATCATTGGTCGAAGCGGAACTGTTCGGACACGAGCGCGGGGCGTTCACGGGCGCATTCGGAGCGCGCCAGGGTCTGATACGAAAGGCGCACGGAGGTACGCTATTTTTGGACGAAATCGCCGATCTGCCAGTGTTGGCGCAAGCGAAGTTGCTGCGCGCGATTCAGGAGAAACAAGTGACAGCCGTGGGTTCTTCCAGTTCGCTAGACGTGGACTTTCGTGTCATCTCGGCGACGCACGCCGACCTGAGCTCACGGGTGACGCAGGGGGTGTTTCGGCAGGACCTGTTTGCTCGCCTTCAGGGGGCGGTGCTGCAGCTGCCTTCGCTGCGGGCGCGTCGCGAGGACATACTGCCGCTGTTCGTGCACTTTTGTTTGGATCAGGGCATGGCACGCATGCCTGAGCTCAGCGTGCGTTTCGTCGAAGCGCTCTGTGTCTATTCCTGGCCGATGAATGTGCGCCAGCTCAAAGTAGCCGCGGAGCGCATGGTGGCGCTTCATGCGGCGCGGGAGGCATGGCGGCGGCGTCACTTGCTCGAGGCGCATCCAGAAATGGTACCGGAGATCGAAGCTGCCGAAGCGGGCGCGCCTCCGCCCGAGCCGCGCGTGGCTGAACCGGCGGAAGCAACCAGCGCGCACGAGCAGACCCCGCTTCCGCGCGACAAGGCTAGCGTCATTCGTGCACTCGAGCTTGCGGCGGGGAACGTGACCCAGGCATCCGTTCGGTTGAAGGTGTCCAAGCAGACGATGTATCGTGACATGGGCCTCCACCAAATCGATCCCGAAGAGTTCCGCCCCGCCAAACGCAAGAGCTAGCCTACCAGCGGTTGCCAGCGGCCGCGCGCACGCCACAGGTTCCTTCCGTGCAGCGATGAGCGACGAAGCTCGAGAGCGACTGTTTGTGCGCGGACACGATCGTGAAGAAGCGCTCGGCGAGCGGCGCGAAGGCGGGGCCAGCGAGGCGGAACGACCATTGTCGCCAGTCTTCGAGGGCCCAGAGGCAGGTTAGGAACGCGGCGGGGCCGGCCCAGATCTCGTGAGTGTCGCTCACCACCACGAGTTCGTCGCCGAGCCAAGGGATGTCGCCGAAGGTAGCCTTCGCTTGGTCCGACGTGCACGCCACGAACTCAATCGGGAGGTACGCCGGCTGTGTCAGCATCCAATCGCGACAACGCCGGCAGAGTGGGCACGCAGGGTCGAAGAGCACCGTGAGCGCTTTGGGACGCGAGGGAGCGTCGAAGCGCTCGCTCGCGAGCGCTTCGACATCGTCGATCCAGGTTTCGGTATCCACGGCGTCTCCTAACGTGCTGGATTCGGAAACGTGTGGGCGGGTCCTGGCTCCATGCGGAAGTGCTGGTCCAGGTGTGCTTGTGGTCTCACTGGCGGGGGAGCCAGACGGATCTGTCCGCGCCGCCGAATCCGATAGAATAGGTACAAGTTCAAGAAGTGCAGTACTCCGAGCGCGATCATGAGCGCGCCGAGCTTCATGGCGAGCAATTCAATCGCTTGCACCGGGGTGAGCGCTGGGTCACCGGCGCGCAGCGTTACGAAGGCGTAGCCGAGATTCAACAGGTAGAAGCCGACGACTAGGAGCCGGTTCACGGCACCGGACATGCGGGGGTTGTGCGCGAAGACGTCCTCGAGGAAGACCTCTCCGTTCTTGGAGAGCGTGCGGGCAATCCACACGGTAAGTAAAATGCTCACGCAGGCGTAAGTGACGTAGGCGAAGCCCAGGTACTGGGCAGAAGCAGCGGTATCCATGGCCAATGGCCTCCTTTCACTCTGGGTTACAGGGGGCACGGGCCAGAGTTGCGCGGCTCGCTGCAGTTTTTTGGTGGGGATGCCCGGGCGCCCGGAACGGCAGCGTCGCCTGGTAGCGTGGGCTCTCGTTTCGTGACGCTCGAGACCCTGCGGCGAAGAGCCCAGGCGTGGGGTTTCGCCGCGCACGATCGCTATGAAATCGCGGGTATCCGCGTTTCTGAAACGAGTTCGAAAAAAGCAACGTTTGCGAAAACTCGGACCCCTCGAGTGGCGTAGATCGTTGCTGGGCTTTAGACTCGCTTTCATGTCTTGGGTCACGTCGCGTGAAGTCGTCATGGTCCCAGTCGTGCGCGAGCTTGCAGATACACTCATGCTCGGCCCGCTTCTCGATTTGCTTCGCGAACGCTATGGCGCCTACCAGTTACTCGACCACTGGACGCAGGGCGAGTTCCACCACGACTTGGTGCTGCGCGTCGACGGGGCGCTCCGCGGCTTGCCCGGTCCGATCCTCGTGATCGCCACCAACTGCAATGGTGGAGTCAAAGAGGTGTTGAGCTTCGCGTCTGCGCCCAGCCGCGGCGCGTTGTGGTGTTATCGTTGTCCGGACAATCCCGAATTCGAAGGCGCGCTGCCGCCGCTGCTCGATCGCGCCATCACGGCGCACTGGTTCGATCCGTGTGAGCTGCTCGAGCCCGATGCGCGCAGCGAACTCCGGCCCGACTGCCGTCAGCGCCAAGCAGGTGGTGGCTGGGTCAAGAAGGCCAGTCGCTGAGCGCTGCTCGGGCGCAAGTGCGGACCGTTCAGGTCAGGCCGGTGTTCAAGCCCACTGAACCGAGCGCTTGGTGAACGCGCCGTCCATCCAGAATCCGGTGATGGGGAAGCTCACCTCTGGGCTCTCTCCGACGCTGCCCAACGCGACCAACAGCGGCGCGTAGTGCTCCCAGGTCGGCAGCGCGGTGCGCGCCGCGGGGGCGCGGGTCTGAAAGTCGAGCAGCGCGTCGACGTCCGAGCGCGCGAGGCTCGAGGCCGCCCAGTCGTCGAACTCTCGAGCCCAGCTCGGGGTGCCTCGACGGAAGGCAAACGCCATGTTGTGCGTTAGGAACCCGCTACCGAACAGCAACACGCCTTCTTGGCGCAGCGGCGCGAGCGCACGGCCCAGCGAGAACAGCTCGCTCGGGTCGAGCACCGGCATCGACAGCTGGAGCACCGGGATATCATGGGCAGGGTACATGGCCACCAAGGGCACGTAGGCGCCGTGATCGAGTCCGCGCGTGGGGTCGTCGGTGTGGGCGATCTGCTTCGCGTCGAGCAGCGAACGCACGCGGGCGGCAAGCTCGGGCGCGCCCGGTGCCGGATATTCGGTCCGATAGTAGCGCTCGGGAAACCCGTAGAAGTCGTACACGAGCGGCACGCGCGTCACAGCGCCGAGCGTGGTCGGCCGGTGCTCCCAGTGTGCGGACACCATCAAGATCGCCTGTGGTCGTGGCAGCGACGCTGCCCAACCGTGTAGCTCCGAGACCCAGCCCGCGTCATCGAGCAGCACGGGTGCGCCGTGCGCGGCGAAGATCGCGGGCATGCTGCCGTTCCGAGCCGCGCCGTGCGCATGCGAGGACGTGCCGTCAGCGGGAGTGCGCACCAGATTCGAGGAATTGGTCACGGGGACATCACCTTGCGCGGCGCCAGGCGCGCGCCGACCCTCGCAACCGAGCCACGTAGGCAAGGTCGAGAGCGCAGCGAGGACCTGGCGGCGATGCACGGGTTAGGGAGTCTAGCTCCGATTGGCTCCGAGTTTCAGCTGGATCAGCACGTCGTCCTTGATCAAATCGTCCGGCATCCCAGGGTAAACGATGCCGAAGTCCTTGCGGTTGATGGCGAACTCGGCGTTCACCGTCAGCGTGTCACCGCTCACCTGGATGGTCGCGGGGAAGCTGATGCTGCGGGTGACGCCGTGCAACGTCAGATTCCCGGTGACGGTGTGGGTTGCACCCTCAGCGCCGCCTGGTTTGACCGCTGTCGACTCGAAGCTAGCCTTGGGGAACTTGGCCACATCGAAGAAGTCAGGCGACTTCAGATGTCCTTCGAGTTTCGCTGGCTCGATCTGCACGGAGGCCATGTCGACCTCGACCTTCACCGAGCTTTTCTCGGGGGCGTGGTCCACGAGCTGCACGCCGCCGGAGAAGGTCTGGAAGGAGCCTTCGTGCTTACCGGTCAGCTTGGCGCCCACGAACGCCAGGTTCGAGTTTTGAGCATTGAACTTGTACTCGACTGCTCCGGGCTTCGCTGCAGGCGCGGGGGCTTCCGTTGCCGGACTCGACACGGCTTTCGTCTTGTCGGCGCTCGGATCATTGTCGCACGCTGTCGTGAGGGCACCCAGGCTGAGCCCAGCCAGCAAAAAATACGTCCACTTCATGGCTTCGATCCTCCGTTGGTCGGGCGTTGCCCGAACGTTCGTGTCAGGTGATCCGCGCTGCTCGCGTTGGCTGCGCCCTGACTTCTGAGAATCTAGGGCGTTCCCGGGAGAAAACAATTGCCCTTTCGGGAACACGGCTGTTCCATCTGTGGAACAATGGATCTGAATGACCTGCTCCTGTTCAAGACCATCGGCGATGTTGCAGGAGTTTCTGCAGCTGCCAAGCTGCTCGGGCTGCCGAAGTCTTCGGTGAGCCGCGGCCTCGCCCGGCTCGAGCGCGAACTCGGTGTGACACTTTTGCATCGCACCACGCGGCGCGTGTCGCTCAGCAGTGCAGGGCTCGAATTGTACGGCAAGGTGGCGCCCCTGATCGCGGATCTCGAGCGATCGGTCGTGGCCGTACCGGAGCGCGCCGCCACGCCCTCGGGGCGCTTGCGCATCACCGCCGCGCCGGACTTCGCGGCCGTGGTGCTGGCAGACATCCTGGCCGGCTTTACCCAGCGTTACCCCGAGATCGAGCTGGACGTGCACTTGTCGAGTCAGTTCGTCGACATCGTGGCCGAGCAGATCGACGTCGCGCTGCGCATCTCGGGGCGCCGTCTGAAGGACTCGGCTCTCATCGCCCGCCCGCTCGCGGCTTTCTCCATGCGCGTGTACGCCTCGCCGGAGTATCTGTCGCAGGTGGCAGCACCGAAGGTTCCGGAGGATCTGACCCGCCTGCGCTGGGTGGGCTTGCCCGGCCGCCGCAAACACGCACTCACGAGCGGCGCCTCGACCGCCCTCGTCCACGTGCGGCCCGCGCTGGCCTGCGACGACATGTTCTTCGCGCGCGCGGTGTTGCGAGCAGGGGCGGGCGTGGGGCTCCTGCCGGGTTTCCTCGCCGAACGCGATCTGCGCCGCGGCGACCTGGTGTGCGTGTTGCCGCGCTGGGAGCTGCTCACCGGGCGCTTGTGGCTGGTGCGCCCGCGTTCCCCCGAGGTGCCGTCGAAGGTGCAAGCCTTCGAGCGCTACGTGAAGGCGGCGCTCGAAACCCGGAAGCTCTAGCTGCCAGCGATTCGGCGGTCAGCTTCGATTCTGCCTTTACGCGGTCGGACCCCCTCGGCATAGTCCGCCCGTGGTCGAACCTGCTGCCACCACACCGCGTTGGTCCTTGTGCGCGCTCTGTGGGGCCTATGCAGCGTGTCTGTTCTGGTGCGCGTTCACCCTGCCGTGGCGGTCGCTCAGCGCGTTTGCGCTGCTCACCGCGGCCCTTGGGCTCGCGAATCTGGCGCTAGCGCTGCTCGCCGCGCTGCGGCAGCGCTGGCTCGGGCATGCGTGGCGCGCGCTCGCGTGGGCCACGCTGGGCTATTTCCTCTGGCTCACCTGGCAGGTGGTCACTTCTGCGCTCTACCTGCAGCAGATCTACGGTTCACTCGGACAAGGCGTGGCGCTGCTCTTGCTGCTCGCGCTCGTGTTGCTCGGCGGGGTCACGTTGCCGGTGGCGATCTGGTGGTTCGTGCGTGAGCGGCGCCAGCGTCGTGAGCGCCGCGTCGCTCTCGGGGCGGCAATTGCGTTCAGCTGCGCCGTCGCACTCCGCGCGGGCGTCGACCGTGCGGCGCCGACGGCGTTCCCGCTGCCGGGGCTCAGCCCGCGGGCGCTCGAAGCCGCCATGAAGAGCGCGCTGCCGGCGGGCAGCGCGCGCACTGCTGCCTCGCTGTTTGGTGCCCGCGCCGTGGAATGCGTCAGTCTCGACCCTGCGCGCGCGGCGGGTGTCGTCAGCTTTGTTGCTGCCGGCACACGAGTCGCCAGCGCGTGCGTGAGCAGCGAACCGGCTGAGTTGCTCGGCGAGCTGACTCGCCGCGTCCGGGGTCGCGCAGAGCGGGGGCCCGTGAAGCTCGACATCGTGAGCCGGGCGCAGGCACTGCGCGCGCAGCCGGGCCTGCTCGGGCCCCTGGTCGACAGTCTGTCGCTGCGACCAGGGCTCGACGGCGTCTGTTTCCGAACGCGCTGCCTGATGCCGTGGCAACTGGTGGTGAGCGGTGTGTTTGCCCACGCGGCGCCGGTCCCCTTCGCCGACCAACTCAAGCTCGGCGCGAGCTTGAGCGAGATCCGCACGGCTTTGGGCGCGCCGCCGGGTTCTGGGAGCGAAGGGCTCGTGCGCATCGAAACACGGAGCCTGCTCGTGGGGGCGTCGGGCGTGGCCCACGAGCTCGTGCGCGGCGCCCAGATCGCGCGCGCGCCGAATCGAGCCAACCTGCGGGCGGCGGTCGACGCGGCCCAGCTCCACCTGCGGCGCGCCCAGCAGAAAGACGGTGGCTTCCGCTACGAACTGGACATGTTCCGTGGCGAGGGCGTGAGCGAGAACCCCAGCATCCCGCGCCACGCTGGTACGGTCCTGGTAGTGTGCGAACTCGCCGAGAACGAGCGGCGGACCCAGCGTTTGGTGCGGCGTGCACTCGGCGTGTTCGAGCGCTGGGAGCGGCGGGCCGAGAGCTTCGGGGCGCTCGTGCGTAACCCTGGCGATGCCGCCGCGGATCTCGGCTCGACGGCACTCGGTCTGGTGGCTCTGCTCGAGTGTCGTCGCCTCGTCGGCGCGCGCTACGATGGGCTAATCGGGCGCCTCGGGCGCCTGCTGCTCGAGCTCGAGGATGACGTCGGCAGTTTTCGCCCCGGTTACGATTTCGGGGCTGCGCGCGCGCTCGAGGGGCCCACGCCGCTGTTTGCCGGCGGGCAGGCGATCATGGCTCTCAGCTTGCTAGAGAAGCTGGCGCGCGACGAACCGAAGCCCGAGCTGCCAGCGCGTGCCGAGCTTCAGGCCGCCGTCGAGCGCGCCATGGACTACGTGGCCGAGAGCTACTGGCCGAGTCCACTCGCCGACTTCTTTTATCTCAAGGAAAACTGGCATTGCTTGGCGGCGCGCGCTTCGCTCGGCCACCACCGCCACGACGCCTACGAACGCTTCTGCCTCGACTATGTCGAGTTCAAGTCACGCCGCTTCATCGTGGATGCAGCGAGCGACGTGGACCCCGACTACCACGGGGGCTTCAACTTCAGCAATCTGGTGCCGCCGCACAACGGCAGCAGCGCCGGCGTGGGCGAAGCGCTCGCCGCGGCCATCGACATCAAGCGCGCTCGCGGCGAAGACGCCGCGGCGCTCGTCCCGCGGTTGGAGAGCGTGCTCGCGTTCTTGCTCCAGCGTCAGCTGCTCGAGGACAACTGCTTCGCGTGCAGAGACCAGCGCCTCGCCTGGGGTGGCTTCACGGGCGAGTCGGTCGGTCCCGACGGACGCATCGACCACGTGCAGCACGCCCTCAGCGCGCTGGCGGACGGGGCGCGCCAGCTGTTCTGAGGGCAGGCACGCTAGTTCCGTGGTACACTGCGCGCCTCGTGATCGACACGGAGCGAACCCAGTGACACGAACCAAGTTCAATCGGCGGCGCGTATTGGTATGGGGTGGCGCCACGCTCGGCGCGGGGACGCTCGGCGTGGGCGGCTACGCCATTCACCAGGCTAGGGAGCGGGGCTACATCTTGAGAACTCCCGACGGCGCGCCGCGGGCCATGCCCGATCGCCGCGTCGAGCAGCCGCTGAGCCAGCCCGCAATGGTGATCGCACGGGGTCAAGATCCTGCCGCGAACGTGCGCGCCGCGCTCGAACGCTTCGGCGGCATGGCTCGCTGCATTCGGCCAGGGGACGTCGTCGTCGTGAAACCGAACATCGGCTTCGACTTGGGTGAGCATTTCGCGGTCACCACGAACCCCGCGGTGGTGGCCCAGGTGGTCCGAGCCTGCCGCGACGCGGGCGCGAAGCAGGTGATCGTGACCGACGGCCCCGTGAAGCATGTGGACGCGGCGTTCACCAAGTCGGGGATCCGACAGGCCGCGCTCGAGGCGGGCGCCACGGTCATCACGCCTGCCGAAGCCGAGTACGTGAATGCATTTCTACCTGGTTGGGGCACTTGGCAGGTGCTCGAGCCCTACATGCGCGCGGACAAGATCATCAACGTACCCATCGTCAAGCACCACTCGTTGGCCGGCACGACCGTCGGCATGAAGGGTTGGTTCGGTGCCATCGGTGGGCTCCGCTTCATGCTGCATTCACGCATCGATGAGGCGGTCGTCGGTCTCGCGCAGATGATGAAACCGACGCTCACCGTGGTCGACGCCACGCGCGTGCTGATGCGGCGCGGCCCAAACGGCGGCAATTTGGCCGACGTTCGCGCAGAGGGCGCGGTAGCTGTCAGTCACGATCCGGTCGCTGTCGACGCTTGGGCTTCGAGCCTCGTGCCCGTGCCTCGCAGCAAGTTGGGCTGGCTCGACCTGGCGGAGCAACGCGGGCTCGGCACGGCGAACTGGAGGTCCCTCGATCCGAGCGAAATTAGCGGCTGAGCCGCGTCGCTCGCCGTGCGCGAAACGCGCCGGTTCGCTCGCAGGAATTAGGGTCCCGTGCCGCCGCTGCCGCCGCTGCCAGCTGTGCCGGTCGTGCTGCTCGAAGATCCGCCCGTTCCCGCACTGGTCGTCCCGCTCGAGGTGCTCGCGCTGTCGCTCGAGGTCTCCCCGCTCGATCCCGTCGTGTTGCTACTGCTCGAGGTCGTGGCCGTGGTGCCAGACCCCGTCGTGTCGGTGCTTCCGCCCGTAGCGGTACTCGTCGTAGCGGTGCTTGTCGTGGTACCGCTGCCGGTGGCAGTAGCGCTGGTCCCCGTCGTGGTCGACGCCGTGCCGGTGGTGGTGGTTGCCGTTCCAGTGCTCGATGAGGAGCTGGTCGTTCCAGTTGTGTCCGCCGCGGGGTCGCACACGCAGGTGCCCCACTTCCCATCGGGCTGGCACGCGCTCTCTCCGACGCAGCTGTCCGTGGCGCAACCGATGGTGTCGCCCGGGGTACACGGCCCGGTCGCCCAGTCCTCTTCGCTCGAGCAAGCTGCGCTCAGGGCCACAGCGATGAATGCGGATCCGAAGCCCAAGAGCCAATGGCGTGTCATGGGGCGCAGTATGCCAAAAGCAGGCTGCTCACACCCATCCCAATGGCAGGCTCTGTGGGCCTACGGCTCGCCAGCAGCGTATGCGGTGGAAACTGATGCAATTCTAGCTGGTTACGCCGTCCGCGCGAAGCGCCGGTGCAAACGCGAAAGCGTCTCGGTGTAAGGGCTCCCGGGCGCTTTGCGTTGGGTGAGGTGGGACCCGACGCCGAACCTCGCCAGGGCGAGCGGTCGGGATGGGTCTCCGCACCATTCACCGAAGGGCGCCCGACGCTGGCGCGCATGGAGGAGATCGATGAGAACTGCACTATCACTGTTGAGCTGGTCACTGATCGCGGGCATTGTCGTGGGCTGCGCTACCGCGACGCCGGAAGCTGCGGCTCCCGAAGCTCCGAGCCCGGAGGGTTCGAAGGCAGCTCCCGCTAGCGAGGCTGGATCCAGTAACACGAGTGCACTCATGAGTCCGGTCGCCGAAGGCGAAGAAGGCCTGAGTGAGCCGGTCGACATTGGAGCGGATGGGGCCGTGCGCGGCGCGGCCGAAGCCGGCAGCGGCGACGCCGCCCCGGAGGCTCGTGGACCAGCCAAGGCAGGCGCGCCAGCGCCGCCACCGCCGGCGGCGCCCGAGCCTGCTCCCGCGCCCGCCTCCGCTCCCAAGAGCGTCGTGTCAGCAGACAGCATGGTGGCCGAAGCGAGCAGCGCTCCGTCCGGCGCGGGCATGGGCGCGGGCAGGGGTGGTGGTCGAGCGACGAGCGCGTCACGCCGTCCAGTGCGCGCGAAGCCCGGGGTCGCGAGTGAAAGCCGCGACGACGCCTCAACGCAGTTGGCCTCGGGCGTCCGCGCGGGCGAATGGGACGACAACGCCAACTTCCGCGAGTTTTCGCGCTACCTCCAGAAGAAGCAGCAAGAGGTCAGCTTCAACACGCTCTCGCTCGCGTCGCGCCGCTTCGTGGTGGTGAGCGATGCGCGGGGCAAGGCCGTGCCGAACTGCTCGGTCTTCGTGAGCGATGCGAATGGCCACAAGGTGCAGCTTACGACCCAGGCTTCGGGGCGTGCCCTGCTGTTTCCCCGGGCGGAAGGCCTCGTGGGCAGCGAGTTGTCGCTTTCGGCAAAGTGTCAGGGGCAGCAAGCCGCTGCGCGCGCCAGCTTGGAAAAATCAGATGGCGTGGTGAAGCTCTCGCTCCAGAGCCAGCGCACGCTCCCGGCGCAGCGCACGGTGGACGTGGTGTTCATCCTGGATACCACGGGCAGCATGTCCGAGGAGATCAGCGCGCTGAAGGGGACCATCGGCGAGGTGGTCGCGTCGCTCCGGCACCAGAACGCGCGCCCCCGGCTCGGCCTCGTGGAATACAAGGACATCACCGATGGCTACGTGACGCGGCTGCATCAGATGACGACCGACGTCGACGGGTTCACGGAGCGGGTGGCGAGCCTGTATGCCGACGGCGGTGGGGATACCCCCGAGCACGTCAACGCTGGTTTGCGCGTGGCGGTCGATCACATCCGTTGGAACCCGGAGTCCGTGGCTCGCCTGGCGTTCTTGATCGGCGACGCTCCTCCGCAGCTCGGCTACGAGCAAGACGTGAGCTACACGAGCAGCGTCAAGGCCGCCAATCACAAGGGTATCCAGGTCTTCACGATCGCGGCTTCGGGTATGGACGACGTCGGGCAAGTGGTGTGGCGCCAGATCGCTCAGTACACGGGTGGCACCAACATGTTCGTGCTGCGCGGTGGTGCCGGGCCACAGTCGACGGGCGCAGGTGATGCCGAGAGTAGCTGCGGCGGCACTCACAAGAACTATTCGAGCGGCAACCTGGCCGAGCTCATCACGGGAAAAGTCACGGGTAGCCTGCGCGCGCTCGACACCGACCCGATGCTGATCGCCGGGCTGGGAGAAGACGAGAACGCCAAGCCCTGCGCGGAACGACTCACGCTCGCGCGCTAGACCTGAAGGCGTGCCAACTCTGCAGGCGCGTAACACCTGCAGGGCGCCCTGGGACCTGGTAAAGTCGAGGTCCCATGGGCTTTTGGTGCCGCTGTCTGCAGTACCTGGCGCTGGCCGGAGCCGCCGGCTGTGCAGCTCCGGGCGCGGAGGGGGCTCAGCCGGACGCGCCTAGCGGCGCTGCGAACGCCCGCCCGACGTCGAACGCCGACGCCGGGCTGCCTGCGTTTTTGACGAGCGACTTCGGCAAGCGCGTGGCACACGCGCGACAGCTCAGCGACGAGCGCCCGGCGGCGCTGGAGTTTCACGAGCCTGCAGCCTTCGCCCGCGCCGCCGAGCAGACCGCGGCCCGCGACGGCCTTGGGCCGACGGTCGTCGACAGTGGCGCGTTTCAGCTCGCGTTTGGCTTCGCGCTCCTGGCCAAGCATTCGAGTCCCCCGTACGCGAAGACCCAGCGTGAGAACCTGCTGGCCTTCTACGATCGCGGCGGGCACGTGGTGCATGCTCGGCGCGACGCCGGGGCGGAAGGGGGCGACGAAGCCCTCGAGCTCTTGATTGCGCACGAGCTGGGCCACGCGCTCCAGGCCCAACACTTCGGGGCGCCCAATTTCGCAGGCCTGTCCGCAGAAGACGCTCGGCTGGCGCAACTTGCGTTGTTCGAAGGGGACGCCATGCTGACCATGCTCGCCTACCAGGCGCAGCAAGCCTTCATGCCCCTCGGACGCCGCCTGGCCATGGCGTCCGAGCAGACGGGCGACATCGCCACCTTCGAGCGCGCTAGCGGGATGGCGAGCGAGGCAGAAGCCATGAGCGCCCTGACCCGGGCGCGCCTGGAGTTTCCCTATGCCTCGGGGCTGAACTTCGTCGGTGAGCTGTATCGTAGCGGCGGCTTCGCCCTCGTGAATCGCGTGTTCGGGCATGCGCCCACCTCCACCGAGCAGGTGCTGCATCCGGAGCGTTACCTTGCCGGTGACACTCCCGCGTTGGTGCCCGTGCCTGCGGTCCCCGAGGGCTACCAAGCGGTGGCGGCAGGCACCGTCGGGGAACTCTTGACGCGACTAGCGCTGAGCGCTTGCGTCAAAACGTCCGACGCCATTCGCGCCGCCGAGGGCTGGGGCGGCGACGCCTTCCAGATCGTCGAGAAGGACAACTTGGGGGGCCTCTTGTGGGCGACCACGTGGGACACGTTGGAAGATGCCGAGGAGTTCGAAAGCGCCGTGCGTGAGCTTTCCGCCGCCTGCTGGGCGCGCGCCCAGCTCAGCGCTCGCTCGGTGTTTTCGGGACCCGCGTCGGTCGTGCGGCGTGGCAAGCACGTCGCCGTGCAGCGGGGCATTCCCCCGAGCGTGGCGAAGCCGCTCGGGACGCGCTTGCTCGAGCTGCCAGCTCCGCGCAAGAAGCTCCGGCCGCCGTTCGGTGCCGTCGCGCTCCGTCCCCACTCGAAACCGGCCCCGCTCGGCAATGCGCGACAGGTGAAGGGGCGTATCGTCATTCCGCAGATGGGCGTGAGCGCCGCGGTGCCTGCCGGCTACGCGGTAGAAGTCTCCGAGATCGTGGTGCTGGCCGCGGCCCCGCCGAGCGGAGCTCGTATCGTGCTCAGCCTTTCCGGGTGGATCGTGAACGCCGAATCGCTCGAGCGGCTCTACGCCGAGTACGCCACAGCCGTCGAGTCCGAGGTTCGCGTGCCGTTGAAGCCGCACGGCTCGGACGTCCGTGTCGCGACGCCGCTCGGCGAAGGCACCTTGCGCAGTTGGCGCATGAACGAGCGAGGGCTCGGCTTTCAGCTTTTGGTGATCCCGATGTGCAACAACACGGGCAATCTGCTGGTGGCGATGGCCTCGGAGAACGCCGAGACGGAGCGCGCCCAACGTGGCTGGGTCGGGACGCTCGGGCTGCTCCCGAAGCGGCCCGGGGCACTCTGCGACCGGCTCGATCCTTGACCACCGCCGCCGCCCGTTGGAGGGAACGACCTGACCCCACACTGGGTCGCCGTGTGGAGACGCGCGACCCAGTGTGGGTCCATTGAAATTGCTCAGGAAAACGGCCAGCGGCGCGGCGAATCTCGACGCTGAACCAGGTTGCTCAACCTATTATCCGTCTATCGGGATATAATGATATTTTGCTTGATTGTTCCTGACTCTCGGGGGCAAGATGGTGTTCGAGTCCCCGAACGACGGAGCCCTACATGACCTCCCGCGCGCCGCATTCAAGCCATCCTCTCGCCGCCCTGCTCGAACAGCGCGTCGTCGTCATAGACGGCGCCATGGGGACGACGATCCGCACTTACCAGAAGACCGAAGCCGACATCCGCGGGCAGCGCTTCATCGATGCGAAGAAAGATCTGCTGAACAACGGCGATCTGTTCAGCCTTACCCAGCCCGAGATGATCTGCGACATCCACCGGCGCTTCCTCGAAGCGGGTGCGGACATCATCGAGACCAACACGTTCGGTGCCACGAGTATCACACAGAGCGAGTTCTTCATCGACGATCCGCGCGAGCATGGCGGCCGCAAGAATCCAGAATTCTACCAGAAAATCATCGAGGACGAATTCTTGCGGCAACTCGCCTGGGACATCAACGTAGAGTCCGCGCGCCAGTGTCGCGCGATGGCCGACCGCGTGGCTAACCAGGACGGACGGCCGCGCTTCGTGGCCGGAGCGATCGGTCCGCTCACCGTGTCGCTGTCGAACTCGCCCGACGCCGACGATCCAGGGTTCCGCGTCGCGACGTTCGCGCAGGTCAAGGCCGCTTATCGCGAGCAGGTGAGCGCGTTGATCGAAGGCGGCTCGGATCTGCTGTTGGTCGAGACGATCTTCGACTCGTTGAATTCGAAGGCCGCCCTGGTCGCCATTCGCGAGATCCTCGACGAAACCGGCAAATCGCTGCCGATCATGATTTCTGCTGCGGTGGGGCGCGGAGGCGAAACCATGATCTCGGCGCAGACGACGGAGGCGTTCTGGAACGCCGTCAAACACGTGAACCCGCTCTCGGTGGGCTTGAATTGCTCGCTCGGGCCCGACCTGATGTATCCGTTTCTGGCCGAGCTCTCGCAGAAATCGGACGCCTACATTTCCTGTTACCCCAACGCCGGCTTGCCGAACCCGTTATCGCCCACGGGTTTCGATTTGGGACCGGAAGACATGGGTCAGTTTCTCGGCAAGTTCGCACACGACGGCATCGTGAACATCGCTGGTGGCTGCTGCGGCAATACGCCCGAACACATCGCGGCCATCGCCAAGGCGGTCGCGCTCGAGCCCGCGCGCAAGCCTGCTTCGAAGAGCGCCGCGGTGCCGGACGAGATCGGGAAAGCTCCGGCCGAGCCGCGACCGCTGCGCCTCTCGGGCTCGCAACCGTTCACGCAGCAGCCCGGTGTGTTCATGATGCTCGGCGAGCGCACGAACGTCGCCGGTTCGCCGAAGTTCGCGCGCCTGATCAAAGACAACAACTACGAAGAGGCCGTCAATGTTGCGCGCCAACAAGTCGAAAGCGGCGCCAACGTCATCGATGTGTGCATGGACGAGGGCATGATCGACGGCGTCTACGCGATGACGCGCTTCCTGCAGCTCCTCGGCAGCGAGCCCGAAGTCGCCAAAGTTCCGTTCATGGTCGACTCTTCGAAATGGGAGGTAATCGAGGCGGGTCTGGTGTGCCTTCAAGGCAAGGGCATCGTGAACTCGATCTCGCTCAAAGAAGGTGAGGCGGTGTTCATCGAGCGCGCGCGCACGATCCTGAAGTACGGCGCCGCAGTCGTGGTCATGGCGTTCGACGAAGCGGGGCAGGCCGCGAGCTACGCTGACAAGATTCGCATTTGCGAACGCGCTTATCGCATCTTGACCGAACAGGTGGGCTTTCCGCCCGAGGACATCATCTTCGATCCGAACATTTTGACCGTCGCCACAGGGATGGAGGAACACAACAACTATGCCGTGGACTTCATCGAGGCTACCCGTTGGATCAAGCAGAACTTGCCGCACGCCAAGGTGAGCGGCGGGGTCTCCAACATTTCGTTCAGCTTTCGCGGGAACAATCGCGTCCGCGAAGCGATGCACTCGGCGTTTCTCTACTACGCGATCGAAGCCGGCATGGACATGGGCATCGTCAACGCCGGCATGCTCGAGGTCTACGAAGAGATCGAGCCCGAGCTGAAAGAACTGGTGCTCGACGTGCTCCTGAATCGCCGCTCCGATGCCACGGAGCGTCTGGTCGACTACGGCGAGAAGTTGAAGCTCGAGGGCAGCGAAACCGGCACCAAGAAGGAAGAAAAAGAGGCCGAGTGGCGCCGCGGCAGCGTCGAAGAGCGCCTCGCTCACGCGCTGGTGAAGGGGATCGACGCCTACATCGACGAAGATACCGAGGAAGCGCGCCAGGCGCTCGGGCGCCCGCTGGCGGTGATCGAAGGCCCCCTGATGGCGGGTATGGGCGTCGTGGGCGATCTGTTCGGCGCGGGCAAGATGTTCTTGCCCCAGGTGGTCAAGTCGGCGCGTGTGATGAAGAAGGCGGTCGCCTACCTGCTGCCGTTCATGGAGGCTGAAAAGGCGGAGCGCGCCCGCGCGGGCGAGACGGTCAGGGCACAAGGCAAGGTGGTGCTCGCCACCGTGAAGGGTGACGTGCACGACATCGGCAAGAACATCGTCGGTGTCGTGTTGGCCTGCAACAACTACGAGGTGTTCGACCTCGGCGTCATGGTGCCTTGCGAGAAGATCCTCGAGCGAGCCCGCGCAGAGCAAGCCGATCTGATTGGGCTCTCCGGTCTGATCACGCCGTCCCTCGACGAGATGACGCATGTGGCTCGAGAGATGCAGCGTCAGGGCTTCCAGACGCCGCTCTTGATCGGCGGCGCGACCACGAGCAAGGCGCACACTGCCGTGAAGATCGCTCCTCACTACGAGCACCCAGTGGTGCACGTGCTCGACGCCAGCCGCGCAGTGCCCGTCACCTCCAGCTTGCTCAGTGAGTCGGGACGGGACGAGTTCGTGCGGAAGCACTCGCTGGAGTACGAAAAGCTGCGCCGCGAACACGGCGCTCCTAACTTCAAGCTCTTGTCGCTCGAGGCTGCCCGAGCGAACCGGCCCGCTCTCGGCTACGGCCCCGATGCGGTCGCGGTTCCCGAGTTCAGCGGGGTGCGGGTGCTCGAAGACTTCCCGCTCGAGACGTTGCGGGAATACATCGACTGGACGCCGTTCTTTCGGACCTGGGAGCTGAAGGGTGCCTACCCGCGCATCTTCGACGACGCGAAGTACGGCGAACAGGCAAGACAAGTGTTTGATGAGGCCAACCAGCTGCTCGATCGAGTGATCGCCGAGAAGTGGCTGGTGGCGAAGGGAACCTACGGTCTCTTCCCCGCGAACTCCGTGGGTGACGACGTCGAACTCTACACCGACGACACACGCACCAGTGTGCTCGAACGTTTCCACTTCTTGCGGCAGCAGCGCGAGAAGTCTGCGGGTCAGCCCCATTTCTGCTTGAGCGACTTCGTGGCTCCGAAGTCGAGCGGGCGCGCCGACTACATCGGTGGCTTCGCTGTCACCAGCGGCATGGGCGCGGGGGCGGTGGTCGAGCGCTTCAAGAAACAGGGCGACGACTACAACGCGATCATGGTCGAGGCCTTGGCGGATCGCTTGGCTGAGGCCTTTGCCGAATGTCTGCATCGGCGCGTGCGCAGAGAATGGGGTTACGGCAAGGAAGAAAGCCTCACGAACGAGGAGCTGATCCGCGAGCAGTACCGGGGGATCCGCCCCGCGGCAGGCTACCCCGCCTGTCCCGATCACACCGAGAAAGCGACGCTGTGGCGTTTGCTCGACGTGCAGCGCACCACAGGGATGCTGCTCACGGAGTCGTTTGCGATGTGGCCGGCGTCGAGCGTGAGCGGGCTCTACTTCGCGCACCCTGCCTCGAAGTACTTCACTGTCGGCATGATCGAGCGAGATCAGGTGGTTGACTATGCTCGCCGCAAGGGGCTGGCCGTGTCCGAAGTCGAACGCTGGATGGCGAGCAATCTGAACTACGATCCGAGCCGGCAGGCGGCGGAGAGCGCCGCCTGAAGGTGACGCGTCCACTCAGCGCGTCGAAACGGCGCCGAGCACCTCGAAGTAGGGCTTGCGCCGCTCGCGCGTGCAAACGCCCAGGCTGACCAGTTCGAGGCCTGCCGCTTCGTGCAGTTCTCGGAGCTCGGACTCCGAGAACCCCTGGTTTACATGGTCGTAGCGCGCGACGATGTCGGCGTGTTCGTGTTTGTGCAGGCACATTACCGAGACACGTCCGCGCGGCCGCAGCACGCGCCGCGCTTCAGCGAGCACTCGCGCCGGGCGTGCAGAATAGGTGAGCGCGTTGAACAGCATGATGTCGTCGAAGGACTCGTCGGCGAACGGCAGGTCGTGCATGTCGCCGAGGCACACGCGCGCATTCTGGTGTCCCGCGAGCCGGCGGCGAGCGGCATCGATCATGTGTTCGCTGTTGTCGAGACACGTGAGCGAACGCGCGCGTTCGACGACCAGCTGTCCGATCGCCCCGTCGCCAGAGCCGATGTCGAGCGTGTCTCCTAGGCGCAGGAGTCCGACCAGCCCACGAGCGGTCGTCTCCCAAGTGCGCCCCGGAGAATAGTGCCGCTCCATCTCACCGGCGACTGTATCCGGCCATTTGGTGGCCTCGCGTCGCGCTCGCCTGAGCGCATCGAGCCGCTGCCGATCGCGCTCGAGCGTGCGGTCGGCGCCGTTGGCGCTCACGAGGTGCCACAGGCTCTTGGCCGGGTCGCTCAGCGTGTTCATCGTGTAGAACGACGCGACGCCAGCTTTGCGATCGCTCACGAGGCCCGCTTGTTTGAGGTGCCCTAGGTGCGTAGAAACTCGGGACTGCGAGAGTTCCAAGATGCTGGTGAGCTCCGCCACCGTGAGTTCTTCGCGCTCCACGAGCGCGAGCAAGCGCACGCGCGTCTCGTCGCCGAAGAGGTGCAGGAGTTCGAGGGTATTTTCCAGCGAGGTCATCCAGTGTCGAAAGCCCGAGTTCTCAGCCTGGTATCAATCTATCCGGATGCAATGACGTTTACACAAAAATGGTGTTGTTGGCAAGGCTCGGGACTCGCGGGCGACCCTGCTACGCTGCCAGCGCCAGGCATGAACGACCACGTCTACAAGATCTGCTCGCGCGAGGCCCTGCGCGACGCTCGAGCGTGTGGCGAGCTCCGCCCTTCGGCGGACGACGCGCGCGACGGCTTCATCCACTTGTCCAGTGCGGCTCAGCTGCGGGCCACGCTGGAGCGGCATTTTCGTGGCCAGCGCTCGCTCTTGTTGCTGAGCGTGGCGGTCGAGCGCTTGCCCGCGGAGGCGCTTCGCTGGGAGCCTGCCCGCGACGGACAACTGTTCCCGCACCTGTACGGGGCGTTGCCCGTGAGCGCCATCGTTGAAACGACCGAGATCGACGACGCCGAGCCGCGCCAGCTGCCGGCGGGTTTCTGAACGAGCAGGGCGCAGCCGTTCCGGCGTCAGTGATACAGCGCGCTGAACATGACACCGAAGGTGTGGGCCGTATCCACGATCGTGGGAGACTCCACGACCACGATTCCTTCGGGCGTGGCGATGTTGGTATCGAACTTGCGCTCACCTTTGGCATACATGTAGCGGCCGTTGATGCCGAGGGACCATTCGTCGCTCACCCAGAAATCGTAGCCCCCGAATAGCGAAAACCCCCAGCCCTCGGAGAGTTCGGCGTCATCGTCTTCCAAGCCGATGCTCGCGGCCCCGATCATCGATCCGATGTGACCGCCATCGTGCGGACCGAAGAAGAAGTCCACGAAGGGGCCCAAGGTCACGACGCCCAGGCCGCCCTCGAGTTCTTCCGTGGCGTCGCCGAACTCCTCCGAGTTCACTTCTAGCTTCGGATCGACGATTTCGTGGATGAGAAAGCCGCCGCCGATGACCACGGTGTTACCGATGGTGCCGCCGAACAGCAGGTCGAGCAGCCATCCGCTGCCCGTGTACGTGGCCTCGATGTCGTCGACTTTCGCAGTCACCTGACCCCAACCGAAGCCGAGCCCGGTGCGAAAGTAAAAGCCGTCGTGCGTGTGCGCGGTCTCTTCCTCAGGTGGCACGGGCGGCGGGGGTGGCTCGTAGTAGCCCGCGGGCGGTGGATAACCCGCGGGAGGCGGATAACCCGCAGGAGGCGGATAGCCCGGAGGCTGGCCAGCGGGCGCGGCCCCAGGATAGCCCGTGACGGGTGGGGGCGGGCCGGCAGGAGCGCCCGGTGCGGCGCCGGGTGCTGGTGCGGCGCCGGGTGCTGGTGCGGCGCCGGGTGGCGGTGTAGCGCCGGGTGGCGGTGCAGCGCCGGGTGCCGGTGCGGCGCCGGCGGGTGGTGGCGGCGCTGGAGCTGTCGCGGGAGGCGCCGGAGGAGGCGCGGGTGCGGGGGGCGCCGTGCTGGGCGCTACGGGCTGCGCGACCGGCGGAGATTGGCCTGGGACCTGTTGCGCGGCCGCCGGGGCGGCCCAGCTGAGCGCCACTGCGACGGAACACAACGCTGCGACGCACCTCAGCGGCGCGACCTGTGTGCCCCAGAACGGTTGCGACCTCCCAAGCGTCCCGCGAATGCCCATGGGGCCTCTTACCATGGGGGCGACTGGCAAAACAATCGGCCAGGTCTCCTCCGGCGCCGGGCGGTGCAGTCCTCGCTCGGAGCCGCTCCGGCGCTCCGGCGCGGCTCAGGTGCTCGGGCGCGCGCCTGGCACTGGTGCTCACGCCTGGCGTGCTAGAGTCCGTTGGTGACGAAGGAACGCTTGAAATCGCTGCTCGCTGAGTACGGCCCCACGGCGATCGCGACTTACTTTGGGTTGTTCATTTTGGTGTTGCTCGCTTTCGCCGTCGCGTTCGCGTTTGGGTTTCGCGGCGCGGGTTGGCAAGAGGAAGCCTCGGTCGGGAGCTTTGGGGTGCTCGGGGCTGCTTACGTGGCCACGAAGGCGATCCAGCCGCTGCGGATCCTGGCTACCATTGCCCTCACGCCCAAGGTGGCACGCCTGGTCGCGCGTTGGCGACCGGCAGCGCGCGAGCAGTAGTTCCGCTCCAGGTCCGAAAGCGTCCGGAAGCAACGAGCGATTCCGACCCGGAAGCGGCTCACCCCGTCGCCCACCGTTCAGCACCGGCGGCGTCTACCGGGGTACGCCGGAGCGCGTGGTATCGTTCTAGCCCCGATGTCGGTAGGCCCTGTTAGTGGCCGTGTAACTATCTCACGAGCAACTCCCAACGCTTGGGGGCGCGCGCGTAAAGCCTCGCTCGGGCCGGTCGTAACCTAGGGAAAGCGGGCGACAGAGGGGATCCAGGTCCCAGTCGCCCTGCTGCCACCTCAGGTGGCACCCGGAGGGATTGCAGGAAAATGTTCGACACGAGTTCTGGACCGCGTGCAGGCTGGCGTGTGCTGGCGGCTGCCGGAGCAGGGGCCGCAGCCCTGGCATGCGCCCCGCCCGCCAGCGTGGGTGACGCGCCGCCTGACGCGGAAGCGGAGGCTGGCAGTTCCGTCGAGACGGTCACGGCGAGTCCCGAACTGGCGGATTCGGTGGAATCGGCGGTCGGTCGTTGGTCCGCCGCGACGGGACGGCAGTGGGTGTACGCTGGAGCTGCCATCGAAGATGTCGGTGCCAATTTTCACGTCGCCCCTGGGGAGCCGCCGGAGGGCTACGTGGCGTTCGCCTACGCCAACGGTCGCGTCGTGGTCTCGCGGGATTGGGTAACCGCGCCCTTGATCCGCACGGTGCTCATGCACGAACTCGGCCACGCGTTCCGCGGCGACCACCACGAGGGCAGCGGCGTCATGTACTACGGAATTGGGGACGGTGTGATGACCCCCTGCTTGACACCGGCCGACCTCGCGTGGGCTTGCCGCGATTTTGGCTGCACGGACTTCGCCTCGGAATGCGATCGATCCGGCATCGACGCCTTGGATCCAGAGGTCGCTCGCTGCGCGCGTGCTGACGACCGCGTCGGTCTCTGACGCCGCCAAGCTTGGCCGTCAAAGAGCTTGTTGGGCCCGTCGTGCTGGTTGCGCGAGTGCGCTCTCACTGAAAGGCTCGGTTCCGAGATGGATGATTCTGTCGCCAGAGGAAGCGTCTGCCGGGCCGTAGAAACGCCCGCGGACGGGGTACAATCGTCCGGCCTTGTGCGCTAGCGTCGGCAGCGGCGTGTTTGACGCCGCGGATGCCGCCGGCAGGCAGCGTTCGCACTTACCCCGAGGACTTTCAAAAATGGTGTTACTTCGCAGCGCGACCGTGGCCGCGTTGGTCCTGATACTCATCGGCGCGTGCAGCTCCGACGACGACGAGGCGGCGGACGCCGGGCAAACGAGCACGACCCACCCGTCTATCGATCTCAGCTCGAGCAGCAACGGAGCGGCCGGTGCCGGCGTGTACAGTCCTCCCGTCAATGGCTGCGAGCGTGCCCCCGACGACGCGGGCTGCATCGGTGAAAACTTCGAAGGCGAGGGGATCCCCCTCGACATCTACGTCATGTTCGACCTCTCCTGTTCCATGAGCTGTTCGGTCGACAAGCAGGGTTGCTGCAGGCGCGACGACCCAGTGCCGCTCGAAGAATGGCGCATCCAGCCCGTGCGCGAGGCGATGCACCAGTTTTTGCAGGATCCGGCCAGCAAAGGCATCGGTGTGGGCCTAGGCTTCTTCGGCGATCACGACTCGTCCGAGGACGACGACCCCCAGATCTGTAGCGTCGAGAATCACTCCGATGCCACGGTTGGGATCGATAGGCTGCCGGACGCTGCGACCGGACTCATCAGCGCGCTCGACGCGGGTGAACCCCAGGGCGGAACGCCGACGCATCTGGCGATCGAAGGCTCCTGTGTCTACGTGAACGATTGGCGGAACATGAACTTGGGGCACAAGGTCGTGATCTTGCTCGTGACCGACGGCGTCCCCGAGGCCGCGTGCGATGCCAACATCGAGCTGGCGACGGACGCTGCGGCCCAATGCTACAACGGTGGCAAGGGGTTTCAGACCTACGTGCTCGGCGTGGTTGCCAACAACAACAACTCACTCGACCAGCTCAACCAGATCGCCGCGGCGGGTGGCACCGAGCGCGCCTACCTGACTGACAAGAACGACATTGCAGGCTCCGTGCTCGAAGCACTGAACGCGATCCGGGCGGACGCGACTATCCCCTGCACCTTGCCCGTGCCCGCGCCGCGGGACGGCAGCCCGCTCGACTACAACTACGTGAACCTCGGCATCTGCGACGCCGGCGGCGACAACCTGCCCACCTTCTACGTTCCGAGCGCGGCGGACTGCGGCGAAGCCGGTAGCTGGTACTACGAAGAAACACCCGACGGTCGCGCCATCCAGCTGTGCGACGCGACGTGTGACGCCGTGAGCGTGTCAGGAGCAGAGCTCTTCTTCAGCGTCGGCTGCAAGCGCGTCGACGGTCCCGTCAAATAGCCGGCAAGAGTGCCACGCAGGGGGCGAGCCCCGGTCGTTTGGCCGAGGTGTGAGCCCCCTGAACCCGATTGAGCGCCGAGGGACATTGCGGTATCCGCGTCTTCGAGAACGTTCAACCAGACATTCACTCGAGGAGAGAAACCCATGTCAACACGCACCGCATCGGCTCTGTGGAACGGCACGCTCAAAGAGGGCAAGGGCAGCATGAAGTACGGCGCCTTCGAGGGCGCGTACAGCTTCGCGTCGCGCTTCGAAACCGGCGCAGGCACGAATCCCGAAGAGCTCGTCGGGGCCGCGCACGCCGGCTGCTACTCGATGTTCCTGGCCGCACTGCTCAGCAAGGAAGGTCTGACCCCGGACAGCGTCGCGACCACCGCGACGGTAGAGCTGGGTCAAGACGACGGCCCGAAGATCACGTCGATCAAGCTGGTGACCAAGGCGAAGGTCGCCGGCATCGACGATGCCGCCTTCCAGAAGCTGGTCGCGGCTGCGAAGGAAAAGTGCCCGATCTCCCGCCTCTTCGCCGGTACTGAAATCAGCGTCACCGCGACGCTCGAAAGCTGAGCCGACGGGCGCGGGCGAGCGCTCGTATCAGGCCGCCCGCGCCCTCCCTCCAGTCGAGGGCGGAAACTTCTGCGTCAGCCACGCGCCATTCGGCAAGTCATTCGGCAGCCGAGCGCGGCCGGCACGCAAGATCGCGGCGGCTTTGGAGCCATTGCGCCTGATGGCGCGCGACTTGCTATCCGGGGGGCATGGGCTCGTTCGTGCTCGTTCGATGGGGGAAGGTCTGCTGGGCGGCCGGCGGTGCGCTGGCAGTTGCGTGCAGCGCCTACCACAGTCAAGTGGACGCGCCGGGGTACACCATCGAGGTCGTGGCGCGCGAGGTTCGGTTGGTGGACGGCTTGGCGTGGCATCCCAGCGGCGCCTTGCTCGCGACGGAAGAGTACCGGGGCGGAGGACTGCTCAAGATCGATCCGGTGTCCGGAATGTCCACGTATGTCGTGCGCGACCTCGCCGACCCCGACAACATCGTCGTGGTCGACAGCCAGATCTACGTGAGTGAAGAGGACGCCGAAGGTCGCATCCTTCGCATCGACGGGCTCGATCAACTCCACGTGTTCGCCAGCGGCTTGGACGGTCCGGAAGGGCTCGACCTCGGGCCGGATGGGCGACTCTACGTCGCTGAACATAGCGCCGACGGGCACGTGTTCAGCTTCTCGAGCGGGGGTGCTCGCCGGACTCTGGCGCGCGTGACGAACGGGGAGGGGTTGCGAGTGCTGCCGGATGGCCGGGTGCTGGTGGCCGAGACTTCCGAGAATCGCGTCGTCGCGATCGACGCGACGGGCAACAAGTCCGTGTTCGTCGCCGGCATCACCGCTCCCGATGGTCTGGCGTACGATGCGGGACGCGATCGAGTGCTGGTGACGGAGGATGCGGCGCCCGGCCGTCTGCTCGCCGTTGATCTGGAGAGCGGTGAGCTCACGACCATCGCTACCGGGCTCCACGCGCCGCAGACCATGCTGGTCGCCCCGGACGGGGCGATCTTGCTGGCCGAACAAGGTGAAGACCGCGTGCTCCGACTGCGCCCTGAAGCCGAACCGGAGGCACCATGACCCCGCGCCGAGCTGCGCTGTGTGTGGGCGTGCTGTCGGTCTGCTGGTGCGGCGCGGCCCGCGCCGAGCCGATCACCACCGCGTGGCTCGAGGACGTTCACGTGGAGCCCGCCGGCGGCGCCGAAACCGTGCTCAGGTACGACCACGAGTCGGTGGACCTCAAGGCGACAGCGGAGGGCTACGACGAACTGGGCCTCGGACTGCACGCGGGCGTCAGCGACACGCTGACGCTGGCCCCCGAGCTCGCCTTTCGGCAGCGCGGCGAGGAGCCACTTCGCCTCGACGACGTGGGGTTTCGGGTGAGGTGGCTTGCACTCAATCGGTTCGCGCAGCCAGCGCTGATGCTGTACGGCGGCTACCACAACGACCTCGGCGAGGATCGTGACCACGCCTGGCTGGGCGGGGCGGCGCTCCGCTACGAAATGGCGTGGTTCTTCGCTAACGCCGATGTGCGCCCCACGCTGAACCTCGGGGGCGATCAGGGCACGGCGTTCGAAACTTGGTACGGCCTTGGACTCGGGTACGGGCGGCGCAGCAGCTGGTCGCTACGTGCTGGCTTGGAGCTGTTTCTCGTCGCGCCCCTGGTGGGCGAGCGCACGAGTGACCCGACCTTCGGGGCTAGTGCAGTGGCGAACACCTTCTACTACGGCCCATCCTTTGCCACGTCGACGGGTCCCTTTTGGCTCGCGCTTTCCGCGGTCACTGGTTACCCATTTTCCGACGGTGCGTCCCAACTCATGGTGCGCGCTCTGGTGGGCGTGTCGCACTAGCTCGACGATTTCGAATCTCGGACCCTCGGGTCACGCTGCGCCGGAGAGGCTGCTGTCGCCGTGGGCGCGCCTCAGCTCGTCGAACTGATGGGCTTCGACGTCACCCCGTCGGAACTCGAGGCACAACACGTCGTTCACGCATTCGGTTCGGCAGAGGGCTTCGCGTGCTTGGCCGCGCGGAGTGAGCGGCTTCCAGTAGCTGCGCGTCGCGAGTTGGATTCGGATCTTCGACCCCACGGTGATCCACGCCGCCAGCGCGCTCAGCGGGTATCCAGAACGCGCCGCCCACCCCTTGAGCTCATCGAGTGCCGCCGCGTAGCTATCGAAGGTACCTTGGTTGAGGAACCGCGCAGCCAGTGGCCCGGCAGCGCTCTGACTGGCAGCGCTCTGACTGGCAGCGCTCTGCCCGGCGGCGGCGCCCCCGTTGCTAGATTCTACGGACTGTTCTTGCTTCAGCGCCATCGTGAAGGACCCGACAAACTCAGGCCTACGCTTATTATGCGGCTAATCGGTGACAAATACAAAACAATCACTAGTGCCATCCACACTTATTCTCGGAGCTGAGCATGGGCTGTCTCGGACCGCGTTCAGATGCCTCCGCGTCGCGTGCCCCGTCGGACGCTGCTGGTCGTCGGGTGCTGCCGCGGAGCTTCCGCCGCCTCGTAATCTGGCCTGCGCCAACCCGTCACGATCGTCACGACGGGCGGTTTTTGCCTCGATCGGGCGCGCGCGAGGCTGGCGGTCTCCGTCAGCAGCCACTTGCCCCAACCTGGGAGCGAGCCGCGCGGAGGGTAGAGGGAATGGCGAGCTAGAGGGTCCGGGCCGACGCGCAGCAGGAGCAGGTGACGGGAACGGAGACAAGGGCGAGAAGTGCGGGTCGCTCCCAGGGGGGCAACGCCACCCTCGCCCCCGCTGCGCACCAGGGCGTCTCGACCAGTTTGCGGCTGGGTTTCTGGGTAGTCGGGGCCGGCAGCTCGAACGCCCCAGCCTAGGGCTGCGAAGGAGGTGCCGAGTCCCGCTCGGCCCCCGCCGGAGCGCCGCCGGTTGCCGACGAGCGCTGGGCAGCGCTTGCCCCGGCCTGGGTGAGGATCGGCCGACGCAGTGTGCCCCCGGAGGGTCGAACCGACACCACCCGCCAGAAAAGCCGCCTCATGATGGGGGCACGCAGCGGGATCCAGAGAAATACTAGGCCCACCGGCAGCGCTCGACCGACGGCCGATACGAGGAAGACTTGGTCGTAGGCGAGCCGCGCCGTCGACAGCAGACTCGCCCCCACGAGTGCCCCCGACAGCTGAGCCGCGCCGATGATGGAGTTAGCCAGCGACAGGAATTCGACCTGGAGGGCGGGTCGGGCGCTGCTCAAGAGCAACTGGTAGCTGGCGTACTCGAAGGCCCCCCAAGCCACCCCGCTCAAGATCTGGGCAAGCACCAGCCCGTGGAAGGTCGTGGCGAGCGACCAGAGCAGCGCCACCAGGGCGACGAGTGCCGTGGCCGTCGCCAAGAGTCTGCGCATTCCGAGCGCGGTCGCCACCCGATATAAAAGTGGACTCACCAGCGCTTTTGTTACGATCGGGACCGCGAGCAGGGCCGCGTAGTGGGCGTAGTCCAACTCGAGCACCCGCAGCATGTAGGGGGTGAAGAAAGGCACCGCCATGTGCGCCCCGAACATCAGCAGGGCAATGTACAAGGCCGGGCGCCACTGCGCGGTGCGCGCGGCCAAGGCGATCTGGCGCCAGTCGTAGCGCCGCTTTCGCCCTTCATGGCGCGCGTGAGCGTGGGTGGCTTCCGGGTCGGGCTGCAGCGCGAGCCCGAAGGCGCTCAGGCCGCGAGCGACCACCGCCACTGCGTTCAGCAGCGCGAAGGTCCCAAGCGCCGACTGGCCGAGCGTCTGCGCGCGCCAGAGCAACCAGCCCCCGGCGCCAAACGCGAGCAATAGCGCCAGATGCACGGCCCCTGAGCGCCGGGCGAAGTAGCGTTCGCGGCGAGCGCCGCCGACGAGCGATGCCATCCACGCGCCCCAGGGTGGACCTATCAGCATCCCAGAAACCCAGTAGGTGCACTTGACCCCAAAGAGCCAGGCAAAGCTCTGATTGTGGCTCCAGGCGAGCAGGGCAAACGCGACGTGCGTGAGCGCCTGGAGCGTGGCGCCCAGCACCACGAGCCGCTTTCGGCTGCCGAGCCATGCAACCAGAGGGCTCGCGAGCAGCTGTGCGCTCGATCCCAGGAGTAGCGGTATCGTCACGAGCAGCGCCAGCGCCCGGTCGCGATGCCCCAGTTCCACGGCAAACGCACCGAGGTAGCTCTCCGCGACCCCCACCATGACCCCGTGCAGCATGCCCTCGATGACGGAGATCTTGAGTGCGGCGCGGGCGCGTGCGTCAGGGGAATGAGTCATGCTCGGGGCGGGGCGCGGCTCTAGCACGGCTCCGCCAAGCACGCAGGCCCTGCACGCTCCGCGAAGCCGCGCGCAGCGCTTGCTCTTGGCGGGCACCGCCGCGGGTGACCAACGTGGGGTTTTCCCGCGTCTGTGGCATTCGGATGGTGCGCGCGCAGCGTCGTTTGGTTGGAACGCGGCTTGCACCGCCCAACGCCTGTGAGGGTGAGACTTATGAGGCCTGAGTCATGAGCAAAGATTCTCCACGACGCATCCCTATCGATTCAGCTCCCCTGTTGCCGGTGCGGCGCCTACCCGAAAGCCTCCGTTCCGATCAGAGTCACTCCGAGAGCCCAGTCTCTGCGCGCCACGCGGTGCTGTGCCCGATGCTGGGGACCGAAGTCGTCGTTCAGCGTTGCAGCTTCTGTGCGCACGGCAGCGACTGGATCCACGATCAGGCGAGCGACACGATCCAGCTTCGCTGTTCCTTTCTCGCGCAGAATGGCTGACGCCCGCGTGAGCGTGCACGCGGGCAGACGCTCTTGTGCGGTTTCGGGCTGTTGCGCGGGCGGGTTCGCCCGACGCAAGGTTTGCGCGATCTCGGCTGCCACCGAATGCTCGGACTCCGCACCCGGCGGTGCTCGGCGTGAATTATCGGACCGTTAGCAACCAAGAGGCGTTCGTGGCGCGGATCGTGCAAGGCCCGAAACATGCTCTCATCCACCTTCTCGTCGGTCCTGGCCCCCGTCGACTTTTCGAACGACTCCGCGCGAGGGCTGCAATTGGCTGCTGAGATCGCGCGGCGTCATGCGGCGCGCCTCACCGTCCTGCACGTGGATGGGCTGCCGGCCTACAGCCGTCAGCTTCAAGAATTCACCAAGGAGCACGCCTGGGGCGAGTACCTGTCCGAACACGATCGCGCGCTCGAGACGCGGCTGCGAGAGTTCACGAGGCCCCTCGAATTCGAAGGCGACATCGCGGTCGCCGTGGTCCGAGGCGACGCCGCGTCGGCCATCGTCGCCCACGCCCGCAAACACGCCTGCGACCTGCTGGTGATTGCGCCGCGCGGATCCGGTTACGGGCAACAGTTCTTGCTCGGCAGCGTCTCGGCCCAAGTTGCTTCCGATGCCGGCTGCCCGGTGCTGGTGGCGCGGTCGCGTGCGGGCATGGCGCTCGTGGGCGGTGGCTTTGCCGACCCGCTCGTGGCGGTCTCCGATTCAGAGCTGGCGGCGCGCGCCGTCGAGCTCACGCGGGGGTTGGCTCGTGCGGGCACCCACGTCGAACTGCTGCACGTGCTCGAATCCTGCGAGATCCCCAGCGGACCACCTTTGCCAGGAGGCTTTCACGAGGCGGTCATGAGAAGTCGGCGCGACATCGAGGCCCGGCTCGAGCATGTGGCGGCACCGCTTGCCGCCGCGGGGTTCTCCACCTCGGTGCGGGTCGAGACTGGCGACCCCTCGTTCAGCATCCTGTGTCGCGCTGAGACCAACGCCAACGGCCTGGTCGTCGTCGCGCGCAAGACCAGCGCGAGCGGCGCCGGAACCCTGTCGACCCCCGCTTATCGTATGGTCAAGCACGCCCCCGTCCCGGTGCTGATCGTGCCGCAGCCGGTGCCCGTGCGCAGCGAAGCGCGCGCCGAAACCGGCTGAAGCGGCAGCCCTCGCGCAGCAGCCGTGTCGCTTCAGCTTTCGAAGCCGCTGCCGCCCACGAACTCGCGCAAGATCGAGGTGGCGGGGACGTGATCGGGATAGATGCTCACGAAGCGATCGAGCAGGTGCATGAGTCGGAAGGCCGTGGCGTACGACGCATGGCTGTCGGGTACTTCGAGCAGGTAACGCTCCGCGTACACACGCAGTACGCTGAGCTCGTAGACGAGCGCTGAATCGAACACGGCGTCGGAGTTCGCCTGGAACGGATAGATGTGCTGGCGTTCGCCCGCGCGCACCTTGGGCCAGCGCGCGATGGTCTCGGCAGCGTTGTAGCCGCGGGCATGCCGATCGCGCACGATGCGCCGGATCAAGCGCACGTCCGAGGCATGCACGCTGCTGAGTTGGTCGAAGGCGAGCTGCATCAATGGGCACACGAAGATACGGAACACGCGGGTTGCCGGAATGCTCCCGAGCAATGCTGGATTCAGCCCGTGGATGCCTTCGAGCAACAAGACGTCGCGGGGGCGCAGCCTGAGTTCGCTGCCGCCGGTTGGGTGACTCTGCCCGGTTGCGAAGTCGAAGCGCGCCGTCTTGACGGTTTCACCCGCGCCCAGGCGCGTGAGTTGCTCTTCGAGCAACCCGAGATCGATGGCTGCCAGCGACTCGAAATCGTAGTCGCCGGTCTCGTCCTTGGGCGTGCGATGGCGATCGACGTAGTAGTCGTCGAGCCCGAGCGCCACTGGCCGAATGCCGTTGACTTGCAGCTGCACCGAGAGCCGGCGAATGAAGGTCGTCTTGCCGGAGGCGGATGGACCCGCGATACATACGATGTCGATCTCGTCGGCACGCTGCTGGATCTCGTCGGCGATGATGGACAGACGTTTCTCTTGAAAACCTTCGGCCACACGGATCAAGCCCGGGACGCTGCCGGTCACGCAAGCGCGATTGAAGGCGCCCACGCTGCCGACGCCGAGCGCCCCCAGCCACGCCTGCTCTTGGTGTTCGACGTCGTGGTTAGCGCGCGCTTGCCCGAGCAGCAGGCGGTGCGTCGAGCGCGGGGCAGGCTGTGCCAGATCGCCTACCGCGCTGAGCGCGCTCGGCGGGATGGTTTGTGACGGGCGCGGCGTCGACGCCGAACGTTTGCCGTAGGCCAGCAGTGCCAAGTTCTCGTCATACAGGATGAAGCAGCCATCCAGGGCCGAGGCGCGCGTCACCAGCGGTGAGGTGTTCAGCGCATAGACATTGCCGTAGCTCACCATCGGTACCGTCGCGTCGCGCCAAGTGTAGAGCAATTGCTGGGCATGTTCCCAGCCCTGGCTCGCGAAGTACTCGCGCGCTTCGGCTACCGTCCAGTGCCCTTCGTACACCGCGAGGGGGGCGGAGCGCAGCCGCTGCATTTCTGCCTCGAGTCGGTCGGCGAAGTCACGGAGCTCGGAGTTGACCAACCTGCCCGCCAAGATGCGCCTGCCGAAACCAACGGAAGGACCCATGCGCACCGGGAGCTCCGGGGCGATGCGCTTGGCGGCTTCGAGCGCCAGCAGGGCCAGGCTGTGGCGGTAGATACGCTGCCCCTCCCAGTGGCGGGTGGTCAGCGGTCGAACTCGGCAGCTCGAGGTGATCGCGGTCGAGAGCGAGGTCGCCTTGTTGTCGAGCAGCGCGGCCACGACGGGGAGGTTTTCGTACCGCTCAGGCAGCAGCGCATCGCAACTCGTGCCGCTGGGAACCACACGCTCGCCGTCGTGGAGCTGGAGCACCACCGAGGTCGGTCGCGGGTGCAGCCCTGCCGCGCTGCTCGGCGCTTGCTCGAACTCGGGCTCGCGCTGCGCGGGCGCGGCGAAGCCTGCTCGAGGTGTCCCGAGGACACTCGACCTCAGCAGCGCGAGCAGCAGGGCGAGCGCCGCTTTGGCATCGGTTTCGCTGAGCGCACGGAAGCTCGCCGCGCTGAGGTAGAGCCAACGACAGGCCGTGGTGGCTTCGATCTCGTGGGTGAGGGGGGCGCCGCCCCAGAGCGTTTCGGTACCTACGAGGCTCTGGGGTGCGAGCACGTCGTGCGGGCCTCCGACCGCTACCCGGGCGGTTCCGTGCACCAGGATCCAAACGCCGGGCGGCAGCGCTTCACGGTGCCCAGCTTCGAAGCTCGCCTGCACGAGGTAGCGCGCGACGAGCTGGCGCAAAGCGCCGTCGAGCGGCGCGAGTGGGGTGAGGTCGAGGCTCTCGAAGAGGCTGTCGGGTGCCAAAGCCGGCGCACTCCAGCACCCCGGGGAGCGCCGCGCAAGCTCGCCGCGCCGAACGTTCACGGACGGTCCCGGCCGGTGAAGCTGCCGATCGGTTCGAGGCGAGTGTCCGTGGGCGTCCGCATCATAGCACCAAACACGCGTCGCCGAACTCGTGGACTCGATAGCTGGCTCTGCGCGCGTGAGCTTCGGCGCGCCCGAGCAGCTCTGCGGGCGCGAAGGCTTCGAGCAGCGAATAGTGGGACTCGCCCGCCTGGTGGATCCCTGAAATCACCGAGTCGACGACGCGCGGCCGACTTCGGGTGAGCCGTTTGGCGCGGTGGCGATCGCGCTCGGGGCCGAGCACGAGCGTGGCAACACCCGGTCCGGCCCGAAGCGCTGCGCCTGCGTGAGCCGACTCGAGCGCACGCACCACGCTCGTGCCTACGGCGACCACTCGCTGTCGTTCGCGCCGGGTCTCGTGGATCGCGCGCACCGTCGCTTCGGGGATCTCGTAACGTTCCGGGAACGGAAGCGCTCGATCGAGTGCTTCCGAACCGGTGGAGGAGATGCCCGCTGCGTGCGTCAGTGAAGCCAGGCGGATGCCGCGACGTTTCAGTGCGAACAGGAGCGCCCAGTCGAAGCCGCGCGCCGCTGACGCGAGCTCGAAGGCCCAAGGCCGGCTCGCGAACACGTTCTGCACGTGCCAGAGCTCCAGGGGACGCTCGACGTACGCGTACTGAATCGGGCGCCCCAGCCGGTAGAGGCCGTGCCAAAGCGCCGCGCCTTTCGCGCAGAATTCGAGGGCAATCAACGGGCTCTGTTGCGAATAAGTCGTACCCAGGGGCGCCAGATCCGCGACGCGCGCCGTAAGCGCTGGCGCGCCTTCGTCCCCGGATGGGGTCAGCGTCAGCGTCTCGCCCAGACGCAGCGCGGGTGGGGGCATCCGATCTTCGGTGCGTGATCGCCAATCTCCGGGTCCGAGCACGACTGCCCAGAACACGCCGGCGGACTCGCGCGCGAGCCGTAGTTCGAGGCGGGCGCCGGTTTCGCTGGTGGCCGACAAAGACGCTGGCAGGGTCGCGGCGTCGTTGAAGACCAGGAGGTCCCCAGGGGTCAAGAGCTCGCCGAGGTCGCGCAGTGTCCGGTCCTGAAGCGTCGCGCTCGCTCGATCGATCACGAGCAAGCGTTGAGCCGCGCGGTCGTCCTCGGGCCAGCGAGCAGGTGCTAACGGTAGTGGCTGAACTGGCCGGAGCCGAAACTGCGCTCGGGCGGATGCCGGACTCAGATTAGCGGTCACGCTGCTCGCCATGCTGCCACCTCCGCCCGGGTACCGTTCGGGATTTCGTGCGCATGCTCGAGGAGTCGGACGATGGCATCGGCCACCTCTGCGGGCCGGCTCAGCGTCGTTCGATCGGCCAGCGGAAGGGCTTCGGCGTGCATGCGCGTGTCCATCTCGCCCGGATCCACGCTGAGCACACGGACTCCGCTCGGATCGAGCTCAGCCGCCAGCACCCTGCTCAAGTGATCCTGTGCGGCCTTCGAAACCGAGTAGGCGCCCCAGGTCGGATAGGCGGAGACCGCGGCGTCGGAGCTGATGTGCAGGAGCGTGCCGCGCCCGCGCAGGGCCATCGAGCCAGCGATCAGTTTCGAGAGCCGAAAGGGGCCGATCAGGTTGGTCTGGAGCACGGCCTCGAGGTCCTCGCACTCGGTGTCGAGCAGCAGCCTGAGCGGTGTCGGGCCGAGGCTGCTCGCATTGTGAATCAGTAGATCGATCGGACCTACCAGCGCCGCCGCCGTGCCCGCGATTCGATGCACGGCACGCTTGTCGGAGATATCCCCGGCGATCGCGTGTACTTCGGCGCCCGCCCTGCCGACCGCGCTGAGCGCCGCCTCGAGTGCGCGAGCATCGCGCGCCACGGCGGCCACCCGAGTTCCGGCTCGGGCGAGGCGTTCGGTCAGGGCCAGGCCGAGACCGCGGCTGGCGCCGGTGACCAAGGCGGTTTCATAGGTCAACGCCGCGTTTTGTCGAGCTTTCATCGTGTCCTCCTTGGGGTGGCTCCCCCAAACATAGCTAGCCATTGCCAAGCTGCTGTCGCGAATGACAATCCTTTGGCAGGATACCAAACCGATGTCGGACGACCTCTCGGGCCGCCTGGCCCAGAACATCAAGCAGCTCAGACAGGCGCGTGGTTTCACCCAACAGCAGCTCGCCGATCTGAGTGGCCTGCCGCGCGCGACCTGTTCGAACCTCGAGTCCGGCACCGCGAACCCCACGCTCGCGGTGCTGCACGCGCTGGCGAAGGCCTTGCAAATCCCGATCGAAGAGCTCGTGAGCGTTCCGCGGGCCGACGTGCAGCACTACCCTCGGGGGACGCTTCCCACACGCATGCGAGGTAGCGTGACGGTGAACACGCTCTTGCCGGACGTGATCCCGGGCACCATGATCGAGCGGCTCGAAATCCCCGAAGGCGGGCGGCTGATCGGTACACCGCACACGCCTGGTACGCGCGAATACCTCAGCTGCGAAGCAGGCGAGCTAGAGTTGGTGGCCGCGGGCGAGAGCTTTCGCCTCGCGCCCGGAGACGTGGTCGTGTTTCGTGGTGATCAGCGGCACTCGTATCAGAATCGCGGTCGCAAAACCGCCGTCGGCTATTCCGTCGTCTTGTTTCACCGGGTCGTCTGACGCACGATCGCCGGACGCATGCTCGAACGCTTCATCGAACTGGGCTCGCTGCCGCTGCTCGTCGCTCTGCTGGTGCTGGCGGGCTTCGGCGTGCCGATCCCCGAAGACGTCGTGCTGATCGCAGGGGGCGTGCTTGCCCACCAGAGCCGTCTGCCTTGGGCGGTCGTGTTGGTTGCGCTCTACGCAGGGGCCATCGGAGCGGATTGCATCCTGTACGGCCTGGCGCGCCGTTACGGCGAGCAGTTGCTGTCACGGGCGCCGTTTCGCTGGATCTTGAGCGGCGAGCGCCGCGTGCGGGTGCGCCGGCTCTACGCAGAGTACGGCGCGCGCGCCGTCTTCGTCGGGCGCCATCTGGGGGGCGTGCGGGCGTTGGTGTTCGCGATGGCGGCCGTCGAAGGCGTACCGTTTCGGGCGTTCCTGCTCTGGGACGGCTTGGCGGGCCTGGTCACCGTGCCAGCGGTGTTCGGGCTCGGCTATCTGTTCTCGTCGCACGTCAGCGCCGTGGCTCAAGGGTTGGCCCGCGCGGAGCATTGGGTGCTCTTTGCGCTGGCCCTGGCGGCGGGCGTGGGCTGGCTCGTCTGGCGTTGGCGGCGCGCGCGCGGCAGGTAGATCGAAAACGTGCTGCCGGCGCCGATTTCGGTCTGGACGTGGATGAAGCCGCCATGTTCTCGGACGATGCCGTAGGCAACGCTCAAGCCGAGTCCGGTGCCTTCACCTACGCCCTTCGTGGTGAAGAAGGGCTCGAAGATGCGTTCGACGAGGTCGGCGCTCATTCCGGGACCGCGATCGCTCACCGAGAGCACGGCCCAGTCCCGTGTCGCGTGCGTGTTCCCGGGCGGAGCAGCATGGCACAGAAGAGTCTCGAGTCTGACCACGCTGTGGCGCGGCGCGGCGTGCAGCGCGTTGACGGTGAGGTTGAGCACCGCCTGCAAGAGGTGACTCGACGAGAACACGGCCGGGACCGGCCCGCTCGCAGCTATGACCTCGAGCGTTACGTCCTTCTTGCTGGCGGTTGGCTTCAGCAAGCTCGAAGCCTCGCGCGCGACGTCGCACAGATCGCCGTGTGTGGTCTGTCTGGCCTCCACACGCGCGAAATCGAGCAGCTGGCGGATGATGCCCGTCATACGCTGCGCTTGTTGGTCGATGACTCGGGCCGAATCGCGGATCTCGGCGTCGTCGAGTCCTCCTGCTCGGATCAGACGCGCGCGTGCAGAGACCACGTTGAGTGGCGTTCCGAGCTCGTGAGCCACGCCCGCCGCGAGCTTGCCGGTGCTCGCCAAGCGGTCGGCGTGACGCAATTGCTCCTGCGCCAGCAAGCGGTCAGCTACCTCTTTGGCCGCAAGCGCTCGGGATTCAGCGAGGTGGTCGCACATCGCATTCATCTCGCGCGCCAACACGTCGAACTCGTCGGCGTCGTAGACCTCGACCGGGGGATAGAGCTGACCCTCGCCGACGCGGCGCGCTTTGGCCACCAGACGTGCGATGGGCTGGCCGACGAGCCGCGTACCGAGCGCATGCGCGAACACCACCAACGAGAGCGCGATGGCGAGCGTCGTGACGACGACGCTGACCACCGTCGTGCTCGTGTAGCGCCGCATCTCGTCGACCGGCTCCCGGAGTTCGAGCAGCGGACCGCTCGAGCCTCCGCGCACCCCGCTGTAGAGCAACAACGCGCCGCTGTGCGCTTCGCGCGCCTGGACTTGTTGACCCGTCGCTAGCGCCCGAGCCGCGGCCTCGGGATCGCTGGCGCGCTCCGCGTTCGCCAGCCAGCGGATCTGCACCGGCACCTGCCCGGAGTTCGCGTGCACCACCACGTCTTCTGCTTGGCGGTCACCGCCAAGGCGGCGGACTTCAGCCGCTGCGGCCCCGAGCGCAGTCATCAAGGCGTGCTGGTCACGCCACGTATCGCGTTCGAACAGCGCGAGCTCGCGGTGGACCTGCACCAGGCCGGCGATCCCGAGGATCGCCGCCAGCGCGAGGCCCAGCCCCAAGGTGAGCTTTCTAGTGAGTTTCACGGGGACGCCCGCGCTCGGCCTCACCCTCTGACAGAGCCCTCTGGTCGTTGCTCGATCGCGGCGCTCGGGTCTTCCATTGGATGCTCGTGAGCACGACGTCGCACAGCTGATCCATGTCGAAGGGCTTGTCTACGACGGCCACGGCGCCGAGGCGCGCGGCCTGGTGGTGCGTCTTGTCGTCGCCGAACGCCGTGATCAGCACCATCGGGACGCGCACGCCCGAATGCTGGAGACCCGCCAGCACGTCGAGCCCCGACCAGCCGGGCATGCGGATGTCCGAGACGATGAGGTCGATCCCAGAGAGCGTGTGGTCATGCAGGATCATTTCACCCGCGCGGTCGAGCAAGGCCGAACCATCGCGAGCTTCGATGACATCGAACCCGCTCTTCTGGAGCGTGCGGGTGATGAGCCAACGAAGCTCATCGTCGTCCTCGGCAACGAGCACGCGAGCGGCGGGCCAATGACGGGTTTCGCTGACGGAATGTAGATCTCGATCCATGGGCTGCTCCTTCCGGTCTGGCAGAACCAGGCAAATACGCCCCACCGAGCACGCCCAACGGGGGCGAGCTCCCGGGCCTCGGGCTCCGAGAATCAGCTGCTTGGTGTGACGGAGCCGGTTTTGCTACGGGAACCGCTCACCCCACGCGGATATTCCGAGCCCTGCCTCCGCAGGGGGCGACCGGGGCGTCACTTGAAGCCGTGTAAGTGGACCACGTACCACTCGCCGCGCCACGAGATCAGGGAGGTGATCTCCTGGCTGAGTTCGCGCCCCTCGGCCGTCTTCAGGAGCAGGCGCGAGCGCAGCACGCGATGGTAACCAAGTCGGTTGCCCTCGCTCCCGGGTTTCATGAACTTGACGTTCGCTGCGGGAATTTCGATGCCGCGCAGCTCGATGCTGCTCGCAGCGTCAGCGAGTTGCTTGTGATACTCGTGGATGTTGCGGGTGAAGGCGCCGACCAAGCGGTGCTGCCAGTCGCGTTCGGGCTTTGCGATGTCTTTGACTTCCGCGTACGCAAGCACGGGGAAAAACGCGGGTAGGGCGAGCTCCGGCTCATCCTTGCGGATCGCTTCCACCAAGAGCTCGAGCCGGCGCCGAAACGATGGGCTGTCGCTGCTCGGCAGGGCGTCCGTCTGGGGCAGGGTTTTCCCGGTTTCGTCAACGAGCGCAGGTACGGGCTCCACCGCTGCCGGCGGCGCTGGCGCTGGTGCTGGCTCAATGGGGGGTGTTGGCTCGCTGGTGGGTGCTGCCTGCGCCGCAGCCGGTGCAGGCGAGGGTTCTGGCACGGGCTCGCTCTGCGCTTCCGGCAACGCGGCGACTGGCGTCGGCTCGTTCGGCGGTGAGGCGGCCCCGGAGCAACCGAAACCAAGCCCCAGAATCGACAGAATCGCGCTGTGTTTCGCCAGAATCGCTCGCATGCGCTGCTTCTAGCGTGCCTTGGCAAGGCTGGGAAGCCGTGCGGCGAACCTCGGGCCGACGGCCGTGTTGGGCGCGCCAGTCGCTTGCGTTGCGCGGGGCGCGCAGACGGGCCAAGTACTGCTGGCATGCGCGCCAGGTTCCGCCCCTCACTGCTCGCGCTCGCTTTGGTCCTGAGCTTCGGCTGCAACCAGGGCGGGCAGGGGGGACACGCCGCGTCCCCTGCAGGCGCCGCGGGCGAGGCGGAAACGGAGTCGGCCGGGGCCGATCCCTCCGCCGTGCTGCTCGCCACGCAGGCCAATCTGGCGCTTCGGGCGGCGATCATTGTCGCCGCGATCGAGGCCGACGAGGCCCAGGCGCAAGCCGATGCCGAGGCGGCCCAGGCGCAAGCCGATCTGGAAGCGAGCGAACACGAGCCCGACGTCATCTACGTGCCGACGCCGGAGCCCGTCGTCGATCGCATGCTCGAACTCGCCGCTGTCGAAGCGGGCGACGTCGTCTACGATCTCGGTTGTGGCGATGGACGCATCGTCATCGCCGCGGCCCAGCGCTACGGCGTGAAGGCATGGGGCTTCGACATCGATCCGGCGCGCGTGGCCGAGGCCCGCGAGAACGTGAGGGCTGCCGGCGTCGAACACTTGGTGACCATCGAGCAGAAGGACATCTTCGAGCTCGATCTGTCGCCCGCCAGCGTGATCACGCTGTACTTGTTGCCCGAGTTGAACGTGCGCTTGATCCCGCAGCTGGAACGGCTGAAGCCCGGATCACGCATCGTCTCGCACGACTTCGGCATGGAAGGCGTGACGCCTAGCGCCCACGAAACCCTGACCCTAGCGCGCCGCGATCACCACGAGATCTTTCTGTGGCACACCCCGCTCACAAAAAACGTGAACGTGCCCGTGCCCGAAAACGGCGAGCCCGTGCCCGAAAACGGCGAGCCCGTTCCCGAAAGTAACGCCGACCCCGAGAAGCCCCGAGAACCCGCGTCTCGACCGCCGCGCCAGTAATATTACGACCCCGCTGACGCTCCCAGCTGAGTTTCGCGACCAGGAACCGCTTACGGCCGGGCGCCAACCACGCCGATGCTAAGGTGACCACCCACTGCATGGCCGTCCGCTCCCTCTTCGCTCCCCTGGTCGTCGGCGCCTGTGCCTCCCTCGCGCTCGTGGCGTGCGGTGACAGTGCCGGCGAACCCGGGCCCATGCAGGCTGGCCCCACCGACACCACCAGCGGGCAGGCCACGCTCACGTCGACCAGCGCAGGCACGCCGACAGCGTCGTCGACGGTCGGCACCACGAATACGACTGCGGTCACCGCGACGCTTACCACCACCTCTGGCAGCGTGGGCACGACGGGGGGCGCAGGAGCCGGCGGGCAGTTTTCAGACACCACCATGGGTGACGTCGCGACGAGCACCAGCGCGAATGACGCTAGTACCGGCGGCGTGAGCGGCACGACAGGCTCGGGAGGCACCAGCACGTCTGCGAGCTCGGCGACCGGCGGCGGTGGCTCAGGCGGGCTCGGGGGCACCGCCAGCGGGGGCAGCGACGGCGGGACGACCGATGGCGAGCCGGGGTCCGAGTGCGAGTTCTCGGGCAACCTCCGCTACCAATTCAATCAACCCGAGAGTTGGCCGTCCGAAGTCGTCGAGCTGCTCACCAGCGCCATGGACGACGCCATGTACTACTACAACTGCTATGCCGACTTCGACAAAGCACTCACGATCAACTACGATCCTGGCGTGCCGACGGCCCAGGGCAACGTCGACGGCTGGATCTCGTTCGGCAGCAGTCGGAGCTACATGGTGGTCGCCACGGCCATGCACGAAGTGGCACACACGCTCGGCGTGGGGTACTCGCCCTGGACCGAGCTGATGGATGATGGCACCTGGACGGGGCCGGCCGTCGTCGAGTTCATGATGAACCTCCCAGCAGAGCAGCGCGACCCGGACATGTATTCTCAACGTACGTACATCACCGGCGATTCACAGCATTTCTGGCCCTATGGGTTGAACCAGGCCTCCGAGCACCAGAGCGAATGGAGCCTCATCAACAACGTCCGTATCGTGGCCGCCATGCAGCTCGACAAGCAGGCGTACCTCGCGGGCGACCGTTAGGCTGGCAGCAAACCATCGAGCACGAGGCTGTCCCAGAACACGCCGCGTGGTCGAGCGTGATTGGAACTACCGGGGGCGGCTATATCTGGCGCTTCTACGGCAATTTCTACGTCGACCCGTGGGCAGGAGTGCACTGGACCATGAACCCCCAACAGGTCGGCCTCCGCCCGTACCAGTACGATCCGCCGCCTGTCGTTGCGAATGCATCGGTGAAGGGGGGTGTATTCGCCGACCTCTGAAACCGGCCGAACCAGCACGCCTCCGCGAACTTCCGGCACCCGGGCCGATTGTGCCGCACCCGTTCCAGACCTCGTGCTAAATTGGGCAGCGCGTTCATGAGTGGTTCCAAGCAATCCCCCGGTGGGGGCTCTGTCCAGAAAACATTGCAGGCCGACATGCTGACCGAACGCGTGCAGCAGGAGCGCGAGCGCATCAAATCCGCGGCCGCGAACGTGCTGGTGGTGATCGCCGGCAGCGAGCTCGGGCAACGGATCGTGGTCGATCGAAGCTTGACCATCGGCCGTCATCCGGACTGCGACGTCATTTTATCCGACCCGCTGGTGTCGTCGTTCCACGTCCGCATCGAAGACCGCGGCGACAGCTGGACGCTGCTCGACCTGGGCAGCACCAACGGCACTTTGGTCAACGGTGATCCCGCGCAAGAGGTCGAGCTGAGTCCGGGGTTCAAGCTCAGCCTGGGCAACACGGTGATGCGCTTCGAGTCTCAAGATCACGTCGAGCAGAAGTACGCAGAGGTACTCGAACAACTCTTGAACAAGGACGACCTCTCGGGCCTCTTCGTGCGCCGCAAGTTCGATGCCGAGCTCGCGCGCGTGGTGCAAGCCGCTGGCCAGCAGGGTACGACGGTGGGCCTCGTGGTCATGGACCTCGATGGCATCAAGAAGATCAACGACACACACGGTCACCTGTTCGGCGCCTACGTCATCGGCGAGAGCGGCAAGGTGATCGGTAACGTGATCGGTAAGCGCGGCTTCGCCTGTCGCTTTGGTGGCGACGAGTTCTTGGCCGCGCTCTTGAACCACGACGCGGAAAAAGCCGCGGGCGTTGCCGAAGAAATCCGCACTGCCATCAATGCCCACCGCTTCGAGCGCGAGGGTGTCGTGCTGAAACCTGGCATCTCGTGCGGCGTCGCGGCCTTTCCAGAGAACGCATCCGATCCGGTGCAGCTGTTCGAGCACGGCGACGCCGCCCTCTATCGCGCTAAAGCCGCGGGCAAAAATCGCGTCTGTCGCTGAGCAGCGGGTACGTTCGCAAACACGCGTGTGTGGCGTTGGCTAGCTACCACCCGCCCCGCGATTGCTCGCATTTTTCATGCGCTAGCTGAGGCCCCGGCGAGCTCGCGCTCCCGCCGGTTTTGCCTGCCAGGTTCGGCCTTTCCCGCTCAGTGCGTTGGGCACATCGAGCCGGGGTGCCCCGCGACCACGCCACCGTCGCGGCTAGCAGCCGCGTCGGCTCCTCTCTACGAGGAGGCCTCGTGGCCACCTGGACTGGTTGCCCCAGCTAAATGTGTATGATCCACAGGCTGAAAGCCGAAAGCCGAAAGCCGAAAGCCGAAAGCCGAAAGCCGAAAGCCGAAAGCCGAAAGCCGAAAGCCGAAAGCCGAAAGCCGA
>Ga0315910_10000281_pt1 | contig 55328 bp, 43 predicted proteins | sample EdamamesoilMG_FD_204470 | JGI IMG/M metagenome (GOLD analysis project Ga0315910, IMG submission 204470) | Garden soil microbial communities collected in Santa Monica, California, United States - Edamame soil | ecosystem: Environmental > Terrestrial > Soil > Garden | place: USA: California... | reverse complement strand
TCCATCATCGCGCAACAACGCCGTTGCCGGGTGAACACCTTGCAGCTGGTGGATTCAGTCGAGCCGGGCTGTCACGCCAAGTTGCGTGAAGCGTTGCCAGGTATTGCGCTGGTGCAGGTGATTCACGTCACTGGTCCGGAATCAGTGGATGAGGCTGCGTCCGTCGCGTCCAGTGTTGATGCCATCCTGCTCGATTCAGGCAACCAAAAGCTCGTGGTGAAAGAACTCGGCGGCACGGGGCGCAAACATGATTGGCGCATCAGCCGGCAGATTGTCGAGTCAGTCAAAGTGCCCGTTTATCTTGCCGGTGGCTTGAATCCTGACAACGTCGCGGAGGCCGTCGCGCAAGTGCGACCATTTGGATTGGATATTTGTAGCGGCTTGCGGACCGATGGCAGGCTGGACGAAGAAAAGGTCCGGCGATTCTTCGCCGCGCTCACTTGATTGCCGGTGCATTCGTGCCGAAGGACCAGACCCAATCGTCGGATGCGGGTTTGTTGTGATCGTCCTTAAGATTCAGGCCAACCCCGTGGAGAGTGTAGGTGTTGTTGGTCTTATGGTAGAGCAGGGGGCGTCCGCGCAGTATGTCGGAGGGGATGCTTGGGAGAAACGCTGGCACTAACGTGTCGAGTGAATCCGGGAATTCGCTGTGTGCCAGGCGATGGCGTTCCAAGGCGCAGGCGGTGAGGGCTTGGTTCACTGCGGTCTGGGCAAAAGCTGTCAGCGAAAGATTCTTGCCCCACCAGCGCGGCTGCTGGAGCAATTGCTGCGACTCGTGATCCAGCGGCAGTTCGTAGAATCCATTGAAACTGTCCGGCTCGCGCATCCACCCGGTGTCGGGGTTCACGTTGGCGAGAACTTCGGCGCCCAGGGAATGCAACTCAACGGCGCAATCCAACCACCAGCCGCGGGGTTGCCACTTGTCAGTGGAACGATACGTGATGCCGCCCGTCAGCGGCTTGTGCCGTGGGGTGTGGCCGAATTGATCCCACAGTTCGACGTATGCCAGCACGGTGCGCTGGACGTTGTTGGTGAACGTGGCCAGCAGGTTGAGCTGACTGAGCTCTGCCTGGATTGCCGCAAGCTGTGCTTCGTTCCAGGTGCGGGTGTCAAGCCCTTCCCAGACCGGCTGGATGGAACGGCCGGCCAGCAGTTGTGCCCGGAGCGCGGCATTCAGGTCGAGCGATTGTGCGGCCAGCCGGGTAAGGCGCAGACCGGTGAGCGTGTCCGCTGTGGCGCCACCTGCATCTCCCGCCGCGATGCGGGCACAGGCGCGCAGTTCAAAAAGGCCGTGCAGGCTTTCCATCATGTGCAGTTCGGGTAACTGGGTGCCGAACACGGCGGCACGATCGCGCCCGGTCTGAGGGATGAACCGGGAGCGGGCGGCGGCCACGGCGGCGATCGCCTCGAGTTCAGGCTGCAACGCGGCAAGCTTTTCGAGCACCGCAGTAGTGCTGTTGGTCGCAAAGGCCGTGACCTTGCGACCGGTGGATTTGAACTGCTCGTCGAAGTCCAGTCTGGCCTGCCGGATCCAGGGAACGGTAGGGTCATTGGGGTTGTAGGTGGTCAACAATCCGGTTTGCGCGCCGATGGCACTGCCAGCCAGTGCCAATGCCGATTTGTCCTGCGGTTTCGTACGCAACAAGGACTGGAAGGCCGGCGCCGTGGCGAAATTATCTGCGGCCGGTACGTTGGGTGGCAAGGCGTTGGTGAGGGCAAGCGAGCGGCCATGATTTTTCTGGAAAGCCGCCCAGCGCTTGTCGCTTTGGGAGTTTTGATTCGCCACGTGGAGATAACTGCCAAGTGCGCACAACAGCGCCAGCACAGCCAGCCCCGCTCCAAACCGGAGCGCCACGCGGCCATTGGTCCGCCAGCGCGCGCGGCGGGCTTCCGGAAGATCACGGCTGATGACCGTGGCGCGGAAATTTTCGCGCAAATGAGTGGCGGCCCACAGCCCCAGCACAAGGCAATGGGCGACAAAGATCACAAACGCCAGCCACAACATCAGGGGCAGGAAGAAGCGCTCCGGCAGCCGATCCACGTCCAATTCGTCAGCGAGATTCACGCAAACGCCGAAGAGGATGACTGGCGGGACGACCAGCAAGCCCAACGCGACCAACGGTGCGAAGCCCGGGCGCTTCATGCTCAAGCCGAGCCAGCGCCCCAGCCAACCCAACGTGATCCACGCGATGGCAAACACCGCCCACGCGAGCAGGAAGACGCGCAGGATGAGACCATATGCCCAGTGCAGTTCTGTACCGCGAATGGAGCCGTAGGTGAGTGCCGCCCAGAGCAGTTCGCCCGGAGTTGTTCCCTCCGGTATGCGCTCGATCGGTTCAATCGTGAACATGAAAGCGCCCTGCCAGATGAAGTAGATGTGGACCAGCGTTACCAGCAGCATCGGGTAAAACATGCGGCGCCAGTAGGCGAGCCACAGGCCGCGGGAAATGGTCCGCTCGTTGGTGGAGGTGGCCAGCACCAGTTCCAGCGCGCCGGTGTGCCGGTCCTCCGCCAGGCGTTGCGACGCGGCCGCGGCGGCGTGATAAAGCGTCAGCATATGCAGTGCTATGCCCGTCCACAGCCAGGCGAAGATGTGCCCGATCAAGGCCTTGAAAGTACCGGCAGGAAGCACGTTGCCAAAGAACGGTCCGGTCACCCACACCGTGAAAAGGACCAGGCCGCAACTGATGAACATGAACACTGGTGCGCTCACCCGCTGCCGGGAAGCCAGCCAGAGAAACGGATTGATGGACAGCAGCCGGCGACGTAAAGCGACGCGGGCCGGGCTTGGGCCGGCTGGTTTTGCGGCGACCCGTTTTCCAGCCCGCGCGCGCTTGGGTCGATCCCGCCAGGCGCGGGCGATCCACCAGGAAACCAGCAGGAAACAGATCGTCCACACCAACACGACGGCCGCCAGTGAATTCCAGAATGTCTGTCGGGCAAAGATTCCCCGAGTGTGACCTGCTTCGAAGAGCGTCTTGAGCGGGCTGAACAGTTTCAGCAGATCAGTGACTTCCGAAGACCAGCCCAGTTGATCCAGCAACTCCATGATGCCCACCCAGCCGGCCCCGAAGAACAACGCGAGCCCGGTGGCCAACGCGACCGCAGGAAACTGCCGGATGCACAACGCGGAAGCGATGAACCCCATCGCCATCGCAAACCACAGCGCATTCACCAGCGCCAGCACCGTGCACCAGAAATCCATCGCCGTGATCCCGCCGAACAGGACCGGTATCGCCAGCAACGGGAAAATCGCCAGCAACGAATACAGCAGCGTCAGCGAACTGGAGCAGATCTTGCCGGTGATGATCTCAAGGCTGCTCAGATTCGTGAGGAACAGCAGTCCCAACGTGCCTTCCCGGCGTTCGCGGCTGAGGCAGTCCGCCGTGCTCGTCGCCCCTACGAGCAGGCAATAGATAAATACGAAGATGGAATAGGCCTCAAACCACAGGCCGGCTGCTCCCCGGTTACGCCCGAGATCAAAGGCCCAGGCGAGCCAGAGCAGCAAGACGAAGAACGCCAGTGCTGTGAGCCAGCGGGCGCGGTAAAACCACGTCCGCCGGGCGGTGACGCGCATTTCGCGCTCGGCCACGGAAAGGAATCTCATTTACGCCCGCACTGGCACGGCGGGCGCAGAGATTGACAGGGCAAGCCGCGCTGCGTTCAAGCCAAATCAAACGGTGGGGAGATCAGTTTGAGGATTTCTTGGCGGCCAGCAACTGTTCGGTCCAACCACCGCCAAGGGCTTTGACGAGTTGCACGGAAGCGCCGAGGCGGAGACCGGTAAGCTGAGCGCGTCCGCGTTCGGCTTGCAAGGCTTCGCGATTCGCGTCCACGACTTCCAGGTAGCTCACGATGCCGGCGCGATAGCGTTCGCCCGCTAGTTCTGCCGCGCGGCGGGAGTTGGTCACGGCGCGATCCTGCGCTGCAGCCTGGTCGCCGAGATGACGAATGCCAGCAAGGCTGTTCTCCACTTCGCCAAACGCGACGAGAATGCGCTGCCGATAGTTCGCGACCGATTCTTCAAACGCGGACTTCGATCGGTTGTAGTTCGCTTTGTTGCGGCCGCCGGCGAAGATGGGGAGCGACAGACTCGGGCCGACGGACCAGACGCGGCTGTCCCAGTTGAAAAGGTTGTCAACGTCGCCGCTGATGTAGCCGCCGGAACCGGTCAACCGAAGCACGGGAAAGAACGCGGCCTTTGCCACGCCGATGCGAGCGTTCGCAGCGGCAAGCTGGCGTTCCGCAGTCGCGACATCGGGCCGGCGCTCCAGCAAATAGGCAGGCAAGCCGGCGGGAATGGCGGGCGGCTGAGGATTCCATGGGCCATTCGCATCATTCAGTGCGGCGAGCCGGAAACTCGATGAGCTTTCTCCGGCCAGCACCGCGAGTGCATTCTCCAGTTCCGTTCGGCGCTTCGCGAGTTGCGCCGCTTCGGCTTCAGTGGTGGCCAGTTCGGTTTCAGCGCGGGAGACATCCAGTTCGTTGCCAATGCCGCCTTCAAAGCGGCTGCGTACGAGTTGAACCTGTTCCTTGCGCAAACCAACCGTGCTGCTGACGGTGGCGATCTCCGCATCCAGCGCCCGAAGGGCAAAATAATTTTGCGCCACGTCGGCATTCAGCGTGAGCAACACGTTATGGAAGGCGGCGAGCGAAGCCTGGGCGTCCGCGCGCGCACCCTCGAAGCCGCGCCGCACGCGGCCCCACAGATCAATCTCGTAACTCAGGTCGAGTGGAGCGTTAAAGGTGCTCGCCGTGATATCCCCGAAGCTCGGATTCTGATTCGGCGAATAGCGCTGACGAGTCCAACTTGGGTTGGCATCAACGGTTGGGAGCAATTCACCACGCGCGACTCGAGCCGTGGCCCGGGCCTGGTCCACGCGCGCCACGGCGGCTTTCAACTCCTGGTTTGCTTCGTTTGCACGCCGCTGAAGGTCGTTAAGCGTTTCGTCGCCGAAGATTTCCCACCACGCACCCTTCGGCACGTGATCGAGCGGCTGACCTTCCTTCCAATCGCCAAGTAATTCGGCTTTGTAATGTGGCGCGATGTTGTTAGTCGGGCGTTTGTAATCCGGTCCAACGGTCAATGCACCCGCGAAAGCCGGCAGCACAGCAAAGATCCCAAGTGATAAGTATGCAAAAGTTTTCATGGCAGACGATGTTCAAAGGTGTGGCTGGGCGCGAAGAACCGGCGCCGCGCGTAACGGCAGCGAGGCGGAGTGATGCGAAGCACGGCGACTGAATCAGCAGCCTCAGTCGCGTCCTGATCATTTGTTGAGCGTGTCCGGATGGGTTGCGCCCAGGAGTTCTGTTCACTTTCCGGAGCGAAAGCGATAGCAAGTTGTGTGTCCATATTCGGGAAGCAATTCATTAGGCATGCACAGTCACTGCGCCACTATCTGGCAGTGGCCCTTCCGACTTCTGCGCCGGGGTGGCGGCACGTTTGCGGCCGAGTTTCATCAACACGACGTAGAAGATCGGTGTGAGGAACAGACCGAAGACGGTCACGCCGATCATGCCGCTGAACACAGCCGTGCCCATGGCGCGGCGCATTTCGGAGCCGGCACCGTGTGAGATGACGAGCGGGAATACGCCGGCGATGAACGCGATGGAGGTCATCAGAATCGGACGCAAGCGCAGGCGGCACGCTTCGAGCGCAGCTTCGACGATGGATTTGCCTTCCTCGTGGGAATACTTGGCGAACTCGACGATGAGAATCGCATTCTTGCAAGCGAGGCCGATCAGCACGATGAAGCCGATCTGCGTGAAGATGTTGTTGTCACCGTTGGTGAGCCACACGCCGCCGATGGCGAACAGCAGGCAGAGCGGCACGACCAGGATGATCGCCAGCGGCAGCCGCACGCTTTCGTAGAGCGCGGCGAGCACGAGAAACACCAACAGGATGCAGAGCGGGAAAATCACGTAGGCTGTGTTGCCGGCCAGGATTTTCTGATATGTGAGATCGGTCCATTCGAACTCGACGCCCTGTGGCAGCGTTTCCTTGGCGAGCCGGCCCATGATTTCTTCGGCCTGACCGGAGCTGAAGCCAATTGCCGGCGCGCCGTTGATGTCCGCACTGGGATAACCATTGTAGTGCATCACGCGATCCGGTCCGTAGGTTTCCTTGACCTTCACCAGCGCGCCGAGCGGCACCATTTCGCCGCGGGCATTGCGCGTCTTGAGGCGCGTGATGTCTTCAGGGCGGTCGCGGAATTGCGAGTCCGCCTGCGCGATGACCTGATACGTGCGGCCGAAGCGGTTGAAGTCGTTCACGTAGAGCGAGCCGAGATAAATCTGCATCGTCTCGAAAACATTCCCGAGCGGCACGCCCTGCGATTTGGCCTTCACGCGGTCCACGTCGGCATCGAGTTGCGGCACGTTGATTTGATAACCAGTGAACACGCGCGTGAGCCCGGGCGTTTGCCACGCTTTGCCGATCAATTCCTGCGAGGCGGCGAAAAGCCTTTCGTAACCGACATCCGCGCGGTCTTGGATGTGCAGCTTGAATCCATCAATCGTACCGAGGCCGTTCACGGGCGGCGGGGGGAAGATGGCGACGAATGCGTCCTGGATGACGGCGTATTGCTTGTTGAGTTCCTCGGCGATGGCTGGGCCGGTGAGTTTTTCATCTTTGCGATCTTCAAACGGTTTGAGGCCAACGAACACGATGCCGGAATTCGGGCTGACGGTGAAGCCGTTGATCGAAAGCCCGGGGAATGTGATCGCATCGGCCACGCCCGGGTGCTTGAGCGCGATCTCGGACATCCGGCGCATCACGGAATCGGTGCGATCGAGCGATGCGGCGTCGGGCAGTTGCGCGAAGGCGACGAGGTATTGCTTGTCCTGCGTCGGCACGAAGCCGGTCGGGACTTTGTTGAAACTGTAATACGTAAGGCCAATCAGGCCGGCGTAAACGACCAAGGCAACGGCGCTCTTGCGAATGACACCTGCGACGCCGAGGGAATACTTATGCGACGCCCATTCGAAGAAGCGGTTGAACGGACGAAACACCCAGCCGAAGAGCTTTTCCAAGATCCGGGACAAGGCGTCCTTCTTTGCACCGTGCGGCTGGAGCAACACCGCGCTCAACGCGGGCGAGAGCGTCAGCGAGTTGAACGCCGAGATAACCGTCGAGATCGCAATGGTGATGGCGAACTGTTTGTAGAACTGACCGCTCAGACCGCTGATGAACGCAGTCGGCACGAACACGGCGCAGAGTACGAGTGCAATGGCGATGATCGGGCCGGTGACTTCGTTCATCGCTTTGCGCGTGGCTTCGAGCGGGCTCAGGCCGAGCGCGATGTTGCGCTCGACGTTTTCGACGACGACGATGGCGTCATCCACTACGATACCAATGGCGAGCACCAGGCCGAAGAGCGAGAGGTTGTTGATGGAAAATCCAAGCGCTTGCATCACGGCGAATGTGCCGATGAGCGACACGGGCACGGCAGCGAGCGGGATGATCGAGGCGCGCCAGGTCTGGAGGAACAGGACGACGACGACGACGACGAGCGCGATGGCTTCAAGCAAGGTGGTGACGACGGCTTTGATCGACCCGCGCACAAACACGGTTGGGTCATAAACCACATTGTAATCCACGCCCGGTGGAAACTTCTTCTTCAGCTCGGCCATTTTGGCGCGAACGTCGTTGGAGAGTTCGATGGCGTTCGAGCCGGGAAGCTGGAAGATCGGAATCGCGGCGGCGGATTTGTTGTTAAGCAAGCTGCGGAGTGCGTATTCCTGCGCGCCGAGTTCCACGCGGGCCACGTCCTTGAGCAAGGTGGTTTCGCCATTTGACCCGGTCTTCACAACGATGTTCGCGAATTCGTCCTCGGTCACGAGACGGCCCTTGGCGTTGATGCTAAGCTCGAACGCCTGGTCCTTGGTCGGCTGCGCGGCGATTGTGCCGGCGGCAACCTGGATGTTTTGCTCGCGAATGGCATTGACCACGTCGCTCGCAGTCATATTGCGTGCAGCGACCTTGTTGGGATCGAGCCAGACGCGCATGGAGTAATCGCCCGAGCCGAACACCTGGATCTGGCCGACGCCCTGAATGCGCGCGAGTTCGTCCTTCACCTGGAGCACAGCGTAGTTGCGTAGATAGACGTCGTCGTAGCGACCGTCCGGCGAAAAGAGATGCACCACCATTGTGAGGTCGGGCGAAGACTTGATCGTTGTGACGCCGAGGCGGCGGACTTCCTCAGGCAACTTGGGCAGCACCTGACTGACGCGGTTCTGCACCTGCACCTGCGCATTGTCCACATCTGTGCCGAGCTTGAATGTGACGGTGAGCGTCATCACACCGTCGGCCGTGGACTGCGAGAACATGTAAAGGCTGTGCTCGATGCCGTTGATGGCTTGTTCGAGCGGCGAGGCAACGGTCTCGGCGATCGTTTTCGGATTCGCGCCGGGATAAACTGCTCGCACGACGACTGTCGGTGGGACGACTTCCGGGTATTCGCTGATCGGTAGGCGGAACAGCGAGATCGCGCCAACGATGAAAATGATCAGCGACAGGACGCCGGCAAAAATCGGGCGGCTGATGAAGAAGTGGGCAAATTTCATAGAGCGATCAGTTGGCCTTGGCGAGAGGCAAGATGTCTGACTTCTGTGCGGTTTGAATGGCGGCTGGGCCGCTGGCAACTTCTGTTTGCGGCGTCACCGGCATGCCAGGGCGCACGCGCTGCAAGCCGTTCACGACGATCTGTTCGCCGGCATCGAGGCCGGTGCGCACGATGCGTTTGCCCTCAATCAGTGGTCCGAGTTGCACCGAGCGGTACGCGACCGTGTTGGTTTCGGTGAGCGCGAGGACAAATTTCTGCGCCTGATCAGTGCCGATGGCACGTTCCTCGATGAGCAGCGCGGAGTATTGGTCGCTGGCCGGGAGGCGGATGCGGGCGAACAGCCCGGGCACAATGCGGCCTTGCGAATTCGGAAACACGGCCCGCAACACGATGCTGCCAGTCTGCGGGTCGAGGCGATTGTCGAACGACTCAATGTGGCCCTGATGTGGGAAACCGTCTTCGTCGGCAAGCTGTAGCTCAACCGGAATCTGGCCGTTGCCATTGCTCGTCATCTTCTTTCCGGCGACCAGCTTGTTGAACTTGAGCAACGAATTTTCGTCCACGTCCGCGTACACGTAGATCGGGTCAACGGAGACGAGCGTGGTCAACAATGTGGCATTGCCGGCGAGGCCGCTGACGAAGTTGCCAACGGTCACCAGTTCCCGGCTGACGCGACCGTCAATCGGCGCGCGGACTTCGGTGTAGTCCAAGTCGAGCTTGGCGGTATCGCGTGTGGCTTCAGCGGCAAGCGCCGACGACTTGGCCGCTTGAAATCGTGACTGACGGGCTTCGGCCTCCTCGGTCGAGATGGCTTTGTTCGCCAGCAATTGCGCGGTACGGCTCGCCTCGCGTTCGGCGTTCGCCAAGCGGACCTTCGCGCCTTCGAACTCGGCATTGGCACGGTCGAACTCCGCCTGATGCCAGCGCGGATCAATTTTGAACAACACGTCGTCCTTCTTGACGAGTTGCCCTGATTGGAAGCGCACTTCCTGGACGTAACCCGAAACGCGCGGCCGGACCTCGACGGCTTCGACTGGGGCAGTGCGACCGGTGAATTCATCCCACTCGACGATCTGGCGTTTCTCGACCGGCGCTACCGTGACGGCGGGTGCGGCGACCTGCTGGTGTTGGGAGCCGGAATGTTTGCCGCAACCAACCAGCAGCGTAAGCGCAGCGGGCACGGCGATCAGTATTGAGAGTTTGGCGTAGGTATTTCTCATGGTGCTAAAATGGTTGAGTGCTTTAATTGAACCGGGTGTGGCGAATCCAGAAGCTGGTCTGGCCAAGTTGCGCAGTTTGTTGACGCCGATGCCACGCCGCCGCGGCCTCAACTTTTTCCAAGGCGAGCGCCGGTAGGAAGAGTTGCGGATAGCCGGTGCGCTCCGCGAGGGCGGTGGCTTCGGTGATCGCGAGGTGGAGCAAATGCGGCCGCCGCTCCCAAAGCGAGGCGAACTTGGTCCTGATGGTTTCGCCCAGACGCGGCGGGAGGGCGCGGGTGACTTCATCATGGCAGTCGTGCGGCTGATTGCTTTCCGCGACCGTCTGATAAATCGAGTTGTTCGTTTTCATATCGTTCTATCTTTCTGTTTCGTTTCGCGTTGGCTGACGCGAGCCCTTTGCATTCATTACCGTCATTTTGCCGTAAGTCTGAGAACCGGCCATGGAACGAAAGGAGTAGTTGTCTGTTTAGTCAAATATAAGAGCAAAAAATTTTATGCTGAAACGGGTTCTTGCTCTTTCACGCCCAGCACGTCGCAAGTTCCCCGCATGGCGTCATCCAACACGTCCAGACTGTCCTCAATGCGCGCCTGAGTTTGCAGGCCCTGATAGTAGGCGAACAGTGTCTTGGCCTTCGCTGCTGGATTGGGCGCGTTGATCAAGCCGGCCGCGTGCGCGTCGCGGATCGTAGTCTCCAGATACTTGCATTTGCAGTCCAGCATCTCTTGGATCTTCTTCTGCAACTTGTCTTCCTGCGTACTGACTTCCGAGCCCAGTGTGAACAGCGGACAACCCAGAACATGGCCAAACTTAGCCTTTATTTCCGCCTGAAATCTGCGTCCGTATTCACAATACTTCTTCAAGCGTTCCAGCGGAGGAATCGTCGGCGAAAACAGCGCGTCCAGTTCGGGACGGCGGCGCTGCCATTCCGCGTCGATAGCCGTCGCCGCGAGATCAGCCTTCGAGTCGAAGAAGTAATAAAAGCTCCCTTTCTTGACGCCGGCCTTCTCACAGATTTGATCAATGGTCGTGCTGCCGTAGGAGCCCGCCCAGATCAAATCCCGGACGGCTTCCATCAAGCGTTCTTTGGCATCACTGACGCGGCCCATAGTCTTGTTGCTTTCTTGCGGTTACCCGCCCGGGTTCTTTTCGGGCGACGCGACCACTTTAGAATAGTAAACCAAACAGTCAACAAAAATTTGCGCAAATTTTCACTGGCTAGCACGAGAAAATGTCGGGGGCGAATCCCGAACTTGTTCCGGCGCGATGCTTTGTTACTTTCCGCGACTCGATTGTGAGTATTGCCAAAGAAATCTCGAAGCGGCGCACGTTCGCCATCATCTCGCATCCGGACGCGGGTAAAACCACGTTGACGGAAAAGCTGCTGCTGTACGGCGGCGCGGTGCAACTCGCCGGCTCGGTCACCGCGCGCAAGAACCAGCGCGCCACCACGTCCGACTGGATGGAACTCGAAAAGAAGCGCGGCATCTCGATCAGTTCCACAGTGCTGCAATTCGATTACGACGGCTACCGCATCAACCTGCTCGACACGCCCGGTCACAAGGATTTCTCCGAGGACACCTATCGCGTGCTCACGGCCGTGGATGCGGTCGTGATGGTGATTGACGCGGGCAAAGGCATCGAGCCGCAGACGAAGAAGCTGTTCGAGGTCTGTCGCCAGCGTGGCGTGCCCATCTTCACGTTCATGAACAAGTGCGATCGCCCGATGCGCGATCCGCTGGAGTTGATTGATGAACTGGAGCGCGTGCTGGGCATCGGCGCGTTCCCGGTGAACTGGCCGGTCGGCGACGGATTTGATTTTCGCGGTGTGTTCGATCGGCAGACGAGCCAGATGCACCTGTTCGAGCGCACGGTGGGTGGTAAGTATCGCGCACCAGTGTCCGTTGGCGGCGTGAATGATCCGACCGTGCGCGGTCAGCTCGACGACCACACGTTCAACAAGACCGTCGAGGAACTCCAGATGCTTGAAACCGCGGGCGAGGTTTGGGATGACACCGCGGTGCTCGCAGGTCAGAGCACGCCGGTGTTCTTCGGCAGCGCCAGCAACAACTTTGGCGTGCAACTCCTGCTGGATGGCTTTCTAAAGCACTCACCCGCGCCCAAACCGCGTGTGATGGCGGGCATCGAGGTATCGCCGGAGAATCCTGAGTTTTCGGGATTCATCTTCAAGATTCAGGCGAACATGGACCCGAAGCACCGCGACCGCATCGCGTTCATCCGCGTGTGTTCCGGTAAGTTTGAGCGCGACATGACGGTGCATCACTCGCGCAGCGAAAAGAAGGTGCGTCTCTCCAGTTCGCACAAACTCTTCGGCAACGAACGCGAAACAGTGGACGAAGCGTATCCTGGCGACGTCATCGGCCTCGTCGGCCACGACAGCTTTGGCATCGGCGATACGTTGACGACTGATCCAAAGATTCTCTACAAGGAGATCCCGCGCTTCACGCCGGAAGCCTTTGCGCATTTGCACAATCCGAACACGGCAAAGTTCAAGCAATTTCGCCAGGGCCTCGATCAGTTGTTACAGGAAGGCGTGATTCAGGCGCTCTATCTGCGGAATTCATCCATCAAAACTCCATTGCTCGCGGCGGTCGGCCCGTTGCAATTCGAAGTTGTGCAATACCGCCTCGAAAGCGAATACGGTGCGGAATCACGGCTTGAATCCGCTCCGTGGACGGTTGTCCGCTGGTTGCCAACCGACATCAAGGAAGACGATCTTGATGCGTTGTCGCTACCTACTGGAGCGCGCATTGCCTACGACATCGGCAAGAACCCCGTTGTGCTGTTTCAGAACGATTGGTCGGCAAATTACTTCGTCGAAACTAATAAGAACTGTCCGCTCTCAGCGTTGCCGGTGCAGACGGCGCGGGATTAAGCTGAGCGATTCGGTTCTCCTTGCAATCCACCGGTTCGCTCCAACTCCAGCAGCAATCGTTTCCGCCACAATCCACCGCCATAACCAGTGAGACTGCCGTCCTTGCCGATGACACGGTGGCAGGGAATGAGAATACAGATTCGGTTCATGCCGTTGGCCCGGGCGACGGCACGCTGGGCGTTGGGTTGGTTGATTCGGCGAGCAAGTTCGTCGTAAGCGATGGTCCTGCCATGGGGAATGTTGCGCAACTCACGCCAGACTCTTTCCTGGAACGGCGTTCCGCGTGGCACAAGAGGGACAGTAAACTCAACTCGCCTTCCGACAAAGTAGTCGGCGAGTTCCGCTCGCAGACGCTTCAGCCATTTGTGATGGCCGGGCACGACGGCACAGGCGAAGCGTTTTCGCATCGTAGCGAGATTGTGTTCCAGCATCCGACGATCGGTGTATTCAAGCAGACAGATTCCATCATCGCTGGCCGCGGCTAACAGTGGGCCAAGCGGACTTTCGATGAGTTCGATGACGATTCGTTCCCCGTTCTGCCGGGTGCGACCTGGTGCGTTGCCAAAGGTGCGATTGAACGCCTCGCGGAAACCACTGTGCGATTCGTAACCACTGGCAAAGACCGCTTCGTCAAGTTTCTCACCGTTCCGGATCTGCGTGAATGCGCCGGCGAGGCGATGGCCCCGGCACCAAGCGCTGAAGGTCATGCCAAAATGTTCCTTAAACCAGCGGCGGGCACGCTCAGGCGTCACGCCCGATTTGCGAAGCTCCGTGGCCTTGAAACGGGTGTCAGGATTTGCTTCCACGCGCTTCATCAAAGTAGCCACCCAGCCCGGCGGTGCCCCATTGGCATGAGTTGGCTGGCAGCGTTTGCAAGGGCGATAGCCCGAGGCAAGGCATTCGCGAATCGAGCCAAAGAATTCGGTGTTGAGTGCTTGCGGCTTCGACGGACAGGAAGGGCGACAAAAGATGCCGGTGGTTTTGACAGCGACGAAGAACACGCCGTCGTAACCAGCATCCTTGCGGTTGAAGGCGCGCAGCATTTCTGACCGGGACGGCAGGGTCGATATCAATTCAATCTGTTTCACGCCATCAATGTAACATGCCCGGCCACCGAAAAAGCGACGTTTCGTTCCGGGCGAGCGAGTGACAGCGTTGCTGAATGGACGGACCGCGGCAAGATGGATACGTTGTGGTCATGCGACCGGTGGACATCCAGCAGATTGGCGAAGAACTCGCGGTGAAGTGGGACGATGGCAGAGAGGGCTACCTGCGCCTGGAGACATTGCGACGCGCGTGTCCGTGTGCTGGTTGCAAGGGCGAAGTGGACATCATGGGCAATCTCCACAAGGGCCCAGACATCAAGCTGTCGCCGGCTTCCTACCAGTTGAGAAAGCTTGGTTGGGTTGGGACCTATGGCATACAACCGGTATGGGGCGACGGACATTCCAGCGGGATTTTCTCGTTCGAGATGCTCCGGGCATTGGCAGAGCAGGGGAGCTGATCCACGCAGGGCGGATTATTTCCCCACTGAGCCGTTGGCGAGCGCCTTGCCGAGGTCGAGTTCCATTTCGCTGATCCAAGCCTTCATCCATTGCCGGGGTATCTCGGAATCGGTGGTCAATTCGGGATGCACCTGGATGACGAGGCTCAACCGGTTCTGGAACGTGACGCAGCCGGCGCCGATCATCTGACAACGCAACACCGGGGGCGAAAAATACCAGTCGCCGAGACAGCGCGGATCTCGGTTCGCCTTGTCCGCATCCCAATTTCCGAGGTTAGAGAAACCGCCCACATTCCACTGGCTGACGGCGCGACCGGTGCGGATGGCGAATCGCCGGGCAGCCGCGGGGATCAGCGTCCCCGTTTTGTAGGAGAACCAATTCGCCCAGTGTTCGCCATGCGCGATGGATTGGTAGATGTGCCGATGCACATCATGCACGGTGTCGTAAGCGCCGATCTTCACGCTCACGTAGCTGGAATGATTTTCTTCGTCGCTGGGACGATTCACCTTGCCGCGAAGATTCACCGGGATCATCCACGGCATGAGCGCAGATTGATCCTGCAGGGAAGGGCGGACGGCTTTGGCGAGGTGCTTGAGCAGGAAGGAATTCACCGTGAACTCGGCATGCCGGCAGGCGTGGCGGATCCGCGTAGTGGTGGCCGCATCAAACGAATGCCAGGCGACGGCAGCCGGCGCTTCGGCGGCGTTGCTCGGTTTGGTCGCTCCAGAAAGTTTGCACCAGGCGAGGCTTTTGCGCGGGCCGAGATACTTGGGCGCCATCCGCAATATGGCGGCGAGGGAGGGCCTCACGGGATGTTTGATCTGGACTAGTCGCCCTACGTCGGCACCGCGTTGGCGGAGCAGATGAGCCAGGCCGCCGATGCCATCAAAGTCCGTATGCTTGAGAAAATGCCACTCCGGTTCACTGCGCCCCGCCGCGAGATGGCCGAAGCGGATGCCGATGTATTCACCGAGTTCCTCGGCGGCGGCGAACCAGAGCTTGATCGGGTCGCGTTCTCGATCGGGCATGGTGCCCCGGCTTTTATCGCTTTGCGCCGCCGGCGTCAACTGCTCGTCCAATCCGTCAGCCGCAATGGCGTTAAAACTTGTAGTTGAGCGAGAGGTTGAAGGCATGGTTGAGGACTTCATATTCGCCGTCTGCGCCGGGGAAAACACTGCCGCTTACGTCGCGTCCGGGTTGATAGCCGAAGTGGTAAGCCGCAGCCCAGCTCCAGTGCTCACCGTGATGGCCGAAGCCGATGCTGCCGAGGTGCAGATCGGTATCCGGAACGATGGGATTGAAGTAGCGGTCCGGGCTGGAGTTCTCGCTGAAGAAATAACCGACGCTCACAAACCAGCCGTTGTCGAAATTGCGGGTGACGCCGAATTCATACATGAAACTCGACTTATAGTTCAACGGCAGCGTCTGGTCGCCGAAGGCGGTGTCGTTGAAAACGATGGTGTTGACGCTGTCCCAATCCGTCCAATCCACGTTGATTTCGATGTTCCAATTTTTGGTGGGTCGGAACGAAATACCAGCGACTACGAACTGCGGATAGACCAGCGGTCCGTAAGTGGAAGTGGGACCGGGCAACGGAGGCGAAGGCTGCGTGTAGGACGTGCCGTCGTAATCCACTTCTGTTTCGTAGCGGTAATTCAATCCGAAGGACCATTTCTCAGTCGGTTTCCAAAGCAAACCGGCGTTGAAGCCGTAGCCCATGCCATCGCCATCAAATTTGAAGTAATCGCCAGGAAAGAAACCCAGGCCGCGCTTGAACTCGGCTTTTGAGTAATTGATCGTCGGTCCGATGGCGAAGGAGAGATCCGGGCAGATCTGCCAGGCAACCACGGGGTTGAAGCAGATGTATTGGACTTCGCCTTCTTGCGCCGTGGTGCGGAACGGCGCGTCGCTGCCCCAATCAATGGACAATCCGTACGGCGCGTACACACCCAGGCCGAACGAGAAATCAGAATCCTTCGGCGACCAGGTCGCATAGAGTTGCGGCACTGGCTGAAACGCGTCGTCCACTTTGGCGTGCTCGCTGGTGGGGGAGGTGTATTCAATGCCGCCGGAGACCAGGTAGAGGCCGGCGCGCAGGTTGAACCCTTCGAGCTGGGCGATACCGGCGGGGTTGTAGTAAATGGCCGAGGCATTATCTGCCGTGGCGGCGAACGCATTACCGCGGGCGATGGCTTCGGGATCTTGGTTCGGCAGCCGGAAGCCCACCGCAACAGCATCGAGCGCACAGACGCAGAGCGCCGCCAACAGCGTGACGAGTTTCCCATTCATTCCCAGCACACGCAGACGTGGCTGACGCAGAACGCCAACGATCATTTTGTTCATTGCAGTCATGTTTTGAAGTCGCGATCGCTGTGGTTCCAGATTGCCGGAATGATAGCCAGACAAGGCTGTCATTCAGTTCGCAGACTTAAGCAGACATATTTCGTCCGACCAAAGTCCGACTCTGAAACACGGTTACAGCGGGTACGACTTGAAAAATGAATTAGCAGTGAAAATGCCACGGGTTTGTTTTGCGTGGCCGATTGACAATCCCGCGGATGTTTGGTTTTTCCTCGCGACGAAGCGCCGATTGGCTCAGATAATGATTCCCGACAACGACTTGGCGGGCTGTGGGAATCGAAACCGGGCGAGGGTGAAGTCGCCGGACGGATTTTTTTGGCTGCCAAACTAAGCCGAAACAAATGATGGATTGGAAAGACAGTATTGTCACATTTCGAGCCAGCCATGGCTTGGAAGTGCAGGCGCATCTGGTGCGCACCACGCGTCTGGCGGTGGTGTTCGAAATCGCCAGCCCTGAGGCGGTGGTCCGCATCTCCGAGGCGATCGAGGAATTCCGCATCGCTGTACGCGATCGCATGGTTTATTCCGGCCGCGCGGTAGTCTCCAACCTGATCCAAACCGGCTCCTCCGCTATCTGCGAAGCGACGCTGACGGACAATGCCTGGACTGATCTGGTACTGAATCCCGAGGATCTGCGCAATGGTGCGCTGGCGACGCAGTTCAATTCATTTCTGGGGGAGTGGCAGAAGCTCTATCGCATCAGTCCGGAATACAAGGTCGTCGTGGCCGACATGCACACCTTCTTCAGCGACCTGAGAATCTGGCTGGACCAGGTGCAGATGAATCTGCGCGGCCAACATGGAGGAAACGCAATCGCGTTGGAGGATGAGATCGCGACCAAACTCGCCAAACCGGTGCTGCCCTGCATCGACGCGTTGTTCGAAAAATTTGAGCGTGTGGCCGAAGCACTGCCGAAGGACCAACTGCCAGCGCATCGGAATTACATGCGACGCCAGTTGCATTCACTGGTGATGTGCTCGCCATTTGCGCATCGCACGTTTGTGAAACCACTGGGTTACGCCGGTGACTACGAGATGGTGAGCATGATCGCGCGCAACCGGCCTGAAGGAGAATCTCTTTATGCGAAGGTCGTCAACACGTGGTTCGTGCGCCAGCCGCCGGCCGAGGCGCATCGCAACCGGCTGAGATATCTCGTCGACAAACTCACGGGTGAGACCTTGCGCGCGATGCGCGCGGGTGGCAAGGCCCGCGTTCTCAATCTCGCCTGCGGACCGGCGCATGAAGTGCAGGAATTCATCATGGCGCAACCGGTCGCCGAGCAGGCGGAATTCCTGATGGTCGATTTCAACGAGGAAACGCTGCGCTACCTGCAGGTGGCCATGGATCAATCCCGCCATCAAAGCGGGCGGCGGACGAAAGTGGTTTATACCAAGAAATCTGTCTATCACCTGCTCAAGGAGGCCGCGCGCGGCCCTGGCCGAGAAACCCACAAAACGGGCGTTGCCAACGGCAGCGTGGTGGGTGCGGAACAGTATGACTACGTCTATTGTGCCGGCTTGTTTGACTATCTGACTGATCAAGTGTGCACACAGTTGGTCGGTTTGATGTATCGCTGGCTGGCGCCCGGCGGCTTGCTGGTGGTGACCAACGTGGAAACCCGGAATCCGTTGCGCCACGGCATGGAGCATCTGCTGGACTGGCATTTGATCTACCGGAATGCGGCGCAGATGCTGAAACTGAAGCCTGAGCAGGTGTCCCCGGATGACGTACGCGTGTTGACGGATGAGACCGGCGTGAACGTGTTCATGGAAATCCGGAGGCCCACATGAGCGAACCGGCCAAAGGTGCACCGCCAGCCCTGACGCAGTCGTTTATCGCCGCCGCGAACGAACGATTGCGCAGCGGCAAGGTGGCTTGTGCCCTGGTCATCTTGTTGATGCCTGCTGGCATCACGCTTGATTGGTTCGTGTACCCGGAGCGCGTCTGGTTGTTTTTGGTGTTCCGGCTGATCTGCTCAGCTCTGGGGGTGGCTTTGCTGATGCTGCATTTCCGGAACTGGGAGCGGCAGAATTACCGTCTGTTTGGGGTGCCGGTCCAACGTGTGTTGGGCTTGCCCATCGCACTGCTGCCGGCGTTCTTCATCGCGTGCATGATATTTGTCGAGCAAGGATTTGATTCACCCTATTACGCCGGCTTGAACCTGATAGTTCTGGCAGTCAGTGTCGTGGTGCGTTGGGAGGTGTGGGAGTCGGTATTGGCGGTTTTGGGCGTGGCGGTCATGTATACCCTGGCCTGTCTGCTTTATTGGTGGGGGAATGCCGTGACCCCGAACGATTCCCGAGTCTTCAACAATTACTATTTCCTGGCGCTGACGGGTATCATCGTGGTGGCGGGGAATTATTATTTCAACAAGCTGCGCCAGGAGTTGAGCCGGGTCCGCGATCAACTGGCCCAATCAGAGAAGATGGCCTCCCTGGGCCAGATGAGCGCCGGGTTCATCCATGAGATCAACAATCCGTTGAACTATGCTACCTCCGGTCTGTTCGCGCTGCGCAAGAAGAGCAAATACATCCCCGAAGACAAACGCACCGACTACGAGGAGACCGTGAGCGACGTGCAGGACGGCATCAATCGCGTGAACAACATCGTCTCCAACCTGCGGATCTTCACGCATCCCATGTTCATGCGGCCCGACCCCTCTGGCTTGGGCGAGGTCCCGGCGGCGGAAGTGGTGAACGAGGCGATTCGCGGCGTCGGTCACCTGGTGCGGGAGCCTTATCGGATCGTGAACAATGTCGCGCCGGACTTGCAGCTACGGGCGGATCGCCTGAAGCTGGTCCAGGTGCTGGAGAATCTCGTGCGCAATTCGCTGGATGCGATGGCGACGAAGGAATTCAACGGCGAAGCACCGACGGTCTGGATCGAAGGTGATGCGAAGGATGATTGTGCGCTGGTAGTGCGCGACAACGGTCCGGGCATCAAACCGCAGGATCTGGCACGGGTTTTTGACCCGTTCTTCACGACCAAAGACGTGGGCAAGGGTATGGGTCTCGGGCTGACGGTATGCCAGGGAATCATGCAAGCGTTCGGGGGTAAGATCACGGCCCGCAGCGAGCCCGGGAAATATTGCGAGTTTTTGCTGGAGTTTCCCGGCAAACCATGATTTGAGATTCAAGCGAAGACCAGCACGATGGAAACCAAAATCGACTACCAGAAGTTCGCCATCCTCTACGTGGACGACGAAGAGAAGTCGCTCAAGAATTTCGTGCGCGGCTTTGGCGATGATTTTCGCATCCTGACGGCCGCCAAAGCAAAGGACGGACTGGAACTGCTGGACAAGCACAAGGACGAAGTCGGCGTGCTCATGACCGACCAGCGCATGCCCGGCGAAAGCGGGGTGTGGCTGCTCGAACAAGTCCGGCGGAGTCATCCCAGCGTGATCCGTGTGCTGGCGACGGCATATTCCGATTACGAGGTGGCGATCGCTGCCGTCAACAACGGTTCGATCTACAAGTTCATCAACAAGCCGTTCGACCCGGCGCAACTGGAGCAGACCCTCAAGCGCGGGTTGGAATTGTTCGCCTTGCAACGAGAGCGCGACGAGTTGTTGCGTGAGAAGCTTTCCATCCTGCACAACATGATGATCGCCGACCGGCTGGTGAGCCTGGGCCTGCTGGCGGCGGGGTTGAGCCATCACATCCGGAATTCCCTGCAAGCCGTGCGCACATTTCTCGACCTGGCCCCGGCCAAGCTGGTCGAGGAGAAGTCGCCCTTGGAAGGGTTGCGGGATCCGGAGTTCTGGAAGAGTTACTATCAACTGGCCCAGGGACAGATCAACCGCATCCAGGAACTGCTTTCGGAATTGTGGTCGGCTTCGGATAATTCCAAGGGCCAGTTTGCGGACACAGTCAACTTGCGGGAGGCGCTAGCTGCGGCCGTCGTCCGGGTGCAGGCGGATTTGTCGGCCAAGCAGATCGAAGTGGAAAACCTGATTCCGGCCGATTTGTCTCCCATCCATGCTGACGGGCCGAAGATCAACCGTTTGTTCGACCTGTTGCTGAAGGACGAATCCGTCAGCCTTCCAGCCGGCAGCCGCATCACCGTCAAGGCGGAAGCCAATGCCTCCGGTGGCAAGCCGGGCGTCAAAATCGAACTGCAAGACAACGGGCCGGGTCTGCCACAGGAATCCCTGCGGAATCTTTTTGATCCGTTCATGGTGCGCAGCGATTCGCCGGCGGAGATCGGCATCAATTTGATGGCCTGTTTCTTCATCGTTTACCACCACGGCGGCATCATCCGGGCCGAGAGCCACGTCAGCAAAGGCACCACGTTTACCGTGCTGTTGCCATCCCAGCCGGATCGCAATGCGCCTCTGGCCAACGACCAGGATTTTCTCCAGAAAGTGGTGATGAACGACGAACTGTGGCGCAAGCTGATCACGGCTTGACGCGGCGGACCATATTTCGCAGCCGGATTTTATTACGGTCACCATCGGTCCGTTGCTTGCCCGACGGTTCCGAGTCACTAAACGTTTGACCGCGCCAGTTCAGTCAGATTATCTACTCTGCGGCGACCGGTCCAGGGGAGCCAGTTTCAGAGATGTATAGCGGGTGAGCCAGTAGTGTGTACTGCCACGGGCTGTTTGTTCGCGCAACTGAACCAGTTTTCCCCCACGGACGCCCAGAAGCCGTGCCGATACGAACCATCCTCGTGGTCGCTCCCAATCCGGAGCTGGCTGATAGTCTCAAGTCGGGGCTCAACCCGGCTCAGTTCCGAATCGTCCATCGTACCACCGTCGAAGATGCCGAACCACTGCTGGCACGTGGCATGGCGGATGTCTGCCTGTTGGATGTGGAATTGCACGGCGTCCAAGACGTATGGCTGTTGGAACGGCTCAACCAGCGTGGCCCCAAATGCCCGGTGATTGTCTGCACCAGTGATCGCCAGCCTGAATGGGAGGAAGAAGCCTACCTCAAAGGGGTCCGGCAGGTCATCACCAAGCCCGTCCGCATCCGCGCGCTGGAAGCGATTCTGCGTCAGTTGGTGCCGGAAGGAAGCACGGCGGTGATGCTTGCACCGCGGTCGGCCGAAACTCACGAAGCTGTTGCAATCGCCGCGGTGCCCAGTTTTTCCGCGGCGCCTGCCCATACCTTGCTCCGCGATTTTTCGTCCATTCTCACGCATTCGCATAACGCGGAGGAACTGCTGAAGCAGATCCTGTTTCTCTTGCGCCAGATCGTGGCTGTAAACCGCGCCGTGATCTTTCTGCGCACGCCAGTGTCCGGGTTTGCAACGCCGATCCAGGGTGCCGGCCGGGAATTGCAGGTGGCGGCATCGCTTGGTCATCCAACCGAGACGGTGAAGCGCCTCCAACTCACCCTTGATTGCGGACTCGGCGCGCTGTTGGAACGGTTGGGCACCATCCTTCGCGCCAGTAGCGACGAGGTCCGGGCGGATGCCGTCGCCCTAAAGGAGTTCGAACTGCTGGGGGCGCGCGTTGCCGTGCCCATCTTGGATCGCGGTTCGCTCTTGGGCGTGGCTATTCTGAGCGGTCGTATCACCGGTGAGCCATTAGTGAATTCAGAACTGGAACTGATTTTTCACCTGCTGGAGCAGGCCGGACTGGCCGTGCGCAATATCTGGTTGCACGCGCAGCAGGCGGCCAATCACGATTTGCTCACCGGGGTGTTGAGGGAGTTGAGCAGCGCGTGTGTCGTCGTGGATCGCAACCTCAAGATCCTGCATGCCAACAAAATGGCGTTGAAATGTTTTGGCGTTGGATCGGGTGCGGGAGCCGAGTTGAACTTTGCTGATATTCCGGCGGCCATCGGCACAAAGATATATCAGGTGCTCAAGACTGGCGCGGCGTTGGCGCCATTCCGCTTCGAACCGGAAAAACCGGCGGGTTCGGTCTTTCAGGTGACCATTGTTCCTTTCCAACGGGATGCGGACGGGGAAGCGGGTTCGGTTTTGCTCACCATCGAAGACCTGACCCAGAATGAGCAGTTGCGCCGGCTGGAACTGGAGGCGTCTGATTTGCGGCTGGTGAAGAACATGGCCCACCGGCTGGTGGCCGAAACCGGCAACGCCATCGTGCCGCTCAACACCTTCGTGCAGATCCCGCCGGATGCCATCGACCGCAATCTGCTGCTCTCGATGTTGCCCGCGCTCAAGGAAACGGACAAACGCATCGAACGTCGCGTAAAGCAGTTTCGTTATCTGGCGGAGGATGTCCTGGCTGCAAATGAAAGCCTGACGCTGAATGCATTGCTCGAGAAAGCCTTTGCCGAGGCGCAGCATTATCATCCGGCGCGAAACGCCCAGTTGGTGCTGGAGAAAACGGAGGGCAGTGCAGTCATCCCGGCCAACCGCGAACGGCTGGCTTTTGCCATTGCCGAAGTCTTCATGAACGCGCTGATGGCGAATCCCAGCGATCCCACCGTCGTGGTCCGGCGGATTGAAACGACCGGACGATCCAATGGTCCCATGCTGGCGTTCGAAATCCAGGACAACGGCCCCGGTTTTGCGCCGGAAGGGTACGAAAAAGTCGGCAAGCATTTCTTTACGACCCGCATTCCGGGTCTCGGCCTCGGCCTGGCGGTGGCACGCAAGATCATCGAAGCCCATGGTGGCAACCTGGAGATCAGTGCACCCGGTAGCGCGCCACATGGAGTGGTCCGGGTCTCACTGCCCATTTCGGCGGCCGTGCCTCAAAAGTCCTGAACGGCTGGCCGGTATGATGCAAAGCGTGAGTCGGGCAGAACGTTTCCTCCATGACGGTGCCGCCGGCTCTTTTGCTTCGGGCTTCAGTCTTTATCCTGCGGACCGGACAGCGGCGGGCCATCGGGTCCACCTTCCGGTGGCAACGGCGGCCGCAATTCCTCGCGATCCAGTTGGCCGTCGCCGTTTTCATCCAGTTGCAATAACGCCTTGCTGGCATTGGCGATTTCGTCCGCGTCAATCACACCATCGTGATTTGCATCAATGACGACAAGCACGGGCGGCGGCGGTGGCCGATGGCCCGGCATCCCAGGGCCAGTCGGACCATCAGGTGGGGGCGGCCGATGTCCTCCGCGCGGATGATTACTTGTATCCTGGGCCGTCAGCATCCATGCCGACGTGACAAGCGCTACAAGCGCGAGCAGGGTTTTGGTGGTGGTTTTCATTGGGTTGATTCCTTGGTTTGTGTATGTCTTGAAATTCAATTCCGTTCCGGCGATGCGTTCAACACGCCAGCGGCTTCAATCGTCCGCCAGAGTTCGGCGGCGGGGAACGGCTTGGGCAGGAAACCACAGAAGCCACATGAACGCGCGCCTGCTTCATTGGCGGCGCCACTGCCCGAAGCGAGCACGATCTTCAACTGCGGCGAGACTTCGTGCAATCGCCGGCATAACTCGATGCCGTTCATGCCTGGCATGTCGAAATCCGTGATGACGAACTGGAATCGGTCGGGCGTCGCGCGGAAGGCGGCAAGAGCTGCCGCACTGGATTGAAAGCGCTGGACGTCAGCCACGCCCAGGGCTTCCAGCAGATCCGCAAGAAGGTCGAGCACACCTTCGTTGTCATCCACAACCATCCATCGGGCGCGCGGCGTGGTCGGCATTTTCCTTGTCGTCGAGTCGAACCGCATTTCAGTTTTCATGCGGCCACTCTACCTGAAGCAACCTTAAGCAAACGTGAAGCCGCAAGGGGTTTGGAATTATTTCGCCGCGGTGGCGGCTTGCGTGAACCGCTCGTCAGTAAGCGTCCGCAGAAAAGCGACGAGGGCCTTTTTGTCGGAATCGGTCAGCGGGACGCCGCCCTCGGGATGTTTGGCAAGATTTGGGTCGAGCGTGGCGCTGCGTTTCAGGCCCGTCGAGTAATGTTCCACGACTTCTTCAAGCGACTTGAACCGCCCGTCATGCATGTAGGGGGCGGTGAGCGCGATGTTGCGAAGCGAAGGGGTCGAGAACTTCCCCTGGTCGGAATCCTTACCGGTCACTTTCGAGCGGCCCGGGTCGTTGAATATGGTATCGAGTCCGTTGTTGGCAAACGTCTGGCTCTGAAACAGCGGTCCGCCGTGGCAATGAAAACAGTCCGCGCCGAATTGTTCCCGCCGGGGATCGTATTCGGTCATAAACAGCTGGAGGCCGCGTTGTTCGTCTTCGGTCAAAGCTGCTTCACCCTTGATCGCGCGATCGAACTTGGAATCAAATGACGTGAGCGACAGAACAAACGATTCAATGGCCAGACCGATTCTCTCCGCGGTGATCTCTGGCGAGCCAAAGGCTGCGGTGAAAAGCGGTGGGTAGTTTGTCGTCGCCAGAAGTTTTGCGATCACATTGGTCAACGATTCATCCATCTCGGTGTGGTCTTGAATCGGCATCAAAGCCTGGGCGCGGAGTGATGGAGCGCGACCGTCCCAAAAGAAGGAATTGCGCCATGCGAGATTGAAGAGTGGCATTGCGTTACGGTTGCCGACCTGCGCCCGAACGCCGACGCTGTATTGGCGGGGATCCGTAAAGGCATGCTTCACATCATGGCAGGAGGCGCAGGAGATGTTGTCATCTTTCGAGAGCAGATGCTCCCCAAATAGCAGCTCCCCGAGCCCAACGCGTTCTTCAATGAGCGGATTATCGCGTGGCAGATCAGGGAGTGGAAATGTGCTGCTCATCCGAAAGCGATAGGGTGTGGCTTTCTGCGGCAGAAAAAGTGGTTTCAGCGGCTTGGCCGCGATTTGGCTTTCCGTGCGACCGCCGATCTTGTGAACGCTGAACGCGCCCGGAAGATTCACCGCGAGGGCGGCGGCGATGGGGTCGCCTTCGCGGGAATGGGTGGACGAGCCGTTCTGCCGGAAAGAAAGCGGTCGCGGGACGTTCAACAACTTGGCGAAATCAAAGTCGAGTTCGAGCCCGATGTCGTTGGTGAGATTGAGCGCGGCCGCGAGCGTAATGGCGGTGCGATTGGGGTCACGGGCAAAGTGGAAAGACCAACCGTCCAGTGTGCCGGCGGCGTTGCACCACATGCCTTCGAGGGCGAGGAAGATATAGCCACCCTGCCAGTTCCAATGGAGGTTATTAAGGTTCGGATTCAACGGATGGTCCGGGGCGTATTGCGCCGGGTCGGAGTGGTTTCGCTTCTCATCCGGGCCGATGTAGAAGCGAACGCTGGCGTAGTTTCCGGGTGGAATGGATGCAAAACGATGAGACAGGCGGTTGCGCTCCAGGTCCAACCATGCGATTTCGTTCGTGAGTTCCAGCCACGAGCCGTCGGCGTGTTGAAGAGCGAAGCCGCTCAGAAGGCAGCTGACGCGCGTGATGGAGAACGGTTCTTTCGCCGAGGTTTCGTAACGCAGGGAATCAGGCTGGAGAGGTTCGCCGGAAAATTTTGGGGTGATGCGGATATCCAATGAAGCCCCAAGCAGCAAACTCCAGGTTCCCGAGAACATCCAAACCCACAACACCAGAAGCGGCCGCCGTCCTGGCACTTTGAACTTTGGCACGTGGAGTTTCATGGTGTCGGTGCTTTGAGTCGTTCATTGAACATACGAAGCCAGGGCAGCGCCCGTCACGCGGAAGAATCGTTCATTGGTGGTTTCGGCGGGCCGGGGCTGATACACGATGGCCCCGACCCGCCGTTTATGTCTCATACGAGACAAAGTCCTTCCACTACGGATTGATTATGAACCCGCCGGTGAACGTGTAGGGGGGTGGGCCCATCGCGAACGTGACCGTGACATTCTGCGAACCGAGCGTCGCATTCGCCGGAATGGTGAAGCTGGCCAGCACCGTGCCTTGCACCGCGTAGGACGTGGTCGTGGCTGTAAGCGAACCCATTGTGACGCTGGTGATGGGGGTGTTGGCCGGTGGCGCTGGCGGCATGTTGGGCCAGGTGATGCTCAGCGTGATGTTGGTGCCTAAGCCGCGACTCACGCTGCCGCCGGGAACTGGAAACGTTCCACCACCACCTCCGCCAGCCGGTGCACCGTCGTAGTTCGCCAGCGCGGTGCGGGCGACGCGGTAGAAGCGTGTGTTGTTCAAAGCGCCGTTGGTTTCCGTCGTCGAAGCGATAGCGCTTCCGCTCACTGTGTTGGTGGCAATCGCGATCCAATTCGAACCGGTCAGATTGTTTTCGGCTTCGACCCGATATGTGCCGCCTTCGACCGCACTCCACGTGAGCACGATGTTGTTTCCGGATCTTGCCGGTGGGGTCATCGTTTCGCGCAAGTTTGCTCCGCCAAGGAAGTTTGTCACTACGGTTTCGGCAAGGGTCGTGGCACTGCCGGTGGGGTCGCCGAAGTATGCACGACCAATGTTATTTGGGAACACCGGCGTGCCGTTGCTGCTGATGCTAACGAAGTAGGCGTAAGTGCCTTGTGGAAATTCCGGCGTGAGACACCAGCGACAATTGTATTCGTTGAGATCGAAATCCACACCCTGAACTTTTCCGAGGTCGCCGAGATACGCATAGTCTTCAAGGTAGCGACCGAGGGGATAAGTACCGCTCACCGTCGGGCCGCTTTGGCTCGTCGAAACGCCATACATGCGCGCCGCCCAGAGCGGGATCGTCGTACGCGTGCTGAGGACATCCGTGCCCTTCTGGCCATTGCGAATCTGGAAGCCGCTGATCATCCGTCGCACGCCGCTGGCGGAGTTCGATGCGCTCGAATAACCGTACGGCCCGTAAACCGGATAGCCATCGCGCACCCAACCCAGGATCGGCGAATGCTTTGTCACCGCGTTCGTGCTCTCGCTGTAGGTCTTCGTCGTCGCATTGAAATCCACATGGTCGCCGAGCAGGTAACGCAGCGCGATGGGGTTGGCATGGTAATGATGATTGCCAGTGTTTTCCTGATGCGCGTAACCGGGGTCAAACGTTGCGCCCTCGTTCATGTAGGCTTCACGATTCCAGCTACCGGTGCCGGTGACTTCGGTGCTGCCGTTCCAATAGAACGCGTCGCGCGAGTCGAACATCGCCACGCCGTCTACGAAATAGCCGATCGCGCCGAGGCCGGTGAGATTGGTCGCCGTGTGTTCCTTCGGCCAACGCGGGATGCGATAGAGGACGTTCTGGTTTTTTGGCAGATTGGGAAAGCTACCATTGAGCCACGGTCCCATGACATGCTGGCCGAGACCGGAGGTCTGGATGTAAACCCAGTTGGACGACGAATACACCGCCTGCACCCCGGCATAAGCGGGAGAGTTCTGGTTTTGCGTGCCGTTGCTCCACGTGGTGACCGCGTTGCCGGCGGCTTTGTTGGCGTCAGTCGTGTAGATGCGCGCATATTTGCTCGTGTAAGTCGTGAGCCAGGAATTTGTGCGCGGGTCGTCGGCGCGGCTGGCTGAGACCAGGGCAAGCGACAATCCCAACAAGAGACTTTGTGTGTGCGTTTTCATGGCGTGAGTAGGTTGATGGATGTGGGTGCCGGCTACGGGCCGGTTCAATAGGTGCAGCTACGGAAGAAGAAATCGCGCGCTTCATTCCACTCGCGGCGGCAGCGCATGATGGCGTCCTCACGGGCGAGGAGGGTAGCGCGGGCGGCGTTGCGCTCGGCGATGATGTCGCTCACCGTGGCCGCGCCGTTGAGCAGACGAAGGAAGGTTTCGTTGATTTGGATCGTGGCCGCCGGGATGGTTTGAATGCGTGTATTCATAATTTTCTGACGGCAGTATACGCGAATGAACCTTAAGCGAACGTGAAGGGGGATACATCGTGAAGAACCTGGGTTTTGGAGCGAAAATGTAACCGGGAAAGGGTTTGACAGAATCAGCTCTGGTGGCAGGCTTTAGACATGGAACTCCCCCTTTGGCATTACGTTCCCACATGCCCTGAAGGCAGAATGGTTTGCTTCCTGAAACTGGTCGCCGCGGTCTTGCTGTTCACGCTTCCAACATCAGCCGTCCACGCCGGCGGTGTTGTCAGCAACCCGACTGAAGCCGACTTGCGCACAGCTTTGGTTGGCGGCGGCAGCGTCACATTCGATTGCGACGGCACGATCTTCCTGGGCAACAGCCTGGTCATCACCAACGCCACAGTTATGAGTGCGGCGGGCCGTAATATCACCCTCAGCGGCGGCAACTCAGTGCGGGTGCTGGTGGTCAATCCCGGCGTGGACCTGACGCTGAATTTTATCAAGGTGCAAAACGGTAAGGCTGCGTTTGGTGCCGGCTTGTTAAACAATGGTGGCAGCGTGACGGCCAACAACTGTGACTTTTCCTTCAACTCTGCCGCCGGCACGAATGGTTTACCTACAGCTTACACGAACCAGCCACCTCATGGTGAATCTGCATCTGGCGGCGCGGTGTTCAACACTGGAAGCTTCGCGGCGGCCAATTCCACCTTCATCAGTAATTCTGTGACGGGTGGCGACGGGGCCGTTGGGTCCTATCTTGATGCTCAACTTCCTGGTTCGGTGATGACACGAGGTGGTTCTGCGACCGGAGGCGCCATGTTTTCCGCCACCAGTGCCACCTTGATCGGATGTATGTTCGATCACAATTCAGCCACCGGGGGCAAAGGCGGCGGTGAATCTTCGACAACCACCTCCACCTACTTCGGGGGAGACGGCGGACTGGCGTTCGGTGGGGCGGTTTGTTTCAGCAACAGCCTTACGCTTGTCGGTTGCACATTGAAGAATGGTTTCGTCGTCGCCGGCAACGGTGCCGGTAGTTATTACGGCGGACCGGGCGGCGAAGCTCGTGGCGGCGCGATCTACGGAAACTTCGCGACACTTTCAGCCACCAACTGCGAGTTCAGCCAGAACCGGGTCGCGGCTGGTTTCTATGGCCAGTTATTGCGCAAGGGTAATCGGCGCGCGGATGCATCGGGTGGTGGGCTCTCCACCGCCGGCTCGATTGTCTTGCAGAACGTCGTGGTGGCCTCGAATTATTTGCAAGGCCAGACTGGCTTTGGCGGGGGCGCGACGCTTTCGGGAAATGCCCTCATTTCGGGATCCCGCTTTCGGGCCAACCATGTCGCGGGAGATAACCTGGCGTCTTACTACAACAGCGGTTGCGGCCCAGGGTTAGGTGGGGGCATCTGCAATAACGGCGTCCTGACAATCAGCGGTACGCTGTTGGACTCGAATCGGGCTGTCGGGGGGACGAATGGCTCGGGATCGACTTATGGCTTGGGGCAGGCGGGTGGCGATGGCAAGGGTGGGGGAATCTGCAATTTCGGTACGCTCGACCTCCGAAATTCCACTTTGGCAGACAATGTGGCCATGGGGGGTGATGGCGGCTCGGCTTGGATTTCATTTGTCTCAAGCCGAACTGGCGGTACCGGCCTGGGCGGCGGCCTGTGCAGTTTGAGCGGCTCATCCACGATCTTCAATTCGACGCTGTCCGGAAACGCCGCTGTTGGTGGCAAGGGCGGCGATGGTAACCCCTACAGTTATGCCGGCATTGGCGGCACCGGAATCGGCGCGGGAATCTACGTCATGACGAACTCGCTTTCTGCGACTCACTGTACGATTGCCAACAATCAATCCACCGGCGGCGGTCCGGGCGGGTACCCGTTTGGCCTTCCCTATTCCCCGCCGCCACTTGCCAACGGAATGGGTTTCGATGGCGGGATAAGAAACGTCGGCGAGACTGCCATGGCTTTGACCAACTCCATTGTCTGCGGGAATTCGCAGAATGATATCAACGGTTTATTTCTTGGCGATGCGAACCTGATTGGCGTTGATGCCAAGCTCGCGCCCTTGGCCAACAACGGTGGCTCGACTCCGACGATGGGACTCTATCCCGACAGCCCAGCCATCAACGGAGCGGTGACGCTCGCCGGAATTACCAGTGACCAAAGAGGTTTTGTTCGTCCAATCGGCGCTGGCCCGGATATCGGCGCGTTCGAGTGGAACAGCGACTCATTTTACACCTCGTTCCGGCTGCTGGATTTTGGGCGTTCGGCTGGCATTTACCATGTCCGGGTGGTTGGGCCGCCTTCCCAGACCTACCGGCTCCAGACTTCGAGCGACTTCGTCAGCTGGAACAACGTGTCCACCAACACCACTGACTCGCTGGGCCTGCGACCATTGGAAAACCTCCCCTCGCAGCCCGGCCCGACTGCATACTACCGGACGATTTCGCCGTAAACACGCCCTGGGATTGAGTTCGCGATTTCAACTTTGAACTCAATCCGTCTCCAGCTTAGTCTTTGCGCATGGCACGTAAGACGGGCGGCGCGAGCGGTGAATCCTCCGATCATTTCCACGACATCATCGGAGTGGCGTTGCTTGCCCTGGCGTTGTTGCTGATCGTGGCGCAGTTTTCGTTCGATCGGCACGACCTCGGCTTCCTGCACAACCCACCGAACAAGCCTTCGCATAACTGGATCGGGCCGTTCGGTGCTTACCTCGCCTATTTCTTTTTTTCGCTGCTCGGATTAGCGGCGTATGTCCTGCCCTTTGTGCTCGGGTTGTTCGGCCTCGCCTACCTCTTCAATTTCTTCGGCTACCTGCGGCGTGGGCTTTGGTGGAGTGAACTCTGGGCAGGCGTGTTGCTGCTTTCCGCCACCGGGCTGATGCACATCGTTTTCCTTGGGCGCTCGCTGCTCGGCTGGACGGAAAAGACCGGCTCCGTCAGCGCGGGCGGTTGGCTCGGTTACGGCACATTCGAGTATGCATTTTGGATGCTGGGTACCGTTGGGGCGCTGATTGTCTATGGTGCGTTGTTGCTCATCAGTCTTTTGTTCCTGACGAACTTCCGGCTCGGCGAATGGCTGCGCGGCTGGGTGACAGGCGAATACATCCCTGCACCTGACGTGCCGCCGGAGGAAGTGGCGTTGGAAAAGAAAGCGCGCGATCTCGAGAAGAAACGCCGCGTGCTCGAACAAGAAGTGGAGAAGACCACGGAAAGAACCGCGGTGGGCCTGGGCCAGGATCTGCAGCCGGTGCCCGAACCGACCGTCCGTGATCTGAGCGTCCCACAGGCTAAACCCGGTCGTGGGAAGAAAGTTGTCGTGTCCGGACCACCGAAAGATATCGAACCCGCGGACGAAGGGGAAGTCATCACTGCGCGCGAAGTGGCTGCGGCCACGACGTCGGATATTCTCGGCAAGAAGGAAGAACCGAAGCCGGTCGAAGTCAAAGCTGATGCGGCAGTGTCGGAAAAAACTGCCGACGAGAAATCCGCCGAGCCAGCGAAGCCCGAAGGTGAAGCTGAGCCGGAGAAGAAGCCCGAGCCGGTCATCACCATCACGGGTCTGCCGACGCCGCGCCCGAAGCCGAAGAAGAAGCCCATCACCGTCGCGCACACGCCGATCATCGGGAATTACCAGTTGCCGACGATGGATTTCCTGCAGCACCCGGACATGACGGTGAAGCCCACGGAGTCCAAGGAAGAGCTGATGGCCAACGCGCGGCTCATGCAGCAGACGCTCGCGCAGTTCGGCATCGAAGTGCAGCTGGGCGACATCACCAAAGGTCCGACCATCACGCGCTACGAGTTGCATCCCGCACCCGGCGTGAAGCTGGAAAAAATCTCCGCGCTCAACAATAACATCGCCGCCGCGCTCAAAGCCGAACGCGTCAACATCCTCGCGCCCGTGCCCGGCAAGAGTTCTGTGGGCGTGGAAGTGCCGAATCCGGTCAAGACCAAGGTCATCATGCGTGACCTGTTCGAGTCCGACGAATGGCGCAACTCCAAGGCCCGCCTGCCCATCGCGCTCGGCAAGGATGTTTACGGGCATCCCATCGTCGCCGATCTCACCGAGATGCCGCACCTGCTCATCGCCGGCAGCACCGGCTCGGGCAAATCCGTCTGCATCAACTCCATCATCGCGTCGTTGCTTTATCGCTTCACGCCGGATCAGTTGCGTTTCGTGATGATCGATCCCAAGGTCGTCGAGTTGCAGCAATACAACGTGCTGCCGCATCTCGTCGTGCCGGTGGTGACCGACCCGAAGAAGGTGATCCTCGCCTTGCGCTGGGTGGTGAACGAGATGGAAAAGCGTTACCAGATTTTTGCCCGCGTGGGTGTGCGCAATGTGGCTTCGTTCAACTCGCGCCCCAAGAACAAGCCGTTGCCGCAGCAGGAAATGGAACTACCGTTGACGGCCAGGAAGGAAAAGGTTGAACCGGGCGCGGAAGGGTTCGCCGTCGAGGTGGACGAAGAGATTGTCGTGCCCCGCGAGGAAGACATCGTTATTCCGGAAAAGCTCAGCTACATCGTCGTCATCATTGACGAGTTGGCGGACCTGATGCTGGTTGCGCCGGCGGACGTGGAAATGGCCATCGCTCGTATCACGCAGATGGCGCGCGCGGCGGGCATTCATTGCATTGTGGCCACGCAGCGCCCGTCCGTGGACGTCATCACGGGCGTCATCAAGGCGAACATCCCGGCGCGTATCGCGTTCCAGGTCGCCAGTCGCGTGGATTCACGCACGATTCTCGACGCCATGGGCGCGGACAAGCTGCTCGGCAAGGGCGACATGCTTTACCTCCCGCCCGGCTCGGCGAAGTTGCATCGCGCCCAGGGTGCGCTCGTGACCGATCAGGAAATCCAGAGCGTCGTGGACTTCATCGCCAAGCAGGCCAAGCCGAGCTACGAAATGGAGATTCACCAGCAGCTCTCCAAGCCTACCAGCACGGCCAGCGAGAGCGGCATTGATGAGGACGAGGAAATCATCCAGGACTGCATCGAAGTCATCCGCAGCGAACAGAAGGCGAGCGTGTCACTCCTGCAACGCCGGCTGCGCCTCGGTTACGGTCGCGCGGCGCGCATCATGGACGAACTGGAAAACCGCGGCATCGTCGGCCCGAGCAAGGGCGCCGAGCCGCGCGACATCCTGATTGATCTGGACGGACAAGGTGCTGACGGCGGGCAGCAGCACGCGGTGTGAAGTTCACGTTACTCATCTCGCATGTATCGAGAACGTTTCATTGCGGCAAGGGATTATCTGCAACGGCAAGGTATGAATCCGGTTCTGCGGTGGAAAAGAGCAGTGTCGGTAGCTGACATTGATCTTATCGAACAGCGCACTGACCGGCCGATGCCTTCGGAACTTCGTGAGTTTTACCTTGAGATGGGCGACGCGTTTCAATTTGTTCCGCATGATGTTCCCGACTCTCCCTTTGAGGGATGGGCGCCGAACCACCTAGACGACTACGCTATCTGGAACAAGGGCTTCCACACAGCGATTGAGGAAGAGGTTTCAAGTGAGACCGCGAGCGGTCATCCACGAGTGCATCTAGACGCCCTGCGTGAAGAAGCGGAGAAACGAAAGAAGTGGATTCCATTTTACGGCTTCGTTGGGAGTGGAGATGTCCTTTGCCTTGACTTGGAGGGAAAGGTCCAATTTTACCAAGCCATGGATTGGACAGCATCTCCTAGTTTGTGTAGTGGATTTATATTGGCAGATTCATTTACAGGTTTTGTTGAGAGGTGGAGTAAGTATTCCTTTGTTGTTCCAGGATCAGTTTGCGATTGGACTTCCTTTTGCTGGAACCGCTCCGGCGTTTTCGATTGGTCGCCGTCTCACTTCCCGCACGGAGTTGCCTGTGAATCATAGACACAACCATGTGATCCTTAGACGTTCTGGGACGGCTTCTGCTTAGTCAGAGGAATGAACGGTAGTGGGACTGTTTTCTTCGATTCCCTTGCCGAAGATTCCTCCGCCTTCTCTTCACCACTTCAATTCCTGCAAGCGTCGGGCGACTTCTTCGGCGTTGGCGCGGCTGTTGAAGGCGCTGATGCGGAAGTAGCCTTCGCCCTTCGAGCCGAAGCCTGAGCCGGGCGTGATGACCACATTCGCTTCGCCGAGAATCTTGTCGAACGCCTGCCAACTCGTGACGCCCTGCGGTGTGCGCACCCAGATGTACGGCGCATTGACGCCGCCGAACACTTTCAGTCCGGCCTTCTTCGCGCCCTTGCGGAGCACTTCGGCGTTGCCGAGGTAATGTTTGATGAGTTCCGCAACCTGCGCCTTGCCTTCCGGCGAGTAGAGCGCTTCGGCGGCGCGTTGGACGATGTAGCTCACGCCGTTGAACTTTGTGGTCATGCGCCGCGACCACAACGGGTGCAACGGTTTCGCTTCGCCGGCCTTGGTGTAGGCGTTGAGCGATTTGGGAACAACCGTGAACGCGCAGCGTGTGCCGGTGAAGCCGCCGTTCTTCGAGAAACTCCGGAACTCGATGGCGCACTCCCGCGCGCCGGGAATTTCGTAGATGGAATGCGGAATCGTTGGGTCAGTGATGTACGCCTCGTAGGCGGCGTCGAACAGGATCACGGACTTATGTTCGAGTGCGTATTTGACCCACGCTTCGAGTTGGGCACGTGTAGCGACCGCGCCGGTCGGATTGTTCGGTGAGCAGAGGTAAATCACATCCACGTGCTTCTTCGGCGGTTCAGGGATGAAACCGTTGCTCGGGCGACACGGCAGATAAACGATCTTCGCGTACGCGCCGGCTTCATTGGCCGGCCCGGTGTGGCCGACCATCACGTTCGTGTCCACATAGACCGGATAAACCGGATCGCTGATGGCGATCTTATTTTTGTCACCAAGGATGTCGAGGATGCTGCCGCAATCGCACTTCGAGCCGTCGCTGACGAAAATTTCGTCATCCGCCACTTCGAGCCCGTGGTCTCGGAAATCGTTCTTGGCGATGGCGCTACGCAACCATTCGTAACCCTGCTCCGGGCCGTAACCCTTGAACGTCTCGCGCGATGCCATTTCGTCCACGGCCTTGTGCAAAGCAGCCGTAACGGCAGGCGGCAGCGGTTCAGTCACGTCGCCGATGCCACAACGGATGAGGCGTTTGGCAGCTTCGGGATTGGCTTCGCAATAAGCCTTCACACGGCGACCGATCTCGGGAAAGAGGTAGCCGGCTTTGAGTTTCAGATAATTTTCGTTGAGCAGGGCCATGTTCGAGTTCAGTTAAGTTCCAAAGCTGGGGACGCTAGCGAAACCGCGGCGACGAATCAAGAAACCCGCGTACAGAATTTGGCTTGTTCAGGCTGACTCCGGCAGAAAGACTCGAATGATGAAACCTCTCGTCTTGATCGTTCCTGCGGTCATTCTGACTGGCGGCGTCCTTTGCTTGGTGCTGTTGCCAGCGCCGTTACCGGTTCGGCTGGCGGTGCTGGTCACCGATGTGATGGCCGCTGGCGTCGTCGGGTTCTTGCTTTCGCGCCGGCTAAGATGAGTGTGGTGTTGACCTGTGGTCCGGATTTGGCGCGGCAAACTTAGCCCCGACGGTCATCAATCCGAGGCCAAGCCATACCGCCAGGATGGCGTGAGATGTGGCGAAATATTGCACTATCAAACTCCAAGCCTGTCGGTCGGGTGGTGGGTTGGTTTCGATGAGCATCAGGAATGTGACACAAACCCAAAAGGCTATGAATCCACCGAACAAGCGCCTGCCTTGGTTGGACATCCGGCCGATGAAACAGAATGGAATGCAGGCAATTGCCATGAACGGCCACCCGAATTGCATGCCAGTCATCCCTGCCCATTCCCGGACTTGTCCAGCGAACCGCCCTAGATCATCGGTTGGCCATACGCTTTCGTATTGTCCCCGGCTGATCACATGCAGAAAGCCTTCGGGGTTTCGTGGATAACCCCAGTTTACCGGCGGCGTGGTCATGGAAGCGATCGGCACGTAGAAGTAAAGCGCCAGCCCAAGCAGCATCGCCAAGCTGCATCCGAGCGCAGTTTTCCATTCGGTCCCGAGACGCCGGGTGATCACTGTCAGCGAGATTCCAGCGAGCAGAACCATCAACGCAGTACCGAGCAATGGCGGGTTGGTTTCGATCGGGAAAAGCTTACAAACGATGTGGTACTGATTCACGCTGGTCGCGAGAACGGCCAACGGCAGGGGGAGGAAGCAGAGATCCCGGCCAACTCTCAGATCGACCAACATCACCGCGACGACGAGTGCAGGCAGGGCGACGATGAGTTCCTGACTATTGGTGAGCAAAAGACCAAAAGCAAAGAACGCCCAGACGATATAGCGCCTTTGCGCAGGTGCGAGCGACCAACGGAAAAACAGCCACAACATCACGACGAACAGCAGCAGACTCAGAGCCCGGGTTTCGGCGATGACCGCGTAACGCCAGACTGCGCCGCTGAATGCCAGTACCAAGCCTGCCACAGTTCCGCAAACTTTCCGAAGCCAGCCAAGCTGAAGCGAATTGAGATCCGCAAACAAGCCCTTGTCATGAAATAGAACCAGGCCACCTCGCGAGATCATCATCGCGACCATACCACAAGCCACAGCGGAGGCGACGGCGGAGCCAACAGCGACCCGCCATGCGACATTGGAGAACGGCAGCAGTTGGGTGAAACACCATGAATAGAGGGTCCAAACCGGATAGCCGGGAGGATGAGGAACGCCGGCGTAGTAGGCGCCGGTGGCGTTGATGCCGGAGAATTCCAGCGTAAGATCCGGTGCCAGTGTCAACCAATAGCCGGTCAGCGCAAGCAGCGTAGTCGCAGCGAAACCCAGCCAGTCAACGCGATCGAATCGCGCCGGTGTCTGAGGCGGGCGAGGCGCGTCGCCAGTTGGAGTTGAACTGGCGACGGCTTCCACCCCGGCGTTTTGGATTTCTTCGGCCATGCAGGGCCTGATTTCAATCCATAGACACCGGCTTTTGGAAGTTTGTATGCCGGCTAATCAGTTTTCTTTGCCCCCACTTCAACCCTGATTCCGCCGTTGCCCAAGCAGCTTGGCCACCTCCGCGTGGGCCATGACGACGTCCGGGTCGCGTTGCAGCGCGTCATCGTAATGCTTGGAAAAGCCTTCCCCAGTTTCTGAGGCAACGAGCAACTGACGGGTTTGTTTGACGAGCGCCGCAGCGATGGCGGGAGTCATCGGCTCTTTGGCGTCGAGGGTTTCATCCATCGCCACGATCAGTTGGGAGAGCGGGTGCAGCCACGCGAACCATGGGTCATTGGTGAGGAGTTGCAGGAAATGATTCGGCGAAGGGATCGTGCCCATCGTCTGCTCGTAACTCGCGCGCTCGGAATCAACGAGGGCCTTGTGCAGTTTCAGCAGGGCTTCACGAAGTTCGGGCAATTGATGATTCATGTTCAAGACCCACCGTGCCGCATCTCAGAGCAGAATGCCCGCAATCGTCGCCGTGAGATAGCACGACAACAGTCCGCCGATCATTGCGCGCAGCCCGAGCTTGGCCAGGTCGGCCCGGCGCTCCGGAGCGAGCGAACCGATACCACCGATCTGGATGGCAATGCTCGCGAAGTTTGCGAAGCCGCACAGGGCATAGGTCGCCAGGGTAAAGCTACGGGGGTCAAGTTGGGCTTTCAGGTCGCTCAGGCTCAGGTAGCCGATGAATTCGTTGAGCACGATACGTTCGCCCAGGACGCTGCCAATGGCGACACAATCCTTTGCCGGCACGCCCATCAGCCACGCAAATGGTGCGTTGATCCAGCCGCAGACGGTTTGCAGCGGGGCCTCCGCGTGAATCCCGAACGGACGCAACCCCCAACTAAGCAGGTAATTGGTGAGCGCTACCACGGCTACGAACGCGATGAGCATGGCCATGACATTGATCGCCAGCATCATGCCTTCACTTGCGCCCCGGCAAAGCGCGTCGATGCCGTTTATTGTCTCGCGCGGAATGGTTGCGGTGCCGTCGGCGGCGGTTTCGCTCCGCTCGGTTTCCGGCAACAACACCTTGGCGATGAGCAAGGAAGCCGGCGCACTCATCACTGACGCGGTGAGCAGATGTCCGGCGGAGACGCCAAAGGAAACGTATGCCGCCAAAACCCCACCTGCGATCGATGCCATGCCACCGATCATGAGCGCGAGCAGCTCGCTGCGGGTCATGCGGGCTAGATACGGTTTGATCACCAGCGGGGCCTCAGTCTGGCCCATGAAGATGTTGGCGGCGGCGGCAAGGCTTTCACTGCCGCTGGTGCGCATGAGGCGCTGCATGACCCACGCGGTGCCGCGCACGATGAGTTGCAGGATGCCGTAGTGATAGAGCAGGGAGGAGAGCGCCGCCACGAGAATGATGGTGGCAGTGACCGTGACGACGAAGATGAAACCATTGCCGGGTCCGAGCTTTTCACCGAGCAGCTCTTGATTGGCCAGCGGACCGAAGACCATCCTTGAGCCTTCGTCGGCGAAGCCGATGAGCTTGGTGACGCTGCGTTGGACAAAATCAAAGACTTTGGCGCCCGCCTGCGTTTTTAGGATCAAGAAACCGAACACCAATTGCAACCCGAGCCCCCACAGCACCGCGCGCCAGGGAAATCTTTTTCGATCCGAGGAAATGGCCCACGCAATACCGATGAAGGCAATCAGCCCGAGCAGGCTGATGAGCTTGAGTTGCATGGCGCGGACGGTAGTGAGTTAGTTTTGCGCAGTCGAGGGTGGAGTGCACGAGGATCTGCTTGCCGGCAGTGATTTCCAAGACGCGCATCCTAGGCAACTCGTGTCTCAAAAGCAGTACGCGAGGCATTGGTGCGAGGGGAAATGCAGCAGTTGCCCCCAAAATTGAGGCGGTTTATCCCAAATTAAGGAATTTCCTAGGTCTCCCCGGGGGCTGGGCATCACGACTGCTTAAACCTGTTCCGAAGTTTTTCCCGGCCGTATTGCGGGTGCATCGCAGAGGTGCAGTGTGCCCGGACGACGTGGAGTCTCTGCAAAGAGAACCGAGAACGAAATGATCATGACGCAACTGACGAGCAACGTAGCTGACGTGCGCCTGAATGGGTCGCTGCCCGCGGCCGTGGTTGGAATTTTCTCACCGACTCCGATTATGAAACCAAAATACCTCCTCAATCGTTGGTTGCTGGCAACGCGCGTGTTACTGGGACTGATTTCCTTGATGGTTGTCACTTTGCCGGCCGCGGCGGCGTTCAAGGCGACCATCCAAGGGCGGGACTTTGGCGCCACGAACTGGAACGGCGGCCCGCTTTCCGGACATCGCGAACTCGACGTCATTGCCATGCGGGTGCTCTTTACTGGAGGTCCGGCCACGAATTATGCGATGACCCTCACTTTTGATCACACGAAGGGCACTTCTCGTGGCATTGAGGACCTGATCAATTTCCTGCCGGCCACGAACGTGATCATCACTGCCGGTCCGACTTTAGTCTCACCCGCTGGTGTGGACATCTGGTCATACACGCTCACGGTCACGGTGACCAACACGGCAGATGCGGAACTGCGGTTTAGTGCGCCAATTACCAGCGGAGCGCACAATTTCGGTGGCGCATCGCTGAGCATGGGTTTGAGCGGCGGCGGCGGTAACGTCCAGGTGCAGAAGCCGCCGCTGGTTCTTGGCAGTCCAGACCTGGCCATCACAAAAATCGGTCCGTCCGAAGCCAAGACCAACCAGATCATCACTTATATCATCAATTACACGAACAAACTTATCGCGGCAGATACCGCCTTGGGCGTGCAGGTGATCGATACCTTGCCACCGTATGTCAGCTATGTTCCGGGCAGCGGCAGCAAAGGCATTAAGGTGCTCGGTAACACGCTTACTTGGACGCTCGGTAACCTCACGCCGGGCAGACGCGGCATCCTCACCTACAAAGTCGTCGTCACCAACAACGTCCCCGTTACGACCACGTTCGCCAACTACGCCCAGATTTTTTCCTCGCAAAATGACGCCACCCCCGCGGACAACATCGCGTCAGTCAACACCACGGTGGTCGTGATCCCGACGCCGCTGGTCCAGGACGATTACTATTTCATCGGCAAAAACCAGACGTTGACCGTGCCGGCGCCCGGCGTCCTGATCAACGATAGTAACGCGCTCTCCGCCACATTGCTCAGTGCACCGGTCAACGGCACGCTTTCGTTCAATACCAACGGCTCATTTACCTACGTGCCGAACGCGGGCTTCTTGGGTACCGAAATCTTCGCGTATCAAGGCATCAACAGCTCCAACATTTCCGGGCCGGCAGTGGTCTGGGTGGAAGTCACCAACACCTGCTTTGTGTTGAACACGTTCAATACGATTTCCAACAACGCGCCCGGTCAGTGCGGTGTCGTGGTGAATTTTGCCCTGCCCATCACGACGGGTGATTGCGCCGACTTCACCTACTCGCCGACCAACGGTTCGTTTTTCCCGATCGGTAACACCACGGTCACCTTCACCAATACCGATGGCGTGAGCAATGCCTTCCAAGTGACGGTTGTGGACGCAGAGTCACCGACGATCAGCTGTCCCAGCAACATGCTTTTCTCAGCCGGCGCCGGCCAGTGCTCACGCAGCAACGTCACCTACAGCGTCACTTTCAACGACAATTGCCCTGGCGCGGGGCTGCTCCAGGTTTCCGGCCTGCCCAGTGGGGCGACTTATCCGGTGGGTATCACGACCAATCAATTCATCGCCACGGATGCAAATGGCAATTCCGCTAGTTGCATCTTTACCGTGACGGTTCTCGATAATGACCCGCCGACAATCACGTGCCCGGCCAACATCGTCGTGGCTGCTGCTGCCGGCGGATGTACGAGCAACGTCACCTTCAACGCCACGGCTAACGATGGATGCAGTGGCGCAATCAGTGTGGTGAGCGTGCCGGCGAGCGGCTCCGTGTTCCTGACCGGAGTGACCACCGTGACCAACACAGCCACCGACTCCAGCGGCAACACAAGCACGTGCACTTTCACCGTGACGGTGTTGGATGCCCAGTCACCGACCATCACCTGTCCCGCGCCTGTTACGGTTGCGGCCAATAACGGAGCGTGTGCTGCGACGAACGTGAACCTCAGCGCACCGATCACTGGAGATAATTGTGGTGTGGCCACAGTCACCAACAACGCGCCAGTCAGTTTCCCGGTGGGCACCAACGTTGTGACCTGGACGGTCGTGGACAACGGCGGCAATGTGACGACCTGTCAGCAGATCGTGGTGGTGAGCGACAGCCAACCGCCGGTTTTGACGTGCCCAACTGATGTAACGGTTGCTGCAGGCGCAGGTCTTTGCGGAGCGACCAACGTGGCGTTGGGTAGTGCTTCAGCCAGCGACAATTGCGGCAGCGTCACTTTGACGAACAATGCGCCGGTTCAGTTCTCTGTCGGCACAAACATCGTCACCTGGACCGCGTTAGATGCGAGCGGTAACTCCGTGAGCTGCCAGCAGCGGGTAATCGTGCAAGACACCCAACCGCCAGCGATCAACTGTCCGACGAATCAGGTTCTTGCGGCTGACCCCGGCCAGTGCAGTCGCAGCAACGTCACGTTCACCGTGACGGCGTCGGATAATTGCAGCGGTGTGACTGTGGTCAGCATCCCGCCCAGTGGCAGCACCTTCCCGCTCGGTACGACGACCGTTACGAACATCGCCACGGATGCCAGCGGTAATCAAACGACCTGCACCTTCACGGTGAACACGTTCTCCGTGACGATCAATGACACGCAACCGCCCGTGATCACCTGCCCGTTAAACCTGGTGTTCACCGCGAGTCCGGGGCAGTGCAGCCGCAGCAACGTGACGTTCCTCGTGACCGCCACCGACAACTGCACGGTGACTAATCTCGTCAGCACTCCGGCCAGCGGCAGCACGTTCCCGGTCGGGATGACCACGGTGACCAATGTCGCCACCGACGCCGGTGGTAACCAGGCGGTGTGCACGTTCACTGTGACCGTCACCGACGGTCAGGCGCCGGCGATCAACTGTCCCTCCAACATGTCAGTCATCTTCCCGCCCGGAGTGACGGCGACGAATGTGTCGTTCACAGTGACGGCGAATGATGCATGCGGTTTGAGCAGTCTGCAAAGCGTCCCGGCCAGCGGCTCGGTCTTCACGGCCGGGGTGACGACGGTGACCAACACGGCGGTTGATAACAACGGGAATACCAGCACCTGCACCTTTACGATCACAGTGACGGTGGCCAACAGCGCGCCGGTGGCCAACACCCAGAACGTCAGCACACCCGAGGACACGGTGTTGCCCATCGCACTCACCGGGTCGGACTTTGATGGCAATCCGCTTACCTACATCCTGGTGAGCGGTCCGACCAACGGCTCGCTCGTTGGTTTCAACACCAACACCGGTGCGCTGACTTACACGCCCAACACAAACTATGTCGGCGCTGACGCATTCACGTTCCGTGTGAACGATGGCCAGACCAACTCGGCCGTGGCTGTAGTGAGCATCACCGTCACGCCGGTGAATGACGCACCGTTTGCCAATAACCAATCGGTCAGCACACCGGAAGATACCGCACTGCCGATCACGCTGACCGGCTCGGATGTGGAGGGAACGCCGCTGACCTTCGTTCTCGTGAGCGGTCCGGCGAACGGTTCAATCTCAGGATTCAACACGAACACTGGCGCGCTGACCTATGCGCCCGCCACCAATTACAACGGCGCTGATTCCCTCACCTTCCGTGTCAGCGATGGCACGAACCTCAGCGCTGTTGCCACGGTTTCCATCACAGTGACGCCGGTCAACGATGCGCCGTTTGCGAACAATCAATCGGTCAACACTCCGGAAGACACGGCGCTGTCAATCACGCTTACGGGATCAGATGCCGAAGGCGCGGCGCTGACTTACATCGTGGTTACCGGCCCGGCGAACGGTTCAATCTCCGGTTTTAACACCAACACGGGCGCGCTTACTTATCAGCCGAACACCAATTACAACGGGGCTGACTCCCTCACCTTCCGTGTCAGCGATGGCACGAACCTCAGCGCTGTGGCGACGGTTTCCATTACCGTGACCCCCGCGAACGACGCGCCGTTCGCGAACAGTCAATCGGTCAGCACGCCGGAAGACACCGCGCTGCCGATCACGCTGACCGGCTCGGATGTGGAGGGAACGCCGCTGACCTTCGTTCTCGTGAGTGGACCGGCGAACGGTTCGCTCTCAGGATTCAACACGAACACGGGTGCACTCACCTACCAGCCGAACACCAATTACACCGGCGCTGACTCGTTCACATTCCGTACCAGTGACGGAACAAACACCAGCGCTCTGGCCACAGTCAGCATCACAGTTACGGCGGTCAACGATGCGCCGATCGCCAACAATGATTTCACCGGCACGCCCAGGAATGTCCCGGTCACAATCAACGTGCTTGCCAACGATTCCGATGTGGACGGCAACCCGATCTCGCTCTTCAGCCAGAGCACCACGAACGGCACGTTGAGCGTCGTGGGCACGAACCTGTTCTTCACGCCGGCGAGCAATTATGTCGGCTCGGTCGTGTTGACCTACACCATCACCGATGGCAACAGCGCGTTTGCGACGGCATTCGTCTTCGTCAACGTCACCATCGGTACCAACACGCCGCCCGTGGCTAATAATGATGTGGTGTCCGTCCCTGAGGATTCGTTGCTTACATTTGACCCGCGCGGGAACGACCTTGACGCAGACGGCGATCCATTCTTCATCAGCGGAGTGGTGACGACGAACGGCACCGCGTCCGTGGCCGGTGGCACCAATGTCAGCTACCTCCCACCGACTAACTTCGTTGGAACGGTCACCCTGACCTACACCATCAACGATGGCAACGGCGGCACCGCCTCGGCCACGATTACGGTCACCGTAACGCCAGTAAACGATGCGCCGTTCGCGAATAGTCAATCCGTCAGCACGCCGGAGGATACGGCTTTGCCGGTTACGCTCACGGGTTCAGACGTGGAAGGCAGTCCGTTGACGTTTGTCCTAGTGGCTTCGCCCGCGAACGGCACGATTACCGGCTTCAACACCAATGCAGGAGCGCTGACCTACCGACCCAACACCAACTACACTGGCGCTGATTCGTTCACTTTCCGCGTGAACGATGGCTCGTCCAACAGCGCCGTTGCCACGGTTTCGATCACGGTGACGCCGGTGAACGACGCTCCGTTTGCGAATAATCAATCCGTCAGCACGCCGGAAGACACCGCGTTGCCGATTACTTTGACTGGCTCCGATGTTGAAGGCAGCCCGCTGACGTTCATCCTGGTTGGTGGCCCGGCCAATGGCTCGCTCTCCGGGTTCAACACCAACACCGGCGCGCTGACATACACACCCAACACGAATTACACTGGTGCTGACTCGTTCACGTTCCGTACGAGCGACGGGACGAACACCAGTGCGGTGGCCACGGTCTCCATCACGGTCACGCCGGTGAACGATGCGCCATTTGCCAACAATCAGAATGTCATCACCGCCGAGGATACTGCTGCGCCGATCACGTTGACCGGTTCGGATGTCGAAGGCAGTTCGCTCACGTTCATTCTGGTCAGCGGTCCGACCAACGGCACGCTCTCCGGTTTCAACACCAACACCGGCGCGCTGACTTACACGCCGGGTACAAACTACAACGGCGCGGACGCGTTCACCTTCCGTGTCAGTGACGGTACGAATCTCAGCGCTGCCGCCACCGTGAGCATCACGGTGACACCTGTGGCGGACGCACCGCGCGCGTTCAATCAAGGTCTGATCACTCCGGAAGACACGGCGTTGCCCATCACATTGGTCGGCACCAGCCCGGATGGTAATCCGCTGACGTATCAACTCCTCGCCGCCCCGACGCATGGCGCGTTCACCGGTCTCAACACCAACACCGGCGTGCTGACGTATCAGCCGGCCACGAACTACAACGGGCCGGATGCCTTCACGTTCCGCGTCTCAGATGGTTTCACCAACAGCCTCGTGGCCACGGTGAGCATCACGGTGACGCCTGTGAATGACGCGCCGATCATCGTCAACGATGCGACCAATACTCCGTCCGGTCAGCCGGTGGTTTTGCCGCCGCTCGTCAACGACATTGATCCCGATGGTGGCGCGCTGACGATCAGTTGTGCGGTTACTACCAACGGCACGGCTGTCATTTCCGGTACTAACATCATCATCACGTCTGCCTCAAACTTTGTGGGCACGGTCACGGTGACCTATTGCGCCACAAATCAGACCGGCGGCTCGGGCAGCGCCACAATCACGGTTTCCGTGACCCCGCCGTCCAATCCGACGTTTGCCATCAGCCAAGGCACTAATACGCTGAATCCGCAGACCGGTTTGTTCGAGCAACGCGTGACGGTGACGAACACCAGCATCATCACGGCGAGTGCGTTCCGTCTGCTCGTCGGCAACATCAACTCGCCGCAAGGTGTCCCGCGCACCAACGTCTGGCTCTACAACGCCACTGGCACCAACGTGGATAACCGGCCCTATGTGCTCTACAACGCGCCGCTCAATCCGGGTCAGTTCGTGACGCTCACGCTGGAGTTTGTCGTGCCGGATCGGCGACCGTTCACCAACTCGCTCGAAGTCGTGCAGGTGTTGCCGGTGGTAACAGGCACGAACTTGGGTAGCGGCGTGGTGATTGATCGCACATTCCTCGACAATCGTTTCTCGCCCGCGCGCCTGGTCATCGAGTGGACGTCGATCCCGGGCCGCACGTACACGGTGATCTACAGCAACGACAACATGGCCACCTGGCGTGCGGCTACGCCGAGCGTCAACGCCGTGAACACCCGCACGCAATGGTATGATGACGGTCCACCCAAGACCGCTACTGTGCCGCTCTCGCAGGGCAGCCGGTATTACCGCGTGATTCTCGCGCCCTTGAACAACTGAGCAGCCCGCACGCTAATTCATGAACAAATTTATGAACACTCAACCTCGCCATCTGCTCGTGTCGTTTGCGGCGCTTTGCCTGGCTGCCGAAGCCGCTTTGGCCGAATCCCCGGCCTACCGCTATTGGCTCTCGCCGCGTGCGGGATTCAACGTGGATGCCAAGTTCACCGGCATCGGCGATGGTCTGTTCACCGGCGGTTCGACGCCCCGGCTCACGCCTGATGGCGACCAATACAACTACGACGACGGTTATATCCTGACTGACGTGAGCGGTAACTTCGGCGGTGAAACTTGGTATGTCGGCTACGACGACAGCGCAGCACAGATCTCCGGGAATCAACTCTTGTTGAGCCGGTCTACGCCCGCCGGCGGTACTGCTAGCGGGTCGGAGGACGCGGATGTGAGCGTGGGCTTTGAAGTTGGTTATCAGGCACGAATAGGGCAGGGCGACAAACGGGCTTGGGGTTTCACAACGGTCATCAACTGGCAGCCGATCAGCGTCAACAGCCACGGTAGTTACTCCGCCAATGTCACTCGCGTGACGGATGCGTATGCGTTTGCTTCCGGTACGACGCCGCCAACGGCAACGCCGGGCGCGCCGTATCAGGGCAGTTTCGGAGGCCCAGGATTCCTCGTTGGGGATGCGATTGTGAGTTCGACCACGCAGGTGGTGCCAGGCGGTGCGACGGTCACCGGCAAGCATGAACTCGATGGCGGCATGCTGGGGCTGCAATTTGGTGCGTATGTGGAACAGGCGTTGAATGATCGCTGGTCGGTGTCGCTCTCCGGCGGCTTTGCCACGGCAATGTTGCACGTGGACGGTTCTTGGTCCGAAAGCGCGGTGGGGTCCGGTGGCCCGGCGACGTTGTCCGGCAGCGATGCGGACTGGGAAGCGCTTTTCGGATTCTATCTTGGGGCCAGCGCGTCTTATGACCTCGGCAAGAACTGGAGCGCGGTTGGGGGTGTGCAATACCAGTTTCTCAATGAGTATGGTCACAACTTCGCGGGTCGCCGGGCGGAGTTGGATTTCAGCGGCTCCTTTTACGTGACCATCGGGATTTCCAAGACTTTTTGACGCCGGGAAATCAGGGGGAAAAGCCGTTCCCGTCAAGGGAGCGGCTTTTTCCATATCGGCACCACGCGCTTCATCTCGTCGATCAACCATTGGCACGCTGCGAATGCTTCCGCGCGATGCGGGGCGACGATCTCCACCCACAGCGAAGACTCATTCACCTTCACCACACCGATGCGATGGATCAATCGCACCGATTCAATCGGCCAGCGCGATTTCATTTCGTCGAAGAGAAGATTGAACTGATGGGTGACCATTTTCTCGAACGCTTCGTACTCGAGGGCTGAAATCGTCTTGCCGTTCTCCTCGCGGCGCACCACGCCAAGAAAGCTCACTACCGCGCCCATGTCAGAGGACCACGTGCGTTCCGCGATGAAAGCCGCCTCGTTGATGGGGGCGTTGGTGATGATGATCAGGCGATTCATGTCTCCAGCTTCAAATCAACCGCCTTGCACCGGCGGGAACAACGAGACTTCATCGCCATCCTGCAGCACGTAGTCACGCGGTTGATAATCCACGCCCACGGCCAGCAACGTGGACTTCTTCATCGCCGCCAGTTTTGGGAATTGCGTCATCAACTGTTCGTGCAACGCGCCCAACGTGGTTCTGGCTGGCAAGTCCGCTTCTGTTTGTGCGCAGCCGGTTTGCTCGCGCAGATAGGAAAAGAAATTCACTTTGACGTTCATCGCCGATGCCCTTGTGGTATTGGCGCTCCGGATTAAGGCTTACTTACCATACATCCTCGGCTTCAACACGCCGACAAAGGGCAAGTTCCGGTACTTCTCCGCGTAGTCCAGTCCATAGCCGATGACGAACTGGTCGGGGATCCGGAAGCCGACATAATCCGCGGGCACCTTGATGACGCGCCGCGATGGCTTGTCCAACAGCACGCAGACCTTGATGCGACGGGGTTCGAGGGCGCGGAGCTTGGGGATTACGCGGCTCAAGGTCTTTCCGGTGTCGAGAATGTCGTCCACCAACAACACGTCGCGGCCTTTCACGTCGAGCCGCAGTTCCTTGGTGAACACCAGATCGCCACTTTCTGTGCCTTCGCCGTAACTCGACACCCCCATGAAGTCCAAACGCAACGGCAGGGAGAGATGCCGGATCAGATCGGCAAGGAACATGACCGTGCCATTCAACAACGATACCACCACCAGTTCGCGATTGGCGAAGTCGCGCTGAATCTCCTTGGCCATGGCCTTGACCCGGGTCGCGAGCATCTTATCGGTGATGATGATGCTTTCGATTTCCTTCCGCCAACGGGGGGGGATCGGGGTGCCGGCGGGGGCGAGGCGGGTGGCAGCTTTGCTCATGACAGGATGGTAAGAAGTGACAGGCCGATGCCGAGAAGTTTTTCAACGCAGCTTCAATTCAAAGAATAGGGCCAGGTCGCTGGGGTTGTCGTAATAGGGTGGAATACGAACAAAACCAAGCGATTCATAGAGCGCGATGGCGGTGTGCATTGAACTGAGAGTGTCCAACCTCATGCGCTCGTAGCTGATTTCTTTTGCGGCATCAATCACTGCACCCGCCAGGGCCCGCCCGGCTTTCTGCGCCCTGAATTCCGGGCGCACGTAAAGTCGTTTCATCTCACAGATGCCTTTGGCGATGGGCCGCAGCGCGACGCAGCCGGCAGGTTTTTCCGCTGCCATCGCAAGGAGCAATCGTCCTGCCGGTGGCGCGTATTTGCCCGGCAACCCGGCTAACTCCTCGTCAAAGCTCTGAAAGCACAGGTCGATGTCCAGCGAGTCAGCGTATTCGCGGAACAGGACGCGCACGGCTGGCAGGTGGTCGGCATGATGGGCCGGAATGAGTTGCATGCCGTGGCGAGGGTCAATGGCCAGCCTTCAACAACAACCAAGCCAGGGCATCCGGTTCGTTGTCGAACACATCCGCGTTCATGCCAGCGTTGCGCGCGACCTGGATGCCGAATTTCTCTGGATCAATCATATGGGTGTGAACCACCAAGCTCAGCTGAACCTTCCCTTCAGCGGCGGCCGCCATGCGGCGCGAGATGAAATATCGTTCCGGCAGTGAAGGTGAGGGAAAGCCGGCCAGTCCGTGGCCGTTGAACATCAATTTGGGCACCGCGTTGGTCCGGCAATAGTTGATGGCTTCGATGACTTGACTCACCGCTTGTTCCAGTGTGACGCGACCCTCCGGGCGGCAGAACGCGCATTGGTCAACAACCTTGATCGTTCCCGGAGCGCTCACGTGCCTTCAAATGTGTTTTGAGTCGTCCTCGTCCTTCCGGTGATAACCGCTGTCCTGACGTTTGAAATTCACCTCGTTCTTCTTTACGTAGGCGGCGAAGACATCATCCGCGCTCATGCCGAGCACCTGTGCCATGCTGATGAGAAAGTGGAACAGGTCCACGACTTCCACCCGCGCATTCTGCTCGTCGAACTTCTGGTATTTGGCCCACCACTTCCACGGCACGCTGTCGGTGAGTTCGGCGAGTTCCTGCGTCATGGCGCGGGTGTAATTCAGCAGCCACTTGGTCTTCTCCTCTTCGCTCATGCCGTCGGTGTTAACGCCGATGCGTTTGTTGAGCGCGTCCTGCATGCGCCAGAGCTCGCGAAGCTGGTCCGGATTGTTCATGGGTGGGAGGATTCGGACGTGGCTGAGTAGAATCAAGTGCAAACACGGCCGCCGCACTCCGGCAAATGCGGAAAACGGAACTTGGAACTTCCCGGACGGAACTCTATAACTTTCGCATGCTATTACCGACCATCCTGGCCAATGGCGGACTGATGTTCTGGGCGATCATGCTCGTCGGCGCGGTCGGCGTGGTCACGTTCATCGAGCGCTACCTGCATTGTCATCGCGCGCAGATCAACGCCGCCGAGTTCCTCAACGGTGTGCGTACCGTCCTCAAGCGCAACAATGTCGTCGAGGCCATTTCCATCTGCGACGCCACGCCCGGGCCGGTCGCGCGGGTCGTCAAGACCGCCATCCTGCACCGCGATCAGGACCGCGAACGCATCCGCGAGGCCATCGAGCAGGCCGGGGCGGATGAAGTCCCGCGCCTGGAGGAAAAATTGAACCTGATCGCCACCATTGCGCAGATCGCGCCGTTGCTCGGGTTGCTCGGCACCATGCTGGGTTTCATCGAATTGTTCCAATCGTTGCAGACGCAGGGGCTTTACGCGCACATCGGCTCGTTGTCCGGCGGCATTCAGCACGCGCTCATCAGTGCGGCGGCGGGCATCGCGGTCGCGATTCCGGCCCACGCGAGCTACAACTATCTCGTCAGCCGCATCAACAAGATCGTGCTCGACATGGAGCGCGTGGCGGCCGAGATCCTGAACATCGTCACTGACGAATCGCCGGACGCGGGATGACGTGACATGAAGTTTCCCCGCAATGTTCGCACCCTGAAGGCGGCGCCGGATTATGCCGCGTTCGCCTGTGTGCTTTTCCTGCTCGTGATGTTCGTCATGATCGGCCCGGTGACCTACACTTCAGGGGTGCGGGTGCAATTGCCGGTTTCGGGTGAATTGCCGGGGCCGGATGGGCCCGCGATCAACATGGCGGTGGACGCCGAGGGGCGGCTTTACTTCCAGAATGAGCAGGTCAGCGAGGCTGAACTCGGCCTGCGACTTGCCCGGGCAGCGAGTGAAAGTGCGGAGCCGCTCACGCTGGTGATCCAGGCCGATAAATCAGTCACCAACGACCAACTGACGCGGCTGGGGACGATTGCCAGCAAGGCGGGAATCCGTGATGCCTGGTTGGCGACCCTGCCACGCCTCCTGGATACGCCGCTTGCCCGACCCCAGCCATGAAATCTGCGACTGCGCAATCTGGCGGATGGACCCGGGGGCGCTGGCTGCTAGCCTTGTTGGGCACGTTTGCGTTGCAAGTTGGATTGATTTTCGTTTTGGGCGAACGGACGTCGCCGCACCCGCGCAGCATCGGGCCGACCCAGTCGTTGCAACTCACCATCGGTCGAACTGAATTGCAGGAGCTACTCGATCCAACCTTGTTCACCCGCCCTCATGGGCGTGACTTCAGCGTGGCCACCTGGTTGCGGCCGACTGCCCCCGTGTTTCCGGTTTATCGCTGGAACGAGCCAACCCGCCCGTTGCCAATGTCGCTGGATCACCTGGGTCGGGCGCTCGCCGGATTCTTGCAAACCAACGTTGTGGCATCGCTTTCCCTTGGAGACCGGCCGGCCCCAGAGTTGCTCGGTCGTCAGCGGAACGAAATCCTGGAAGCCTTGCCCGCCAGGTCAACGCTGACGATTGCGGGTGATCTCGCTACGCGCGCCTTGCTGAATGCCCCGGCATTGTCCTCGTGGCCGGCGGACGATTTGCTTACGAACACGATCGTCCGGGTGGAGGTGGACGACAGCGGCCGCGTGTTTACCGCTGTCCTATTGGGCGCCGAACGGGTGAGTGGTGGCAGCGGTTCGCTCGCGGCAGATCAAGCGGCGCTGGAAGCCGCGCTTAAGCTTCGGTTCGCGCCGGTTGACAATGGAAACTGGCTGTCCAGCCCGGCTGCCCGGCTCACGCGCGGGGTGCTTGTCTTTCGCTGGCGTTCCGTGCCTCTCACCAATGGTGTGACTTCCCCGGTAAAATCACCATGAGTGCCGACAGTCTGATTTTTCTTTATGTCGCTGTGCTGCTCTTCGGCCTGGGTGGGCTGGGCATATACTCGGACCTGCGCCGGGCGCGCTTCCGGCCTACGCGGGCTGAGGATCACATCTTTCGTTGTGAGAAGTGCGGCCTCGTCTATACGGATGATCCGGACGTGGACCACTCCCGTTGCCCGCAATGTTCGACACTAAATGAGGCCGTGGAGTTCTGAAAAGGTTTGAGTTTCCCGCGGTGCCCGCTTTAATCACGGCCCGCAGTTATGGCTTTGCTGAGCAACCACGGCCGCCGCATCGCAGCCATCGCCCTGCTGGTCTATGTCCTGGACCAGCTCACCAAGTATTTCGTGCTGAAGTTCCTGGGGCACGGGGAGGAGCGAATCATCATCGAGGGGTTCTTCAAGTTCGTTCATTGGGGCAATACCGGCGCGGCGTGGAGTCTCTTCCGGGGCAACAACGCCGCCCTGGCCGTCGTCGCCTTGATCGCCTTGCTCGTCCTCTTCCTGAGCCGGCATCACTTTTTCGATGCCAGTTCACGCCTCGGTCAAGGGGCGTTCGGCATGCTGGTCGGCGGCATCGCGGGGAACGTCACCGACCGCTTGCTGCCCACGCGGTTGCAGGTGATCGACTTCATCTATTTCTACACGAAAACTTCCACCGGCGAAGTGGGTTTTCCGGCGTTCAACATCGCCGACAGCGCCATCTGTATCGGCGTGGCTTTGATTTTTTGGGCGACATGGAAAAGCGAGCGCGCCAATAAGCACGCCGCCCCCACCAATGCCAGCGAACCTTGACCCGGTCTGGAGCTGGTGTTTCGATTGTTGCGATGTCTGCGCGCATTGAAACCCTGACCATCGAACGTTCGCTCCCGGGCGAACGGCTGGATGCATTTCTGCGCGAGAAATTTCCCGCCGCCTCCCGTAGTGCCATGCAACGGCTTATCGAACAGGGTCACATCAGGATCAACGGCCAACCCACCAAGCCCACGCACAGTCCGCGCGCCGGCGAAGTCGTCACCATCGAATGGCCCGAGGCACGTCCGGCGGAAGCACAGCCTGAGGATCTCCCGTTGGACATCCTGTTTGAAGACGATTGCCTGCTTGTGCTGAACAAACCCGCCGGCATCGTTGTGCATCCGTCTGCTGGGCACGATGAGCACACACTCGTCAATGCGCTGTTGCACCACTGCGAAGGCGAACTGAGCGGTATCGGCGGCGTGGCCCGGCCGGGAATCGTCCACCGGCTCGACAAGGAAACCAGCGGTTGCCTGATTGTCGCGAAGAACGACGAGACGCACCTCGCGCTCTCACAACAATTCGCCGGGCGCCGCGTGGAAAAGATTTATCTCGCCATCCTTTGCGGGGTGTTGTCGCGGGAGGAGGGCAACATCCGCGCTGCGATAGCTCGCCATCCAACTCACCGCAAGCGCATGGCTGTGCGCGACGAAGATGAGGGCCGGGCGGCGCACACCGGTTATCGGGTGCTGGAGCGATTGAATGAATCCACGCTGGTCGAAGCACATCTGCACACAGGCCGCACCCACCAGATTCGTGTCCACTTTCAGTTTCTCGGCTTTCCGGTCGCTGGTGACACCACTTACGGTCAGCGCCAAACCAAGCGTTTGGCAGAGCTGACCCGCTACGAAGCGCCGCGGGTTCTGCTTCATGCCCACAAGCTGACCATCACCCACCCGCGCACTGGCAAGCGCCTGAACTGCACTGCGCCCTGGCCGCAGGATTTTGAAGAAGCACTGCGGTTTTTGCGGATCGCCTAGCCAGGGCAGAAGTTTTTTTGAGAGCTTTCGGCACGCACCTGGTCCAACCTCCCGATAGTTATGAAAGCCAAGACCAAATTCACCTTTGCCCTGTTATCACTGGCGCTGGCCAGTTTCGTCGTGCCCGCTGGCGCGGATGATCAACCGGCCAGGACCAATCGCCCGGCCCTTTACGACAAACTCGCGGATGGTAACAAGCAGATCGCCGATGCCCTGGCCCAGGCGAAGAAAGACGGCAAGCATGTGCTGCTGCAATTCGGTGCGAACTGGTGTGGCTGGTGTTACAAGCTCCACAAGCTCTTCAAGGACGACAAGGATATCGCCGCATTCCTGGACGCGAACTATATCGTTGTGCTGGTGGATGTGGACAAGGTGGACGGCAAATCACACAACGCGGATGTGAACAAACGCTATGATGATCCTTGCCAGTTCGGTCTCCCGGCGCTGGTGGTGCTCGACGCCGAGGGCAAGAAACTCACGATGCAGGATACCGGCAAGCTTGAGGAAGGTGATCATCATGATCCCAAGAAGGTGATGAGCTTTCTGAAAGAGTGGTCGCCGAAGAAAAAGTAGCGTCAGTTCAGGGCTTCACCGGCACGGCGTTGAGTTTCATCTCGCGGCTGGAACCGATCTGCAACTGGCCTTGGATGATGGAATTCTGCAGCGCTGGCACGGTGTTCAGCTGATTCAACGAGTTCTTGGCTTTATCACCGGACTGCGAGGGGTTGTAAGCATTCATGGCCTGATTGCTGAACACGACGAAATTGCCAACGAAGTTGACCTGCTGTTTCAGCGTGCGGTTCGTGCCGCTCACTTTGAAGTAAAGGTTCTGGCTGTTCACGGAGTCAACCTGATTTGCGTCCGTGGCGGCTGCGTTGTAACTCGTCCGGCTCTGCCGTGATTTCTCCAACCCGCCGCCGCGTGCGAGAAATTCCTTTTGCGCGACATTCTCCCGGGCTTCGAACTGCATCAGCCCCGTATAAGTCGAGCCATCACTGTCCGTCACACGGATCTGATCGCCCGTTTGCTCCACGGTGAAGTTCGCCAGTACGGGCGCGATTTTGCCCGCTTGGCGGCCAGACGTTACTTCACCGTTGACCGGAATCTGTGAAAAGCTCTGTACCAGTTTTCCCTGGTGATCTGATGCGCTGCCGGCGAGGCCGGTTGGGACAGCCTCGGCCTTGATTGCTGTCGGCGGCGTCGCTGACGCTGGCGCCACGCCATAGCGACGAGAAAAAACTTCTGGTGGCCCGGCATTGGTAGCCACGCTGCCGACAGTCGCCAGCATCGGTGTTCCTGCTGGCTTTGCGTCTTCGGCTGGGAAGTTCAGTGGTGAATCCTGCTTCCCGGCTGCAGCCTCAGCATCCTGCTCGTTGAACCTGGCGATGGAATCCGCCCCTTGTTGCCGGCTTGGTGCGCGCTCGCGTTGCGCATCCGCCGAGGCTGGTGCAGATGCCGGCGCCAAAGTAAGGGCGGGCGGGCTGACTTGTTTGGGTGAATCGTCAAGCGTGTTTGCTTTGGTATCACGGCGCTCGGACAATGTGAGTGGTTCACTCCTCGTGGCAAAGGAATCCTTCGTCGTGTCAGCATCAGCGAATCCCCGTTGCGCTTCCGCATCCGCCACGGGCTTCAATTCCTCGGTTGCTGTGCCGCCCGACGAAGCCGGCAGCTCAGAACTTACGGCGCGCTTCGTTTCAAACGCCACCATCCCCATTTCATTTTTCTTCGGCAACATCAGCAATGCACTGACGCCGACTACCGCCACAATTGCTACTGCGTAAGCCAGCTTGCGGTTCAGTAACAGACTCAATCCCGCCCACCCGCCCGCGCGCGGTTGCGCCGTGGGGAAATGCCGCGCCACATCCGCCTGCAACGCGCGGCGATTGGCCGGATTCAGTTACCCGGGCGCGGCGGC
>Ga0315910_10000279_pt1 | contig 55530 bp, 38 predicted proteins | sample EdamamesoilMG_FD_204470 | JGI IMG/M metagenome (GOLD analysis project Ga0315910, IMG submission 204470) | Garden soil microbial communities collected in Santa Monica, California, United States - Edamame soil | ecosystem: Environmental > Terrestrial > Soil > Garden | place: USA: California... | reverse complement strand
GAGTGGCAATGCGGCGACGGTGGCAGATCCGGGATCGAGTTGGCAGATGGAGGGAAATCTTTACGTGGGCAGCAACAGCCCGGGTACCCTGCTCGTGGTGAGCAACGGCGGGTGGGTGAGTGGTTTCAACGGCGTCATTGGCAACAATGCCGCCAGCGGCAATAACCTGGCGATCGTGACGGGCACCAACTCGACCTGGACTAACTTTGCGGACGTTGTGGTCGGTATTTTTGGCGGTGGCAACCGGTTGGTGCTGGAGAACGGAGGGCTCATCACCTGCGACAGCAGTAGCATCGGAGGGTTTGGCAACGGCAATCAGGCACTGGTGACCGGGCCGGGATCCCGGTGGAGTCTCGCCGGGGATCACCTCATTCTCGGTTTTGACGGGGACGGAAACCAACTGGTGATCAGCAACGGCGCGGCGGTGCAGGGGATTTCGGGTTACATCGGCGAGAACCTCAACAGCTTTGACAATGTCGCGACGGTGACCGGTTCAGGCTCGCTGTGGAGCAACTCGTATGGGCTTTCCGTCGGGGAGTTTGGGTCACGCAATCGGTTAATGGTCACCAATGGCGGAACGGTTTTCGTCGGCACCAATCTGTTTCTGGGAGAAGGTTCGTTTTCGCGGAGCAACAGAATTACGGTGAGCGGCGGTACGCTGCGGGTGACCAACGCTTCCCTGACCGCGACCCTTGACGTGCGTCGCGGTACGAATGTCTTTAACGCTGGTTTGATCGAGGCGGACCGGTTGCTGCTCACAAACCGCGGCGTCAGCTTGATCCCGAGCACATTCGGCAGCAACACGACCATCACCATCCCGGCCTCCGGCACAGCCAGTCCCTATCCGGCCACCATTTTTTCCAGTCTGCCTGGATCGGTCACCAAGGTCACGGTGACGCTCTCCAACCTCTCGCACACGTTCCCCGCCGATATTGACATTCTGCTCGTGAGCCCGTCAGGCCAGAAGGTCATGTTGATGTCTGACGTCGGCAACACGGCCGGTACCGATCTCACGAACGTAAGATACACCTTCGATGACGGCGCCGCCTCTGTGCTTCCCACGAATGCCCCGAGCGGAACCTACCGACCTAACGACGTTGTGCCCGGGGAGACCATGCCAGGTCCGGCCCCGGCGGGGCCGTATTCCACCAGCTTGTCTGTCTTCAACGGTCAAAATGCCGGCGGCGACTGGAAACTCTACATCAGTGACGATACCGGTCCGGATTCCGGAAGTCTGGTGGGCTGGAGCTTGCAGATCACGTCGGATGAAAGCGCGGCCCTTGACTGGGGTATTCTTGAATTCAACGGCGGGACACTCGTCACCCGCGCGGTGAACGTCAACAACAGCGAACCGTTTGTGGTCGGCGCGAACGGGACGACGCCGGCCATTTGGGACCTGCGCGCGGGGCCGGAGGATCATTACCTCGATGACGGGCTGACCGTTGGCGATGGCGCTTCGTTCTGCCAGGTGATTCACACCAACGGAGCGTTGTTGACCAACGCGTATTACACAACGATCGGTGGGCAATCTACGTCGCGCTCAAACGGCATCATCCTCGCCGGGCCTGGCTCCCGCATGTTTCTTGGGAGAAGCATCGTGGTCGGAAGTTCCGGTCCGGACAACAGGTTGGTGGTAAGCAATGGCGCCACACTGAAGAGTGATTACATCAGCAGCATCGGCCTCCTGTCCGCCGCCACCAACAACGAAGTCATTCTGACCGGTCCCGGGACATCCTGGACGGCCGGATTCGCTTTGACCGTGGGCAGCTCTGGGAGTGGCAACCGGCTGGTGATGACGGACGGCGCGGTGTTGTCGTCTTTTGAAGGCTATATTAGCGCTTCATCGGCTAGCCACGACAACCTTGTTTTGTTGAGCGGTGCCGGCTCGCGTTGGGATATGGCTTCGGAACTGCGCGTCGGGGAGAATGGTTTCCGCAACCAACTCGTCGTCAGCAACGGCGCCACTGTGTCCTCCGGATCGGAGATTTACCTCGGTCTCAACCCCGGCTCTACGAGCAATCGGATCACGATTAGCGCTGGATCGTTGTTCGTGACCAACGGAACCGGGAACGGCTTATTGGAGATCCGCCGCGGCACGAACGTGCTGAACGCCGGGCTGGTTGCGGCCGACATCTTTCGGATGACCAACGGGGTCGCGAGCAAGTTTGAGCTCAATGGTGGCACGCTGGCGGTCAAGAGCAGTCGCATCAACATTGGCCCCCCGCTCAACGTGGGCGACGGTGTCAATCCCGCCACCCTTCTGCTCGCTGGTAACGGGACGCATGACCTGACCGGCACGCTCGGCCTCATCGTCAAATCCAACGCCATGCTTTCTGGCAACGGAGCGGTATTGGCGCAACTTCAGGTGCTGGCCGGCGCCACGCTCAGCCCGGGCACATCCATCGGTAAGATCTCAGTGAACACGGCCCCGTTCATTTCCGGCACCACCATCATGGAGATTAGCAAAAACGGCAGTGCGTTGACCAACGACCAATTCCAAGTAACTGGCACGCTTACCTACGGCGGTTCGCTGGCCGTCAGCAATCTTGGCCCCACCGCGTTGGCTGCAGGCGACCGATTTGTCCTGTTCAGCGCGTCCAGTTACGGCGGTGCTTTCATCTCCATCTCATTGCCTCCGCTGCCCGCTCCATTGAGCTGGGTCGACAAACTCGCGCTGGATGGCTCCATCGAGGTCGCCGCGCCTCCGGCCATTGCGATCTCCAGCGGCACTTACACGCAAAGCTTCGATTCACTCTCGATGGCGGAAGGCAGCGCGCAATGGCGCGACAACATCACGTTGCTCGGCTGGTACGCCGCCCGCATGGCTACGCCCACCGCCATCACGACCTACCTCGTTTCGCACGGCGACGACACCGCCGGAGCGCTTTACAGTTTTGGATCGACTGGAAGCAGTGAACGCGCGCTCGGCTCGATCGGCAGCGGATCGACCGATACCATCGGCTACGGGCTCAACTTCACCAACGATACCCCGGTCACGGTGAGCAACTGCGTCATCTCCTACACGGGCGAACAATGGCGCTGCGCTTCCTCACCGAACGTCAACACCCTGACGTTCTGGTACCGGGTCAACGCGACCGCCCTCATCAACCCCGAGCCCGGAGTCACCAACAGCTGGACGCAAGTCACCAGTTTGAATTTTTTCAGCCCGACAATAATCGGCAGCGGCGCTCCGTTGGATGGGAATCAGGCCTCCAATCGTCAATTCTTTGCCAGCGTCCTGATTTCTGGCCTGTCCGTTCCGTCGGGCCACACAGTGTTCTTCCGCTGGCTTGATGAGAACGATATTGGCACCGATCAGGGAATGGCGGTGGACGATCTGACCGTGGCCTTCACGCCGGTGCAGCCGCAGATTGCCTCAGTCAGCGTCACGACGAACGGCTTGGTACAAATCACCGGTGCGGGCGAACCGAATGCGGCGTTCGCCATCGAGACCACCACGAACCTCATCCCGCCCATCACCTGGCAGCTCGTGTTCACCAACACCGCCGACACCAACGGCCTGTTCCAGTTCAGTGATACGAACTCGCCGTCATTCCCTAAGCGTTTCTATCGCGCGCGGTTTCCCTGATTCGTTCTCAACCCGGCAACAATTCGATCAGAGAGTAATATCCTATGAGCGCTCACATCCGAAAACACTCCCAGACCCGGCTTGCTTCCGCAACCATGCTGCTGGTCGTCTTGTCCTCTTCTTCATCGGCCGGATGGTCTGGGCAGAGATTACCATGAACACCATTGATACTGTTGGCATCGTGACCCACGAGGGTCGGCACGTCAGCGTGACCGGACCAATCGCCGTCACAGTGGGCGAGCGAACGGAATTGCGCGTGACGGTGACACAGTGTTCCACCGGCGCAGTAGCTGAAGGAGTCCTATTCTTCACCGGCACTGGTCAGACCAACAATGGGAAATCACCGCTGGCGCTGAAAGTTGGGCAAGGTTTGAAGCCGGCCCCGCCATCGTCGTCGGGCTGGCGCGCGGCTCTTCTCAAAGCCAGACTCCGACGCGCATCAGCGGTTGGTGAACGTCATGCTGCACTGAATCAAATCTCCCCGCCCGCGCTACGGCTTGAACAATCCCGGCAGCCACGTCGTCAGCCACGGCACGTAGGTGATCAAAAGAACGCCGATGATCATCACGCCCAGCATCGGCAACGAAGCGCGCATGACTTCGCCCACAGGCTTGTTGAAGCGGTACGAGCCAAGCAACAGGTTGATGCCCACCGGCGGCGCGAGGAAGCCCAGCTCCATGTTCACCAGGAAAATGATGCCGAGGTGAATCGGGTCGATGCCGAACGCCGCGCCCAGTGGTACGAGCAAAGGAACCACAACCACGATCGCCGCATAAATCTCTACAAGCCCTCCAATCGCCAGCAACACGAAGTTCAGCACCAGCAGGAACAAAAATTTGTTGGTGATCGTTTTGGTGGTCCATTCGACAGCTTGATCCGGAATCATCGCGTCGACGAGGTAATGCGTGAAACCCAGCGCCACGCCGAGAATCAACAGCACGCCGCCCATCAACAGGCCGCACTCGGTCATCACGCGCGGCACATCGCGGAAGAGGTGCAGATCGCGTTGGACGACTACGTTGATGAAAAAAGTGTAGAGTGCGGTGATAGCGGCGGCTTCCACTGGCGTGGCAAATCCGGCGAACAACGACACCAACGCCACCACAGGCACGAGGAGTTCCCATTTGGCCGACCATGTGGCCGACCAAGCTTCGCTGGCTTTGAATGGAACGCGGCCTACATCCCCCGCCCGCACGCCCAGACGCACGCCCCACAACGCCGTAAGGATCACGAGCAACAGCCCGGGCAAGAGTCCACCGAGGAAGATCTCCTTGATGCTGATGCTCACCTGGCCACCGCTGCTTGCGATGATCGCGTAAAGAATCGGCGGCAGACACGGCGGGAACAACATGCCCAACGAACCCGCGCCGGTCAGCAGTCCCAATGAACCGCGTTCTGAGTACCGCGCGGAGATCAACACCGGCATCAACACGCCCCCGAGCGCGAGAATGGTTGCGCCCGACGCCCCGGTAAACGACGTGAAGAACGCACAGACGAGTGTCGTAATTATGGCCGGCCCGCCGCGCAGGCTGCCGAACCATGCTTGGAAGAAGCGCACCAACCGTTTGGCCGCGCCACCTTCCGCGAGAAAGTAACCCGCCAATGTGAACAGCGGCAGACTCGGCAATGTCGCATTCACTGTAAGTTGATAATGCTTCAACGGCACCGGCGAAACCGGCTCGCCGGCAGACCATAGCATGATGAGCGCGATACCTCCCAGTGCGGTGAAGATGGGCGCGCCGAGCGCCACCGCAAGCGCGAGCAGGATCATTCCCGGCCAGCGCAGTTTCTCCGGTGTGATCGTCACGCCTTCCTGTTGCGCCGTTGCGGCGATGCCGATGAGTGCAGCGGCTATGACAAAGGTGGCAGCACGCCAGCGCCATTGCTCCGAGGCATGCCACACCAACCTGACTGCCACCAGCGCGAAGCCAACGACGATGAGCAGTTGAACCACCCACGTGGGAATGCCATAGGCGAACTCCTTGCCCAGTTCCCTTTGAGATCTGACAAACTGCCAGCTCGCTACTGTAAGCAGGGCGGTGACGGCAGAAGCAAAGCCGTAACTGAACACGCGCGCGAACGTCAACCAGCCGCCCTTGAACCAATGCGTGGCGACCGAGAGTGCCAGCAGCCGGTTCTCGCGCGCGGCAATCGCGCCACCCAACATGCCCACAGCCAGCACCAGATGTTGCACAATGGTCGCAGACGCAGTGACGCCGGTCTTGAACGGGCGCAGGATGACTTCGATCACCGGCAGCAACGTCATCACGGCCAGTGCGAGTACGACGACGAGATTTTCGCCGGTGCGGAAGAATTTTTTCCAGCCGGGCAGGTTGGCTGGTTCAGGCGCGGGAATTTCCGGACTGGGCAGATTGCTCACGCGGCGGAATCAGGGTTTTTGTGGCGCGCGATATTCTTCGAGAAACTTCATCGTCTGGTCGAAAATGTCCTCGGGCACGAGCTTGCCACGGATTTTCGGATAAACGGCTTCCGCCGCCTTGCGCCATTCGATTTCGAGTTCGGGTGTGAGTTTGGTGACTTTCAATCCGCGCTTCTCCATCGCCACCACCGATTCCTCCATCTCCTTGCGCCCGGCGGCTTTGATCTCCTTGCCGGTGTTGGTGGCGGTGGCGGCGAGTTTGGTGCGGAGATCCGCCGGCAGTTTCTCCCACGATTCCTTCCGCACCACGAGCGCGCCGACCAACGGCGCCCAGTTGATCTGCAGCATGTGCGGGGCGCGCGAATCCATCTGCCCAGCCATGGCGAAAAACGGCGGCGCGGGCACGGCGTCGATCAAGCCGGTTTGCAAACTCGGCACGATGTCCGCCGTCTCGAGCGGCACGGCGTTGAAGCCGGCCGATTTGTAGATCTCCACCTGCGCGGGATAGCCGGACCACGAAAACAGTTTGAGCTTCTTGAGGTCGTCAGGGCGCGTGACCGGTTTGTTGGAAAAAAAGCGCACCCAACCAGCGTCCGACCAGAACAGGACCACAAATCCCTTGTCGGCCAGCCGTTTTTCCAGCATGGGCCGCATCTTCTCGCCCACGAAATCCACTTCCTCGAACGTGCGGAAGCCCATCGGGATGTTCTGCAGTCCGGCGACGGCCGGTTCGATCTCCATCAAGCCCACCGCCGTAAACATCGCCGCTTGCAGCGAATTCACTTTCATCAACCCCACCATCTCAGCTTCGCCACCGAGTTTGCCGCCCGCAAAAATGCTGAGCTCTACTGCGCCAGCTGAGTCCTTGCGCCATGACTCACCCATATGCTTGAGAGATTTTTCGTACGAAGTGCCGACGGGTGCGAGGGTGCCCAGTTTGATGCGGGTCTTGTCGGCTGCGAACGATTGAACCGGCAGCAAAGCAAGCGACAGCAGCGCGAGCAACAACGATAATGTGCAAGGGAGTTTTGGCTTCATTGTAAAAAATGTCATTGGTCAGTGTTGGCTGGCGCCGGCGTCAGGAACAAATCTTCCCGTTTCGAAAGCAACCATTTTGCGCGTCGCTGCATGATCAAATTGACGAGCCGCGTTTCCGGATGTTCATCGGCATTGATGGCCAGGGCGCGATTGAGCAGCTCATCGAACTGTTTCAAATCCTGCTTTTCGACACACACGGCTTCCGCGTAAGCGACGAACGGACCAGCCTGCTTACCCTTCGTGAGTTCCACCGCGCGCTCAAAATGTTTGCGCGAACGTTCCGACGCATCGCCAGTGACACCCTGGCGCGACGGTTCGTAGCTGATGAGAAAACTGTGGATAGCACCATCACCGAAGCCCTCGTCAAGTCCGAGCGCGCGATCAATGAGCGCTTCCATCTGCGGAATCTCAGCGACGAGTGCGGGATCATCCTTGCCAAGCGAGATGGCCGCGCCCCACGCCGCCGCGGCCCAGTAAGCTTGCGCGACATCGCGTTTCTGGAGCATGACCACCGCTGCGCGCGGGTTGGCAGCGAGTTGATTGGTGAATCCTTTGTGCACGACTTCTAGTCCGCGCAGCCCGTAATTACGCGCGCGCAAGTAGAGCCGCTTGGCACGGGTGCGGAGTTCCTCCGCGCGCGCGAGGTCAGCGGCCTCGATTTCGTCAGCCTCTTGCTGGACGAATGCGTAGCCATATTGCGTGAATCCACTAGCCGTCGCCTGCAATAGTCCACGATGATTCGGACTTTCGTTCAACAGGCTCTCCATGAGTTTCAAGCTGAAGGGCACGGCTGCCTTGACCAGTTCGGGGTCATCATCGGAGGCAAAGGTCGTCCCACCGCCGGCCAAGGCGTCGCCGAGTTTATTGACGGCGAAACGCTTCATCGAACAACCGGGCTGGAGCAGGCACATGGCCGCTAATAATATCAACCACCGGGGTGAACGGTGCCACGGGTCGCATGATTCTCGTTTGGCCGGTTTGTGGTTCATCAGATGTCTCGCCGCTGCTATGGCGCGCGGGGCGCCCAAATGTATTACCAAAAGCGCGCCGGTGAAACTAAATCGAAATTTGCGGCTGCGTCATTTATTTGTTCAATCGGCACCGCGCAAAAACCAATTCCGGGACAAAGACGCCTTGCGTCGGTACAAAGTTCAGGCAATCTTCCCGCAGCCGTATTGGTTTTCGTCGGTTTTTTGAGTCTTACCCCGCAGGAGTCGCGCTGTGGCGCGGCTGCTGCTAAATGCGGAGTGGTTCGAAGTATTGCTCCACGCCGGCTACGACGAGTGTCGCTGCACCGGTGTGTGGGAGTTGCCGCAGACAGGTTTTAACGATTAGACACGCGCATGGGACTGCCATTTTTTAGTAACGGCGCTGCCAAACGCCCTGACCAGTTGATCGCCGTGGATTTGGGGGCGCGCACCACCAAGGCGGTGCATTTGCAGCGGCGCGGCGAGGGTTTCGTATTGCACCGTTATGCCCTGATGGATGCGCCCATTTTCGAGAAAACCCTCTCTCCCGACCTGCTGACGGAGCATCTCAAAGCCGTGGCACTGGCGTTGGATAGCAAAGCCAAGTCAGTGGTGCTGGCCGTGGGCGTGAACGAAGCCTTCGTGCGGCACGCGGAAATGCCCCGGATGCCGGTGGAAGACATGCGCCAGGTGCTGAAGCTGGGCCCCAAGAATTATCTGCAACAGGACCTGCCGAACCACGTTTTCGATTGCTACCTCATTCCCCCGAAGACCGTGGCAGCGCCCGACCCCAAGGCGGCAGCGAGCCAGCCAAAACTCCGGATCCTTGCCACAGGGACCCGCCAGCAACTGGTCGGCGATTATTCGGTCGCCATCAAGAATGCTGGTCTGCTCGCAGATCACATCGTGCCCGGATTGATCGGCCCGGCCAATTCGTTTGAACTCGCCATGCCGAAAGAATTTCGGGAGGAAGTGGTGGCACTCGTGGATCTGGGTTTTCGCAGCACCACGATTTCGATTTTGAACGGCGGCGAGTTTGCGCTTAGCCGCGTGGTGGCGTTGGGCGGCGATAAGATCACTGCCGGACTGGCGGAAAACATGGGCATCAGCTACGCCGAGGCCGAAGGCATCAAGGTGGGCATGGCCTCCGAGGTGCAGGCAGTGCTCGAATCCTTGCTCTCGCCCCTGGGTCGGGAATTACGCGCTTCCATGGACTTTTTCGAGCACCAGCAGGACAAGCCGGTCACGCAGGTCTACTTCACTGGCGGCGCGGCGCGGTCGCAGTTGATCCTGGCGGCGCTTCAGGCCGAAATGATGGCCGAGTGCAAAACTTGGAATCCGGTGGCCACCCTGCAAACAGAACTTCCGCCGCTGCAAATGGCCGAAATCGAACAGGTCGCACCGCAACTTTCCGTGGCGATCGGCGCCGCCATGGCCGCTTTTTAACCGACGCAGACTATGCCTATTCGACTGAATCTACTGGCCGAAGCCCAAGCCGCGGAAGATCTGCGTCGGCGGGATCCGGTCAAGCGCGCAACCTGGATTGGCGGCGTACTCGTCTCGTTGATGCTCATCTGGAGTCTGTCCATCCAGTTCAAAGCGATCCTTGCAAAACAGCAGCTTTCCCGCGTGGACGCCGACATGGCCGCGCACAAGTCCGAGCATCAGGTTGTGCAGGAGGATCTGCTGAAGCTCTCGGAGACCACCAACAAACTGGGCTCGCTGCGGCTGCTTTCTGCCAGCCGGTTGTTGCACGGCACCATGCTGAATGTGCTCCAGCAATCCGTCGTGGATGACATCACGATGACAAAGCTGAAGATCGAGCAGCAATACGCCGTCACGGAAGAGATCAAGGCCAAGACCAATGCCAACCGCGTCATCCCTGGTAAACCGGCGACCGTGACCGAGAAGATCACCGTCACCCTGGACGCCCGCGATGCTTCCGTGAACCCGGGCGATGAGCGGGTCAACTCCTACAAGGAAAAACTGGCGGCTCACTCCTACTTCCAATCGGTGCTCGGCAAAACCAACGAGGTGCGGCTGTTGAATCTGTCGCGGCCCACCTCCTCGGCTGACGGTGGCGCCTACGTGGATTTCAGCCTGGAAATCCGCTACCCGGAAAAAACGCGATGAACTTCAAGAAGCTATCCAAGGAAAAGAAAAACCAGCTGGTCCTGGTCGGTCTGGTGACGCTGGTGTTGATGGTGGGTTTGGGCTACGGCCTCATCCGCTTCCAACTGGGTTACGTCAAGGCGCTGGAAGCCCGGAAGGTGGAAGCCGACAAGAGCTTCAAGCGGATGATGAACGCCATCCAGTCCACCGATGCCATCGAAGCCCAATTGAACGCGTCCATCAAGGACCTCGAGACGCAGGAAAATGCCATGGTCAGTGGCGATAAATTCGCGTGGCTGGTCACCACGCTCAAAGGAATTCTCCGGCAACATCCCAAACTGGATGTGCCTGATTACAGCACCATTCTCGAAGGCGAATGTTCCCTGTTGGCCAAGTTCCCCTATTCCCAGGTCACTATCTCGATCAAAGGCTCCGGTCATTATCATGACATCGGACGCTTTGTCGCCGAACTGGAGAACGATCGCCCGCATTTTCGCGTGTTGAATCTTGAAGTCGAACCAGCCCAGCCCGGTCCGCATGGAGAGAAGGATCAGGTAGAGAAACTCTCCTTCAAATTGTCCGTCGCCGCCTTGGTCAAACCCAGCTGAACCAAAACGCATCATGACCATGAATCCTGCAAACCGCTTCAAGTTCGCTGTGCTGCCACTCTGCTGCGCTATGTCTCTTGTCGCCCTTGGCAATGCGTGGGGTGCAGGTGGAACGACCAATGCCCCGGCCAAGACGGTCGATAAGCCGATCGAGGTCGCCAAATCAACGTTTGCCATGCCGCGGAACAAGAATGAAGGGCGCGATCCCTTTTATCCCGGCTCGACCTACCCGTACGAGCAGTCAGCAGCAGCCAAAGGCGGCAACAAGACCCAGACGGCACCCGCGGTGGACCTCAAGCTCTCTGGCATTGGCGGGACACCTGCCGCGCGGTTTGCAACCATCAGCAGCGGGAACAGCAGCCGCACACTGGGCAAAGGGGAAGATGGTGAAATGACCGTCGGCGGCAACAAGATCCAGATCCACGTTGTGGAGATCCTCGAGGACTCGGTAATCATCACCGTCAACGGCGAACAACGCGAACTGCGCTTCCGCGGTATTTTCGGCAGGTAAGGCGCTTTTTCGAGGAGGCGTTAAGGGGTTTGCGTCCTCGTCAATCAGGCGAAATTGTCCCGATGCGGGACAAGCATATTTTGGAAGTTGCATCCGCTCGCACGAATCGGGTAAACAACGGATGTCTCACCTGTTCGTGGCATCGCGACTGCTAAAACTGAATCGGCCTTGAACACTTTAATGGTTAAGCCGTTAACATCAGAAAAACAAAAACAATGAAATCAACATTCGCCGTTGCACTGATCGGACTGATGGCCAGCTCGCTGGCCTTCGCCCAGACCCCACCCGCGGGTGATGCGCCCGCCGCCGCTCCCGCGGCGGCTCCAGATGCCGTCATCCCGTTCATCCAATTCCAAGAGACGGCATTGACCGCTGCGATTGACAATCTCGCGCGCACGGCCGGTTTGAATTACATCCTTGATCCCAAGGTCGGCTTCGGCCAGCCCGATGAAAAAGGCCAGGTCCGGCCGCAACCCAACATCACCTTGCGCTGGGAAAACCTCACCGCCAGCCAGGCGTTGAGCGCGCTGCTCAACAATTACAACCTCCAGATCGTGGACGATCCGAAGACCAAAATCGCCCGCATCACGGTCAAAGACCCGGCCGCTCCCGATCCGTTGGAGACCCAGATCATTCAGCTCTCCTATGCCAGCCCCAGCAATCTGCTCGCGGCGGTCCAGGCTTCGCTGTCTGACAAGCGCAGCAAAGCCATCGCGGATACCCGCACCAGCCAGTTGGTCGTCGTCGCCACGGCCAAGGAAATTGACAATGTGGAAACCATGGTCAAACGGTTGGACACTCCCACCCGGCAGGTGTTGATCGAAGCCCGTCTGCTCGAAACCTCGGACAATCCTAAGACCTCAAAAGGCCTGGACTGGTCCGGCACCCTGCAAGCCCAACGCCTTGCCTTCGGTAACAACCTGCAACAGAAGCCGGTCACCGAGGAAGAAAGCGTGAATCGTCCGTTGGCCACCGAATGGCCAAAGCTGATGTTTGACACCGCGAACGGTCTGAACCCCGGCACGGCCTTCCTCGACGCGGATGGCGTCTCGGCGGTCTTCTCCTTCCTCAACACCAGTTCCGACGCGAAGGTGCTCTCCACCCCGCGCACTGTGACGCTGGATAATGAGACCGCGTCCATCGCGGTGGTTCGCGCTTCGCCGATCATCAATGTCACTCCCGGCACGGCGAACACCACCGGCGGCTCGGAGATCACCTATACCAACCTGGGTGTGATCTTGAACGTGACGCCCCGCATCTCGGCCAACAATATGATCAACCTGAAGGTGATGCCGGAAGTCTCGCGCATCTTCGACCGCGTCAACACGATCGTCGGCGACGGCGTCTTCCAGGCTGATCGCTACGACATCCGCAAGATCGAGACGCGCGTCATGATCCCGAGCGGCAATACGCTCGTTCTGGGCGGTCTTATCCAGGACGACCAACGCAACTCCGGCACGAAAGTCCCCATCCTCGGTGACATCCCCGGCTTGGGACGCGCGTTCCGGAGCGATGCGAAATCACGCGAGAAATCAAACCTCCTGATCTTCATCACGCCCACGATCGTCCAGGACGAGGACTTCCAGCCGACGAAGACGGACTTCCTCAAGACGCCGGTGGCGGAATCGGTGGACGAGAATTGGAATGCCTACGACAGCGCCAAGCCGCTGGATTGGAGCAAGCCGGTTGCGGATCAATACAAGGGCAAGTAAGCCACAGGCGTTAATTCCAACTTGATAAGTCGTATGAAAATCAACAATCACCTTCTGAAGCGTGTGGCGCTGGCGTTGACCGCATCCCTGCTGGTTGCTGGGAGCGGCGCGGCGGTGGCCCAGTACGTTTCGCCGGTTGGCACCTGGGACGTCGTCATCAGCGGCCGCGCCAAGGGCGTCGCGTTTCTGACCTTCAATTCCGACTACACCATCTCCGGCATTGAGATGATCGCTCCCGCCGGCAAGGTTGATGATACGTCGTCATCCGATCTCCGGTATCCCGGCGGGGAACCTGGCCGACATCCCGATCCGAATCCGGATTCGCCCAGCACCGTCTCCTCCACCAACGTGCTCTATGGCACCTACGACATCGATGGCCGGTGGACCTATGACGCCAACGGAAAGATCGTCGGGTTCTTCCCTGAGATCGGCAGCCGCGGCAGCGGCACGAACTCTGCCGGCGTCACCAACTCCGTCAACTTCACGGCCAAGGTCACACCCGGCAAGCGGATCTCCCTGGTGGGGTCCAGCGGGATTGGCAAGGTCAACTATCGCGGCATCCCGTTCACCAGCGTGCCGGATTTCAGCGGCAGCTGGCTCGGCCAGACCAAGCGCGGCAGCCAGACGTTCTACGAGCTCTTCGACGCCTCGGCGTACGATCTGTTCTCGTTCGACATTTTTGGCACCGGCCCGACCTATGAGTTTGAAGGCGTGGCGCTGGTATCCGCCCAAAAACGCATCGGCATGCACACCGCCTGGACGACCTCTGACCCGGTGGTTCGCGTGGTGGTCGGATCTTATAACCCCGCCAAATCACGCGGCGACATGAAGGGCATCGAAGACCCCAAGTTGAAAGTTCGCCTGCGCATCAGCCGCGCCCCGACGCTCGATTGATCGCGCGTCAGGATAAGGACACTTGCAAAGCCGCAGGCCGACGCCTGCGGCTTTTTGCTTTCCTGCGGATCGGCAAAACGACGGTTGCATTTCTTTGACCGGCAGCTTTCAATGACGCGCACCAAACCTCATGGCCGCCAGTCATACGACCGAAGTCCAGTCGGGCGAACCCACCATCGCTCCGGGTCAGATTGTCGCTACCGTTTCGGGGATTCTCGTGATCGGTCAGGAACAGGTGATCACCTGTTCGCCTGAACTCGCCCGCCTGTTTCCCATCCTGCTCCAAACCCGGCCTTCCCTTGCCGAACTGCCGGCCGTGATCCAGGAGCTCACCCGTGAAACCCAGGCGTCCGGGCTGCCGGCCCATCGGCGCGAAATCCCCTTACCAGCCCGCGGCACGGTTCTGGATTTCTCCGCGCTCATCCTGCCCTCCATGCCCGCGCCGCGGGTGCTGCTTGCCGTGGTCGAACGCGTCATGACCACCTCCAAGCTGGATTCCCTGCGCCGCGTGGATCGCCTCGCCAGCCTCGGCACCCTTTCGGCCAGCATGGCGCACGAGGTCCGCAACGCCTTCGTCGCCGTCAAGACCTTCATCGATCTGCTGCTCGAACAGAATACCAACGTCGAGCTCGCCGGTCTGGTCCGGCGCGAAATGAGCCGGATCGATTCCATCGTCGCGCAGATGCTGCGCTTTGCCGCGCCAGTGAATTCCGGCCGCAAACCGTTCGCCCTGCATCCTACCATCGAGCACACGCTGCGCATGGTGACGCCCAACCTCAAGACGCGCTCCATCGTGCTCCAGCCGGAACTTAACGCCCAACCCGACCTCGTCATCGGCGACGATTACCAGCTCGAACAAGCCATCCTGAATCTGCTGATCAACGCCGTCGAAGCCATGGGGGCCGAAGGTACGTTGACCATCGCCACCGCCCGACTCGATGCCGGCGATCTGCGCACCGCCGGGACTGCATTTGCCGCCCAACCCTGCCTTCTGCTCAGCGTGAGTGATACCGGTCCGGGCATTCCCGTCGAGACCCAGCCGCGCATCTTCGAACCGTTCTTCACCACCAAGCCGCAAGGCACCGGGCTCGGGCTCGCCATCACGGAACGCATCGTCAAGGAGCACGACGGCGTCATCAAGCTCGCCAGCGAACCGGGCCGCGGGTGCACGTTCAATCTGTTTTTCCCTGCCGCTGCTGTCGCCGGGTGAAATCCATGTCCCGCCGTTGCACCGTCGCCATCCTTAGCGACATCCATTACGCCGGCCCCGCCGAACAGGCCATCGGTGACCATTACGATTTCGCGGGCGTCAAAAACCCTTTCGTGCGCTGGCCGCTTCAGTTCTTCCGTGATTTCGCCTGGTTGAAACACGCCACCCGGCAGAACGGCCAGCTTGACCGCGCCTTGGCCACAGCCGGTGAACCTGATCACGTCGTCGTCAACGGGGACCTCGCGTGCGATTGTTCATCGCTGGGCTTGGCTGATGCCGCCACGCTGGAAAGCGCCAGTGAATGCCTGCACAAACTGCGCACCCGCTTTGGCGATCGCCTGCACCTGACCATCGGTGATCACGAACTCGGCAAGCTCAGTCTGCTCGGTGAACGCGGCGGGTTACGCCTGGAAAGCTGGCGGCGCGCCGTCGAAGAGCTCGACCTCAAACCTTGTTGGAAGATTGAAGTCGGGAATTACGCACTCATCGGCGTCGCTTCCAACTTGATCGGATTGTCTGCCTATGAGCGCGACGCGCTCCCCGATGAGATGCCCGGCTGGGAAAAACTTCGCACGACCCACATGGCGGAAGTCCGGGCGACCTTTGATTCCCTGAAACCGCACCAGCGCGTGCTCCTCTTCTGTCATGATCCCACCGCCCTGCCCTATCTCTGGCGGGAAGAATCCGTGCGACGCAAACTCGGCCAGATCGAACAGACCATCATCGGCCATCTGCACTCCAAGTTGATCTTCTGGAAGAGCCGCGTCCTGGCCGGCATGCCGGTGATCCGCTTTCTGGGTGGCAACGTGCAACGCATGACCACCGCCTTGAACGAAGCGCGCAAATGGAAGGAATTTAAGGTCCGGCTTTGCCCCGCACTTGCCGGCATCGAACTCCTGAACGACGGCGGTTTCCTCACGGTGAAACTCGATGCCGAAGCCCGGGAGTCAGCGCAGTTTCAATTCCATCCACTACGGCGTTAGCTTGCCGCAACTCCAGCTTCTAAGCCGGTTGTTCATTTCCTTGAAGTGGAATTCCTGGACACAAAGCTTCCAAGCGCTTTCTCCCCCACGGTGTCAATGGTGACGTTTCTGAATTCCTGACTTGTCCGGCAGTACCGCCATGACCACCAGAAGGATGATCGGCATCATGATCATCAGCGTGGGCAGCAACATCGGAACCGCCAGAAAAATCAATCGCACCCAGGGGATGAAGAAGATTCCGACCGGCAGCAATCCGATAAAGACGATCGCATCCGGCCAGCCCTTGGCCTTGGCCCACCACCAGCATCCGGTGATCACCCCCACATAACCGGCCAGGAAAACTCCCATCCCGATGACCACTTCATCATCCAGATCGTCGGTATAGCCCACCGGGAAGAGCACCATGCACACTCCGATGAGGATTCCCACCACCCCAAAAACATTTCCGATCAGCGCATTACGCCGGTACCGGACGCGGCGGGCGATGTGCGATTCACGCGAACGGCGACTCTGCTTCGGCGGTTGATTCTGCCCGACAACATTCTTATCCGGCAGCACCAGCAACACGATGAGCGTCACGATTTGCAAACACGGAATCAATCCCGGCGCCAGTGCCATGGGCGAATAGCCCTTCGCCAAGGTCAGGTGATACCCGCCCCAAAAGAAGCAAATGTATTGAAGAACCAGACCAACCCCGAATAACCCGAGGACGGCATCGCCGTCCAGCACCGGAGCTTGACCCTCTTCGAAACGACAAAAGACGAAGAGCAGGACATAAACCAGCAGCACGCCGAACCACCCCGCCACGCCGATGATGGCCTTGTTGCGATGACGTGACTTCACGTGAGTCCTGACTTATTGGATCGGTTGCTCACTTCCTAATAATGGAAATTCACTGACGCGGGCGTTGCGAGATAAATCGTGATGTGCAGCGTTAGGGCACGACAGCACCAAGTCAGTCTAATCCAAGAGTCGACAATATGAGCTTCAGATCCCAAACCATTGCGCCGCGAGCCGTACCCGCTGCCAGAAACCGCTCATCGGGCGAAAGCGCAAACTTGAATATGCGATTGTTGCCCACGATAAACCGTCCGAGTTCCTTTCCCGACTTTGGATCAATCAAACGACAAATCTCCGATTGGCCTTCGGAATCAGAAGTGATCAACAGCGCTTTCGATGGAACAAAAATCGAACAGCCGATCCTTTCAGTCAGCACGGTGCGGATTAACTTACAGGTCTTGGCATTCAAAAGTGCAATGCCAACTGTTGGTGGATCATAGGAACTGAAAGCCAACGCCAAGAACCGGCTATCACCCGAAATCGAAGCACTAAAGACCAATTCCGCGTCGAATGTTGCCGAAGCCAACCTTTTCGCTTTCGGTCAAGAGTAGTTCGTTACGCTTACTTTCTGGTTCGCCGCTTTAGTATTCCAAACCGCAAATAGCTTATCCCCATTCGGAGAGAAAAATGCCGCTAACACTGGGTGTGCGACGGGATCGGGCTTGATCAGACCGGTGGCCTTCAAGGGACTTGTTTGAAAGATTGCGATCTCAGTCCCTCTCTCCGTTCGGAGTAGCTGGCCCGTCTTGGAATTGAACTCCAAGTCAAAGATTTCTGCATCGCCCAAGCGCAGATCGCTGACAAGTTTTCCGGTTGCTGCCGCGCAAATTGTCAGCCGCTTATTGAACGGCCCGATGGCTAACTGCTTTCCATCAGGTGAAAAGGCAATCCGGTAAATGTCAGACTTCGGGCCTGCACATACGATATGGGGATCACCGGTTCGCGCATCAAGCAGCCGGACTGGCCCATGCGCTCCACCTACAGCGAGGTGCTTGCCGTCTCGGGAAAAGGCAACAGTTTGCCCGATCCTCGCCTTCCACAGCGGCTTGATAACCGAAGCAAGCAGTTGATTCTCCGAACCCGATTTCACAGCCCCAGCTTCTTAAACCGATTGTTCACTTCCTTGAAATGGAACTCCAGCGAGCAGAGCGCTTCGATTTCGCCTTTCTTGAAGTGCTTGGCTACGTCCGGCGTGGCTTTGAGTTGCTCCACAAAATCCGCGTCGTCGCGGCCGGCGTGTTTGACTTCCCAGGTTTTCATCGCTGCGTCTTGCACGAGTTTGTAGGCGGCTTCGCGGGTGAGGCCTTTCTTGATCAGCGCGAGCAGGATGGTCTGGCTGTTCCACATGCCGAGCGAAAGGCCGAGGTTCTTCTTCATGTTCGCCGGATAAACGACGATGCCGTCCATCAGGCGCGTGAGCAGGCCGAACATGTAATCGAGCAGCGTGCAACTGTCCGGAAAGATGATGCGCTCGACGCTGCTGTGGCTGATGTCGCGCTCGTGCCAGAGGGCGACGTTCTCCAGCGACGCGACGGCGTTGCCGCGCAATACGCGCGCGAGGCCGGTGAGACGTTCCCACGTGATGGGATTGCGCTTGTGCGGCATGGCGCTCGAACCTTTCTGGCCCTTGGTGAATGGTTCTTCGGCTTCGAGTACTTCGGTGCGTTGTAAATGACGGAACTCGACGGCCCAACGTTCGATGCTCGCGCCAACGAGTGCCATCGTGTTCTGAAATTCCGCGTGGATGTCGCGCTGCACAACTTGCGTGGCAATGGGCGCGGGTTGAATGCCGAGCTTCTTGCAAACGTAAGCCTCGACGCGCGGCGACAAATGCGCGCTCGTGCCGACGGCGCCGGAGATTTTCCCGACCGCAACAACGTCGCGCACGGCTTCGAGCCGGCGGATGGCGCGTTTGAATTCGTCATACATGAGCGCCATCTTCAGCCCAAACGTCGTCGGCTCGCCGTGGATGCCGTGACTGCGGCCCATGCACGGCGTGAACTTGTGTTCCTTCGCGCGGCGTGCGATGACCGGCAGCAGCTTCTTCACGTCGGCGATGAGGAGGTCCGCGCTCTGTTGCATCTGCACGGCGTAGCAGGTGTCGCCGACGTCGCTGCTCGTGAGACCGAAATGAAACCAGCGGCTGGCCTGGTCGTTGATGGCCTCGGCAACGGCGGTGGTGAAACCGATGACATCGTGGTTGAGCGTCTTTTCCAATTCCCGCTGGCGGGCAACCAGGCCGGGCAGATCGGCGAACCATTTGTCGCAACCGGCTTTGATCTTCGCGAAATCCTTGGCTGGGACGACGCCTTCCTTCACCAGCGCTTCGCTGGCAAGCAGTTCGATCTGCAACCAGGTCTTGAGTTTGTTTTCGTCGGTCCAGATGGCCCGCATCTCGGGGCGCGAGTAACGCGTAATCATGACAGGGGATTAAAAGCGAAACAGAGCGGCGGCAAAAGGCGGAAGTACGGCAGAATTGGCTTCGACAATTTTTATCACAGAAATAGAATCTACTTCGTGCGCATCTCTTTCGATGTTGACGATACTTTGGTTCTACACGGACTTGATGTGCCGTCGGAGGCGGGCAGATTACCCGCCTTCATTTGCCGATGGTTCACTGAGCCTCTTAGGCGTGGCTCTTGCACGCTGATGGCGGAATTACGACGGCGCGGTTGCAGTGTCTGGATTTACACATCGTCAGGACGCACGTCATTTGATGTTCACCTTTGGATGCTTCTCCATGGTGTTCACATTGACGGAGTCATCAACGACGAGCGACACCGTCGCGCGTTGGCCGGGCAGAAGTTTTCTCGTTTACCTTCAAAATTTCCCCCGGCATTTGGCATTGATTTGCATGTTGATGATTCCGACGGTGTACGAATGGAGGGCGAACTGCACGGTTTTAAGGTGCTCGTGGTTGATCCCAGCGATGAACGCTGGACGGAAAAAGTTTTGGACGCGGTCCAGCGCCTGACAACCAACTCGGACTCCGTCAACTCAACCGCTTGATCACTTCATCCAGCCCGCCTTCTGTCGGCTCGATCTCAATCCGGCCAGCAGCGCGACCGCCGCTCCGCGCGGGCGCGGGAGTCTCGCTCGGAGATTTCTTGGGTGATGACGCAGGCACGGCGCTGAACGCCGCCGGCGTTTCTTCCACATCTGGCGATTCATCCTGTGCATCGGGCACGTGCCATTTTGCCCTCTTCTCCATCCACGTCTGATAGCGATCCCAACTCCACATGCCGTGTTCTGCGCCGGTTTCGAGCGCCTGCGGCAGTTTGAAGAAGTCGCGATTGCGGATGAACGCCTTCACGGAACTGGTCGAGCGCAGAATCTCGCACTCGGGAAGTCGCAAATTCAACTCCTGGCGGTAGCGCAATCGCTGGCAGACCACGGCAACAAGCGAGTCGGCCAGTTGCGCCGCGATGTTGCTTTGGATCTCGGAAGGAAACGCCAGCACCACGCGTTGCAACGCCTCGGCACAACTGCCTGAATGCACGGTCGCGAACACTAGATGCCCGGTCTCGGCGGCATTGAGCGTGAGCCGCATGGTCTCCGGTTCGCGCATTTCGCCGACCATCAACACGTCCGGGTCTTCACGTAGCGCGTCGAGCAGGCCCTGCTCGAACGAAGGCGTATCGCGGCCCACTTCGCGCTGGCGGATGAATGCACGGCGTGAGCGCAGCACATACTCGATCGGATTCTCCAGTGTGATGATGTGGCGGGACTCGGTGAGATTGATCTCGTGAATGAGCGCTGCCAGCGTGGACGACTTGCCGCAGCCCGTTGGCCCGCTGACCAGCACCAGTCCATGCGTCGGCGTGACGAGCTTCTTCAGGTCGGGATGCAGATTCAGCCGCTCAACACTAGCCTGAAAAGTCGCCAGTAATCGGATGGCGAAACCGACACCGCGCGAGGTGTGCATCAGGTTCAATCGGCAACGCACACCTGCGATGTTCCGGGAAAAATCGGCCGAGCGTTTCTCCAAGAAATGCGGCCAGCCTTCCGCACCAATCGCCTGGTGAGCAAGTTCCAATAGCGCCTTGCTAGTGATAGGCTCTCCAAGCGTGCGCAATGCCCCGCGCACGCGGATGGCGACAGGCAGGCCGGGTTCAAGATGCAGATCGCTCGCGCCCTGGCGTTGCGCGGCGGCGATGAGTGATTCAAGCGTCATGGCTGGCGATTGTTCACCGAATCAACACTGCGGGCGATGAAAAGTTCCGCAGCCGTTGTTATGTCTCGCATCTTCTTCCCGTTTCACAAGCGTTTTCTCACGCTAGACAATTGGGTTTGCTTAACGCAGCTTTCTCCAAACACCTGAACCACATTCGAGAATGCCCGGAGGAACCACATTCGCCTTTTGCACCACCGCCATCATCGTCGTGACGGTCATTTATTCATACATCGGCTTTCGGGATTCCGGGTTCTGCGAGAAATACATGTTTGCGTTGCCCGAGATTCTCACGGGTAAAGAGTATCATCGCTTGTTCACCTCTGCCCTGCTGCACGCCAATTGGAATCACCTGGCGTTTAACATGGTCAGTCTGCTTTTGCTTGGCCGACCGCTTGAGATTTATCTCGGAGGCGCACAGTTCTTGTTAATCTACCTTGCCGCAATCCTGGGCGGTTCACTGCTCTCGTTGTGGATTCATCGCCATCACGATTACCGAGCCTACGGTGCGTCGGGCGGCGTTTGTGGCGTGGTGTTCAGCTACGTGCTTTTGGCCCCAAACGGAAGTCTCGGGATATTTCTCCTGCCCGTAATGATCCCGGCATGGCTGTATGCGATCCTCTATTTTGTTGGTTCTTTTGTGGCGATGAAGCGAAACAAGGACAACATCGGCCACGATGCTCATCTGGGTGGTGCCATCATTGGTTTTTGGACCACCGCCGCGTTAAACCCGGACCTTGTGCGCCTGCATCCAAAAATCTTTCTCTCGATTTCCGGTCTGTCTGTGCTGCTGTTTGTTTATCTTGTGAAAAATCCTCTGATGCTGCCGATAAAAGCATTTCTGCCCGTCCGGGTGAACGCGCCGTCCGCCTCAAAGCCGCGTCTCAAACAGGCGGATAACGCGGTCGCTTTGGATGCGATCCTGGAGAAAATCTCGAAGCGCGGCGTGCAAAGCTTGAGTCAGAAGGAAAAATCAATTCTCGAAGAAGCCTCCAAACGAATGCGGCAGTCGAATCAAAGCGAATAGAATTCCCGCGCGACCCGCGCCCGGCAAAACTCACCGCTTCGTCATCTTCTTGCGTGCCTGTTCCAGTGTCTTGCGCTCACGCTCGGTCAAGCTCTGAATTCCGTGCGCGGAAATCTTGTCAAGGATCGGGTCCACGGCTTGACTGATAAATTCCTCCGGCGGCAGTTCGGCTTCCGGTTCGCTAGAGGGTTGCCGCACGCCAGAATGGACAGTCCCAGCGCGCACCAGTTCACGTCTCCGCTGTCGACTGCCGCGCGAGTGCCAGTATCGTTGAAGCAGTCCTTCCCAAGGCATGATGGTGTACTCCAAATGCCAACCCTTGGCGATCCAAAGCACCCCCGTCAGTATGCCGCCCAGATGCGCCGCGTGCGCCACATTTGTCTGCATCGGCACGACGATGCAAACCGCAGCCACGAGCAATTCAATCCACAAAAGCATCCGGGCTTTCATCGGAAACACAAAGAACACCAGCAACTCCAGATCAGGCATCAGGCGCGAGACCGCAGCGACCACGCCAAACACTCCTGCCGAAGCCCCGACCACCAGTCCGCCCAACAAGTCGGGCAGCGCAAAGCCAAGTGACGCTTGCAGCAACCCGCCAACAGTGCCGGAGGCAAAATACAACATCAGAAACCGCTTCTTGCCGATGTAGTCTTCCAGTGGACGCCCAAAGCAGAAAAGACCGAGCATGTTGCAGGCAAGATGGCCAAGACCCGCGTGGAGGAACTGGAAGGTGAAGAGTTGCCAGACGAATCCATGGAGCAAACCATCCTTGCTCAACGCCAATAGTCCGAGGGTGCGTCCAAAAACTTCGGGTTTGGAAACCCGGAGCACTTCTGAGGCGATGAAGACCGCGACATTGGCGATGATCAGCCAGAGAGTCGCGGAGATGACCAGGCGTCCCCCCGAATCCGGTCGGCGCATGTATTCGCGATCTTCCAGCATGACGCTTTGAACGTAGTGGCGAGCGCGCCGGTTTTCAAACCGGTTTTTTGAAGCGCACGACCGACAACAGGTCAACAGCACTATTTGACCGGAAAACCCTCGCCTTGCTCACTCAATCTTCATCCGACGGCATCAAACCCGATGCGATTACAACTCGTCCGCTCACAAGAGCAGTTTCTTGCGATGCCTGAGAATTGCTGCACCTAGAACTCCACCTATTCCCAACAGTCCCATGCTGCTGGGTTCAGGAATGCCGCGCATCTCGATATTGTCAATTCTGTAGGTGAAGTCACTCCCGTTAATTTGGGAAGACAGGCTCAAAAGCGCGCTGGTTGCCGTGGTTGTGTACTGGAAGCTGAAACTCTGCCAGCTGAAGTTCCCGGGGGGGGGCCGTTCTAAACATGAAAACGCCATCAATCGCTACTTCAAAAGTGTAGTCGGTGAAAATTTTTCCGCCCACCTTTTGATATTCTCCCGAAACAATATAGACAGCGCCTGGAGTCAAACTCGTGATGGCTTGGCTTGCCGTAGAAGGGGCTGGTAAACCATACAATAATAGACAACCAGCTGGATTACCATTGGCGGATTCGTAGCCGCTTCCGAAAATATTGGTTGTGGTCCAACCTGCGGCGCTAGTGTCAAAGCTGCCATTGAAGATCAAAGTCCCTTGGGCATTCACCGCAGTTGGAAGTACTGCGCATATCGAAACCTCCAAAACAACAAATCGATTCATAATGCTCCTACGGCGGGCCAGACTTCGACGCCGGTCGGTTTTACTCAATCTTCATCTCGCGCTGGATGCCAAACTTCTCGATGCGCTTTCGCAGCGTGGCGCGGGTGATACCCAGCATCTTGGCCGCTTGCACCTGGTTGTTGGCGGTTTCCTTCAGCGCCTCGATCACCAGTTCGCGTTCGACGGCGGGAATCACCTTCAGCTTGGGATCGCGCTTGGCGATCTGGAACATCTGTCGCGCCAGTGCCGCGGCGTCCGAGGAAGAGGCATCACCCGCTCCTCCCAGCGGAAGCGCTGAGGCGGCGCTACCGCCCTGACCCGTCACTTCCGGCGGCAGATCGCCGGGCAGGATGGCCTCACTCTTGGCGATGACGTGGGCGCGACGGATGACGTTCTCCAGTTCCCGCACATTGCCCGGCCAGTGGTATTTCTCCAACGCCTTCACCGCCGCGGCGGCGATGGACTTGGGCGTGCGGCCCTGATCCTTCCCCTGTTTGCTCAGGAAATAATTCACCAGCAGCGGAATGTCCTCGCGGCGGTCGCGCAACGGCGGGATGTGGATGCGCACGACGTTCAGCCGGTAGAACAGGTCCTCGCGGAACTGCCGCGCGGCCACGGCCTGTTCGAGCGGCTTGTTGGTGGCGGCGATGACCCGCACGTCCACCTTGAGCGGCTGGTTGCCGCCGACGCGCTCGAACGTGCCGCTTTGCAGCACGCGCAGAATCTTCGTCTGCGTGGGCGGTGTCATGTCGCCGATCTCGTCGAGGAAGATCGTGCCACCGTTGCATTGTTCAAACTTGCCGATGCGCTGGTTGACCGCGCCGGTGAACGCGCCGCGTTCGTGCCCGAACAGTTCGCTCTCGAGCAATTGCTCCGGGATGGCCGCGCAGTTCACGGCGAGAAACGGTTGGGTGGCGCGGTTGCTGTGATGATAAATCGCGCGGGCGACGAGTTCCTTGCCCGTGCCGCTTTCGCCGGTGATGAGCGCGGTGGCGTCCGTACCGGCGACCTGCCCGATGAGTTTGAAGACCTGTTGCATCGCGGCGCTGCGGCCCACGATGCCGAGTTCGTAATCCTCGGATTCGAGCAACGGCTGATAGGAGACGACCTGCCGCATGTCGCGCGCGGCCTTGAGCGCGTTGGTAACGAGTTCCTTGAGCTTCGGCACGTCGAACGGCTTGAGCAGATAATCATACGCGCCGAGTTTCATCGCCTCGATGGCGGTCTGCGTCGTGCCATAAGCCGTCATGAGAATGACAAGCTGCTTGGTATCGAGCTGGCGGATGCGGCGGAGGGTTTCCATGCCGCTGATGCCGCCCATGCGGAGGTCCATGAGGACGAGGTCGGGCTTGAGCTTGGGAATCAGCTTCAGGCCTTCCTCGCCGCTGGAGGCGGTGGTGAGTTCAATCTCGGGCGAATCGAAGATCCGTTTGAACGAATACTGCACGTCCGCCTCGTCATCAATTAACAGGAGCTTGCTCATTCCAATAAGCGCCAAGCATAGCGGATTCCGCGGAAACGGATAGCGGGAAATTTCGGGCGGGTCAGCTCAAACCAGTGGGATCAATGTCCACCGTCAACGTCACACCCTCGGGCAATTCCAGTCGGTTCACCAACTCCGCCAGGGCGAGACTGAGCTTACTCATCTGGGTTGTTCGCAGCATGAGCTGGTAGCGATAGTAATTCTCGGCGCGCAACAGCGGTGCGGGCGCGGGGCCAGCGATGTTCAGATCTTTGAAAGCTCCCCTCACCCGGCCTTCAGCCACCCTCTCCCCGGCTGACGGGGAGAGGGCAAGGGAAAGGGGTTCAGGGTTATTCTCTGTGCTTAGTTTATCCAGTTCCTTCCGCACGTGTTCCGCTGAGAACTTCACCTTGTCCTCGTTGTGTCCGCGCAACGTGAGCAGTGCGACGCGGCTGAACGGCGGGTAGTTGAGCTGCTTCCGAAATTCGATCTCCTGCTCGTAGAAACCGATGAAGTCATGACGCCGCGCGTATTGGATCGCCGGATGAAACGGCGTGAACGCCTGGACGAACACTTCGCCCTCGACCTCGCCACGGCCGGCCCGTCCGGCCACCTGCGTGAGCAACTGGAACGTGCGTTCACCCGCGCGGAAATCCGGCTGATGCAGCGCCATGTCGGCGTAGATGATGCCGACGAGCGTGACATTCGGGAAATGCAGTCCCTTGGCGATCATCTGCGTGCCGACGAGGATATCAATCTTGCCCGTGCGGAAATCACCAAGGATGCGCCGGTAATCCTCCTTGCGCTTGAGCAGGTCCGAATCCATCCGCTGCACACGTGCCTGCGGAAAGAGCTTGTTCAGCGTGTCCTCGACCTTCTGTGTGCCGAGACCAGAATAACGAATCTGCGGATTCTTGCATTTTGGGCACGCCGCCGGCACGGGCTCGATGTGATTGCAGACATGGCAACGCAGTTTTTGCTCCGGCCGATGATACGTAAGCGATAGACTGCAATTCGGGCACGTGGCGACAAAGCCACATTGCGTGCATTCAAGGGCGGTCGAGTAGCCGCGGCGATTGAGGAACAGAATGGTCTGCTCGCCTTTCTCCAATCTTTGGGTGATGGCCTCCTTGAGTTGCGGTGAAAACGTCGGCGGGCCTTTGCCGCCGCGGGCAGCCTGGCGCATATCCACCACGCGAACATAAGGCATCTTCTGATTGTCCACGCGCTCGGGCAGTTCCAGCAGCGTGAACTTGCCGCGCTGACAATTATGGTAGCTCTCCAGCGAGGGCGTGGCTGAACCAAGCACCACCGCCGCGCCTTCCATCTGACCCCGCATGATGGCCACATCGCGGGCGTTGTAACGCGGCGCTTCTTCCTGCTTGTAGGTGTGCTCGTGCTCCTCGTCCACAACGATAAGCCCAAGCGGTTCAACTGGCGCAAAGATCGCCGAGCGCGCACCGATCACAATTCGCGCGCGGCCCTGGCGAATCTTGTGCCATTCATCATGGCGCTCTCCTGCGCTCAAGTGCGAGTGCAACACCGCCACGAGTGTGTGGTTCGATCCATGACTGAAGCGTGATTTGAATCGTTCGACGGTCTGCGGCGTGAGCGAGATTTCCGGCACGAGCACGATTGCACCCTTCCCTTGCGCCAGCGCGGTCGCGATAGCTTGCAGGTAAACCTCCGTCTTGCCCGAACCCGTGACGCCGTGCAGAAGAAATGTGCCGCTCTTCAAAGCGCGGTCGCCTTGCTTCGCATCCATCGCCGTGGTGACCGCCGCCAATGCTTTCGCCTGCGCAGCATTTAACACGAGCGGCTGGCTCGGAAGAATCTGTTCGTTCGCATACGGATCACGCTCGGTGATTTGCGGCGCGACTCGCACCAGCCCACGATCCTCAAGTTTGCGCACAGTGGCAGCGGTGGTTTCGGCGAGTTCCACCAGTTCGCTCAGCGAAATCTCCCGCCGCTCTTCAACGATGTTCCACACTTCGAGCTGGCGCTTCGGGAGTTTCGGAAAATCGTCCTGCACGGGAAGCGCCGTAACAAAGAGCCGCTCGCGCCAGCTGGCGGCTTCCTTGCGCACGGCTTCGGGCAGGATGGACTTCAGCGCGATCTCCGGCGCGCAGCAGTAGTAATCGGCCATCCAGCGGGCAAGTTTTAGCACGCGGGCAGTAACAAGTGTTTGCGCGCCGATGATCTTGAGTATGGGTTTGAGTCTGGCCTGCGCTGATTCCTCAGCCACGGCGGTGACCACGCCCAGCACCTTGCGCGGACCGAACGGCACCTGCACGCGGCTACCCACGTCCACGCGATCCGCCAGTTCCGGCGGGATGGCGTAATCGAACTCCTTGCGGAGGGCGATTTCGAGGGAGACGCGCGCAATCATCCGCCGTTGAGGGTTGAGAGTTGAAAGTTGAGAGTCAAGCAGCAGCACCGGCTCACCGCATCCGGAAGCCGCCCTTGAAAATCACCTCCACCGCCACAACGGCGAGGAACACGAGACTCACAACAGCGTTCAACCGGAAGAACGCGACGTTGATCCAGTTCAAGCTGCGACGCCGCGCGATGAAGTGTTCCAGCACCAGGCAGCCAGCGATGATGAACCAGCCAATCAGATAAGCGAGCCGGAATCGGCAGAGCAACCCGAACACCAACAGCAACCCACACATGATCATGTGAGCGAGAAAGGCGCCCATCAACGCATTCTTCGGCCCCCACGCGACGACCAGTGAACGCAGGCCGTGCTTACGATCGAACTCATGATCTTGCAGTGCGTAAATGATGTCGAAGCCCACTAGCCAGAGAATCACCGCCGCGGAAAGGATCAGCATCTGGACCAGCTCGATCACGGTGAGGCCTGTTCCTTTCACCGCCAACCAGGCGCCGACTGGCGCCAATGCCAATGCGATGCCGAGAAAGAGATGCGTGTAATCCGTGAAGCGTTTCGTCAACGAGTAGAAACAGATGACTACGAGCGCGACGGGCGAGAGCCAGAAACAAAGCGGGTTCAGGAAGTAACTCGCGACGACGAAGCCCGCCCCCGACAAAACACACAGCATCACTGCGCTAGCGAGACTGATTTGTCCCGCTGGCAGGTGGCGATTCGCCGTGCGCGGATTCAGCGCATCGAACTTGCGGTCCACGATGCGATTGAACGCCATGGCGCAGGTGCGCGCGCAAACCATAGCGCCGAGGATAAGTCCGAACGTCCGCCATCCGGGCCAGCCATGGTCTTCCCGCGCAGCCACCAACATCGCCGCCAGCGCAAACGGCAGGGCAAAGATTGTATGCGAGAAACGCACAAACCCACCCCACTTCTTCAAAGAGGATAGAGGATTGAAGCTGGCGGATGGACTTTTACTATCGATCATGCAGCGTCGTCTTGCTGGTTTTCCATCCTTGCTTCACTCCTGCTCCTCGGCCCAACGGGGAGCGAGCTGATTGGATACCCCAAGGTGATCGAGCACCCGGGCCACGACGGTATCGGCCAATTGCTCCGCCGTTTTGGCGCCAGAGTAGAAACTTGGATTTGCCGGCAGCAACGTCGCGCCGGCGAGCAGCAGCAGTTCAAAATTTTTTACGTGGATCAGGCTCAACGGCGTTTCGCGCGGGACGAGGATGAGCTTCTTCTTTTCCTTCAACACCACATCGGCCGCACGCAGCAACACATCCTCGCTATAACCGTGGGCGATACGGCCCAGTGTGCCCATCGTGCAGGGGATCACGACCATCGCATCCGGCGGATTGGAGCCGCTGGCGAACGGGGCGTTCATGCTTTTGAGGCCATGCGCTTTCACCCCCGCTGGCAACTTCAACCCGCCGGGCAATTCCTCCGCGATGACCTGTTGCGCGTAATTGCTGAGGACGACGTGAATCTCGTGCTGCCCAGGGTTGAGGTTGTCGAGCAGGCGTTGCGCGTAGAGCGCACCACTGGCTCCGGTGATGGCGACGAGGATTTTCAAGCGTGTCCGCTCGTGATTTGAGCAGGGAAACTATGGCGGGGCTTCGCGCCTCCGGCAAGCGTTGCGTGGTGCGCGGACTGGCAAACGTCGCACGAATGTCTTTCCTCGCCGGCGGTTTTCCGCTAAGGGATGCGCGGCGTATGAACTCGTAAGCTCAAACTGAGCCCGCACCCATCATGAAGTTGCTCGTCTTCGCCCACGTGCCCCCGCCGCATCACGGCCAGAGCTACATGGTGCAATTGATGTTGAACGGCCTGGGCGGTGACCACCGAAGCGGCTCACGCTTTGTGCCCCGTTCGCCGGCGGCGGCCCAGCACGGCATCAAGTGTTATCACGTCAACGTGCGGCTTTCGAAATCACTCGAGGACATCGGCGAATTCCAGGCGTGGAAGCTGGCGTTGCTGTTCTTCTACTGCCTGCAGGCGATCTGGTGTCGATTCCGCTACGGGGTCACGAATTTTTATTACATCCCCGCACCCGGCAAACGCTCCGCGTTGTATCGCGACTGGTTGGTGCTGTTCCTGTGCCGGCCGTTTTTCAAGCGGTTGATCCTGCACTGGCACGCCGCTGGTCTGGCCAAATGGCTGGAAACCGTGGTGCTGATCCGCTCCCGCACCACCACCTACAAAATGCTGAAATCAGCAGACGTGAGCATCGTGCTCTCGAATTACAACCGCCCGGACGCCGAGAAAATATTTCCAAAACAGGTCCGCGTCGTGCCGAACGGCATTCCCGATCCCTGTCCAGATTTTGAATCGACAGTCCTGCCGCGGCGTTGGGCGCGTCATCACGCCCGCACGAAATTGCTGGCGGGAGAACCTCTGAATGACGCTGAACGCGCGGCCGCAGGCGGCCATCCGGAGATTTATCGTGTCTTGTATCTCGCCCATTGCATGCGGGAGAAGGGATTGTTCGATGCCTTAGACGGCGTCGCGCAGGCAAACGCGCAACTGGCACAGGCCGGCTCCCCCATCCGGGTTCACCTCACGGTGGCCGGTGAATTTGTGAATCGCGAGGAACAGATCGAGTTCGAACAGCGGAAGCAACAGCCTGGTCTGACGGATAGTTTTATCTCCGGCGGCAGCCGAAGTAGCGTGGAATACATCGGTTTTGCCGGAGGCGAGATCAAGTGGCGACAATTCAAGGAATGCGATTGCTTCTGTTTCCCCACCTACTACTACGCAGAGAGCTTCGGGCTCGTGGTCATCGAGGCGATGGCTTGCGGCATGGCAGTCGTGGCCAGCGCGTGGCGGACGATTCCAGAATTGCTCACCCCGGATTACCCGGGCCTGGTGCCGCCTTTGGCACCGGAACGGATTGCCAAGGCGATTGTGGAATTCATGTCCCAACCGCCGGCGGTGGATCTACGCCGGCATTTCCTGGCCAACTTCACGGTCGAACAGCATTTGAAGAAACTGGCCGCCGCCATTCGCGAGGGCGAAAACCCGGGGATTGAATCGGCAAGCGATCATGTTGAGCCGGTAAAATAAAAAAGGGAGCCGTGGCCGGCCCCCTCTTGAAAATTATCGCCCCTGAAGCCCTTATGACTTCGACTTGGTTTCCTTCTCAAACTTGGCGATCCAGGCCTTCGGTCCACCTGCCACATAACCGAGTTCACCGACCTTCTTACCGTCGCCGTCCAAAACGATGAGCGTCGGGTAACCCTGGATCTGGTATTTGTTCTGCAGCGCCTGGTTCGCCTTCTTCTGCTCGGCGCTCAGTTGCTTTTTGCGTGGGAAATCCACTTCCACCAGCACCAGATTTTTCTTCGCGTATTCGGCGAACTCGTCCGTCGAGAATACTTCCTTGTTCAGTTTGATGCACCAGCCGCACCAGTCGGAGCCGGTGAAATCGAGCATCACCATTTTCTTCTCCGCCTTGGCCTGGGCCTGGGCTTTGGCGAGGTCGGTGTGCCATTCGAGTTCCGCCGCATTGGCGGTGAGGAGGGATGCGCTGGCAATGGTAGCCAGCAGGAGTTTGGTCAGATGTTTTTTCATGGTTTTGTTTGATCTTCGGTTTGCAACTTCGAGTTTAGACGGGGACAGCTTCGGTTTGTTCAACCCACACTTTTCGCCCACTGACAATGGTGGCCACGGCCTTGCCCCGCATGGGCCAGCCGTAGAAGGGATTATTGTGAGACTTGCTTGCTGTTTCCTCACGGCAGAAGACCCATTCGCGGTCCGGGTCAAACACAGTGATGTCCGCGTCCGTCCCGACGGCGAGGGTGCCTTTGTTGAGCCGGAGCAACCGCGCCGGCGCGCCGGTGTATTTGGCAATCAGTTCAGACAAACCAAGCCGACCGGTGTGGTAAAGCTGCATCAGCGAAAGTGCGAATTCATTCTCCAGGCCCGTGATGCCGAACGGCGCGTAATCAAACTCGACTTCCTTCTCGAAATCACAATGCGGCGCGTGATCGCTGCACAGGATCTCGATCGTGCCATCCACCAGCCCTTCAAGGATGGCCTCACGATCTGCCGCTGAACGCAGCGGCGGATTCATTTTGAAATAGGTGTCATAAGCCGGCCAGGCCGGGTGGGCGGCAGTCTCGGCCAACAACTTGCGACCATCCGTTTCCCAGAACTTCTCACTCCCGGCCACGGCGGCATCCGTCAGCGTGAAATGATGCGGGCAGGCCTCACCGGAAATCGGCACGCCGCGTTTCTTGGCTTCGCGGATCAACGCCACGCTGCCCGCCGCGCTTAAATGCTGACAATGCACGTTGGCGCCGGTCAGTTCGGCGAGCAGGATGTTACGTGCCACGATCATTTCCTCGCCCGCCGCTGGCCAGCCTTGCAATCCCAACTGAGTACTCCACCGGCCCTCGTGCATTACACCAGTCGTAACCAGCGAGTAATCCTGACAGTGATCCATCACCGGCAGGTCGAACATCTTTGCGTATTCACAGGCCCGGCGCATGAGTTCGTTGTTCTGGACGCAATGGCCATCGTCGGTGATGGCCACCACGCCCGCGCGTTTGAGCCCGCCGATGGGGGCGAGTTCCTCGCCCGCGATACCTTTGGTGATGGCACCCGCCACGAGGACGTTGACGCTGGCATTGTTCTGCGCCCGTTCGTGGATCAACGCGACCGTGCCAGCGGTGTCGATCGTAGGAGAGGTGTTGGGCATGCAGACCACTGAAGTGAATCCCCCACGCGCCGCCGCCGCCGAACCCGTGGCAATGGTTTCCTTTTGGGTCTGGCCCGGCTCGCGAAAGTGAACGTGCAAATCAATCAGGCCCGGGCAAACCACCAGCCCGCTGACATCCATCCGTTCAACACCGGCGGGAGCTCGCTTGCCTGCATCCTTGCCGACGGCGGCAATTTTCCCATCAAGAACCAGAACATCAGCGGTGGAATCGAGGCCATTCGCGGGATCAATCACGCGACCGCCGGTGAGAAGCAGCGAAGTCATCGGGCGCCGAGCCTACCGCTGGTGCATTGACAAGGCAAGCGCCAGCGGTAGGATACGCGCGGCATTGCGGGCGTAGTTCAATGGTAGAACGGCAGCCTTCCAAGCTGCATACGCGGGTTCGATTCCCGCCGCCCGCTCCACTCTCATTCAAGCACTTGCGCGTCAGGGCAGGAAGATTTCAAATTCTCCAACGTGTTGTTAAGTTGTGTTCTCTTCCTTAGGGTTTGTGTAAGCGAAAGAATTTGATTGGAACGGTTGTCTGGATCACCACGGGATTCGCCGAGCCGGACACACAGTTTGTCCAGGTTGGCGGTGAAAGACTCGGGGTTTCCTGCAAGACAAAACCCGGCGTGTTTGGGGTCCAGGAAATCGTCGCGAAGCCGGGAGTTGCGGGAACAACCGTCAGCGTGGGAGCGCCTTCGGTTTGCACGGCCTGCGGTAACACCCAGAATCCTCCCGTGACGGAGAACTGGCCGTTGGTAATCGGCCCACCGGCGTCCGGCTGGCCGATGGTGCCGCTGACGGAAAACTGACCGTTGGTGCTCGTGCCGCCGCCGCCATCAATGGTGTGCCAGTCAATCGAGTAGGTTTGCGCGATTCCTGACCACGCGGATACAACGAGGACGAAGAGGAGTCCAATGGCAATTTTCATTCTGTACCTCATGTAGTATTTGGTTGCAGTCCTTCATTTGATCTTCCAGAACTCAGCCACGGTATAGATTTCCTGTGGGCTGCCGTCCGTCCAGGAAGGGTTGACCGCGGCACCCAAACCATCGGTGGATTTCGCGCTGGTAAAGTAGTGCTCGACCACGAGCGTGCTTGTGCTGCCCAGCGTGAACTGTCCAGTAATGATCGAGTGGGTCGTGTCGCCGCCGTCGGCGCTGTCGGTGTACTGCGAAGTGCCGTAGAGCAGAACGGTGGCGGCGGTCAGATTTTTCAGCCGGGCTTGATTCTGGTTTGCGCGAAATGCCGGAGACCTGATGACGCATTGATACGTGCCCGCGTTGAGCTGGATGTTCGTGTTGTTGTTGATGATTAATGCCAGGCTCTGCGGATCGTATTCCATGTTGAAACTCTTAAAGTTGAGCCCGGCGGCGGATGATCCGCCGTTCACGCCCTTGCCTTTCTCGTCGGTGAGCTTGACGTAAGGAACTTCAATGGTGCCGGCGAACCGGTTGTTCACGTTGGTCGCCGTGATCACTCCGTAAAAAGTCTGGTTCGCGTTCGTCCGGGCCACGTTCGCAGCCAACTGTGCGTCTGACACCGTACCGCTGGTGAGACTGGCGGCATTCAGTGAGGTCAGGTTCGCGCCGTTGCCGGAGAAACTGGTCGCGGTCACCGTGCCGGCGGTGAAATTTCCCGAACCATCGCGCGCGACGATGGTGCTGGGGTTATTCGCGCTGGTGGCGGTGGTGGCGCCGTTGGCGACTTTGCCGGCGGTGGAAATCGTCGCGAGTTTCGTGTCGGCGATCGCGGCGCTGGCGTTGATGTCCGCATTCACGATGCTGTTTCCCAAGTTCAACTTCGAATAGGCAATCGCGGCGCTGGCGCTGAGGTCGGCATTTGCGATCGTGCCGTCCGTGATCTCGGAAGATTCGATGGTCTGGCCCAGCAGGCTCACATTGGCGGTGAGGCGCGCATCGGCCACGGTGCCGCTGGTCAATTGCGTCGCATTCAAGTTGGTCAGGCTCAATCCATTTCCCGTGAAACTGCCGACCAAGCTGGTGGCGGTCACCGTGCCGTTGGCGAGGACATTGCCGGCGACGTGCAGTTTCTGGGCCGGGACGTTTGTGCCAATACCGACGTTGCCGGTGTCCCACTCGACCACAAATCGGGTGGCGTTTGCGGTGGTGTCGGCGATGACGAAGTCATAGTTCGTGCCGGTGACGTCGCTTCCACCGTAGGGCACGCCAAGAGTCCAGGTCCGGTTCGCGCCGCCGTTTCCCGCAGCCAGACGAATCATGGCATCCTGCTGCACGTTGATTTCACCGATTTGCAACGGCTTGGCGGGTGTGGTGGTGCTGATGCCGACGTTGCCGCTGAAACTGTTCGTGCCGCCGGTGAACGATTGAATTGAACGATTCAGCAATGCCACGTTGTTTGAAAGCCGCGCACTGTCCAGCGTGCCGTTGGCCAGCTGCGACGCGTTCAAGCCGGTCAAGCCGCTGCCATCGCCGGCAAGCGTGTTGTTGGAGTTGGTCATCGCGACCACGCCGCTGAAGGCCTGGTTCGTATTGAGCAGCGCGACGTTCGGCGAGAGTTGCGAATCGGCCACATTGAAGCTCGAGGCAGTGAGGTTCGTCAGGCCGCTGCCATCGCCGCTGAAAGACAATGCGGACACCGTGCCGTTCACGTCGAGCATGGTCGTGGGATCGGTTTTGCCAATGCCGACATTTCCCGCAGAGTTCCACATCAGCGCGAGGCGTTGCCCGGAAAGGGTCGTTCCCAAACCACCTGCTTGATAACCGTAGAGAATTGGACCATCCGGTCCGTATCCGGCAAAAGTCTTGAACGGCGCGGCGTTGCCGTACCAGCCTACGCCATGGTTGGCATCAGCCGAATTGCGGAAGTGCAGGTCGTCGGCATTGAGTCCGTTGATGCCAGTGAACTCATTATTGGCGTTCAGTCTTGGGATGTTTCCGGACAGGCGCGAATCGGAAAGGGTGCCAGTTATAATTTTGGATGCATCCAGGTTTGGAATTTGGGCCACTCCGAATACCCCGCTCGTAATTTTGGACGCGTCCAGGTTCGGAATCTGCGCCGACGCCAGCGTTCCGACGATCTTCGTCGCGTCAAGATTGGTTAATCCAATGGCATTGCCGGTGAAGGAGCCTCTGTAGGATGCAATAGGACCGGCGGTATTAAATAGCACTGAGACCGTATTGCCACCCGAGTTCGCGCTGATCAAATCCGGCATCCCATCCGCATTGACGTCCGCTGCCGTGACAAATACCGGGGCGGAGCCCACACCCGGTGTCACCGCGGTCGTGAACGTGCCAGTCCCGTTGTTCGTCAGTACTGAAAGCGTGTTGACGCCATTGTTCGCGCAAATCAAATCCATTTTGCCATCCCCGTTCATATCGGTTGCTGCCACCGAATACGGCCCCGATCCCACCGCTGGTGAACTCATCAGCACGAACCCTCCCGAGCCATTATTGGTCAATACCGATAGCGTGCCGCCGGTGAAGTTAGCACTGATCAAATCGGGCCTGCCGTCACCATTCACATCCGCCGCCGTGACCGATCTTGGGGCGGAGCCGACCGTCGGGGAACTGCTCAGAACAAAGCCGCCGCTGCCGTTATTCGTCAGCACCGAAAGCGTGTTGACGTTAAAATTTGCTGTAGTTAGATCCACCTTGCCATCCCCGTTCACATCCGCCGCCGCGACCGACCACGGTCCCGAACCCACCGCCAGCGAGCCGGACAATCCGAACAGCCCACTGCCATTGTTGGTCATGACCGAAACCGTGTTGGCGAAATTGTTCGCGCTGATCAAATCCGCTTTGCCGTCAGCATTGACGTCTGCCGTGATCACACTCCTCGGCCCGTTACCTACGATCAGATTCGTGCTCAGAACGAACCCGCCGCTGCCGTTATTGGTCAACACTGTGAGCGTGTTGCCACCGTTGTTCGCGCCGACCAAATCAACTCGGCCATCCCCATTTACATCAACGGCCGCAACCGACAATGGGTTAACGCCCACGCCTACCGTCCCGGCCAGGGCAAAACTCCCGCTGCCGTTGTTATTCAAAATCGCAAGCGCATTGTCGCCAGAGTTTGCCGTGATCAAATCCCGGCTTCCATTGCCGTTAATATCAGCAGCGACGACACAAAACGGGCCGTCGCCAACGGAGGGAGAAGAGCTGAGCTGGACGCTTGTATTAGTCGCCCAAACCAGTGCGCCTGCCGAATTGACGCTGCGCAGATCCACCCCGGTCAATCCCGCCCCATTGCCGCTGAACTGATTACCGCCATTGGTGGCCAGAACCACACTTGAGAACCGGTTTGTCTCTGTAAAGACATTCGGGCTCGTCTCCAGCGCCACATTGGCCGAAAGCCGCGCATCCGGAACTGTGCCAGAAATCAGATTGCTCGCATTCAGGTTCAAGAACATCGGGACAACGTTCGTCGTTGTGTTGAACAACACCGTGAGAGTGCTGGAGTTGAAGTTTGCGCTGACCAAGTCCACCGCGCCGTCTCCATTGAGGTCCCCTGCGGCAACGGAGAGCGGTACCGCTCCCACACCCGGTGAACCCGCCAAGGCAAAGCCCCCGCTGCCGTTGTTGGTCAAGACTGTCAGCGTGTTGCCAGTTGAGTTCGCGCTGATCAAATCCGGCTTTCCATCCTCGTTCACGTCCGCCGCCGTGACCGACCATGGTCCCGAACCCACCGCCAGCGAACCGGACAATCCGAACAGTCCGCTGCCATTGTTGGTCAGGACCGTAACCGAGTGGGCACCATTGTTCGCGCTGATCAAATCCGTTTTGCCGTCAGCATTGACGTCTGCTGTGATTACACTTCTTGGCAAGTTACCTACGTTCAGGGTCGTGTTCAGAACGAACCCGCCGCTGCCGGTGTTCGTCAATACCGAAAGCGTGGCAGTGTTGACGTTGGCAGAGATTAGATCCAGCTTTCCGTCTCCGTTGACATCCGCGCTTGCCACCGAAACCGGCCCGGATCCCACGCTTGGCGAGGAGGCCAGCGCGAAATTTCCATTCCCATTATTGGTCAACACTGAAAGCGTACTGCCGCCGTTGTTGGCGCTGATCAAATCCGGCTTTCCGTCCCCATTCACATCTGCTGCCGTGACTGATACGGGCCCTACACCCACTGGCAGCGAAGCGCTGGGAACAAAGCCGCCGCTGCCGTTATTCGTCAGCACTGAAAGCGTGGGAGAGCTGGAATTGGCGGAAATCAGATCCAGTCTTCCGTCCCCATTGACATCCGCGCTCGTCACCGAATTTGGCGAACCGCCCACGCTCGGCGAAGCTGCCAGCACAACACCGCCGCTGCCGTTGTTCGTCAGCACTGAAAGCGTGCCCAAGCCGCTATTTGCGCTGATCAAATCCAACTTTCCATCCCCGTTGACATCTGCCGTGATCACCGACCGGGGAGAGCTACCCACGCTTGGTGACGAGGAGAACGCGAAAACACCCAAAGCCCGTGGCCCCCAACTAATCCCACCGCGTGAATTGATGTTGAGCAAATCCACATTGGTCATCCCGACGCCATTCCCGCTGAATGTGCCCGAGAAACTCACCCCACTTGCGCCGTTGGTCACAAGGTTCGCCGGCAACCGGGACAGGGCCACCGTGCCCGTCGTGATCTTGCTGCCATCCAGATTGGGAATCTGCGCGGCGGACATCACGCCACTGATGCCAGCCGCCGCGATGTTCGACAGGCCGCCGCCATCGCCCGAGAAAGTGCCGGTGAGGTTGACGCCGCTGGCGCCGTTGGTCACGACTTCCGAGGGCAACTGGGCGAGGGCGACAGCGCCGAGAATGTTTGACGCGTTGACAGAATTCGCTGTCGCCGCCGTGCTGGCGCTGGTCGCGGTGTCAGCGGCACTCGCGCTCGCCGCGCGCGTTGCATACGGCGTGGCGGTCAATTGCTGCCGCGGCGCGAGTATCAGGAAATCATTCGTGTCGCCATTGGCGCGCACGCCGATCTCCAGCCACCGGTCCGCGCCGGGGAATTGATTCCCAAAATCCAGCGCAACGGTGAACAGCCCGTTGCTCACGGCGATGGCAGCGTTGGTGAGCGTTGTGCCTTGTTGGGCGCCGGCGCTGGCGGCATCGAACAACGCGAACGTCAGGTCGTAATTGCCGTTCGCCAGATTCGCGCCGTCGTTGAGCCGGCCCTGGTAAGTGAAGGCCGTACCTTGGGCGGACACAGACTCGATCAAAAGCCCGGCAAGCGCGATGATGCCTAGGCAACGTGCGAACCGCGCTGCGGGTGTTGTGATCAGTTGGGTGAAGTTGTTCGGTGTTTTCATTTTCGGTTTTCCTTTCAAACTTGTGGCATTGCGGATTCGCGGTTTGGTTTGCTGGCGCATCAGGAAACAGGTGGCTCGGGCGCGTCGCTCGCCGGTGTCGCAGTCGCGGTGTCCCTGAATTCGAGCAACTGACGGAGCGGCTGGAGATCGAACTTGGACACAAAAGCCGCCGCGCCAGCTTGCGCCGCCGCCTGACGGAATGAGGCATCGTCGTGCTGCGAAAGGATGATGATGCGCGCCGTTGGGGAATGCGCCCGGATGCGGGCCGTGGCCGCCAGGCCGTCTTGCCGTGGCATCGCAATGTCCATCAGAACCACGTCGGGCCGATGCGCGGTGAACGCAGTCACCGCCTCAATTCCATCGCTGCACTCTTGGATGTCAGCGAAGGCGTGGGCACAGAGCCGGCGCAATAAACGGCGCATCTCGGCGCTGTCATCGACGATGAGCAGTGAGCGCGGATTTGGCGCGGCTTCTGGAGTAGTTTTCTGACTTCGCACGCCGCCACTTTGCCCGCGAAGGCGTGCTGGCGAACATCGTCAGCGGAAGGGAATTTGGACTACCTAGAGTTAGGTATTTTGCAGCTACAGTTCACTGCGGTGTTCCAGCGCGAATTGTAGTAGCCGATTCGGGCCGCGCAGCTCGAGTTTCGAGCAAATGTTCCGTCGGTGCGTGTTCACCGTGGCTTCGCTGATGAACAGTTCACCGCCGATTTCGGCACTGGTTTTGTTCGTGGCGACACGGCGCAGGACTTCACGTTCCATGCGCGTCAAGGAAGCCAGACCTGGTATGGCCTGTTGCAATTTCTCACCCGACTGCCGCCAGCGCACCAGATACGTCGCCACCTTCGGACTCAGAAACGTTTCCCCCCTCATCACCGCCCGCAAGCAGTCGACCAGCTCGGTGCTGAGATTGTCCTTAAGGATGAAACCATCCACGCCGACATCCATCGCTTCACGGAACAATGATTCCTCATTGTGCATCGTGAGCATCACCACCCGCGCCGCGTTCCGCTCCCGTTTCAAAACGCGCACCAGTTCCAGACCACTGCCCGATCCGAGCTTGAGGTCGGTGAGCACCACATCGGGCTTGAGTTCGCGCGCGAGTTGCGCGGCGGATTCGCAGTCGCTGGCTTCGCCGACGATGGTGAAGTTGCGATCGCGTCCGAGCACGCGCAGCAGTCCCTCCCGAAAAATCGGGTGATCTTCCACAATCAAAATGCGCGTGGGATTCGCGTTCATGACGTTCTGGGAGTTTGCGCAGAACTCACTTCGACCGGCAATGTCGCTTCGACGACAGTACCGGAGCCGGGTTGGGAACGAATGGCAATTTCGCCGCCGAGCAATCGCACCCGCTCCGTCATTCCGGCCAGCCCGAGTCCACCCTTGCTTTTCGGACTGCCAGACTTGTGGGCAAGATCAAAACCCTCACCGTTATCTTGGACACGGGCGTGCAAGTGGCGGCCCTCCCGCCACACGCGTACTTCGACGTAACCGGCGCGGGCGTGTTTCACGACGTTGTTCAAACATTCCTGCACCACGCGATAAAGTTGAATTTCCGCGGGCGGCGCCAAACAGCCATCGAGCGGTTCTACTTGCACGGAGCATTTCAGGCCGCCCGCGTCGGCAGACAGTTGCACCACATGTTCAAGCGCCTTGGTCAAGCCGAGCCGGTCCAGCTCGGGCGGGCGAAGCGCGTGAGTGATCGTGCGCACTTCATCGAGGGCATTGGTGGACAGCCGCGTGATGGCCGCGAGGTCGGCGCGCATTTCGTCCGGCGCCGCAGCCGCTTCGCCGGCGATAGAGGCGGTGTTCTTGATCACGAGCAAGGCCTGCCCGAGACCATCGTGCAGCTCCCCCGCGATGCGTTTACGTTCCGCCTCTTGCTGTTGCAGCAATTCGCGGGAGAACGATTCCTGTGCTGCCCGCCGCTGCTCGATGAGGTTGACTCGCGAGCGAAATACGCCGAGCGCCAGGCCCGCCAACGCGACAAATGCGAGCGCGCGAAATGTCCGGGTTTGGTACCACGTCGGCAGGACAACAAAGTCCAGCGACGCGCCAGTGTCGTTCCATACGCCGTCGCTGTTAGCGGCGACAACCGTGAACATGTAATGCCCCGGCGCCAGGTGCGAGTAGTAAGCCGCGCGACGCCGGCCCACTTCGGTCCAATCCTTGTCCACGCCCACCAGCCGGTATTTGAATGACAGCCATTCGGAGTTGATGAAGCTCAAGCCGGTGTAGCTGATTTCGATGTCGGCCTTGCCCGGCGGGATTCGCAGCGGACCGTCGAGCGCCTGTGGCTCACGATCCACCAGAAACCCTTCGATCACGGCGGGCGGTGGTTTCAAGTTGGCGGACAGGGCCGCCGGATCAATCACCGCCACACCGTTCTGCGTCGGAAACCACAGCTTGCCATCGCGCGTTTGTACGCCGGCCGGCCAGCGCCCGCCATTGCACTCCGCATCCAACATACCGTCAGCCTTTCCGTACGCAACGGAAGTGATTTTCTTGCGCCGCCCCTCGGCAAATTCATTCAGCTCCCGTTTGTTGACCCGGTGAATGCCGCGGTTGGAACTCATCCAGAAATTGCCGCGCGCATCTTCGAGGATTTGAAACGTCCCGTCGTCGAAGAGTCCGTCACGAGTGGTGTAGTGGGTGAATTGTCCGGCCTTGAAGCGCGACAGGCCGCCATCCGCGGAGCCAATCCAGAGGGTACCGTCACCATCTTCGTAAAGAGCGCGGACGTTGCTGCTCAACAACCCATCCTGCTCCGTCCAGGCGGTGAAGCGGCCATTCGCCCAGCGCGTCAGACCGCGATAGCTTCCGATCCAGAGCGCGCCTGCCCGATCTTCGATGATCACGGTAATGATCCCGCCGGCAAGGCCATCTTGCTCCGTGAAAGTCGAAAGCTGGCCGTCTTGGTAGCGGGACAACCCTTGTTCTGCTCCAAACCAGAACGCGCTGGAGCGGTCCTGGCAGATGGCGCGCACGATACCGTTGGTCAATCCCGTTGGAACACCTGCTTTGGTCAACGTGCCATTCTGAAAAATGCTCACTCCGCCGTACGTGGCCACCCACAATTGACCGGCGCGGTCTTCGTACAAGGCGGTCACCAGCTGATCGCCTCCAGACAGCGGGAAGTTCGTCACTACTCCAGTTGCCACCCGGCCTAGTCCTAGGGCCCAATTTCCAAGCCACACTGCGCCGAAGCGGTCCTCGAAGACCGGGTAAATGTTGGCGGTTTGAAAGCCCAAGCCCTGCTCAGTTGAAATCACATTTACAGCCTGCTCCCGGGCACGAATCAGGCCAGCCCGGTCGGTTGCGATCCACACATTGCCTTCGGAATCCTCCAAGAGTGCGTTGACGGGAGACCCGGGCACCCGGGCCAGGACTTGCAACGAGGGAGTGTTAGTCTCTGCATACGCGGAGAAAATGCCATCCCGCAAACGGCCCAACCACGGGCCGGCACCGGTCAGCCAGAGGTTGCCCTTGCGGTCCTCGCACAACAAGGGGTTGACCCATGGCCCAGGACCGAAACTCACCCGGTCACTTAACAAACCGTCCTGCTGAGTGTACCGTTTGACTATCTTCCCATCCCGCAATTTCACCACGCCCGCATCCTCCGTCGCGAACCACCACGTTCCCTGTGGCTCTTCCTTGACCGAAGTGATGCGCAAACTCGGAAGCCCGTTGGACAGGCCAAACGTGGTCAATTTTCCACGCGAGAAGACGTGTAGCGCGTCCGCCTTTAACACCCAACCAGGCCGGGTTAGCAACGAGTCCGCATTCTCAGGTAAGTCGGGCTGAAAGCGCCCGTTGTGCAAACGCAACACAACCGACCGCCAAGGAAACTCAGCGGACTTCGAGTACGAGTACACCCTTAGGCTACCGTCATCGTTCTCCCAAATGCCAGGGACTGGTCCGGCTGGCAACCCCTGTTCCGCGCCAAAGGCGGTGAAACCGCCGTGCTGGTAGCGAGCCACGCTTCCATCCTCGAAGCCGATCCACAGCGCGCCATCATGAGCTTCGTAAAGCGTCATGATCCGATTGTTGGGGAAGCCGGGCGAGTTGGCTTTGTTGAACACGGTAAAGCGGACGCCATCAAAGCGCGCGAGTCCGTCAGCCGTGCCCGCCCAAAGATACCCGTCCCGTGTTTGCACGATGGCACGCACCGTGTTGTGCGGCAGACCGGAATCCGTTGTCCACACGTCAAATCGGTATTCCGCCACTGCCCGCCCACACATGAGCATGAGCAAAGCACCCTGGATCCAACGTCGCAGACCATCCATTTGCATCGGTCATCGCACCTTCAATCGTTACCAGGCCCGGTCCTAGTTAGCCAATACTGCCGGGCATGCAACGAGGTGGAGCCATCACTTTAGTGGCCTTGCCTCAAGTCGGAAACGAAAAACGAAGCAAGCCATCACTCGAACAACGCCCTTGATGCCGAATGAGGTGGGATCGAAAGCGCGCTTCTTTCTCCGCTTTTCGGACTTGGAAAGCTGCGACAACTTTGAACACAAGTATGCAGGAAACCGCCTGCGATTCTAATGGATTGCCCAATGAAGAAGACCACTCGTAACCGCGGTGGCGGAGACAGGATTTGATTCCTTACACCCGCTCCACTCAGCTTTCAACTCTGGCTTTCAGGGCGGAAACGCGTACTGCTTGCGTTCCGCATCTTCCGTGGCCCACAAGTTTTCCGGCCAGATGTCCTTGCCGTATTTCAGGTAGCGGGCACTGCCGTCAGCCAAGGCAAAATTAGATCCCCCCGACCGTGAGGCCAGCCTGCCTGCCGAATGCGCGCCACGCTCAACCTGGTCAAAGTCATTTCCCACCCCCTCAAGCAGGTCCATGAAATAATGTTTCGAGTACCGCTCGGTTGAAGGCGGCGGCGGATCAATATTGCGCTTCTCGCCCATGAGCGCGGTGTCGGCGGGCTTGCGAATCGCCGTAGTCCTGATTGAGGCTTTCGGATACTTCGCCAGCATATAGAGGTCAAAATCTCCGGCACCCAGCGTGTTCCGAAAATAATCATTCCATCCGTTCATCAGATAGCTCCGCGGCGCCCGGTCTTCCTCGGTCAGCGAACTGCCTTCAGAGGGTGGCAGCCCGCGTTTGGCGTCGGTCGGGCAAACCAGGAGATCCAGATTTCGATATCCTTCCCGCAGCAAAGTCGGCCACCGCCATTCGTTCGTGCGCGGCGGCAGCTTGTCCTCGTTGTCACCAGCGTACAACTGTGCGGAAAGCGAAAGCTGCTTGAGGTTGTTGGTGCATTTGATGCGATTCGCGGACTCCTTTGCGCGACTCAAGGCCGGCAGGAGCATGGCCGCAAGGATCGCGATGATGGCGATGACCACCAACAATTCAATCAACGTGAACGCAACCGCGTCCTTTTCGAAGGCGTTCCAGCCCGGATGAAACATTTGTCTTTTCATTGTCAGATTACCTTGATTCAAATGGAACGCCACGCGTTCAAACCGGTAGCGGCGTGGCTGACCAACTGGTTTTATGTCCGCCAACCCAAATCGAATACCACAAGCGCACGGCGCGTCAACCGAGCAGTGATGTCCAAAACCAAGTTTATCTTCACGGCACTGCTGCTGGTCGCACTGATCGGACTATGCCTGTACCTGAACAGGGACTGGTTTGCCACCGAACCTATTCAAATCACCCATCGCGTCACACCGTGGTTGCGGATAACGAAACGTGTGGATCCGGCAAGCAAGGCGAACCCCGTGGTATTCAGTTTCAACAAATTCTATCGCTTCAAGGAAATCAAGGTCGTGGCCGTCGATGAAATCGCCACGAACAAATACGCCCACCCGTTGTGGCATCTGGAATCTCCGTCCAATTCGGTGTTCACGACCACCTTCACCTACGGTGATCGCTTGCGCGGCATGACTCCAAAGGTGAAAGGCGCCACGCCAGATCCCCTCGAACCCGGGGTCAATTATCGCCTGCTGGTCGAAACCGACAAGGGCCCGGCGGCGCACGATTTCAGCACCACGCCACGGCAGTGAGCCGTTTTCATTACTCTGGTGGAATACAGCGTTGGCGTTCTCATGCTGGTCTGTTAGCCTGACCGCGTCGCGGGAATTTCAGACCCTGGCCTGCCATGAAAAAAATCCGACGCATCGGCATCATCACCGCGGGCGGTGACAGTCCCGGCCTTAACGCCGCCATCCGCGGCGTGGGCAAGGCCGCCTACAGCGAAGCAGGCATGGAAATCGTCGCGTTTCGTGACGGATTTCGTGGCCTCGCGGAAAATCTCCGGCTACGCCTCGATAAACGCGCTCTCGCAGGCATCCTCACGGTAGGTGGCACGATCATCGGCACCAGCCGCGACAAGCCGCATCGCATGGAGATTGACGGCGAAATGCGCGACATGACCGAGGTCATCGTTCGCAACTACAAGCAGAACAAACTGGATGCGCTGGTCTGCATTGGCGGCGGCGGCACGCACAAGAACGCGCTGCGGCTGATCGAAAAGGGGCTCAAGATCATCACGCTGCCCAAGACGATCGATAACGATGTGGCCCTCACCGACGCCACGATCGGCTTTGACACTGCGTTGGACATCGCGACAGATGCCATTGATCGCCTGCACAGCACAGCTCACAGTCATCACCGCATCATCATAGCCGAGATCATGGGTCATCGCGCGGGTTGGTTGGCCTTGGGCGCGGGGATTGCCGGCGGGGCCGACGTGATTTTGATTCCCGAAATTCCCTACGACATCAAGAAGGTTGCCGCTGCCATCCGTCGCCGCAGCCAGCAGGGAACGAATTTCAGCATCGTGGCGGTGGCCGAAGGCGCCATGTCGGTGGAAGACGCTGCCGAATTCGCCGCCGCCGAACGACGCAAGAAGAACGCACCCAGCAGCGAGGCCAAGAAACGCGCGAAAGCAGAACTCGCCGCGCTGGAAGCGCGTCACGCCGGCAGCACCTGGCGATTGGCCAAGCAATTGGAAGAACATACCCATCTGGAAGCCCGCGTCACGATTCTCGGTTATGTGCAACGTGGAGGCACGCCGTCATCGGGAGACCGCTTGCTGGCCACCCGCCTTGGCACCAAATGCGTTGAACTGATCCGCGAAAATGTTTTCGGGGTGATGGTGGCCGCGCGGGGTGAGGATACCAAGCCGGTGCCGATCACTGAAGTGGCTGGCAAACTGAAACCGGTACCCACCGATCATTCGTGGGTGGAAAGCGCCCGCCGCGTCGGCACGAGCTTCGGAAACTGAAAAGGCTGAACCCTCGCGAGTTCAGCCTTCTAATCCATGACCCGGCTCAAGCCGCCGCCGGTACGTGTTCAACCTGCGCGTTGTTCTCAAGGAATTGCAGCACCTTCTCATGCGCCACCTGATCGTAGAGTTCCACGATGCCGTTGCGCTTTTGCAGGTCCTTGATGAACTTCTCCAGCGGGATCTGATACATGCCCGCCAGCGTCTGCGCCCGCTGCAGGACTTCTTCCTGCGAAACCTTGATGTCTTCTTTCTCGGCGATGCGTTGCACGAGGAAGGAGAGTTTCACACGATCCTTCGCGGTGTTCGCTGACGCTGCGTAAATCTGGTCCTTCTCCTTCTCGATGACATCGCGGGAGATCCCACGCCGGGCGTTTTCCTGGACGATGTTGTAAACCACGTTGCGCGTTTCCTGCGCCAGCGTGGTCTCCGGCAGGTCGAAATTCACCTTGCCGAGCAGGCCTTGGATGAGTTGCCCGCGTACATCGCGGCTCAATTTGTATTTCAGCTCGTTCTCCAGGTCGCGCTTAACGCCTTCGCGAAGCTTCTCCAGACTCTCGGCCCCGTAATTTTTTGCCAGTGCTTCATCAAGCGCAGGCAGGACTTTCTCTTTCACTTCGACAACCTCAACTTCGTAAACACCCTTGCGCCCAGCGAGGTCGCGGGTCACGAAATCCGCCGGGAAGTCCACGTTCACCGTGCGCTTGTCACCTGCTTTTGCACCGAGGAGTTGCTCGGAAAAACCGGGGATGAACGAGTCAGGCTTGATGTCCACCCAGAAATTCTTTTGCTCTGACAGACCCTTGGCTGTGGGGGCGATCTCTGTCAACGGCCTGCCATCGCTTGTGCCGGTGTAGTTGACCACCACGACATCACCATTGGCGGCGGGACGGGCGGCCGTTTCGAACTTGGTCTGCTGTTCGCGCAACAGGCCCAGCGCCTTCTCCACATCTGCTTCGCTCACTTCCTTTTGCTCGCGCTTCACGGGCAGCCCCTTGTATTCAGGCAGCTGAAACTCCGGCGCCGTCTCGATGGTCGCGGCGAATTGCAACGCCTGGCCGCGGCCAAACTGGATTTCCTCGATGTCGGGATAGCCGATGACATCGATTTTCTTTTCCTCCATCGCTTTGCGGTAGGAATCGCCGATCAGCTTCTTCTTTACCTCGTCCTTGATATCCTGGTCGTATTTCTTGATGACCATGTGCTCGGGCGCCTTGCCCGGGCGGAAGCCAGGCAGGTTGGCCTGTTTCTGGAAATCCTTGGTCATGGCCTTGAAGGCTTCATCCACGGCCTGGGCGTCGAGTTCAATCCGCACAAGTTTTTTGCACGGGGCGAGATTTTCTACCGATACGTTCACAGCGACCTTTCAATTCAAACCCGCCGCCCCGGGGAGTCCGTTGTGGAATTTTCCCGAAACAGCGGGGCACGTAGCCTAGCAATCAGGCTGGAACCGTCAAGTCTGTGACTCGATTGTCACGGGTTGAAACGTTGACGAACGGCAAAAACAGTGGATGGTAGAGCCCTACGCCCGTGCAACTGCCGCGCTCAGCGGGGTTTGAGGGATGGAAAACGAGCCTGCCGCTCGCGCTTGGGCTCGCGCTCTTGAGCACTAACTTCCTCCGGGCGGTGGATTGGCCAAACTACCGCGGCCCCACTCACGATGGCGTCTCCACTGAACGCATCAACAAAAACTGGAGCGGCCTGGTCACGAACGCGGTCTGGCGCGTCCATCTTACCAACGGTCTGACCAGTCTTACCGTAAGCAGCGGACGTGTGTTCACTCAGGTGGCAGCGGATACCGACGAAGATGGTCTTGGTGACAAGGAGTATTGCGTGGCGCTGAACGCAACCAACGGCGTGCTGCTCTGGTCAACCGAGATGGATGCGTCGGGATTCCTTTATCCCAACGGCGGTGTCGGCTCAACGGACGATGGCCCGCGTAGCACGCCGGTTCTGGCCTATGGTTCGGTTTATGTCCTGAGCACTTACCTGAAACTTTATCGGCTTAATCCGGCAAACGGATCAGTAATCTGGAGCACCAATCTCGTGACTGCCTATGGCGGCAATGTCATCCCCTGGCAGAACGCCGCATCGCCAGTCCTCGAGAACGGGCTGCTCTTTGTGAATGCCGCCACGCCCAGCGCATCGCTGATGGCATTCAACGCCACCAACGGGGCCCTCATCTGGCGGTCACAGAATGAAGGGATGACTCACTCGACGCCGGTCCTCGCGACCATTCATGGTGTGCGGCAGCTGATCTGGGTGACGCAGAGCGGGTTGGTTTCGGTGAACCCAATGACCGGTGCGCTGATCTGGAAGTTCAACCATCCGTTCGGTTACAGCACCTCCCTCGCTGCGTCACCGGCAGTGTATGAGCGGGACATATTCCTTTCGGGATTCTATGGCATGGGCGCATATGCCATCCGCATCGAGAACACAAACGGGGTTCAGACTCCCTTCCTTCGCTGGTCCAACACACAGTTGCAACTGCAGAATCACTGGTCATCGCCGGTGTGCTTTCAAGGCGCCGTGGTCGGGCAGTTCACCCCGGACAACGCCAATGCCCAGCTGAAGTGCATCAATTTGTCGAACGGCCGGACCAACTGGGTGGCCAACAACTTTGGTCGTGGCAGCCTGCTGTTGGTCGGCACAAATCTGTTGTGCATCACGGAACGGGGGTCGCTGGTGCTGGTCGCCGCCCAGACCAATGCCTACCAGGAACTCGCACGTTTCGAAGCCATCCCCGGCTACGCCGACGACGCTAATAAGTGCTGGAATGCCATGGCTCTGAGCGATGGCCAGCTCTACATCCGCAGTACCGCCTACGCCGCGCGATACGATCTGTCAGTTCCGGACTTGAAGTTGGATGCTCCTCAACTCACCTCCGGTAACAAACTCAATCTGACCATTCGAACGGCGACAGGAAATCCGGTGGATTCTAATCGCCTGGCCAGCATGGAAGTCCGCGCTTCGACCAACCTCACCGACGCGGTGCTCGCGTGGCCCAAACTGACTAATGTTCTCACCCTCTCCAACGGCGTAGTACGAGTGACCAATGTAGATGCCTCGCCATCCCGCCGCCTCTTTATCATCAGCGAACCAAAATGAAATCACCCGCCACCTGCCCACGCCGCGTCAAACTGGCTTTGACACCTCGCGCCTTCACTTTGATTGAACTGCTGGTGGTCATTGCGATCATCGCGATCCTGGCGGCACTGTTATTGCCCGCGCTCGCCGGCGCCAAGGAGCGCGCCCGGCGGACCAGTTGCAAGAACACCATGCGCCAGTTCGGCCTGGCCCTCCACATGTACGGCGATGACAACCAACAACGCCTGCCCAGTGGCGCGCCCAACAAACCCAAGCAGCCGGATGATGATCATCTGCCGGTGATCTCAAACGCGACGAGCAACGCCATCGTGCAGTACACGGCCAATGCGCAGATGCTCCATTGCCCAAGTTTCGGCGATTGGTTCACCAAGGAACAAGCCGGGCGCCCATTTGAGGAGCGGGAGTATGGTCACGTGATCGGCTACAACTATCACGGCGGTCATACCAACACACCGTGGCGGCCGATCATCGCTGGCGGCGCCACCTGGATCTCCCCGCAGAAACTGACCGATTCGCCCACGTTAGTGCTTCTGTCGGACATGAACGACTGGTCGCCGCTCTACGGGCAGACCTTTGTGCCTCACGGCAAGAACGGCATGATCCGCGAAGGCATCGACCTGTCGAACAAGGGTGCCACCGGCGCGTCCTCGGCGGCGATGGGCGCGTCCGGCGGCAACGTCGGCCTGCTCGACGGGTCCGTCGAGTGGCGCAACATCAAGAAGATGGAGATCTACCGCGGCTCCCAGCTCTGGGACGAGGATGGTTGCTGGGCGATGTGGTGAGAACTACTTCTTCCCGTAGATCTGCTCGGGTGTTTCCAACTGAGGTTCGGTGGTCTTGAACGTATCACCCTTGCCTTCGATGGAGCGGAAGAAACAGGATTGATAGCCCTCGTGACACGCCGCGCCGATCTGTTCCACCTGAATCAACAGGGTGTCACCATCGCAGTCGAAGGCGATATCCTTCACGGTCTGGGTGTGGCCGCTGCTTTCGCCTTTCATCCAGAACTTCTGGCGCGAGCGGCTCCAGAAGTGAGTCTTGCCGGTGGCAATGGTGCTTTCAAGCGAGGCGCGATTCATCCACGCCATCATCAACACGCGCCCGGTTTTCTGTTCCTGGACGATCGCCGGGATCAATCCGTTCACGTCAAACTTCAACTTATCGTAAAAACTCATGTTCGTTTCCTCAACGCGGGAAGATAGCAAACTCAACGCAGCCCAACAGTAAAAAGTCTGAAATGAAAAAGCGCCGGGCGTTTGCCCGGCGCTTCAGGGTAGTGGATTGCTGACCACCCGGTTGCTACTTCTTCAACCGGTAAAACTTCTTGATGCCTGAAGCTGGCACGGTCACGTGATTGAGCGCATTGCTGACGCCGGGTGCGATCGCCACCGGCGACCAGCTGCCGCTTGCCATCGTGTCACTGCCTTCGAGCGCGAAGCCGCCCGGCGCTGTCGGCCAGGTCAGGCGCAGGTTACCGCCGGTGAGTTTCATGCCCTCGAGATATGGCGGCGTATTTGCCAGGCGGAACAGCTGGCAATGCGCCGTCTTTGACAGATACACCCGGCACTCGCCATTGGTGATGATCGGCGTGAAAGGCACGACATGCCACCGTTTGGCATCCGGCGTCACGGAACACTCCAGCCGATAATCCACGGCATTCGTCGGCCAGCGCAGCAAGATACCTGTCAGCCCGTTGGCTGAGATGACCAGTCGATTCAACGGCGGCGTGAGATCGCGTACGGTGATGGTCTGAACGCAATTCGTCGTGTTGTTGCAAACATCCGTCGCCATCCAGGTGCGGATGATAGTTCGAGCGTTGCCAGCTCCTGGCACGATGCTGTCGCCATAGCTGACGCTGACCGCGCCACAATTATCCGTGGCGATAGCATTGCCCGTGGCAGCCGGATCAACACTGGCTGGATAATCCACTGTGACATTGGCTGGACAGGAAATGATCGGCGCCTTCTGATCGTTCACAATCACCAGCATCGAGGCGCTGGCCGAATTGCTGCACGCGTCGGTGGCAACCCAGGTGCGCAGGATGGAGAACTGGTTCGCACAAATCTGGTTCGTGATCACTTCCGGCAGACTGGTCAATGTGACGCTGCTGCACGCGTCCGAGTAAGTGACCAGGCCAGAACCGACGACCGGAATCTGTGACGCACAGCTCACCAGCAGGCCGGGCAGGCTCAGGTAATTGTTCGCGAACGATGAGGTCACACAATCGTGGAATGAGATATTGAGTTCGTTGATCAAGCTGGTAAGCGAGCTGAAATCGTGACCCACCGGCAAACCGAGGCCTGCCAGCGCCCGATTCGCGACGGCAAGAATTTCCTTCACCGTTTTGCCGCTGAGCGAATCGCCCGGCTTGGTGTAAACGATCGTACCAAAATTGCTCGGTCCGGCACCAATGTAGCCAGCTTCGTTGAACGCGATGTTCATCGTCAGCGCCAACGTCTGGCGGCCCAAGCCCGCAGCGCCGTAAGTGGTAGCGGAATTCAGTGCATCTTGCGTGATGGCGCCACTCGAACCGCCGCCTACAGAAAACGCGGATTGCAAGGCGTTCAACCCCGCAGCATTTGGCTGCCAGGACAGGCCGTTCGGCGCGGCATTGCCATTGGTTGGATTGTAAACGCCGAGCATCACACCCTGCGGAAACACCGTCGTGTAATACTGTGCCAGCAATGCCGCTGGCGTGCCGCCGCCGGACCAGCCGCCCTGGCTGTAGGTGCATACTACGCGCAGCCCGATGGTCGGCGGGGTGCGGTCCAACACGGTGATGGTTTGCTGGCAGGTCGCCTGATTGTTGCAAGCGTCGGTCGCCCGCCACGTGCGCGTGATGATCTTTGAATTGCCGCAAATCGGCACTGAACTGTCGGTGTAGGCAACCGTGGCGCTGCCGCAAGTATCGGTCGCGGTTGCAGTTCCCGTGGAACTTGGTGTTGTGCTTGCACCGCACTCAATCGTGATATTCGCCGGGCACGTGATGACCGGCGGAATCGTGTCCCGCACGGTAAGGGTCTGCACGCAGGTTGACGCGTTGCCGCAAGCATCCACCGCCCGCCAGGTGCGAGAGATGACCCGCGAGCTGCCGCAAATTGTGGCGACCGAATCCGAAAAGGTCACGGTCACCGCACTGCAACCATCGCTGGCCGTCGCCGTTCCGTTCGTCGCCGGTGAAATGTTCGCCGGACATTCCAACGTGACATTGGGCGGGCAGGTGATGGTCGGCGGCGTGATGTCACGGACAGTGATCGTCTGCGTGCAGCTTACGGCATTGCCACACTCATCGGTCGCAGTCCAGGTGCGTGCGATGGTCTTGCTCACACCGCAACCGCTGGTTACCGAATCGTTGTAGGTCAGTGTCACGCGGCTGCACGCGTCCGAGGCGGTGGCCACACCGGTGGCGTTGGTGGTCGTATCCGCCGGGCAATCCAGCACACGATCCGGCGGACACACAAGCACAGGCGGCGTGGCATCAGTCACTTGAACTTCCGTGGCACAATTCACCGTGCAGACGTTGCTACGGGTGATAAGTGAGAGTGTGTAGCTCTGCCCGCAGTTTACGCCTGCGACGACCGTAACTGTGGCTTGATTGGTTGCACCTGCAATGAAGCCGTTGCCGGAAATCGCCCACGCATATTGACTCATGCTTGCCGGCGCCGCGAAAATGTTTGTAGTGCGCGGGCAGATTGTCGTCGGCCCGGCAATGGCGCAAACGGGCACTGATTGCGCGGTCAGCAGCACGTCGTCGGACTTGGTGCAGCCGTTGACCTGATAGACAGTGAGCCGCAGCGTTGCGCTGCCGCCGATGACGCGCGCGGTAGTGTTCAGTGCGAGCGGATTGTCAATCGTTGCGCTGCCGTTGACCACGGTCCAGACATTCGATGCGATGGGTAATGCGCCGCTCGAAGTCGCGCCGGCAAGCAGGAACGCGGTTTCCACACCTTCGTTACATCGGACCTGATCCGGCCCCGCGTTGGCGCCGGGACCGATGGTCAGGTTGTAGGCGATCGGATCGATGAAGTCCTCGATGCTGGCGCTGCTGGAAGCTGAGGCCTTGGTCTTGATCATGATCGTTTTGAACCCGACGGATTCACACGGATCGAAACCACCAATCAGCGCGGTGAGATCAATCGCCGCTTCCGCAAACGCGCTTGCCTCGTAGGTTACGCCGCCAAACGCGTTGTAGGGCGTGGCCACCGTGTTGTTGTTCAACGCCACGAATACCCGGCCCACCGGCAACATAGAGGTGACATCCACGTAGGTATAACCACCGCTGCCATTGGCAAGCCAGCGCGACGCAAAGAAGTCCGCCACCTTGCCACCGCCAGTGAAGGCCAGGCTGAGGAGCAAATCGTTCGTGGTGCGACCGCCATGCGGTCCAGTGGAGGTGAACGATCCGTTCGCATTGCGCGTGAGCGGGTTTTGCAACAGTTCAAAATCGATGTAGGAATCGCCGGACGTGCTGAAGCGGTCCGCCGCCAGCACCACCCAGACGTGACCGTTGGTATCGGTGCTGATATGCAGCAACGCGTTATTCATGTCCGTCTTGGATGATGGTTTGCCACTCGTCCAACCCCACATGTTCGGATTATCCAACCACTTGTTGCCGCCGGCAAAGATGCGGTCGTTACTCGTGTCGTTGTAAGGGTCAACTATGTGAAGCGTGCGATTGGTGTCTATCGGCACGCCGCTGATGGAGAGCACCCCACCGCCCGAGCCGGGCGCGAGATTGGTGTTGGCCACCCAGTCGCCGATGTTAACCGTCGGCGTGTTGGCCAGCAGATTGCCGTCAATGTCGAAACCATTCGGCGGTGGGGCTACTGGCGCAATGCCTGCGGGCGGCGGCACGGCGAACAATGTGCTCAGAACAAACAAGCCCGCCACGATTACAAACCGGCGGCAGAAGAACGATTGGCTTCGCTTCATGATATCCTCACAGGGTCGATGACCCGGCTGTGAATCCGTCTGATGAATCACAGCCGCAGATCACCTTCTTTGTGACACCAAAAGCAGCGACCAACAATCAGGGCATGGCTGAAGGTACTCCCCGGTGATGCTGGGAACCTGAGTCGGACGGACGCCCGCAACCGCGTCGGGTCAGAGGCGTCCGGTATGAAATGCCAGAAGACTACTGCTTCAGCCGATAGAACTTCTTTATCCCTGCAGTGGGTACGGTGACGTGATTCAGAGCGTTGCTCACACCCGGAACAACCGCCACCGGCGACCAGCTACCGCTTGCCAGAGTATCACTGGCTTCGAGTTGGAAACCGCTCGGAGCGGTCGGCCACGTGAGCCGCAAGTTACCGCCCAACTTCTGGCTCTCAAGATACGGCGCGGTGTTGGCCAGCCGGAACAACTGGCAGTGGCCTATCTTCGGCAGATAGACACGACATTCTCCGTTCGTGACAATCGGTGTGATCGGTACAACATTCCAGCGCTTCGCGTCCGGACTCAACGAGCATTCAAGGCGGTAGTCCACTGCATTCGTCGGCCATCGTAACAGCATGCCCGAAGGACCATTTGGCGAAATCGTGAGTTTGGTCAACGGCAGGATGGTTGGAGTTATGACCGTAACAATCTGTGATTGTGTTCCCGATTGATTACCGCACGCATCTGTCGCCTGCCATGTGCGCGTGACGGTGTATGCGCCGCCGCCAAGCGCGTTGGTTGTCGTGTTTATGATGCTGACCGTGGTCAGGCCGCAAAGGTCCGTCGCTGTTGGCGCGTCAAACACCAACGGCGCACCAGCCGGGATAGCTTTGTTTGTGACCGAAGTCAGGGCAGGCGGCGTGGTATCGCTCACGATGATGGTTTGCACAGCGGTATTGGTGTTAAGATTCCCATCGTCTGCCTTCCAGGTACGGACGATGGTCTTTGTGAGCCCACAGGCATTACTGACCACATCGCTGTAACTGATCGCCGGCGCACCGCAACCATCAACCGCTGTGGCGGTGCCGGTATTGTTCGTGGAAACGTCGCCAGGGCATTCCAGTGTGAGGTTTGCCGGAGCGGTCAACGTGGGCCCCGTGGTGTCGCGCACCGTAATGCGTTGGACGCAGGTGCTGGCGTTGCCGCAGTCATCCGTCGCGCGCCATGTGCGATCAATCACGCTCGTCGTCCGGCCCGGCGGCACGGGTGGCTGGGGTGGAATCGGCGGTTGTGGCGGCTGCGGTTGTGGCGCTGGGAGCGGGTCGAACTTGTGAGCCGAGATCGAGATCGTCTTGCCACCAACTGAAATCGGCTGCGGCGGCGTTGTCATCTTCTGCGCCGACACCAGATCCGAGGCAATCGTGCCGCCTACATGATCTGGTTGCGTGGTCATCATCACCATCCAGACTTCCACGATCACACGGTCGCCAGGATCCAGGCCGGAAACCCGGAACGTGCCCAGGATTTTCTCGTCAATGGTTCCCGTGTTGATGATGGCCGAACTGAATGATTCCACTTTGGCGTTGGCGTGCGGATCAACCGAGCCGATGTCAGCCGCATCCACGAATGCGCAATACACCTTGTAGTTCTTATCAAAACCGAACCGGTCATTGGAGGTCGTATAGGTGCTCCAACTCGTTTGGAATTCAATCGTACCACGCTCGGCACCCGGTGCACCACTTACATCAATG
>Ga0315910_10000278_pt1 | contig 55591 bp, 44 predicted proteins | sample EdamamesoilMG_FD_204470 | JGI IMG/M metagenome (GOLD analysis project Ga0315910, IMG submission 204470) | Garden soil microbial communities collected in Santa Monica, California, United States - Edamame soil | ecosystem: Environmental > Terrestrial > Soil > Garden | place: USA: California... | reverse complement strand
GGGTGGGCGAGCCGTTGACGAACTGGCGGTTCGTGCCCGCATTGGTGAAGGTACGCTTGAGCACAAGCTGGTCGGCATCGCAGGGTTCCAGGCCGTTCTCATCGAGGAACGGCTTGAGCGGCGCGCGGAGATTACCGACGTCAAAGGCAGCTTCAACCGAGCAGGAATCAGCCCCGCTGCGGATGAGGGTGCGGTCGGCACGCTCCCCCAGGACGAGGTTGAGCGCGCCGATGATGATGGATTTGCCCGCGCCGGTCTCACCGGTGACGACATTGCAACCCGGCTGGAGTTCCAGCGTCAGGTCGGCCACGAGGGCGAGGTTTTTGATGCGCAGGGTCGTCAACATCGGTAGATTCCGCCGTCCATTTGAGCGGGAAGCAGCGCGATGGGCAAAATATTTTTGAATGGCGTTTGAATTCACATTTCTCGGCAGCGGCACATCGCAAGGAGTGCCGATCATCGGCAAGGAGTATCCGGCCGAGTTTTTGGCCAATCCCAAGAACTGGCGGACCCGCCCTTCGATTTACGTGGCCACTGATTCAGTGAAGCTGGTGGTGGACACGACGCCGGAATTCCGGGTCCAATGCCTGCGCGAGAAGATCGATCACCTTGATGCCGTCCTGGTGACGCACGCCCACGCCGATCACATCATGGGCATGGATGACTGCCGGCGATTCTGTGACCTGCAGGGTGAGAAACCACTGCCGATCTACGCGAACGAGGAAACCATGGCGCATCTGAAACGTGTGTTCATCTATGCGTTTCACGATGGCCCATGGCCAAAAGGTTACTTCATCCCCCGGCCCCACGTCATCGACGGGCCGTTCACACTTGGCGATCTGGAGATCATCCCCCTGCCCCTGCCGCATGGTCGGTTCACGAGCACGGGTTTTCTGTTCATCCAGAAAGGCATCAAGCGGTTGGCGTATCTCAACGACTGCAAGGAAGTCCCGGCCGAAGCGGTGGAAAGCGTGCGGGGAGTGGAGGTTTGTGTGCTCGATGCGCTGCGGTTCAAACCGCATCCCACGCACATGTGCCTGGACGAAGCGCTCACGGCAGCGCGGCGCATCGGCGCGGCGCGGACCTACTTCACCCATCTGACGCATGATTACGACCACGACAGGTCACAGGCGGAACTGCCCCCCGGCGTGTGGCTAGCGTGGGATGGATTGAAAATATGCGGCGGCGGATGAAGCTCAAGGAACTTGCATGACCAGACTGAAATTCATTCCGATGCTCGCGGCTTTCGCGCTTGGCGGGTTGGTCCCATCGCCCACCCGGGCGGAGGGCCCGGAAGCCGTGGTGGTGTACAACACAAAGATGCCGGAGTCCAAAGCACTGGCGATTTATTACGCCCGCAAACGAAATGTCCCCGAACGCCAGATCATCGGCCTGCCTCTGAGCCAGTTCGAGTCCATCACGCGCAAGGAATTCACGGAGACACTGCAGAAGCCGCTGCTGAAAAAGCTCGAAGCCGAGAAACTCTGGCGTTACGGCACGCGCGAGGACAAGGGCACGAATGGCGCGCTGACCAAATTCGAAGGCTGGGTGGTGGAATCGAAGATCCGTTATCTGGTCCTGTGTTATGGCGTGCCATTGAAGATCACCCCAGACAAAGACCTGCGGGAAGAAGTGGAGCAGACCACGCGACCGGAACTGCGCAATAACGGGGCGGCCGTGGATTCGGAACTGGCGGTACTACCGGCGATCAACCAGAAGCTTCCGGTCATCGGGCCGTTGCGCAACATCTGTTACGGGGCCACCAACGCACACTGGCTCAGCCCCACCAACGGGGTGTTGATCGTCGGCCGGCTTGACGGTCCAACCCCGGAGATCGCCCGCGGACTCATCGACAAGGCGCTGGAGGCGGAGGCCAATGGTCTGTGGGGCCGGGCCTATATTGACGTGCGGGGGAACGTCGAGCCCAGCATGCGCCAGGGTGATGAATGGATGCGGGGCGCGGCCCAGGTCTGCAAGGCGCTCGGCCTCGAAACCGTGGTGGACGAATATGGCGAAGTGTTTCCGGCCAGCTATCCGATGAGCCATATCGCCTTCTACGCCGGCTGGTACCGGGAGCATGTTTCAGGGGCCCTCGCCCTGCCGACCGTGGAGTTCATGCCAGGCGCGTTTGCCTATCACCTTCATTCCTTCAGCGCGCCGACGTTGCGGGATGCGAACAAGCATTGGGTCGGCCCGTTGCTCGCGAAAGGCGCGACCTGCACGATGGGTTGCGTGGACGAGCCTTACCTCGGCGGCACGCCGGAAGTCACAGTGTTTGCCGCACGCTGGATCTATGACGGCTTCACGTTTGGCGAAGCGGCATTGACCGCCCAACCGTTGCTTTCCTGGCAGGTCACCGTCGTCGGCGACCCGCTCTACCGGCCGTTCGGGAAAAATCCGCAGGCCCAGCATGACCAGTTGGTGCACCAACACAGCAAATTCATCGAGTGGTCGCAACTTCGGCTCGTGAATTTCAACCAGGTGCGCGGCGTGCCGCCGGCGGAATTGATCACCCTCATCGAGGGTCTGCCGGAAACCAAGACCAGCGCGATCTTGAGTGAGAAGCTTGGCGACCTGTGCAACGCGGTAGGCAAACCCGCGTCCGCCATCCGCAGCTACGAACAGGCGCTGGAATCGCAACCTTCGCCCATGCAACGGCTGCGCTTGCGCCGCACGCTGGCGGAAAAACTGGTGGCCCAGAACCGTGAGGAAGAAGCACTTGCCCAATACAAGCTGCTCGTGGACCAGGCCCCGCCGGGATTCGATGCTTACCCGGTGCTGGTCAAACTGGTGGCGTTGGCCGAGAAACTCGGCAAACCGGAAGATGCCACCAAGTATCTCCAGCGCATGAAACGGTGAGCCGCTCCACTTCCCAGCTCACGCTCCCATGCCCTCTTCAAAAGACCCCGCCGCAACCGGGAAGCACAGATTGTCCCGCACGTAGGCGATACCGTTCGCGCTGGTGGCATCGAGATCGCGGTAGGCGCTTTCTGCCTCCACGACCAGCGGGGCGGTCTTCTTGCCCATGATTTCGCAGTAACGCTTCGGGAAACCGACGTTGATAAGCAATTCCACGTAGCGAACCATGTTCATGTCCCCGCTCGGGATGTCCACGAACTGCATCGCCCGATCCGGCCAGTCCGGTTTCATCATGCGCACCGGCATCGAACGCCGGATGACAAAGTTCTTCACGTGCGCCGCATAAACGCGCGCGCCGACCTTGCGGAAGCGCGTTTCAAAATCCTCACCCTCCCAGCAATGCGATGGATCGGCATTCACGGTAAGCACTTTATCACCGTCGCAGATGTCCACGAGCATGTTGAAATCGTCCGCGGTCATGGCCGCCGTGCCGCCGTGGATTTCGTGCGCGAGGTAGATGCCGAGTGATTTTGCATGCTTGCGCAGCTTGGCGGTCTTCTTCACGAATCGTTCCTGGCCTTCCTTGATCAGATCGTAATCGCCACCCTTCCAGAAGCCCCACGGATAGCCCGTTGCCAGTTCCCAGCCAAACGCCACGCCCCAGAACATCGGCACGATGCGCACGTTGAGTTGGGCGCAGAGATCAAGCAAACGCAGACAGTAATCCTCGGCCCATTTCTCCACGTCATCAGTGGACTTCTTGGCGACATCGGCGGGCAAAAATGGCTGCACGGTCTTGCTGCCAGTCCACGCGGTCGTGTGCACCCAGAACGGACAATGCGCGGAGATGCCGTCAAGGCTCAGCTTGGCCTTGGAAAACGTGTCTTTGATCTCCTTCGCCGGCTTGAAGCCACCACTGCCATTCTCAAGCATGAAGTTCGACGGCTGGGCACCAACCGCGCCGGACTTTTTGGCGTAATCGAGAAATTGGACGAGGGATTTTGCGCCATGCTGCGCGCCTTCGATGCTGGGGTGGTAACAGGGGTTGGCCATGATCGTTTGGTTGTTTGTCGGCGGGAGAAAATGACGGGCAGGCGAACCAAAAGCAAGTTGCGTGTTGCGGTTCACCTGACAGACTTTCGCGAACGAATTGTTGATCATGCCTGAGTTTTACGACACCCACGCACACCTGGACTACCCGGACTTCACCAACGATTTCCCGGATGTGATCGCCCGCGCCCAAGCGGCCGAAATCACCAAGCTGATCTCCATCGGCACGGATCTAGAGAGCAGCCGATGCGCAATCCAACTCGCGGAGCAGCACGCCCCCATTTTCGCCGTCGTGGGCTGGCATCCAAATGACGCACTCTCTGCGCCAGACGATATTCGCCCTGCCCTGCGCGAACTGGCAAAGCACCCGAAGGTCGTGGCCATCGGCGAGACCGGACTGGATTACTATCGGTTGCCGAGTTCCAAAACTCCACCTGGTTCGGCGGCGGATGACGAACTCGTGAAGCAGAAACAAGCCATCATCTTCCGACAACAACTCGAAGTCGCAGCGGAAACCGGGCTCAACGTCGTCATCCACCAACGCGGCGATTGCTTTGAAGACACGTTGAGAATCTTCGAGCCGTTCGCCGGAAAGGTACGCGGAGTGTTCCACTGCTTCGCCGGCGACCTCGCCACAATGCAACGCGTGTTGGCGCTGGGATCACTGGTCAGCTTCACCGGCATTCTCACCTTCAAGAACGGGCAGAACATCCGGGACACGCTGACTGCTACGCCGATGGGGAAATTCATGCTGGAGACCGACTGCCCATTCCTCGCGCCCGTGCCGTATCGCGGCAAACGCTGCGAGCCGGCCTACGTGAAGGAAATTGCTGAAGTCGCCGCGCAGGTGAAAGGTTGCTCGCTAGAGGAATTGAGCAAGGCAACTTGCGAGACCACCGAAAGCTTTTTTCCAAAACTGCGTTGACTGGTTCCAAGTTGGATATTCAGACCAACGCCTCCGCCAGCACCTCGGCCATGTGGCGCGCGCGCACGGGCGCGAGGTGATCAATCTGATGCCGGCAACTCGCGCCAGAAGCCACGACGGCAGTTCCGTAAGGCAGCGCGCGGATCTTCTCGATGAGCGGCTTCGCCACTTCGAGTGACAGACCGTATTTCTTTTCCAGCATGCCGAACGAGCCCGCCATGCCGCAGCAACCGGTGTCGAGATACGTGACCTTGCGATCCGGCAGCCGCGCCGCCAGCCGGTGCATGTAGGAGGGATTCGTCAGCGCCTTCGCATGGCAATGAACGTGAATCGCCACGTTGCTGGCCTTCACGCCGAAGGTCAGCGCGCTCGAATCACGTCGCAACAACTCGTCGAGAAATTGTTCCAGCAGAAAACAACGGGCGGCAACCTTGTCGGCGTCGGGCAGATTCAACTCGCGATAATCTTCGACGAACATCGAGTAGCAGGAGGGTTCGAGGAAAATGATCGGCGTATCGTCGTCACTGCCAGCGAACATCGCCACGTTGTGCCGGCCCAATCGCTCGGCTTCAGTCAGATTGCCGACACTGAACGCCGGCCGGCCACAGCACATGCGCTCTTGGGCAAGGGTGACTTCGTAGCCCGCGGCTTCGAGCACCTTCACCGCCGCGATACCGATATGCGGGTCGTGATAGCGCACAAACGTGTCGTCCCACAGGATGACGCGCCCGCGGGTCGCCTTGTGCCGGGGTTGATGTTCGGTGAACCACTTGTCGAAGCGTTGACGGGTGTAATGTGGCAACGGCCGCACGGCGGAAATCCCGGTAAGGCGAGAAAGCAACTTGCGCAACAACACGGATTCCAACGCCGCGTTGGTGAGCGCCGGCATGGCCGAGCCCATCCGGCCAAGAAAATCGACCGCGCTGAACATCCGTTCGCGCAAACTCAATCCGTCCCGCCGGATGCGCGCGTGTTGCAATTCAGCCTTGATCAGCGCGAGATTCACGTTCGACGGACATTCGCTGGTGCAGGCTTTGCAGGCGAGACAGTTGCTCAACGCCGCTTCCATCTCGGCCGCGTGCAGCGGGTCATGCTGTCGGCCCCGATGCTCCAGCGCAGAGCGGATGGCGTTGGCCCGGCCGCGCGTGGACATGATCTCCTCCCCGGTCGCGATGAACGTGGGGCACATCGTCGCGGTTTCCTTGCGACAGCCACCGCAGCCGTTGCATTGCTCCAGATTGGCGACGAGCGAATGATCCTTGTGCGCGAAGACCAGTTTCGGTTCGAACGGCAGCTTCAACGGGCGTTCCAGGTTCGTGCGGAGATTTGCATCCAGCTTGTAGCGCCCGTCCGCGATGATCTTGCCCGGGTTGAACAGATTGTGCGGGTCAAACGCGCGTTTGATCTGCCGCATCATCTGGTAAATGCTCTCGCCCACTTCATCCCGGAGAAATTCCGTCCGCGCGATGCCCACGCCGTGTTCGGCCGAAAACGAACCTTTGAACTGCCGGACCACGGCGGCCGTTTCCTCGCTCACCTGCCGAAACTTTTTCAGATCGTCGGGCGAATGCAGATCCAGCACTGGTCGCACGTGGAGCAAACCGGCGGCGGCGTGGCCGTAATAGGACGCGCTGAGCCCAAGCTTGCGCATGATGCCTTCAAGCGCCGCGTGGTAAGCTGGCAGATCCTTCGGCCGCACCGCCGCGTCCTCGATGCAGGTGACCGGCTTGGCCGCGCCCGCACAACCGGTAAGCAACGAAAGCCCGGCTTTGCGCAACGACCAGACGAGATTGATCTCCGCCATCGTCTGCATGACGCGCTTGCGACGGCCCAAAGGCCGACGCTCCATTTCGGCGAGGCGGGCTTCGACGTCCTGGTAAAACTCAACGCAGAGGATGGATTCTGTCGGTTGCTCATCCAGTCCCAACAAGGTGCGCGCCGCCGCGAACTCACGCTGTCCGCGCGTCTGGTCGAGCAAAACGCGGTCGATGTGCTCGATGGCGACGGGCTTGAGATCAAGCAACTCAGTCGTTGCCTGCATCGCCTCGGCGATCGAATCGAAAAAGATAAGGCCCAGCCCCAGTTCATCTGGTGTGGGCACAAGCTTGAGTTCGGCGGAAACGATCGCCGCGAGCGTGCCTTCGCTCCCGGCGATGAGGTGAACCAGATTCCCGGGTTCATTCGCCGCACGATCAAGGGCATAACCGGGCCAGCGCTTCATCAACCCTGGCTGGAAGTGCTCGCGGATCTCCAGGCTGTTGAACATCGCCAGGTTTTCCATCAACTCCCGGGGCGCGGGCAAGGTGGATTCGCCGGGACCGACCTTCACCACGCGTCCATCACCCAGCAGGATGTCGAGGGAGATGATGTGATCTACGGTGGTGCCATAGAACGGTGTGCGGGCGCCGGAGGAATTGTTGGCAATCATCCCGCCCAAGGTCGCCCGGGAACTCGTGGCCACGTCCGGGCCGAAGCAAAGTCCGTCCGGTTTCAGGAAGGCATTGAGTTGATCCAAGACCACGCCGGGTCCCACGCGCACGGTGCGTTGCTCGCGGTCGTAATCCGTGATCCCGCGATTGTGCCGGGAGAAATCGACGACCAGACCCTCGCCGATGGCACCGCCTGCGAGCCCGGTGCCCGCGCCGCGCGGGATGACCTGAACGCCAGATTGCCCGGCAGCTTGAATCACGGAGCTGGCCTCGTGCGCATCACGCGGGAACGCCACCGCAAGCGGCTCGATCTGATAGTGCGAAGCGTCCGTGGCGTAGAGTTGACGGGTAAGATTGTCGAACGCGACCTTGCAACTGGCGGCATTGAGCGTGGAGAGCTGTTGCGTCGGCGTCATTTGGACTGGTAAGGAGACATTACTGAGGTGTCTAGCAGGTGACAAGGTGCGTCGTGATCCACAACCGCAGTCCCTGGACAGCTTCTCACATTGTCATTGCCCGTATTCCGCGTTCTTGTTATGAATCCGTCACTTGGAAAAACATCCACCGCGGAGGTCAGATCATGAAAAATCAACTCACAATCATTCTGCTGGCGGGAATTCTTGGATTGTTTCTGCCGGCTAAAGCCAGCGTACTCACCGGGCCGATCACCAATAACATGACCGGCCACTGGTATTACCTGCTTTCGCCCACCAACTGGAGCGCCGCCGAGGCACAGGCCGTCTCGTTGGGCGGACACCTGGCCACCGTCAACGACGCGGCGGAGAACGCCTGGATTTTTTCCACGTTCAGCAACTTCGGCGGCCAGCCCCGCACCTTGTGGATCGGTCTGAACGATTCCTCCCAGGAAGGATTATGGATATGGAATGATGATGACGCGTCCGCCTACAGAAATTGGGCGCCTGGAGAACCAAACAGTGGCGGTGGTTTTTATCCAGACGAAGACCAGACGATGATGCGGAGTTCCACCTTTGCCTATCCGGGAATGTGGAACGACGCCCCGGGAGACCAGCATAGCGCCGCGGTCGTCGAAGCAGGCCCGCCCCAGCAACCCGCATCTGTGGTCTTGGCTGGCCCCATCACCAACCAGGCAAATGGGCATGTCTATTATCTTTTGTCGCCGACGAACTGGCAGGCGGCGGAGAACATTGGGATGAGTCTCGGCGGGCATTTGGCCACCGTCAACGACGCTGTAGAGAACGCCTGGATTTTTTCCACGTTCAGCAACTTCGGCGGACAGCCCCGCACCTTGTGGATCGGCCTGAACGATTCCGCCCAAGAAGGGTCATGGGTATGGAACGATGGCGCCGCCTCCGCCTACAGGAATTGGGCGCCGGGAGAACCGAACAGTGGCGGCGGCTTTTATCCAGATGAGGACCAGACGCTGATCCGCAGTTCCGCCTCTGCCCATCCGGGAATGTGGAACGACGCCCCGGGCGACCAGCATAGCGCCGCGGTCGTTGAAGTGGGGTTGCCTCAGGTGATCAAGTCGGAAATCAAAGTGTCGGTAGTGGACCTTTGCTGGCAGTCCGCAACCAACGGCTTGTATCAAGTGCAGTATCGAACCAACATGAATGCGAGCCAATGGTTCGATATCGGTGGAATCCTCCAAGGGACCGGTTTGCAAATGTGCGTGCCGGTGGACATGCCCGCCGGACAGGCTGGTAAATTCTTCCGCGTCCTCGGTTTTTGAATCAGCCTTTGGCGGCCGGCTGAGCCGCAAGGATTTGGTTTGCCGCGCGACGCACCTGGTCCGCCAGTTCGCACGGCTGGATCACAACTGCATTCCCTGCCCAGGTGAGCACCCAACGAGCGACTTCCGCCAGGCTGGAAAGCTTGAGCCGCAATTCCACGGCCCCGTCCTTGAGTTCCTTCAATTCCTGCGACGGATGCCACTTCTTTTCGCGGATGTAATCCGCCGCCGCGGCGTTGAAGCGCAGGATGACTTTGTAATCCCCCTGCCCGGAGTGAACTCCGAAGCTGTCGCGCAAGCGTTGCTCCAAGGAGAAGCGTTGTGAGCGTTGAAACGTCTTCCCAGTCGGTCTGATTTCCAGGATCCGCGCCGGCGCGAAGGTGCGCACATCGCCGCGCAGGTGATCGTAAGCAAAGAGAAACCATTCGCCGTTGATGTTGGCCAGGTGATATGGATCAACGACGCGACGTGTATCTTCGCGCTGGCCGGCTTTGCGATAGACGATCTCCAGTTGCTGATGCCGCGCCGTGGCTTTGGCCAGCGTATCGAACGTGGCAAGATCAAGAATCGGCTCGGCGCGCGTGCTGAAGGAAATGGTCTGGTCCACGTCCGCGAGATTCACCGAGATGGTGTCGGGCAGCGATTGTTCCATCTTCTTGATGGCGCTCAGGAGTGGTTTCTCAAACGTCGTGCCACGATACTGTTGCAGCGCCTTTTCCGCCACCACGAGCGCGAAGAGTTCGCCCTCGGTAAGTTGGAGAGTGGGGAACGCGTTGACTTCTTCCGTGTAGTGGTAACCGTTACGTGAAGCGTTGAACTCCAGCGGCAGATTCAGCCGGTCGCGCATGAACTCCAGGTCGCGATGGATCGTTTTGGTGGCGACTTCCATCTCGCCCGCGAGCGCGGTGGCGTTGGGAAACTTACCGGCCTGGAGGATCTGGTGGATACGCATCATGCGCTCCATCGGCGGCCGGGAACGATTGGCGCGTAATCCGGGCGTCGGCAGCGCACCCAGATCGGCACCGGAATTCCCCTTGCGAGTTTTCACGATTCAGCAACCACAAAAACCCAAAGGCAGACCACAGGCTCAGCTGCCTTTGTCGAGCTTGGCCAGCAATTCGTCGTTCGTCTTGTGCTTCTTGAGCGCGGCGACGAGCGTTTCCATCGCTTCGACCGGGTTCAAGTCCACCATCATACGGCGCAGCTTGCGGACGGCTTCGATGTTTTTCTGCGCGAACAATTTTTCCTCTTTGCGGGTGCCGCTCTTGGGGATGTCGATCGCCGGATACAAGCGGCGGTCAGATAGCTTGCGGTCGAGAATGAGTTCCATGTTGCCGGTGCCTTTGAACTCCTGAAAGATGAGTTCATCCATGCGCGAACCGGTGTCCACCAACGCGGTCGCCAGGATCGTCAGCGAGCCGCCGTGCTCGATCTTGCGTGCCGAGGCGAACATCTTGCGCGGGATTTCCAGCGCGCGAGCGTCCACGCCGCCGGTCATCGTGCGGCCGCTGCCACCGTGAACGCTGTTGTAGGCGCGGGCGATGCGCGTGAGCGAATCCATCAGCACGAACACGTCCTTGCCCCCTTCCACCATGCGGCGGCAGCGCTCGACCATGAAGCGTGAGAGGCGCACGTGCGTCTCCAAATCCTGGTCGTTCGACGACGCGATGACTTCGGCTTTGACCGAGCGTTGGAAGTCAGTGACTTCTTCGGGCCGCTCGTCGATGAGCAGCACCATGACGTGAACTTCAGGATGGTTCGTGGTGACGGCGTTGCAGATCTGTTTCAGCACGGTCGTCTTGCCCGTGCGCGGCGGCGCGACGATCAATCCGCGCGTGCCTTTGCCGACGGGCGTGACCATGTCAATGACGCGGGTCTCAATCAGGTCAGGCGTCGTCTCCAGCCGGAATTTTTCGATGGGATCGATCGTCACCAGGTTCTCGAACCGCACCGCCTTGGTGTAGTCCTCGAACTTCATGTCGTTGACCTTCTCAACGATCTTGAGCTGCGGGCTCGTGCCGCGATGCGGCGGCTGGGTCGTACCTTCGACCAGACTACCCTCGCGCAGGAAGCAGCGCTTGATGGTGTCGGGCGTCACGAAAATGTCCGTGGGCTTGGGGTGGTAGTGGTTGGCCGCCGTGCGCAGGAAACCGAAGCCTTTTTCGGAGATTTCCAGAAAACCCTGGCCGCGCTCAGTGCCGTTGTTGTTATTGTTACCGGTGTTTTGACCGCTCATAGCTTTGTGATGTATTGCCAAAGGTGGGAAATAGCCCGAAATAAAACCGAGAATCAGGAATTTTGGGAAATCACCTCGCGAGAACCAACTCCCAACCAACCGTCGCGAAGCAGAATGACCTTTGACGACTCCTTCTTACGTAGAATACCCGCCCTCCGCAACTGTTTTTTTTGGCATTTCGCAGTTCAGGCACAGCTCGATACGGCCAAGGCGCAAACTAAGTGCCGCTAAAGTCAAAGGCACGCCGCCAAGTGCGTTTCAGGATCGCTCGGACCAACTACGGAATGTTTCCTTCAAGGCACCCATTGACTTCGCTCCTGGCTCAATGTCATTATTTTCCTGAAAACTCGGAGCTTTCAAGGAGACAGACGAATGAAACCATGTATCTTCACCACCTTAACCCGCGTTGCGGCTTGGATGCTACTGCTGGGTGGTTTGCCCAATGTGGTTGCAGCCACACTCCTCGGTCCATCGCCTTACCGGGCATTCGACAATACCCTACCCGGCGCCGGTGGTGCAATCAGCCCATTCGTGGGTCAAGCATTTGGCTACTTTCACCTCGAGACATTTGAAGATCATCTGCTCAACACCCCTGGAGTCAGTTTCAGCGCCTCACCGGGTTCCGGTGTCACTCGGGTTGTCTCGGGCTCTGCGTTCGTTGACTCGGTTGATGCTGATGACGGCGTCATTGATGGAAGCGGCCTCAATGGTGACAGTTTCTTTGGTTTTGATGGCGGTGTTGGCATTCGATTCACGTTTAATGCCGGGACACTTGGCGCATTGCCTACACATGTTGGAATCGTCTGGACTGACAGCTATTTTTCATACCCCGTGCAATTTCAAGCTTTCGGCCCAGGCGGGAATCTCTTGGGTACGATCGGCCCAACCAATGTTCTCGGTGAATTCCCTGACGATAGCTTTAATGGCGAAACGGCTGAGGATCGTTTCTTCGGAGTCATCAACGCGGAGGGTATTTCTTCCATCTTTATCAGCAGCAGCAGTATTGCGGGTATCGAAGTTGATCATCTGCAGTACGGCTTCAAGCCAAACTCAGCGCCGCAGTTCACCAATGGGCCGGACGTGACTGTTTCCGAGAATGTCGGCCCCCAGACGGTTACGGGTTGGGCCACCGGCATTTCGCCCTCAACGCCTGCTGGCATTCCTGGCGAAACCAATCAGACCGTGCAGTTTATCGTCTCCAACGACAACCCCGCTTTGTTCTCGTCCCAGCCCGCCATCAGTCCAAACGGCACTCTGAGCTTTACGCCGGCGCCCAATGGGTGCGGGGTGGCCAACGTAAGCGCTGTGGCCAGAGATAACGGCGGAACGGCCGTGGGCGGTGACGATACTTCAGATCCGCAACTGTTCACGATCAATGTGAGTTGTCCGACAAATCAATGCCCGAGCGCAGTTCCGAGCGTGGCGCCGACGCTCTCCATCGGTTGCGTCGGGCTGAGCAATGTTGTCCTGGCCGCCGACAACGCCTCTGCCTGTGTCGTGCTCGACGCGACTGGCTCAACGGACCCGGATGGCGACACGCTTACTTACTCCTGGACCGTGGACGGACTCTTTACCACCAGCCTCGATGGTGCTCAGGATGGTGGCGGAGCACGAATGGGTTCCGGCAGCGGAACCGTCGCGCTGACCGACAATACGCTGGCCGTTGATGTGACGTTCTCCGGTTTGTCAGCGGGTGTGACTGCCGCACACATCCACGGTCCGGCGGCTCCGGGCGTCAACGCGGCCGTCCTCTATCCGCTGAATTCAATCACCACGCTCGGGGTACCGGCGGGCACCATAAGGGGCACCGTCACGCTGGCAGCTGGGACGGGCGGATTTTCCATCACCCAGCAATCGGAGCAACTCCGCGATGGGAAATGGTACATCAACATTCACAACGCCAGCTTCCCCGGTGGTGAAATTCGCGGCCAGTTGCTGCCCACCGCACAGGGCGCGCGGACCACCAACTGCCTCCCCATCGGCTCGCACAAGGTGTGTCTCACCGTCAGCGACGGTCGGTGCTCCGACACCAAATGCGTCACCGTGGAAGTCATTTCGCCGTGTCAGGCAATCGGCACGCTCATGCTGGCCATTGAGGATTCCAGCCTGCCGCGCAGCCAACAGCGCCCGCTCCTCGCCACGCTCCGGGCTGCCTGCGCTGCCTTCGAGCGCGGTGATACCGTCCCCGCCGTAAACCAACTGGAGGCGTTTCAGAACAAAGTCCGCGCCCTAGTGCAGCCAGATACGACAGCGCTGGCGCAACAACTGATTGATTGCGCCCAAGCCATCATCAACGGCGTGGGCGGGGTGTAACGCAGCCCACGAAGGCTGCGGCCTTGAAACACTCCGGACGGTGCGGGTAAAGTGAGCGAACTGAAACGCGTGCTTGCAACGTCTTTTTGGCCGGCGGTGTTCACGACCCTGGTCGGCTTCGCTCTGCTTGTGACGCATTCCTGCCCGGCCGCGCCACCGCCCAATGATCTTTGCACAGGCGTGGAACTCATCCCCACCAACGGTCCGTTCCCGTATTTTAGCGCGATTGTGGATGTGAAGGATGCCACCACAAACAGCGACCCGGCAGCGCCGAGTTGCGTGTTTAATTCAGTCAACCGCGGTGTCTGGTATCGTTTCACGCCGCCGGCCACTGCGCTTTATACCATCGCATGCAGCGGCGACACCGCTACGACTGTGCTAGACACGGTAATGGCGATTTACACCTCAAGCGGCGGTTGCGCCGGCCCATTCACTGAAGTGGATTGCAACGACGACGCGGGCGACTTGCAGTCAGCCATTTCGCGCACGCTTAACGCCGGCGTGTCGTATTACATCCTTGTGTGGGTTTCCAGCACGTCCCCTCCACTCGGCAACAACTCCACGGTCCAGCTCCGCGTGTCGCGACCGACCGTCCCAGCTAACGATACGTGCGCGGGGGCCGAAATCATTCCCACCGTTGGGCCGTTTCCCCATCTCAGCAGCGTCGCGGACACCACGCTCGCGACCACAACCGGCGATCCGCCCGCCGCAGCCTGCTGGGGGCAAGCCCGGCGCAGCGTCTGGTTCAAGTTCACGCCCGATACCACGACCACTTACGAACTCACGCTTTGCACCAACACTGCCACGACGATCTATGAAACGCTCCTCGCTGTTTACACTGCGTCGTCGTCGTGCGCTTCCTTCACGCAGATCGCGTGCAATCACACCACGCCCTGTGGCAACAAGCTTCGCTCCACCATCACGACACCGCTCACCAATGGCATCACGTACTACATCGTGGGCTGGGAAGGTGTGAATGACGTTTACATTCCAGGCGAAACCTCGTTGCAACTGCGTGTCAATCGCCACCTCGCACCTATTGCCACAACGCTTGGATCGACGAACCTCTCACTCACCAGCGCGAGTATCAGCGGCTCGGTAAATCCCAACAACCTGCCGACGACTGCTTGGTTCGAGTGGGGCACAACCCTCGGCTATGGCAGTAATACGACACCCCAAACCCTCGCCGCTGCAAACTCCGCCCTGCCCTTCTCGGCAACCTTGAGCGGATTGACCCCCGGCACGACTTATCATTACCGCGCGCGCGCCACCAACTCCCTTGGCCTTTCCCTCGGAGCGGACCAATCGTTCCTCGCCTCACTCACGCCCTCTGCCAGCACCCTCAGCGCGTATGGACTCACGAGCACCAGCGCGGTTCTACAAGCCAGCGTGACGCCCAATGCCACGACGACGTTCGCCTGGTTTCAATACGGGCTGACGACCAACTATGGTTCAGCCACCGCGCCCGGCAATGTCGGCGCCGCCACCAGCCCGTTGAATCTGCAAAGCGCGATCAGCACGCTCACGCCCGGTGCATTGCATCATTTCCGCGTAGTTGCCACTAATAGCATAGGCGTGAGCTTTGGCGCGGACCTGACTTTCACCTGGTCGTCCAATCCGCCCACCCTCACGGCGTTCTATCCGACCAATGGTTCTTACTCACTTCGTTTCCTTGGTCAGTCTAATCAATTGTATGGCGTAATGACTTCTACCAATCTCCTGCATTGGACGAACGGTGGCTTTTCAAGTTACCTAGGTGACGGCTTGTTTGAACGAATCGTTCCGGACAGCGACCCAGCCCGGTTTTTTCAAGTGTTCTCGCCGTAACTCGCATTTTCCACGAAGATTTTGTCCGGTTTCCACTTTCGGCGGCTTCTATTAGGATGAAAGCATGACGCCGAGTCAGCCATTACTAACCGAGTATGCCGCCACCGGCTCGGAAACCGCGTTCCGCGAACTGGTTTCCGGCTACCTCGGCCTGGTGTATTCCGCCGCGCTCCGGCTGGTGGATGGCGATGCGCACCTCGCGCAGGACATCGCGCAAACCGTCTTCGCCGACCTCGCCCGCAAGGCGCGCACGCTGCCCGCCGATGTGATGCTCGGCGGCTGGTTGCATCGGCACACCTGTTTTGTCGCGAGCAACACGTTGCGGGCGGAACGTCGTCGCGTCACCCGGGAAAGGGAGGCTGTCGCCATGAATATTCCAGAAGATCATTCCGCGGAAAATCTGGCGCAGCTTGCGCCTGTGCTCGACGAGGCCATCAACGAACTCGGCGCCGAAGACCGCACCGCGATCATGCTGCGTTACTTTGAGCAACACGATTTCCGGTCCATCGGCACGGCGCTGGGCAACAGTGAGGAAGCCGCCCGCAAACGGGTGGACCGGGCGTTGGAAAAACTTCAAGGCCTCTTGCGTCGCCGCGGCGTGGCGTTGTCAGTTACCTTGCTGGGTAGCACCCTGGCAACCCACGCCGTGAGCGCCGCCCCGACCGGCCTCGCGCTCACCATTTCCAGCGCCGCCCTGGCTGGCGTCACCACCGCTGCAACTGCAACCACAACCACCTCGACCCTCGTAACTGTCATGAACCTGACCAAACTGCAAGCCGCCGTCATCGGCGCAATCGTTGTCACCGGCGTAAGTGTTCCGCTCGTGATGCACCAACGGGCCAAATCCCAGCTCGCTGCCACCGAAGCCGCGTTGCAGACCCAAAAGCAGGAAACTGACCGCCTGGCCGCCGAGATGGGTCGCCTCACGGCTCAGATAAAACCCCAGCCGGCTGCCGCCACCGCCACGGCCACGAATGACACCGAAGTCCTTCGGCTGCGGGGCGAAGTCAATCGATTGCGCCAGGATGTCCGGGAAGTTGCCTCCTCGAAAACCAACGGTCCGAGCACGCTCAGCGGGCTCACTTCGAATCCCGAAATGTTCAAGATGATCCGCAACCAGCAGAAAGCGGGGATGTCCATGATTTACCGCGACCTCACCAACCGCGTCAGTCTTTCATCGGATCAGGTCGGAAAGCTCAACGAGCTGCTTGCGGATCACGTCATGGAAAGCATCGATCGCATCACGGAAGTCCTGCGGGATGGCAAGACCGGCGCGGAGATGGACGCGGTGTTTGCCGGTCAGGACGCGGCCTTGCGGGAGAAAGTGCGCGCGTTGATCGGCGACGACAGCCTCGCGCAATACGACGATTACACCAAAAACCTGGCCAGCGCGATCACGGCGGATCAATTCAAATCCAAGCTGGCTGGCGAACAGGCGGAAAAGGACCAGAAGGCGAAGCAGTTTTATGAACTGCTGCAAAGTGAGAGCCAGTTGCTGCTCGCGGAAGCGGGTTTGAGCCCGGATTACCAGCTCGTCCCGACGCTGAATTTCCGGAACTTTGCCTCCGACGCCATTGCCGAACGAAACCTGAAACTGCTCGAGGACATTTACGCGCGTGCCGCCAGCAAGGCCGGTTCATTCCTGAACGAACAGGAACTCGCAAGTTTTGCCGAATTCCAGAAAAACGCCATCAGCGTCAACCGCATGTCGCTCAAGGCGAATCGCCAGATGATGTCGCCGGGCCCACGCTAGCCTGACATCGCGCCCTGGAAACCTGCTTGGCGCGAAGCCGGATTTGCATCAACTTGGGCGGGATGCACAAGTTCGCCATCTGGCTTGCGCTCTTGATCTGTCTCACGGGCTGCGCTTACCGTCATCCGAAGGTCTTTGCGCAGCGCAATCCGGCGCATTGGCCGTCCATCACCAACAAGATTGCGCTCGCCGCCCATCAGCAATCCGGTCAACAGGAAACGGCACTGGGCGAGGCGCTGAGAAGTGAACTCACCCGGCGCGGATTCAATCTTACTCCGACCGCAACCGCCGACTACGTGCTGGCCTACTGGGTCGAGGAAAATTGGAACACCATCCGCCCGGCGGGTGATGGCGGTTACGTCGGTTACATCTCGCCGGTGGGTGTGATGACGTATGAAGGTTCGCCGGTCACAGCCCCCGGCTCCCTGAGTGCCGGTGTGTCACCCGATGGCAGACTTGAACGCTATCTCGTCAACGAAGGCATCCGGCTGGAGCTTTATCCCAGGACAAAATCAGGCACCACAGATCTGACCACAGCATGGGCGGGTTCGATTGCCGGTGGCAGCCAGTTGAAAACCAATCAGATCCCTGCCTTGCTCGGCGCCTTGCTGGATCACTTCGGTCAGGACTTCACTGGCCGGGTGAAGCTGATGGAGTAAGCTGCTGTTCCTGTTTTTTCTTCGCCTCGCGCGCGCGTTGGAGAGCAGCTTTCTGTTCAGCCAGACACTTCGGACAGATCCCGTGCGTCGTCGGCGTATCAAACCCCTGCTTCAAGAATTCCTCGAAGGAAATCCAGTTTCCCTTGTAGTCGATGTGATGACACCACGCGCAGACGCGCATGAATTGTTCGAGATACCGAATGCGATCCAGCACGCGGCGAGTGGAAGTGCTGACCAGGAACCAGACTGCCAGCACCAGCAGCATCCCCAGCGTCGCCCGGCGAAATTCCCAGGAGAACGATTGCCCGCCGAACACCAGGGAAGAGAGGCGGACCAGTTCATCCAGAAACCCGAGCGAAATCACCACCAGAAACCCGACGTTCTGGTAGAGCGCGACCTTCGCCAGTTTTGATTGCTTATCCATCAATGCATCTCCTGCAACAATTTGTGTCACTCATTAATTATCTGGAACTTAGCCCCTTTTTGATAGCAAGCAACTTGCCACCTGCCTTCGGACGCAAGCGGGCGGGGAATTGTTCAAAAGCAGGACAATCAGCAACAGGTAATGCACGGAAATTTTTGGCGCCTGGTATTTTCGGACTGCCCCAAAGAGCCCAGCGTCTGACACGCACGCCATCATCGATCACCCTCATCTGGTGCACGACGCAGCGATCATTTCCTTGAGGCCGGGGGTGTCTGGGGCCGGGTAATCATGTTATCTCAATTCTTGGATTACACTCATCATCCGGCCGCCAGAAACTTGATTGTTTGATACGGCTGTCATTATCCTTCCAACCACATGCCACCCCAAGCAGCGCACGCAGGACACCCAGTATCAATCCCCGCCTTTCATTCACCGACGGTGTGGCGCCGCCACACACGAATGGCAGGTTTGCTGTTAACCTGCCTGGTGGTTGCGATCCATTTTTCCGCACCCCGCGGGCTGGCCGCGCAAAACCGGGTACTGGAGTTGGACGGCAACGGCAGCTACGTGGAACTGCCGCCGGACATCTTCCGCGACCTGACCGAAGCCACTGTTGAGGTCTGGGCCAAGTGGGACAGCTTTCGCAACTATTCGCGCCTGGTCGAATTTGGAGCGCCTTGGCAGTCGATGAGCCTGTTCAACCACGACCGGACGGCGGACTTGCGCTTCAATCTTTATCCCCAGTTCGCCCGGGATGATCGTTCACTGACTTACCACATCCGCGCCAATCGCCTGCTGCGCACCAACGAATGGATCCACCTCGCGGCTGTGTCTGGCCCGGGCGGCATGAGACTCTACGCCAACGGCGTCTTGGTGGGCACGCACACCAATTCAGCGTGCCTGGCCGCCATCACGGCGACACAAACAAGCCTTTTCGGGCGTGGGCTCAGCCGCAATCCCACCGATCAGGACTTCCGCGGACAGATGGATGAGATCCGCGTCTGGAATCATCAACGATCGGAGGCGCAGATTCGCGAATTCATGTGCCGCCGCCTCACCGGGCAGGAAACCGGGCTAGCCGCCCTGTGGAATTTCGACGAAGGCACGGCCAAGGATTCCGGACCTGGAAATCACGACGGCAAGTTCATGGGCCAGGCCCGGGTGATGCATCCCGAACTGCCAGCCGCCGCCCTGCTCGTTTCCGGTGAATACATTCCATCAGCCCCCACCGTTGCGGCTCCGGTCGTGATTCAAGCCCCAACCACTTCCTCTTCTGCCAACGCCATCGGCTGGTGGATTGCTGGCACATTGACCGCAATCTTCGTGTTACTGGCCTGGCTGGTGTTGTCCCTCAAGCGGCGGGAAGCCACGAGCTCGGTGACTTTGGCCGGGCAAGCTCCGTTGCGATTGCGCGAAGCGGAAACCGCCCGCCCCAGCAACCCGGACGCAAAGGCTGATGCTGATTTGCAATCGCTCGCCTTGGCGGAATTGACGGAGTTTGCCAAACAAAGCCTCGTGCAGGGACTCTACACCCAGCGCAACGCCTTGCTGGAGACCCAGCGTCAGGCACAGTTAGAGATTGTCCAATTAGAAGCGCGGCTGGGTGCGCTGAAACTGCCGGAACGCATTCAAGCCTACGAAAAGCGGATCGCCGAACTTGAAAAGGAACTGACCACCCGTACCGGTGAAGTGCGTGAGCTCATCAACACCACCTTGGTGTTGATGCGCGACAAACTCCAACAGGAAAAGGGCCAGGAACACGGCGACTCCCGGCTTAATTGAATAGGACCCGGGCCGCCAGGGACTGCGCGATGATCAATCACGAGCCAGCCTTGAACCTACCTTTGTTTTGTAACTTGGATACGGTGTTCTGTGAGTTATTGTCATCGCATGAAGATCAAACAATACGCTACTGCTTACGGCAACAGCCCGCGCGAGCTTGATGAAGCCGTTAACAAACACATCGCTTCGGGCTGGCAGCCTTTTGGCAGTCCCTATGCCATGGAGAATCCAGTGAAAGACGCCGTAGAACCGCAATTACTCGCCCAAGCCATGGTCAAGTTTGAGTCTTGAACGGCAACCAACGGTTTGATTTGTGTTCCCGCTTGGCGTGTCTGTGTCAACCAGCACGCCAAACGGTTTGATCCGGACCTAAGTCAACGCATGCATCGCATGCGTGATCGCCCCACCGGCACGCAGTGCCGCTGCCACGATCGTGGCCTCGGTCAGTTCCGTTTCCGTTGCACCGGCCCGGCGCGCGTTGGCAGCATGGATTTCAATACAATAAGGACATTGCGTCGTTACTGCGACCGCTACCGCTATCAGTTCCTTGTATTTCACCGGGATCGCGCCCTTTGCGACCGCCAGTTTATCAAATGCCCAGAACGCCTTCATCGCCTCCGGCGCGAGTTCGTTCATCTTCTTGATCTTCGTCAGGTTTTCTTTGTTATACATAATCTTGTTTCGTATGCGGTTTGAAATGGTTCAGATTCGGGTGGCGACGACTTCGAGATATTCAGCTTCAACCCTCGTGGCGCTTACCATCCGGGCGACATTGTGCATGGTTTGCAGCTCGATCAGATCCCGCCGCAGCGCTGCCTGGGCATTGGCATCAAGCGCCGCAAACGCCTTGTTGGTCGGACCGTAGTATTGCCGGAAAAACTCCACCGTTTCGGCGGGTGGAAACGGATAGCTCATCGTCGCCATGCGGCGCGTCAGGCGAATGTCAGTGAAGCCGTGTCGCAAGCGTTCACGCACCGTGTTCTCATCACCCCAAGCCATCGGTGACGGCACCCCAGCGGGCGGCGGCGGCAGATGCGCCTTGAAGACCTTGAACATTTTCCCGATAAACCCCTCGGGTGTCCAATTGGCCAATGCAATCCGGCCACCACTTTTGGTCACCCGCTTCAGTTCAGTGGCAGCGATGTCGGGTTGGGGCGTGAACATCACGCCAAACATGCTGACGGTCAGGTCAAAACGTTCACCTTCGAATGGCAACGCCTCAGCATCGGCTTCTTTGAAATCGATCTTCAATCCAGCCCCGGCCACCCGCGCCCGCGCCTGCTCGATGAGATTGCCAGCGATGTCGATGCCATGGACCTGGCAACCGTGACGCGCAGCGATGACCGCCAGGTTCCCCGTGCCGCAGGCCACATCAAGCACTCGCGAGCCAGCCGGTAACGGCAAGCCGGCCATGAATTCCTCGGCGATATTCTCGATGCTCCGGGCGATCTGGCCAAAGTCGCCAGCTTCCCAGGTCGCCTTCTGCCTGGCCTTGATGACCTCAAGGTCCGGGATGTCCGTTGCGCGGCGCGTTTGCTTCGAGTCGATTGAGGAGCTCCTGGTGTTCCTCGCTGCCAATACATTTTCTGTGGTTGTCATGAGTTCATTCATGCGAGCCGGATTACGGGTCCAGTTCACCGGGATACGATAGGCAAGGCCGGACTTGCACGCTTTGCTAGGCAGTTCAATCGTTTGGCTGTGAGGTTCAAGTATCAGGGACGTCACTGCTACGCACCAACCCTGCCCTTTATCCTCCGATCATCGCTTCCTGCCGATAGACGACGGGCGACGTACCAAACCGTTCCTTGAACACGCGACTGAAGTGCGACACGTCCTCAAAGCCGCTCTCAAATGCGATCTCCGTGACGTTCATCTTTGAGCCGCGCAACAACGCTGAAGCATATTCCACCCGCTTTTGCTGAAGCCATTTGCCGGGAGATTCTTGAAAGTGCACCTGAAACTCACGCTTGAACGATGACAGGCTGCGATGACACAGCTTCGCATATTCCTCCAGCGAAAGATTGTAGCGGAAGTTCGCCTCCATGATTTCCGCGACCGCTGGTGACTCGCTCGCACCGATCCGTCGGAAATGCGCCGCCAACTCCGAGTTCGTCCCGCTCGTCAGGACACTCAACACCAACTCCTTCAACTTCAGCCGCACCAACGGCTCGGGCGGCTTCTCCGTCCCGGCCAGGTACGTCCGCATGGATTGGAACAGCGCCGTCAGCCCCACGTCATTCTCCACCCGCAGCGCCGCCTTGACCGGTCCACTGGCAGCGGCGAGGAGATTCAAAGCCGCTATCGCCTCACGCACCGTGCGGCGCATCAGCGCGTCCGGGATGAACACCATCAGCAGGCACACATCGGCATCGAAATGCTGTTCCACCACCGTCGCGCCTTTCTTGAAAAACAACGTGTCGCCCGGGCGGGCCTGCCAGACCCCGTCCGGCGTGTGCCACGTCTTCCGCCCGGTGACAATGTGCACGAAATAGTCCTTTTCGGTCCAGTTGGGGAGGAACTGTGCGTTTGTGCCGCAGGTGTATTCAGCGAACAAAAACTCTCCGATCACGAGCTTGCTGTAACTCGGATTCGTGCGCACGGCCTCGTAGAGATTCATCATACGGGTGTCGGGAACCGACTCAGCAAGCATACACCAGGACCCACTGACCGGTTAAATGGGACTTTCGTTCCATCGGTCAGCACCATTCCCATGATCAAGATCCTGCACGTAGTGCAACGGTGCCGACTTCACGCCGGTCACGCGGCAGATTTGAGCATTGCGCGCTTGAAGACTGCCAGCAACCAGCAGCAAATGATATCAGGGCGTGACGACTCGAAAGTATCGCGCGGGCGTATTCGGTGGGACGACGTTGGTGTGACTGAAAACGCCATTCGCGCCGAACTGGTTCGTGGCGATCGGCGTCCATTGAATCACCGGCGGTGCCAGATTGGTTGTGGCCAGGATGCGATAGTTCACACCCGCTATCCCTCCCGCACCATTGATGATCACCTGATTCCCCACGCGCGTGATCGCTTGAGTGATTGCAGGTGTGGACACAATCTCCACAATTGTGACAGAGGCCGCAGTCCCGTTGGCGGCACCAAAGGTATTAGCGCTGATGGCGCGGAATGCGGTGCCGTATCCTGGAACCGCAGCACTAACGGCATCCAGGAAGGTGGTGTTGGTGGAATCACTCCCGCTGTGTGTGAAATGCATCACCAAGTCACCCCCTTGATAGACGTACGGTACATCCAACACTATGAAGTCGCCAAATGGATTAGGGCTGCTCCCGAAGCTGAAGTTATTGGCGGCAACCGAAAGTGGTCCGTCCTTCACCAACACGGGGTTGAGCAGATTCGGGCTAAAATTGGTGCTCATGCTCGTTATCGGATTAGCCGCTTGTGCCAGCCTCACCTCGTAATCCGACCACGTCACTACGGTCACGGGAAAACTTACGGGGGCATTTGTGGATAGTCGGAAGCGCAACCCCGTGATGCGCGCCCCGGGCGATAGGCCTTCCAGTGCAGCTGGCGTGAATTGCATCTGGTATGTTCGCGACAAGCCGATGCCACGGATGAGCGTATTCAGTCCGGAGTTGCCGGGAACCGTCGTGTAATCGTCCGGCGCTACCACCTTCGTGGAAACCGGACCGGCTGCGACGTTGATTGTCACCGTGCCTGTGGCGCTGTTACCAAAGCTGTCGAAAGCCGTGAAAGTGATCGTGTCCTGACCCACAAAACTCGCCGGCGGCACGTAGCGCACGTTGTCGGCATACTTAATCGTACCCCAATCCGACGCACTGAAGGCCGGTCCGCTAGGCGAAACGCCGGTGACATAGACGCCGCCAGCCTTGTCCACGGTCATCGCGCGCGGATTATCACTCCCGTTGGCCGGACCGTTGTAGCGATTAGTCCATACTGCTCCACCATTCGCTGGGTATTTCACCGTTACGTAGTTGTTATTCGCGCCACTGGGTGAAGCCGAGGCGATCGACCAATAAAGGTTTCCGGCATTGTCAGTTGCCGCCCCAAAAAACGAATAGTTACCGGCGTTCACATCAATAAAGCGATTGGTCCAGAGCGGCACGCCGGCGCTGGAGTATTTGACCGTGGTGAAATCCGCCGTCGTCGCTCCGAGGGTTCCACCGACCAGAAAAACATTTCCCACCGGATCCACCGTGATTTGAGGCACACCGCCTCCGGCATAATTGACGGCCGCAATGATATTCGCCCAAAGGGCAGCGCCCGAATTCGAATATTTGACGACCGCGTAGTAGTTACCGTAGATGCTGTGCATGTCGACCGCCACCAGAACGTTTCCCTGCCGATCCACGATAACCCGCGTGCCAGACCCACCAGTGCCACCAGTGCCAATAATACTGTAACGATTGGTCCAGAGCAGAGAACCGTTACTGGAATATTTGATCGTCATACAACCGCTCCCGGGGCCGGAGTCGAAAGAGTAGCCCGTCACGAAAATGTTGCCCGCCGTATCCACCGCAATATCCGATGCACTTTCCAAACTGGTGGGGGACGACTTGAAAAAATTGGTCCAGGCCGGATTGCCGTTCACGCCATACTTGATGGTGATAAAAGCGTCGGAGTCGCCATCTGACGCGATCACATAGGCGTTGCCACTGTTGTCAACCGCCAGGCCCGAATAGAATAAGAAGCTCCCAACACTGGAATAGGTGTTGGTCCATACCGGCACGCCACTGGGCGAATACTTGATCGTCACAATCCCGCTTCCCGCTTCGCCACTGACATAAACTCCACCTGAGGCATCCACCGCGACGGTATAAACCCGGTCGTCTCCATTCTCCGGACCATTGTATCGATTCGTCCACAGCCCTACGCCATCCGGTGTGTATTTGATCGTGAGGCAATCAATCCCTGAACCAATCCCAGACGAATACCCGGCGGCAATGATGTTACCGTCCTTATCCGCTATGACACCGTACGCTTGATCATCATTATTGGCCGGCCCATTGTAACGACGCGCCCAAGGCTGGCTTGTGACCAGTGAAACCGCCCCGCCTTGGGCCGAATTGGATTGAACCGTGGCCACCATCAAGGTCACCGGCGGTCCGGACAACCCCGGGAGCCCATTGGTCATCAACGTCGAAGCCGCGAAGACCAGATTACTGTTGTTCGACGTCGTTATCGGGCCGGGTTGGGCGGAAACCATCACGGCACCAGCAATCAATCCAAGCGCCATCAGGGTGAGCGAGCGAATTCCCATATCTGCCCGTATGATTACAGGCTCGCGCAAAAAGTCCATCCGTCGATGACCCGAACTGCGCTTCAATCCTGTCCATCACCGGGCACGTTGTCGCTGCCGCGGCTTATTTGAATGGCCGCATCATCTGCACTTCCACTGCGACAGTAGCGTGCAGCGCTTCATCAGTCCTTCCGGGCAACTGGCATCAACTCTTGATACAACGGCTCGCCGTTGACTTCATCCCCCGCCAGGTGTTCACTGCCTCTGCTCCGGCGGGGTTAATGAGCAGCCACCAACAAGCATTGTTGTCACTCATTGCGAATGTGACTCAGCAGATGCAGATCTGTTCTCGGCTGTGCTCAGATATCGGCCCCGCTTCGGAGCACCAACTTTGGAAGGCCACCCTATGAGCGATCGCGCCATTATCATCAAGGATACTCACCGCGGACTGTGGTACGAAGACGGTGTGCTGGTCAAAACCCTCGAAGCCGGCCGCTACGAAATCCCACTCGAGAAAGGTTTCTTTGGCCGCAAAGGTCCAAAGGTCGAAGTCTCCCTCGTGGACATGCGCGAACGGGACCTCACCATCAAAGGCCAGGAGATTCTCACCGCCGACAAGGTCGCGCTGCGCGTCAGCATTATTGTCCAATTCCGCGTCATTGACCCGAAGCTTGCACTGCATGCGGTTGAAAAATACGAGGACCGCCTTTACAGCGACGTGCAACTCGCCGCGCGCCGTTCGCTCGCCAGCATGACGTTGGAAGAGATCCTGACCAACCGCAACCGCCTCAGTGAGGATATTTTGCGCGACGTGAAGAACACCGCCGCCAGCTACGGCGTCACCATCCAGCGCGCCGACGTGAAGGACCTGGTCTTTCCCGGCAATCTTCAGGAGATCATGAACAAGGTGCTCGCCGCCGAACGCATGAGCCAGGTGCAACTTGTCGAGGCGCGCACCAAAGCCGACGTGCAGAAGATCGAGACCCAGAGCAAAGCCGAGGCCCAACGTCAGGAGGCCGAAGCCCGCGCCCATGCCCAACGCCTTGCGGCACAAGCCGACGCCGAAGTACAGCGCCTGCAAACCGAAGCGGAGATCAAACGGCTGCAAGAACGCGAGCGCAACGCGCAAGCCTACGCCAAGCACCCTGCCCTCCTGCGCATGTTGGAACTGGAAACCCTGACCGACCTTGCGCGCAATGCGAACGCGCGCATCTATATTGGTTTTGACAAGCACGCGCCTTCTGGCGAGTCGGGTGAAGGCGAAAATTGAACTGTGCCGACGTGGAGTTGAAATTCTGGCATTGGCCGATTAGCTTTCGGCACAAGAGACGCGCATGAAGCTTGCAACTCGAATTCTTCTTGGTTTGGGTGGCGCCGGGTTGCTCTACGCGTTCTTCGGTAACACTTGGGATTACGGTCTTAATTGCACCCGTTGCTGCTATTATGAACATCGTATCCAACGTGTCTTCGCCAGAATTCCGTTTTACGAATTCACGATGAACACGAAGCCGGGATATGATAGAGCTTACAATGATCTATTTGCTAAACCTTGCCCACATGTGATGAAAAAAGGTGGGTTTGGCCGCAATCCCGGCTGCGGTATGACAGCGGAGGGGGCCGTTTTTTTGGGCCGCAACAAAGCAGTGAAAGCAGTATTTGAAGCTTACCTTAGGACCCAAAATCACTCGCTTGCCCAAGATAGCTTTTCGTTGGTGGAGAAGCTCTTCCCTGAGCAAATCAGCGTAATGAGTTACCATGACGGAAATAGAGAAAACACCAATCAAACAACCATAGGCGAGATGGTTCTGTATGGCGAGTGGTTGAATCTAGTGGAGACGCCTGAAGAATGGCGGCTTGTCAATGAATCCGCTCTCCGCGACTTTGCCACGCCACCGGCGTTTCTTTCTGACCAAAAGTTGATACACAACAAGACCAATTCGTCCTCCAGCATTGTGCGCGACGCAGCCGAAGACGCTGTAAAATATCCGGCACAATGAGACTACTAGCGCATCCTGGGTAAATGCCCCGTCGTCGACACCGCGCAAAGACGGGCTTTGTCGCCCATAACGCGGTCGTAGGTTTCAGCAGGGGCTTTGGCACATTAGGTCGAGGAGGCCTGTGGGCAAAAGAATTCCCCAAATTTGTCGCAAAAGCTCCGAACCAAATCCACCCCTCGCACGTTATACCTGATGAACCGATTCGCGTTGGCGCTTGTCGGACGAATGATGAAGCCGTTGCAACCAACCTTGCAGGTCAACTCATGGGACGTCTGCTGACTGCGTTGTTCGCGCCCAGCGACGAGCAGTTGATGTGGCGCGTCAAGCTGCAGGACGACGCGCAAGCGTTCGCGCGGCTGATGACTCGTTGGGAAAAGCCCATTCAGCGGCTCTGCCTGCGCATGACCGGCGATGTGCATCGCGCGGAGGATCTGGCGCAAACGGCTTTCACACGGGTCTTCACGCGGCGCGCTGATTGGGAACCGACGGGGAAGTTTTCCACTTTCCTGTGGCGCGTCGCGTTGAATCTATGCCACGACGAGTTACGCCGGCAGCAGCGGCGCGGCGAGTCCTCACTGGACGCGTTAGACGAAGACAACGACGCGGGCGCAGACAATTTCGCGGCCGACGAACCGCCGCCGGATGCTCAGGCAGCCGCGAGTGAACGAGGTGAGTTTGTGCGCCGGGCATTGGCGACTTTGGCGCCGCCCTATCGCGAAGTGGTGGTGCTGCGGCACTACGAGGACTTGAAATTCCGGGAGATCGGCGAAGTGCTAGGCATCCCGGAAGGCACGGTGAAATCGCGGATGGCTGAAGCCCTGACGCAGTTGAGCCAGTTGTTGAAACACGTGAACGAGGAAGAATCATGCAAAAGACCGACACTCGAAACGAGGGCGCTGTGAATCATCCCAGCGCGGAAGAATGGATGGAATTTCTCTACGGCGAGATGCCCGCACCCCGGCGGCGCGAACTCGGCGGTCACCTGGCGCAATGCCCGATCTGCTCAGCTCAGTTGAAATCCTGGCGCACCGGCATGTCGGCGCTCGATGAATGGAAGCTGCCGGTGATCCGCCCGGCGACACACGGCGGGCAACCGATATTGAAGTGGGCCGCCGCCGCGGCGATCGTGCTTTGCGTCGGATTTCTTCTTGGTCGCCAGACATCGAACGCCGCCAGCGAACTGGCAGCGCTCAAAGCCTCAGTTACTCGAATCGCCGAGACGGTCGAACGCGATCGCGAGGTCAACGCCATGAATACCGTTGACGAAGCTACGGCGGCCGCGCAGGCCGAGGTCGTGCGGCTTTTGGCGGATTACACACACGCTGCGGAGGCGGTGCGCACTGAAGATCGGCGGACGACCGCGCTTGCATTGCGGCAGTTGGAATCGCGTCTTGGCCGGCTGCGGGCTGAACTCGAAACCGTGGCTGTGAACACTGAAGGCAGTTTCCAGCAAACCCAGGAAGGCCTGGCAAGCCTTGCTTCAATGGCCGTTTCTCCGGGAACGAAACCCGATTCACATCAATGAACTTATGACCACCAACCATCAACCCGTCCAACCTATGAAATCCAAGATTATCCTGATCGTGAGCCTGACTGCGCTGCTCACCAGCATTGGTTCCGGCCAAATCACTGAGACCCGGAATTCGCCTGCCCCGACGCCGACGCCGGAGCCAGCCACAGCCTTCGGCGGCTTGGCCGGTGCCCTGGCGCCCGTTGCGCAAACTACCCCGCTTCCGCCCGGTGTCGCCGCGACACCTCGCCCGGCGGCCCAGGTCAGAAGCACCTCCGGGAAGGCCTACCCTGATCGCTTGGTCAACGTCGTCGCGCGCTCTAATCAGCGCGCCCGCACGATGGTCATCCCAAAAGACGCCGCCGACGCAAAGGCCATGGAACAGGTGGACGAAGACATGGTCGTGATGGCGCACATCCTTGAGAAAGCCGTCAGCAACGAAGACAAGGTGACCCGCGCCATGGGCATCGCGGTCGTCAATTGGCGGGGTTCATCCTCACCGCAGAATCTCTTCATAGAAAATCACGGCGCGATCTTCTTCCTGGATGTCAACTTCCCGCTGCTGCCGCCACCCGCGAAGGAGAAAGAACCGGCCGCGAAGGAAAAAACCAACAGCGAATGGGAAGTCGCCCGGCGGGAACTGACCGAACCGGCCAAAGGTCCGTGGAGACGCAGCGCGGACATTTACGGATTGGAAGCAGGCAGCCCGTTGTTCTTTGCAGGCCAGACACCACCTTATGACGCCGACAAGGTGGAGGAGCTCAAGAAACGCGTTTTGGCGGCGCTCAAGAACGCCGGCCATATCCGGAAGCTTAAAGCCGATGATACGATCACCGTCGTGATCCAGGGTCCAGGTGCGGCAGCGGATAAAACCGCGAAACCCGGCGCCGATTCGGAATTGGATTTGGATAGCGATCCATTCTCCTCTGGTTTTGCCGCCCCCGCTCCTGCCGGCAGCACTGCAACCAGCACTGCCAAACTCATCGTTCGTGTGCGCAAGGCAGACGCCGAGTCCTTTGAAAACGGGAAAATGGATCTCGACGATTTTCGCAAGAAAACGGCCGTGATGCTGTATTGAGCCGCTTGCAGGCAGAATTGTGGAGCGCCGACTCCCTTCTACGGTGCGTCGTGACGGGACCTCACCCGCACCAACCCGGAGGCCGGCGCTCCACCCCTTCATTACCGACAATCCGGTGCAGGGACTGTGGAGTCAGTACCTTTATGCTCGTTAAATATCTGACCGCATCACGCAACCAATCCACCAACCTGAAAATGGGCCTTTAGTTCTACGGCAACCGCGTGGTTGAACTCGTCATGGTCCGCTGTTGTAACTCGGGCCGATGAATACCAACCCACATAAACAACGGATTCTAAAAGTGGAGCTCGCTGGCGATGCTTTTAAGAATGGAACATTCCCAAGAATTCGACTCCAAGGCAAATGGCTTGCCGTCTCTGGATTTCATCCAAACGGCGTTGCTGTCGTCAGTCAGACCAGCCCGGGCGAACTGGTGCTGCATTTCACGACGTTGACGTTGTCAGATAAGAAAACTACAAAACCGCGATTCAAAATTTGACGACGAAACTGAATTGCCCCACCGGGGCAAGTCAGTTTGGCTTCGCGAGAGATTTGCAATGACGGCGCGGCAGCGCCGCCTTGCCGGACTATCTTGTGAATCCCGTTAATCTTGTCTCACATCTGTGGCTCACTTCTTCGCGAAGGACAGTTCTCCGTTGTCGGTAGAAACCTTGATTTTCTCCCCCGGCCTAAACTCCCCAGCCAACAACTTCGTTGCGAGCGGGTCGAGCAGGTGTTCTTGGATGGCGCGTTTGAGCGGGCGCGCGCCGAATTGCGGGTCGTAGCCTTCCTTGGCCAGTAACGCTTTCGCGCCGTTGTCCACGTCGAGCGTGAGGTTTTGTTGCGCGAGACGTTTTTCCAATCGCCCGAGCTGGATGTCCACGATGCGACCGAGTTCGGCTTCGTCGAGGCTTTGGAAAATGATCACGTCGTCCACACGATTCAGGAATTCCGGGCGGAAGTGGCGTTTCAATTCGGACATCACCTTGTCCTCCATGGCCTGGTGGCTGCGACTCGTAAGAGCGCGGCCAACTTTTTGTCCACCTTTACCGCTTGAGTCAACCACGCTCTCACGAGCGTAGCCACCGTCCATGAAATACTCCTGGATGATGTGCGAGCCGAGGTTGCTGGTCATGATGACGATGGTGTTTTTGAAATCCACGGTGCGGCCCTGACCGTCGGTGAGCCGGCCGTCGTCGAGCACTTGCAGCAGCACGTTGAACACATCTTGATGCGCCTTCTCGATCTCGTCGAAGAGCACGACGGAATAGGGTTTGCGGCGCACGGCTTCGCTGAACTGGCCGCCTTCCTCGTAGCCGACGTAGCCGGGCGGCGCGCCGATAAGCCGCGCGACGGTGTGTTTCTCCATGTATTCGCTCATGTCAATGCGCACCATGGCCTGCTCGTCGTCGAACAGAAACTCCGCGAGCGCGCGGGCAGTCTCGGTCTTGCCCACACCGGTCGGCCCGAGAAAAATGAACGAGCCGATGGGGCGATTCGGGTCTTGCAAACCGCTGCGCGAACGGCGCACAGCATTGGACACGGCCACGACGGCTTCCTTCTGCCCGATAACGCGCTGTTGCAAACGTTCCTCCATCTTGAGCAACTTCTCGCGTTCGCCTTCGAGCATCCGCGCAACAGGAATGTGCGTCCACGACGCGACGACCCGCGCTATGTCCTCGTCGGTGACTTCCTGGCGGAGCAATGAATGACGCGCGGCCTGCGCGGATTGCTTTTCGATGTCGGCGAGTTTCTTTTCTAAATCGGGAATCTTGCCGTATTGAATCTCGGCGGACTTCGTGAGGTCGCCCGCGCGCTGGGCTTTTTCCAATTCGATTTTCGCCTGCTCCAATTGCTGTTGCACGATGCTGACGGCATTGACGGCGGTCTTCTCATTCTGCCATTGCGCGGTGAGCGCCTTGGATTTCTCTTTGAGATTCGCGAGTTCCTTGTCGAGCAACTTGAGCCGCTCCTTGCTCGCGGAATCCTTTTCCTTCGCGAGGGAAGTGCGTTCGATTTCGAGCTGGAGAATCTGGCGGTCGAGTTGGTCCAGCTCCGTGGGCTTGGAATCCAGCTCCATCTTGATGCGCGACGCCGCTTCGTCCACAAGGTCAATCGCCTTGTCCGGCAAAAACCGATCCGTGATGTAGCGATGCGAGAGTGTTGCCGCCGCCACGAGCGCCGCGTCCTGAATTCGCACGCCGTGATGCACTTCGTAACGCTCCTTTAGCCCGCGCAGAATCGCGATGGTCGCTTCGACGGTCGGCTCGGCGACTTGCACCGGCTGGAAGCGTCGCTCCAGCGCGGGATCTCTCTCGATGTATTTGCGATACTCGTCGAGTGTCGTTGCGCCTACGCAACGCAGTTCACCGCGCGCAAGCTGTGGCTTCATGATATTGGCAGCGTCGTTTGAACCTTCCGCCGCGCCTGCCCCAACCAGCGTATGCAATTCGTCCACGAACAAAATGATCTGCCCTTCGCTGGAAACGATTTCCTTGAGAAACGCCTTGAGCCGATCTTCGAACTCCCCGCGATACTTCGCCCCGGCAATCATTGCGCTCAGGTCCATCGCGACGAGCCGCTTGTTCTTCAACGACTCCGGCACATCGCCACTTACGATGCGACGCGCCAATCCTTCTGCGATGGCGGTTTTGCCGACACCCGGTTCGCCGATGAGCACGGGATTGTTCTTTGTGCGTCGCGTGAGCACCTGCATGACACGGCGGATTTCCTCGTCGCGACCGATGACGGGATCAATCTTGCCCTGTCGCGCGAGCGCTGTCAGATCACGCCCATACTTTTCCAATGCCTGGAACTTTCCTTCCGGCTGCTGATCAGTGACACGCTGGTTGCCGCGCAAGTCGGCCAGCGCCTTGAGCACCGTGTCGCGCTTGAGACCGTTCGCCTGAAAGATCTTTTTCAGCGCTGAACCACCAGCATCGAGAATCCCGAGCAGCAAATGCTCGGTGCTGATGTAATCATCCTTGAGCTTCCCTGCCTCCGACTGCGCCGCGTCGAGCGCCTTCTTCAATTCCTGGCTGGAGAACACATCGCTGCTGTTTGTTCCTTGAACCTTGTGTCGGCGGTTCAATTCCTTTTCCACATCCGCCTGTAGCTTTGCCGGCGGTACCCCAATCTTCTCCAACAACTCCGGCACAAGACTTTCGCTCTGGCTGATCAACCCCAGCAGCAGATGCTCGCAATCCACGGCCTGATGCGAGTATTCGTGCGCAACGCGCTGAGCTTCCGCCAGTGCCTCCTGCGATTTAATGGTCAACTTGTCGAGTTGCATTCCCGCTTATGAATTAGCCGTGATAGCCAATCCGTCAAGTGCAGGTCACGGCAAGGTGGTACGGGCAGCCACGCTCACGATTCTGCTAACATGGCGTGTTGCCAGTCGAGTGAACCGGGCAAACGCCTGTAGAATCGTCTCGGCGGCTTCTCACTGGAGCAGACGGGCACGGAATTGCCGATTTGGATATGAGTTCGTGTAAGTGAACGTGGCATTCGCATTCGTCATATAGATCGTCCGCACCACATCCCAGTTCACGAGATCCGTCGAGGTCTGGACCTCGTTGGTGGTCCCGGCGGTGCCCGAAATGACGAATTGATACCGGTTGCCTCCAAGGGCGATTGGCCAGCCGGGAGAGAAAAGGGCAGCGCCCGGTGTGGACGGGACAAAGCCAAGCCAGAGCTGTGTGTCGCTGACGCCACCACTCCCCAAGTGACTAAAGCCAAACAAGTATCGGTCGGGGTCGTTAGCATCCACGCCAGGCAGACTTCCGCCCAACGCGATCTGATTCCCGATCTGCGCGGTCGCCGCCCCGATGAATCCATTCCCCAATGGCACACTGATGCGAGTTCCCTGCTCAGCAACAAAGACTGATCTTCCACCATAATACCCGCCGTCGGCCAGGTCGGCGAATACTCCGGTCGCACCGGAGGCACTGTTAGTCAGTGTGCTGACAGCCGTGGCGACTTCGTGGAGTTCATAGGAAAGTACCCCGGCCGGGCTTGCGTTCGAAAAGGATGCAAGTGACAAGTGGGCCGCCAAAAGCTGGCCGGACCAGGATGGCAAATCAAAAACAAAAAAATCGCGCGAGAACAAGCCGAAGCCACGGCCGACAAAATAATTCATGTTATTGGCGGTGTGATTGCCGAGAGAGCTGTACCAGCCGCGGTCGGTAGCGTTCACGAGGGTGGACGTGCCGAAGGTGAGCCGCAACTGGACGTCCGAAGCAGCCGAAAGGCTGAAAGCAAACCAGTTTTGGTTCACGTTGTTCGTATTCAAGTTGAGGATCGAACCACCGAGCGCGATCTGCCCACCGGCAGCACTGGTCGCATCATTGATAAAGGTGAGGTTGAGTGGGATGATCGCGCGTTGGCCTTCCTCCGGTTTGACGAGATCGCGGACACTGTACACCGGACCGTCGGCCAGGTCGTCATAAATTGCCGTCAGCCCGGTACCGCCAGCCACCAAGTTGGCAATGGGTGTAGATACATGGCGGAGAACATAGGTTTCCTGGGGATTGGAACTGAGGTTGGAAAAGGTGTTGATCAAAAGTTCAGCCTGGACAATGGTGCCGGCAAATTGCGGGATGTTGAATACCATCCAGTTGTTACGCGTGAAGCCGTCGCTCGACTCTCCGCAGAGATAATTCAGGTTGCCTGAAGTGTGATCGCCCGAGTCGTTGAACCACCCGCGGTCAGCAGCATTGATGGTCACGGACGAGCCGGGCGCATTCAACACGGTCAGCACCACGTCGTTGCCGGTGCCGCCGGTGTAATTGATCCGGTAACCGATGTCACCCGCATTGAACGTGGCGTTGTTGGGCAGTCCGGTGAACGTGCCGGTGATCGCCTCGGCGCCATCGTTGTTGAGGATGACAAACTGGTCACCGATGGAGGGTTTGCCGGGCGGGAAGTTGTTGACCACATGCAGCGTCGCGTTCGCGAGATTGTTTGTGCCGCGGACGTTCAGTTGATCATGCCCGCTGCCGGGCGTGGTCCCGGTCAACTCGGCGTAATAATCGCCGGTCGCCGAAAAAGTCGCATTGCTCGTGGTGAGGGTGCCGGGACTGGTTCCGGGAGTGATGTTTCCATTGCCGATGACGATGCCGATCGTGCCACTGCCCCCAAGTGTACCAGCGTTGGCCACGGTCACCACCGTTTGCGGTTGAGAGCCGTTGACGAGCAAAGCCCCCGCGTTGACAGCCGTTGTTCCGGTGTAGGTATTGTTTCCGCTCAGGGTGATGGTTCCCGCGCCGCTTTGCTTGTTAAACTGACCCGCGCCCAGGATCACGCCGCCGAACGTGCTGCTGCCTCCGTCGTAACCAATATTGAGGAAACTTCCTCCCACATCCACATTGCCAGTGCCCGCCAGCGTATCAATACCTTCAAAATTACTGTTGATATCAAAGAGACCGGAACTGTTCACGGTCAAGTCAGAGGTGTTGGCGATCTGGTTCGCGTTAAGAAGTTGCACGATGTCCGCATCTGCTCCACCGCTGCCGTCGCCGACGACGAGGTTGCCGGCAATCGCATCGTCAAAATTAACCTTGTTCAGCGCCAGCACACCGGCATTAACGAAAGTCGTGCCAGTGTAAGTATTCGCCGGCGCCCCGCTGAATTGAAGCGTACCGGTGCCGCCTTTTGTGAGGTTAAATCCACCCATGATCGCACCGCTGAGATTGAGGTGATCTCCCGACGACACCGTAACCGTGGCGTGACTGGTTAGAATGATGTCGCCAGTCCATGAGTTGGAGCCGAAGGACGAACTCAGGGCGCCGAACCCGGACTGTCCCGAGCCAGCGATGGCAAGCGTTTCATTGACGACAGCGACGCCAAATCGCAACCCCAGCACACCACCGCTGTTTACCACGGTTGCGATGGCGGTCGAGCCCAATGCGTTGGAATGATCCACGATCAGATGTCCGTCGTTGACGGTCGTGCTGCTGGCGTAACTGTTTGATGCCGTCAAACTCAATTCGCCGATGCCATCCTTCGCGATGCCGCCCGAGCCGCCAATCGCCGCATTGATCTCCATGTCCGGCGAGAAAAAATGCCCAACGGTATTGAAACTGATGATGCCGGACAAGGTCATGCGCCCGTCAATCACAGCTTGCGCAAGGGTATTCGAGTTCACCGTCACCACGCCGTTCACTGAAACGGTGCCGGTGCCGGTGGTGATGTGGCCACCGTTGAACGTCAGAAAGCCAACGTCGTCATTGAAATTGTTCAAATCCAACAAACCGGAACTTCGGAAGATGATATCCACGCCGGCATTGATCTGGTTGGCTGCCGCCTCGCGCACGACATCAGCATCAACGCCGCCGGTGTCGTCACCGATGGTCAATGAATCCACCGTGCTGGGGATTGGTTGGCCGCCGGACTTGGCCAACAGCAATACGCCCTGATTGACGACCACCGGACCGTCCAACGTGTTGCCGCTCGAACCGGAGAGGATCAATGTACCTGTTTGTCCTTTCGTAAAACCACCACTGCCGGAAATGACACCACTGTTGGTAAACGTGCCGCCGAAGGCATTGATGAGCACATCGCCATTGAGAGTGATCGGACCGGCCCAACTGGCGGTGCCTGAGGAACGGAAATCAACATTGTCCGCGAGCGTGAGAAATTCGTTTCCGATATCCACCCCTTGGACGAGCAAAAAGGCACTGGTCTGACAGATGGTGGCGTTGGTGGAGTAGCCGCTGGCGCCGAAGGCTGAATCATTGGCCGCGATCACGAATCCAGAAATGGTCGTCACGCCGGTGTAGGTATTGGTTCCCGACAAGGTCATCTGGCCGGCGCTGGTCTTGGTGATGCCAGCGCTGGCGCCGCCGTCCGAGATGTTGGCTGAGATGATCAGGTCCGGACTGGCCGAACCGCTGCCGACCGAAATGGTGCGGGTGACTCCACCCAACGAAAGCTGGCCACTGATGCTGGCGGTGGTGATGGCCGCAATGGCGGTGATATTTCCGCCCAAAGTGAGAGTGCCTGTGCCCGTGGTGACCGAGCCGCCAGTGAGCGTCAGGGCGGAGATCGTTTCGTTGTGGTCGTGCAAATCCCACGTGCAGAGCCGGTTCACAGTCACGTTGCTGACGTCGGCGATCTCCGCCCCGGCCAGGTTGCGCACGGTGCAGGCAACGGAGCCATTGCCGATGATCAGGTCGTGTGGGATGGCGGCGGCCATGGCGCCATTCTTGTTTAGCTCCAGCAGCCCATTGGTGACCGTGGTCGTCCCGCCGTAGGTGTTCGAGAATCCTCCGCCCAGCGTATTGGTGCCGCCACCGGTTTTTATCAGCCCGACGCTGCCGCTCAACGTGCCACCAGCCCCGGAGACGGCGGTTCCCGTCCCCAAGGCAAGCTTGGCACCCGTGGCGACATTCACAATAAAGTCAGTGGGTGAGCCAAGGGCGATATTAACAGCCAGCAGGTTCAACCCGACTGAGTTGGTGGCCTCGATGCCGTTGGTGATGGTGATGGCATTGCCGTAAATGGCGTAACCGCCGCCAGCCCCCGCAAATCGAATCTGGTTCAGCGTCAGGCCCACAATGTTATTGGTGTTCGTCAGCCGCGGCTGGCCGGCCGGGAAAACCAACGTATCCCCGATCGCTGGCGTGCCGGCAAAACCCCAGTTGCCGCTGTCGTTCCAGTTGTTGTTGGCCCCGCCGCCGGACCAGCTCAACGTGGCCGCGGAAGCGACCATGCACTGGAAGCCGAGCAACGCAGCGATAGCGACGACAACCGACGCGGGACGGAGCACTCGTGGGTGGATCCGATCTGGGATGGGGTTGTTCATAAAAGGAGAAGCGATGTGGTTTTTCCGCCTGCAGAATGGGAAAATCCTAAATCACGAAACGAAACTCTAAAATGCACTTCCGCAGGTTCGTTAATGTTCGCTGTTAGTTATCCAGACTTTCCGGATCACTACAAGACTTGCTTTCAATTCTTGTGAAAGCCTCGCCGTGCAGAGAATCCGAGTTCGCTACCGTGAGTTATCATGGAGGGACTAACAAATCACAGATCCACCGGACCATGCTTGGCACCAGATATCGGCTGTGTTTCGAAGCTCAGCAGAAATCTGCGGTCAGCGCGGGAAAAGTGGTACCGGTCCGGTCATGCTGCCAGACCGATTTCGCCGCTCATCTTGCCCGCGGACGCCGGGTCCACCCAGCGAATCATGGCCAGGAAATTCTGAAGCGTGGGGCTGTTCACGTTGGCGCGTGCCATGTTCTTGAGGCTGTTCAGCACCTTCGCGTAGGTGGCGGCGTATTTCTCGTGGGTCAGGCGCGTCACGTAGCTTTCCAGCACGGCCCGCGCGATGGGATCGGTACGGCCATCCGGCGTGTACGGCAACTGGCAGATGATGCGGATGAGCGAAATCGGGTCGGCCTCGGTCAGGGTAAGCCAGCTCGTCCGCAGCTCGTCGCCGTCATACTTGACGTGCAAACGGTCGCGGATCGCTCCGGCGATCGCCGTGGCATCGGCGCGCTTGGTGATGAGTTCCTTGATGTTTTCCCACGCCAGTTGCCGCTCGACATCCGGCGACAGCGCATTCGCGTGGATGATCTCTTCTTCGAGGCCCTTCACTCCGAGTTCCTTGGCCAGCGCGCGGCCTAATGCCTCGGCTTCGTCCTTGCGGATGCGGTCGGTGGCCATGATGCCGCGGCAGACGGGACGCAACATTTCGGCATGCAAAAGTCGCAGCAACGGCAACAGTTCCGCCGGGGCGGGGGACTTCTTCGGGGAAATGAGAATCTTGACGAATTCCGGCACGATTTCGTCGAGGTCCGCGATTTTCTCATAACGCAGCCGCAGGACGAACTTGAGCGTGCGCCCCAGCCCACCGCTCTTGCCGATATTGTTGATGACCATGAGCCGATGGTCGGGCGTGACGATGTGCATCAACAACGCCTCGGCCTGGACGATCAACTTCTCCTCCAATGTCTCGGTGCCGCTGGGGATGACGAGCTGCTCGATCAACACCGGCAGGCGCTGGGCAAAGATGACGTCCGGCGCTTCCGTGTTGGAATTCTCGTAGTAATGCAGCAGTTCGAGAATGAAAGTGAGCTTGTTGAAGCAATTGCGTTGGGCCCGGGCAACGTCGCCTCCGCCCTTGCTCTTTTGCACCCGTAGGTACAACGCCTGGAGCGCCGCCTTCTTTTCTGCGTTCAACACCGAGCCCGCGAACAACGACTCAAACTCTGGCTTGAACCCCAACACGATCTCGTCCGGTTTCGGACGCGGATTGAGTTTGGGATCCGTGGTGAGGTCAGTGAACAGCGGCAACGCCTCTTCGCCAAATTCGCGCAGGACGCGTTCGCGCGTCAGTTGACCTTTGACGTAACAACGATTCGCCCGGACCACCCGGGGCGCGAAGAACGACTCGGGATCCATGACCAGCGCGGTGAGCATGTCGTGCTCCAGCGGCGTGTCCAGCTTGACCAGGTCATCGACCAGCGGTTTGATGGCGGCCTGCAATTCGCGCTTCGTTTGATCCAGCGCCTTGAGCAAGGCCGGCTGCGGCAGCGTCACGTCCGCCTTCCCTTTCATCAGCACGGCACAGCCTTCGGTCACGTGCGCACCGTGTTCGACAAGTTTCGAGACGGTGAAGCCGACATCGTTCATCGGCAGCTTGGTGACGAGACTGGAAAGGATGTTGACGAGTTCGGTGTGGGTCTTCTGGCGGTGCTCGACCACGCGTTCGAGCATGGTGCGCAGGTCCTTGTTCTCCTGCTGCAATACCGCGCGCTCGGCTTCGAGCTGGCTCACGCGCAGTTTCAAATCATGCCAGCCGTGCTGCACATCCCCCACCGAGGCGATCATGATTGTCTGGTCGTCCGACTGCGTCATGGCATCAATTTGTAACAAATCCGCGACGGCGGCGACAATTTTTTGTCGGCAATGAAAGGGGCGATTCAGTGGCCAGTCTGCATTGAAACTACGGCCCCGCCCGAGGCCCACCGCGCAGTTCAGCCTTGAGTCTGCGGACGTGGTCGTGCCATTCGCGTTCGACCTTATCCACCGGCCCGATCAACTCCTCGAACACCGCCAGACCACCGCCGCGTTGAAGCAACTCGGGCGCGTGCTTCTGATAATCAGGATGTTCAAGCAGGAAGTGCGTCAGCGTCCACCAATGCAGATAGTAAAGATTCACGTTCAGATTGAGGCTCGGTCCCCCATGGTCGGTGATGATGGCGCGCAGTGGAATCACACTCTTATTGCGCAGGTTCTCCGCCAACGAATCCGCGGTCGCCAGTTCGTGCAGCCACCAGACGGGATACGTGTTGTCGTCAATCTGCCCAACGGCGATGCGGTTCGATTTGATCTGACTGGTCGCGAAATATTCGGAGAGCCCCTCGTCCAGCCACTTGGCCAGGTCGAGATGGGCGACTTCCTCGTTCAACTGATGCAGCGCCTCGTGCAACATCCAGTGATACGGATTCTTTTCCTCGGCGGAATAATAGGCGCGGCAGAACGGCCGGCGATAATACGCCTCCGCCCAACCCAAGCCAGGATTGATGCGGCGAAACTCCGCACGGTCCTTGAACAGCTTCACCTGCAACCGCGGCGGATTGGTTTCAAATCCCGACAGCATGCCAAAACGATTGGAGTAAGCCTGCCAGAGCAATTCCAAGGCATGCGCTGTGGCTTCGGTCTGTTCGCGTGTGGCCGTCGAGAAAATCCGATGATGCGGTGCGTCATGCGTCAATGTGGGATGCCAGGGCCGCGGGATGAACTTCCACGCCGCAAAGCCGGCGAGCAGCAGCAGATAGACCAGCAACCGCTTTTCGCGCGAGGTGACCTTCCGATCTTTGCCAAAAAGAGCCATGGACTTTTCGTCCGCAGGAATCGAACCACCAAGCCAGATCTCCAGCCGGGCGGTCAGAAAAACCAGTTCCGGTAAATCTCAATCACCTTCAGCCGCCCGCCCCGCCAGTATTTGTTACGCGGCGCAGAAAAACTCCGGCTGGCCCGGTCATACGAAATGATCATCGGTTTTTCAGCGACGTTTGGATCGTAGGCAAAAAAATCCCACCCTGCTGCGCTCGGTTGCACATCGTAAAGCAGCACGCCATGGTTCATGGTGAGCTGCGGGAACGTGACCAGATGAAGGACGGGCAGCCCGCCGGCGCGCAGTCGTTCCGCCAGCCGGGTCGCCGTGGCAGCCTGATGCGCTTGGGAGATGGGCAGCACCATGCGCCAGTGGCTGCGCAAGATATACGACCGCCAGGCCCCGCCACACTCCTCCTTCAACAACCGCGCGTTCGCCCGGCTGAATTCGTAGAGACAGTCAAAGCCGGGGAACGGGATCCGTTCTGCCTCAACTGAAGCGAGTCGGGGGCTGCTGGTGATGACCTGCCGAATCAATCGCCGATACGTCTCGTCAGTCGCCATTGGTTTCAACGAGTCAAACTGGGCGTGCAGAAAGAACTGTTTTGCTGCGCGGGTCATCACAAAGCAACGCAACGCGTAGTCCGGTTTGGGCTCGGTGTTGCGGGTCGTGAGTTTTCCGGTGACATCATCAAACTGATACTCCCACAACAGCTCGTTCACGAACGCAAATCGGTCGCGCGCAAAATCAAACCGCCGGCCAGCGGCCGCCGTGGGCCGCAGCGCCGGTTCGATTTCAGTCGCCGTGATGTTCATCAATTCGCTTGCAGGGGAAGTTACCGCTGCGTTACCAAGCAGACAATGCTTTACGACCGCTGGCATGATGTCGCCCGGCAACGTCGCGACGAGTTCGCGCTGGAAGATGTTGCTTCCGATCGACGCTGGACCTTCCGCCAGTTATTCGACGCCGGACAGCAGGCCTCCGTGCCAACGACGCTGCGGCGGGAGCGCGTCGTTTTTCCCCAAGGACATTCGGCGGGTTTTGTCCTGACCCTGCTGGCCGCCTGGCGGGAGAAACTGATGACGTGTCCACTCGAAGCCGGTCAGGCCATTCCCACGATCGAACCGCCGCCACCAGATTGTGTACATCTGAAGACCACTTCGGCCACGACCAGCACAGCGCGGCAAGTCGTGTTCACAGAATCGCAACTCGCTGCCGACGTCGAGAACATCCTCTTCACGATGGGACTGCGCCCTGATTGGCCGAACCTCGGTGTCATCTCGCTGGCACACTCGTACGGATTTTCGAGTCTCGTCCTGCCGCTGTTATTGCACGGTATCCCGCTCATCCTCGCGCCCTCGCCTTTTCCGGAAGTCGTCCGCCGCACGGCCATGGGCTGGCCCGCCCTCACATTGCCCGCCGTACCGGCGATGTGGCGGGCGTGGCACGAAGCCAACGCCATCCCGGCGAGTGTCAACCTCGCCATCTCCGCCGGCGCGCCGTTGCCGGTGGTGCTCGAACAGGCCGTGTTTGCCGCCAGCGAATTGAAGCTGCACAACTTCTACGGCTCGTCGGAATGTGGCGGCATCGCGTTTGATGCCAGCGCCACACCCCGCGGCGATGATTCGTTGGCCGGCTCGGCGATGCACAAGGTCGATCTGGAGGTCAATGCGACTGGCTGCCTTGAGGTGCGCAGCGACGCTGTGGGCGAAACCTACTGGCCGAAGCGCGATGACTGCCTTGGCGAAGGCCGGTTTCAAACCAGCGATCTCGCGGAAATCAAAGACGGGCTGATCTATCTGCAGGGACGCGCCAGCGACGTGATCAACATTGCGGGACGGAAAGTCTCGCCGGAAAGCATCGAACGGGTGCTGAATGAACACGCGGCGGTGAAGGCGAGTCTCGTGTTCGGCATTCCAAGCCAGGGCGAACGCGGCGATACGATGGTAGTTTGCGTCGAAAGCCATAAACCTGTGAAGGTCGAAACCCTGCGCAAGTTCCTGTTGATACGTCTGGATTCATGGCAGGTACCTCGGGAATGGTGGTTCGTGGACTCATTGGCGACGAATGATCGTGGGAAACTTTCCCGGGCAGAGTGGCGGCAGAAGTTTCTCGCCCGTGGCTAGTCCGCCGGTTTGGGCCAGACCGAATCCAGTCCACTCCAGATTTCGTAGTTGGCGGTCTTGATCACCGGGGTGACGTTGCCGCCATCGTCCTTACCGTCCTCGCCTACTGAATAGAGCACAAAGTCCGTTTCACCCTCCCGCCGATAGCGAAGCGGCTTGGCATCCATCAGATCCACTGGCACGGCGGCAAGGAACTCCGGCACGAGTTCATCCAGTTTCTCCGGCAACCGTTGATGGTTGAGTTGGTAACGTTTGAGCGCAATGGCGGCGACCGTAAGCCGACGCTGAGCTTCGTGCCGCGCTGCCGTTTGCACCGCCTTGCTTGAATTCGGGATCGCGATCGCCGAAAGCTGAAATCTGAAGTGATTGATCCCTTTGCTGCTGTCGAGGGCTTTCATGAGGACCTGGTGCTGCCGTTTGATGGCTGCGTCCACTTCGGGCCAGGCCCGACCGGTTTGCAAGGCGCGAATGGTCTCCAACGTTTCCTGGTGATGGCGTAACGCGAGTAATTCGTCTTCATCGGCATTCCACAGCATGCCTACAAATGCGTCCCGGATCTTTTCGAAAGGCCGGGGTGGCCCGGTCTGGGTCATGGACTGACGCATCCATCCCAGACCATGTTCGCGGGTGGCAGTAAATGCCATCTCAGTGAACGCGCGTTCGCCCGTGAATCCAGTCTCGACTGATTTCAATAGATCCACCCGTTCCCAATCCTGCTGCATGGCGGCCAGATCGGTTTCGGTCCAGCCTTCGCTTTGCAACACCTGCCAGGTGAACTGGAGATTCAGTCCCGCGATGGCCACCTGGATCATCGCCGCCACCAAAGTCGGGTCCTCCTGATTGAACTCTGCCAATTGGATAAGCGCGTGGTGATCCTGCCGGGCGCGTGCCAGATCGCCAGCATGCAACGCGGCGATGCCATCTGTATAAAGCCATTGCGCAGCGGCACGCATTTCAACAAATGGATACCTAATTATGCCAGCAAAGTTTGTGACATAGCCGGCCGGGTCGTATTGAAACCAGCGCGGCGGCTGCTCGACCGCCCCGCGAATCTCTGCCAGCTCGTTGGTCACCGATGACAGTATCGCACCTACCTCGGTCCAACTGAGAAAATTGGTGGCCTGATCGAGCGGGAAGTTGTCACCACGCCAGACCACCCGTTGCCGGCCTGGCCCGGTGGCGTTTGGACTGGTGAATTTCCAGGCATCATCGCCTCGTCGCCGGAGCCGGCTCACCGCGTTGGTAAGCTGCATCAGGCTCGAACCGTCGGCAGGTGGTCTCGGAAAACCTAACTCTGCGAATGCAATCTTCTCTCCCTTTCCCCGCAGCTCGGCCTTGTATTTCTCCGCCGCGCCGGTGGACTTGCCGCCCAAGGCCAGCCAGCCAATCGCACCGACGACAATCAGAGCGATGGCCAGCCAGAGAGATTTCTTCGAGCGGATTTGCATTCGGACTCCAAACACCCGTCACGGTGGAAAGTTGCCACCAACGACATCAGGCCGATTCCAAGATCGCCACGGCGGTCGCGTAATTGACTGTGTGACTCAGGCTCACGAGCACGTGCTTGCCTTTGCGTTCGTCTATGAGCTTGAGCCCGTCGCCATGTAACACCACGAACGGCTCGCCGCTCTCCTTGCGCCGGATTTCCATGTCCTGCCAGCCAAGTTGCGCGCCGATGCCCGTGCCGAAGGCTTTCGAGATGGCTTCCTTGGCTGCAAAGCGAACGGCAAGGAACGGCGCGGGATCTTTATGCGTGAGACAGTATTCGATCTCAGTGGGAAGCAGAATGCGCCGGGCAAAGCGCTCGCCAAACTTTTCGTGCGACGCCCGGATACGCGCCACTTCGATGATATCAATACCCACGCCGAGAATCACGCGCGCCAGCATCGTGGCAATCGGTCGCCTACGAAAGCGCGAAATGGTGGGTCGAAAAAAGCGTAGCCATCCGGTTTGCCGATGGTTAAATGGCGGCATGAGAATTCAGGAGCTTCACGTGGGCATGCAGGTCCGACATCCGCAATACGGACTGGGCGCAGTCAAAACGATTTCCGAGGCCAGCGCAGACATCCAGTTCAACGACGGCAAACGCACGGTCGCGCCGGAGTCCGCCGGCCTTGAACCCGCTGAACCACAGGCCGGCATCACGGGACTGAGCCTGCCGCTCGCGCAGTTCGTCACCCAAACGGTCGAAGCGGTTTCAGCCAGGCTCGGCCTCGAAAAACCGGCGGACTCCGTGCCGAAACTCGGCGTACGCTGGCACAAAGGACGATTGGTGATGCATCCGGCAGACCCGACGTTACAGACCAAGGAAGTCGAGCTGGAGGTTTTCTTTCACAAGATCGTGATGATGCGAAATCAGTTGCGCGTACTCGAACAGAAGATCAACGCGCACGAAAAGCTCAGCGATGCCGAGAAGATCGAGATGCAGCAATACATCACGCGCTGTTACGGCTCGATGACGACGTTCAATGTGTTGTTCAAGGAGAAGGAGGACCAGTTTTGAAGATGGTGCGCGCTGCAGGGTTTGAACCTGCGACCCCTACCGTGTGAAGGTAATGCTCTACCGCTGAGCTAAGCGCGCTCCGACGGCAGACACATTAACAATCGCCCCGCTGACTGCAAGCCCTACTTGATTGTCCCGCGGCACGAATCCCAAGTTAATTCGTGAAACTCAGTTCCAGGTTTCGATCTGTCACGCAAGATTTGAAACTTCAGCGCGACTGAACCAGCACGCGGAAGGAGCGCCCGAAATGATCGGGATGTGTGAGCGTTTGAAACTGGCGCGTCTGCGTCGCCTGCCATTCACCAAACCCGCCATTCTGTTTCCAGGCCTCTGCCGCGATACCAGTCAGGAACTGGCTTTGAGTCCCAAAGAACTCCGTTCGCAGGCCGGCGGATTCGCCAGCGGCACGGATGGCGGAGAAGTTCACGTGCGCGGTGATGTCCTGCTCACCCGGCTGCGCGAGCACATCCGGAACGAGTTGGTGGCGATGGTAAGAGCGCAACGTCCCGTCCTTCCGTTGCGGTTGAAAGAATTCCTCAGCCGTCAGACCGTAATCCAAGGTCACAAGATATCCACTCGTTAATGTTCTCGCCACCTGCTCCCACCATGCCGCCGCGACGGGAGAAATCTCCGTGGTAAAATCATCGGGCAAAACGTCCAGGAGTTCGGGTGGACAAATGAGCGCCGCTGCAAGTTCTGCCGCTTTGCCCGCCGCCAGGCGCAAGCGCGTCCAGGCCAGACGGTCATCTTCAACCGTCACACCCCATTCGAACCATTGCCGCGCCTTCGCATCCCAGCCAACCCGCCGGACGGGCATGGCATCCAGCAGTTCATTGGCGAAGATGATGCCGGAGAATTGTGAACCACCAAATCCATCCTGCCATCGAACCTTCCCGCTGAATCCTGCCAGCTTGGTTTGCTGCCAGCGCTGGCGCCGCTTTGATGGTTCAACGATGGTGTATTCGAGGCGTTCATAAAGTTGCGGGCGTCGTTGCTTCATCCAACCGAGGATGTCCCCGGTCAGTTTTCCATCATGCGCCCCGGCCTCAATCAGTTGAATTCCGGATTTTGGATTTCGGTTTTCGAGCCGGCTTAACTTCTCCGAGAAATCAAACGCGAGCAGGTCGCCAAAGAGACTGCCCACGCTGATGCTGGTGTAAAAGTCGCCGGCGCGGCCCACGGTGTCCGCTTCCGCTTCATAAAATCCATATTCAGGACAGTAGAGAGCAAGTTCCATGAAACGGGAAAAAGAAATCGGCCCGTGTTTGGAGATTTCCTGAAAAATTATCTGGCCGACGCCCATGATTTCATCAATCGTTGCCGTGTGGTTCGGATTTAGCTAATAGTCGCGCGAATTGCAAAGCACTTATGGCCAAGATTGATGCCTTCTTCAACTTGATGTTCGAACAGAAAGCCTCCGACTTGCACATGTCGTCGGGGAACAACCCCATGCTGCGCATCAACGGCGAGCTCAATCGCATCGAGCACCCGCCGCTCGATAACGACGAGCTCAAGAAGATGCTCTACGAGATCGCCCCGGAGTACAAGATCAAAGTGTTTGAAGAGACCGGCGACGTGGATTTCGGTTATGAAATCCCCGGCATCTCCCGCTTCCGCGCCAATTTCTTCCAGCAGAAGAACGGCATCTCCGCCGTGTTCCGCCAGATTCCCAGCAAGGTGCTTTCGTTTGAGGATTTCGAGAAGTTTGATGCGCCGTTGCCGGCCGTGCTGAAAAAATTCTGCATGCTGCATAAGGGACTGATCGTGGTCACCGGTCCGACGGGCTCCGGCAAATCCACGACGCTCGCGGCGATGCTCGATTACTGCAACAAGAACCGCAAGGACCACATCATCACGATGGAGGACCCGATCGAATTCGTGCACGAGAGCAAGAACTGCCTGGTGAACCACCGCGAAGTCGGCGTCCACACCAAATCGTTCTCGACCGGGCTGCGCGGCGCGCTGCGCGAAGACCCGGACATCATTCTCATCGGTGAAATGCGCGACCTGGAAACGATTGAACTCGCCATCACCGCGGCGGCCACCGGTCACCTGGTGTTCGGCACACTGCACACGCCCAGCGCAGCCAAGACGGTGGACCGTATCATCGACGTCTTCCCTGCCGACCAACAGAACAAGATTCGCGCGACGTTGTCCGAGGCGCTCAAAGGCGTGGTTGCCCAGAACCTTTTCAAGCGCATCGACAAAAAGGGCCGGGTGGCCGCACTGGAGATTCTGGTGTTCACCACGGCCATCGCCAACCTTGTGCGCGAAGGCAAGACGCATCAAATCCCGGGCATGATCCAGGTCGGCAAACGCCTGGGCAATCAACCGCTCGATGACGCCATCATGGATCATCTGCGCATGAAGCGGGTTTCGCCCGAGGAAGCCTACGACAAGTGTCTCGACAAGAAAAAATTCCGCGGCTTCCTCCCCACGCCGCCGGAAGACGACGATAACTGATTATGCGACGCCCTGAACTAGACGCCATCCTCAGCACGATGCTGGAATCCCAGCCGGAGGTTTCCGACTGCCTGTTCACCGTGGAAAAACCGATGCAGGTGGAATCATTTGGCGTGCTGCAGCCTGTCAAAATCGACCCGCCGATCGCAAGGCTCACGCCGTATCAGACCGAGATGATCGCGATGAATCTGATCGGCGAAAATCAGTGGCAGATCGAAGACCTGCTCCGCCATGGTTCATGCGATGGTTCATACTCGCTTAGCGACCGGGCACGCTTCCGCGTCAACGTGTTTTCGCAACGGGGCAATTACTCCATCGTCTGCCGCAAACTGAACACGGAAATCCCGACGCTCGACTACCTGCAGTTCCCCGAGGTGTTCCGACAGATCCCGAAGGAAAAGACCGGCCTCGTCCTCGTCACCGGCCCGACCGGATCCGGCAAGACGACCACTCTCGCGGCGGTGCTGAATGAGATCAACGAAGCGAAGCCCGTTCACGTGGTGACGCTGGAAGATCCCGTGGAATACGTGCACCCGCAGAAGACCGCCACGTTCAATCAACGCGAGCTGGGCATCGATTTTGACAGCTTCAGCAATGGCCTCCGCGCTGCCCTGCGTCAGGCGCCCAAGGTGATTCTCGTCGGCGAAATGCGCGACCGCGAAACGGTCAGCATCGCCTTGAGCGCGGCAGAAACAGGCCACTTGGTGCTGAGCACCCTGCACACGATTGATGCCGGCCAGACCGTCAATCGTATCCTCGGCATGTTCGAGCCGGAAGAGCAGGAGCAGATCCGTATCCGGCTCGCCGATACGCTTCGCTGGGTCGTCAGCCAGCGGCTTGCGCCCAAGATCGAGGGTGGTCGCTACGCGCTGCTCGAAATCATGGGTTCGAACCTCCGCGTGCAGGAAGCCATCCGCATGGGTGAAAGCGAAGGCAAATCCTTCTACGAGATCATCGGGGCAAGCTATCCGTTCGGCTGGCGTACCTTCGATCACGCTGCCACCGAAGCTTGGGAACAGGGCAAGATCTCCGAAGAGAACGCCCTGCTCTATTGCACCAAGCGCGGGGTCGTCACTCGTTCCGTTGACAACATCAAGAAATCGCGTGGCGAAACCACTACCGACATCAATTCGCTCAAGATGCAACACCTCGAGCCGCCCAAGATCCCGGTGGCGGCTGAACCGGCCAAGAAAGGCCTGAAGCTGAGATAATCCATGAGCACTTCTTTTGACTTCATCGGCACCGCGGATAAACCCGCGTTGATCGCCTTTACGACCCCGGACTGGCTGGAAACCGCGAAAACCGCGCTGGCAGAATTGGGCTTCAAGGTCCACACCGCGGCCACCCACAGCGATTTTCTGATCCGCTTCAGCCAGGTCCGCTATCAAGTGGTGCTGCTGGAGGAGCGCTTTGCCGCGAACAGCATCGAGGAAAACCTGACCTTGCAGGCCTTGCAGAAGATGGCCATGAACCAGCGCCGGCATTGCACGTTCATCCTGCTCGGCGATTCGTTCCAAACCTTCACCCCCATGCAGGCTTTCCAGCAGAGCGTCCATGCCGTGATCAACAGCTCTGAACTTTTCCTGCTCAAGCAACTGATCGAGAAAGCGGTCGCGGACAACACGATGTTTCTGACCAATTTCCATCAGACGCAGCAACGCGTGTTCACCAGTGCCAAGAAGGAAGACTGACCACGGTCGTTCCCGCCGCCGGCTCGAAGCTTGACCCTTTCAAGTTTCGTTCCCCAGAATTCAGCCGTGACCCGATTGGACCAGGCGCTGGTGGAACGCGGACTTTGCGAAAGCCGCGAGAAAGCCAAGCGCGCCATCATGGCCGGCCTGGTCCGTATCAACCAGCAGCCCGCCCGCAAACCCAGCGACCCCGTCCGTCCCGCCGATGAACTCGCCGTAGGTGCCGGGGAGAAATTCGTGAGCCGGGGCGGATTCAAGCTGGAACATGCACTGAGACATTTTCAGCTCGCAGTCAGCGACTTCACGGCGATCGATCTTGGCGCTTCCACCGGTGGATTCACTGATTGTCTGCTTCAGGCGGGCGCCCGGCGCGTGTTCGCGGTGGATGTTGGCCAGGGCCAGTTGGCGTGGAAACTCAGGCAGCACTCCCGCGTCGTGGTGATGGAAAAAACCAACGCCCGCTCGCTCACGCCGGCCAGTTTTCCCCAACCCTTCACGCCGGTTGATTTGATCGTCGCCGACTGCTCTTTCATCTCGTTACGGAAAATTTTGCCCCCCACCGTTGCATTGCTGAGGCCGGCCGGTAGAATCATCGCGTTGATCAAACCGCAGTTCGAGGCCGGCAAGGAAGAAGCCGACAAGGGCGCGGGGGTGATCACCGACCCAACCGTTCATCAGCGCGTGCTTGTGGAATTACAGGCCTTTGTGGCGGAGCTGCCCGGACTGCGATGGGTGGAAGTAACGGAGTCACCGCTGCTCGGGCCGGCGGGGAACAAGGAATTTTTGGTGTTGATTGAAAAAGCGGGCTGACAAAATCAAACGGGTCGGGTTGATCGCGCATTCCGGAAAGATCGCCGGATCGGATCTGCTGCGGCGCGCCGTCCGCTTGATCCGCACGGCAAGACGCAGTGTTTTTGCCGATGTCGTCACCGCAACCAGTGCCGGATTAAAGTGCCCGACGCTACCTGACGCCCGCGCGCTGGCGGACAAAGTGGACCTGCTCCTGGTGTTCGGCGGCGACGGCACGCTGCTCGGAGTGGCCCGCGAGATCGCTGGCTGCACCACTCCACTGCTCGGCGTCAACATCGGTGGCTTGGGTTTCCTGACAGCAGTACCGTCAACGCAACTGGCCGTGGCCCTGAAGCAGATCTGGGCCGGAGAATTCTCCTTCGAATCCCGGGCATTGCTCGAAACGAGCGGACGTTGCCTCGGACGGCCCGTTCGACGCACCGCGCTGAATGACATCGTTGTCGGCCGCGGTGTCATGTCCCGGCTGATCGCCCTGGATGTCAGCGTCAACGACCAACCGGTCACCCGCTATCGCTGCGATGGTTTGATCGTAAGCTCGCCCACCGGTTCGACCGCTTATTCGCTGGCGGCCGGCGGCGCGCTGGTCTATCCGACGGCTGACGTGTTTGCGCTCACGCCCATCAGTCCACACACTTTGTCGAACCGCTCCTTGATCCTGCCGTTGACGGCGACGATCCGCATCCGCGCCATCAATCCGAAGCCCTCGACCATCCTCAGTGCTGACGGTGAGATCGTCAGCGAATTGGACGCGGGCGAGACGGTTACCGTGCGCCGCAGCCGTCACCACGTACGATTGATGCATCTCGCCGGCAGTTCGTTCTTCAACGCGCTCCGGGTCAAACTTCAGTGGCGGGGGGCAAATGTTTAGCACACCAAGCCACTTTCTCACCCGACGATCCGCCGGAAGCTTTTACACAGGAGTTGCAGATTGATTCGCATGATTCGTCTCAAAGACATCGCCGTTCGCGCCGGGGTTTCCGTCATGACGGTTTCGAAATCGTTGCGGGATGCGAAGGACGTTTCCGCCGCCACCAAGGCACGCATCCGCCAGATCGCCGAAGCGATGGGCTATGTGCCCGACACAGCCGCGCGCGGCTTGCGCACCAACACGACCAAACTTTTCGGGGTGGTCATCTCGTCCATCACGAATCCGGTCTTCGCGCGCATGGTCAGTGCCATCGAGGAGAACGCTTTCGAAAACGGCTACGAAATCGTCCTGCTGCATTCATTGAACGACCCGGCCCGCGAAGAACGCTGCCTGCGCCGCCTGCTCTCCCGGCGCGTGGACGGGATGTTCATCTCCCCTGCTTACCGGTTGGAAAATGAGGCCCGCATCTACCAGACATTGGCTGCGCGCGGCACTCCGACCGTGCTGCTGGGTCACCCGGCGACGTTTTGCCACGGCTTCCCGTTCGTGACGACTGATGATCTTGTGGCCAGTTATCAGGCCACGCAGCATCTCCTCAAACTTGGCCATCGGCGCGTGGCGTTCCTAACCGGCAAGATGGTCGCCCCATGGGCAACCGAACGTTTCGAAGGCTATCGCCGTGCCCTCCGCGAAGTCGGCCTGGATGTGGATGAAAAGCTTGTCTTCGAAGCCGGCAGCACGTTTGAAGACGGCGCAAAAGCCGCCACTCAGATGCTCAACGAGAACTGCAAGGCCACGGCCATCCAGGCGGTCAACGACCTTGTGGCCGTGGGCTGTGCCGACACGTTGCTGCAGCAAGGTCTGAAGATCCCCGGGGATTTCTCGTTGATCGGCTTTGGCAATGTGCTGGTCGCGGAACATTACCGCGTGCCCCTCACCACCATGCGCCAGGCGAAGTTCCGGCTCGGGGCGGCCGCGGTGGAAATGATGCTCAAACTCCTTCGCGGCGAGCGAGCGGATTCCCGGCGCATCCCGGCGGAACTCATTGTCCGCGAGAGCACCGCTGCGCCCACTCCCCAAACCTCCTAAAGCTGGCATCCGATATGCGATGGGTGCCGGCATGAAGACCGTCGTATATTCAGTTCTGCTCGTTCTGCTGCTGCTTTGTGCCGGCTGGCAGGCCGTCCGCGTGGCCAGCAACAAGCTGGATACACGCATCGCCAAGTTCAACAAGGACTCGGAAGACCTCATCCAAGGCCTCCAGCAATACAAGGAATTCGTGGGTGCCTACCCTTTGGGCAACAACGTGGACGTGGTGAAATCACTTCTTGGACAGGGCGACAAGAAGGTGCTCATCCTCGCCATCCGTAAATCTGACGTCAATTCCAAGGGCGAAGTCGTCGACCCTTGGGGCACACCGATGAAATTCTACATTTCGGGCGACAGCCTGCTGATCCGGTCCGCTGGTCCAAACAAGGCTTGGGAAGACAGCACCGTGCTCACTACCGACGATCTGTTCCGCTCAAACAATTAAGTCCTCCGCCGCCAGGCGGCAACGAACATCCCGTTGCCACCCCAATCCTGCGGCCAAAGAACCAACGTGGCTGCGCTCGCGAGAGCGCGGCCATTTTTGTTTGGCGGCGCTGGGATCGAAAGCGGCAACGGCTCAAACGCAGATTGTGTTTCGCTGAAAACCCTTGCGACTTCGTCCGCCTCGGCCCGCGTCAAAGTGCAGACCGAATAAACCAGCTTCCCTCCCGGCTTCACACTCGGCGCCACATGCGCCAGCAACCGTTTCTGCACCTCCGCCAATTCTTTCACATCCGTTGCCGTCGTCGTCCAGCGGGCGTGTGGATTCCGCTGCCACGTGCCGACACCACTGCACGGCGCGTCTAGCAGCACACCGTCGAACTTCGTCTTCGTCGGCAGCTTTGCCCCACCGTCCCAGAGCGCGCCTCGATAATTGAAAGCCTTGCCGCGCGCCGCCCGCCGTTTGAGATTCTTCAACCGCCACTCCGCGCGGTCGCTTGCCCAGATCAATCCCTTGTTTTCCATCAGATCGGACAGATGCATCGTCTTGCCACCTTCGCCCGCGCACGCGTCCCACCAGGTTTCGCCCGGCTTCGGATCGCACAACAGTCCGACCAACTGCGACGCGATGTCCTGGATTTCGAACTCGCCCGCGTGGAACTCCGGCGTCTTGAATAAATCGGCTTCGCCTTCGTGAATGAACGTTTCCGGCAAGCCGGGTGTTTCAATTAAGCCAAGTTTCTGCGCCAGCCCCCTGCCCTGCCCGCGTTTCGCTCGCAGCCACAACTTCGGTTCGGTTTGCAGCGAACGCAGCCAGTCTGCGGGTGCGTCAATTTCATCCAATGCCCAAGCAGGTACCGCCTTTGCCCGCAAGTCCGCCAGTGGAAACGATCTGGCATCCGCGCGGAAACGATCCTCGAACAGTCGCGCCATGCGCATCTTGTTCTCGAGATTCCTTTCTTCGCGAATCCAGCCAAACCAACGGTAATGCCGGAAGACAGTCCGACTGATCTCAGCAGCATCGAACGGCGGTAAATCGCGTTGCCGCTTCAACACCTCGCGCAATGCAGCGTCTGCCGGCTTCTCGCGGCTCACACTGCGGATGACTTCCGCGGCTATCTCAGAATTGGAACGACGCACCGCTACAGAGTGAAGCCTCGCGCCGAACTTGGCGAGCTTTCACGACTCAAACGGCAACTTGAGCTGACTCACCCGCGCATCTACCAGCCCACTCACACCCAGCCCGATCAATCGCAACGGACGATTCACCAGTTTCTCCCGCGCCAACAGCCAGCAACCGAGCCGATAGATCTCCTTCGCCTCCGTGATCGGTTCTTCCATCGAAATCTGCCGCGTGAGCGACGTGAAATCGCCGTAGCGCAGTTTCACTTGCACCGTGTGCGCCGCCAGCCGCCGCTTCGCGAGACTCCGCGCCACGTCCTCGGCTTGCTCCTTGAGCGACGCCCGCAATGTGGGCCGGTCATCCGTGTCGCGCAGAAACGTGTTCTCGCTGCTGATGCTCTTGACCTCATCGCTCAAATCCAGCGACCGATCATCCTCGCCCTTGGCAAAACGCTTCAACTCCGGCCCCCATGAACCGACCAGAGCACGCAAGTCACCGGTGTAATCCTGCAAATCACCTACCGTGCGAATGCCGGCGTGCAGAAGATTCTCCTCGGTGACTTTACCCACGCCGTGTAACGAACGCACCGGCAGCGGACGCAGAAACGCAATCTTCTCGGACTCGCGAATCAACGTCAGCCCGTCGGGTTTCTGAAAATCACTTGCGAGCTTCGCCAGCAGTTTGTTCGGCGCGATGCCAATAGTGGCAGTGAGTTGACGACGGTGATGGATGGCATCCTTGAGAGCGCGGGCCAGCGGCAAACCGAGTTCCAGACTTTCATCCGCCGAACTACCCTGACACTTCGCGCTCACATCGAGATAGGCTTCATCAATCGAAACCTGCTGGATCAGTTCGCCCGCAAACTCACCCACCACGGCCATGATCTCCCGCGACTCGGCTTTGTAAGCCTCCATGCGTGGACGGACGAACAATCCTTTCGGACACAACCTCCCCGCTGTCACACTGGGCATCGCCGAACGCACACCAAACTTTCGCGCCTCATAGCTTGCCGCAGCCACCACGCCCCGCTGCGTCGGCGGTGAACCGACGATGACGGGCTTCCCCTTCAGCGCCGGATTATCGCGCTGCTCCACGGACGCATAGAACGCATCCATGTCCAAATGGAAGATGACACGGTGCATATCAGGAGCGCCGAGCATTGCTCGGCAGGACGCTTCCCGGCAGTTTCAGCCTCCGATATTCATCCCGAAACCGAGCGCTGCTAAACCGCCATTCCCCCGCTGTCCCACATAGCTTCACTTTCACCGGATTGCTCTCGATGTAACTTATCGCATTTCGTTCCTGCTCCTCGCTCCGCATAAACACGTCCCAATACTCGTGCTGCCAAAAACTGCCGTTGCGCTTCAGGACTTTGTTAGCCGCAACAGCTGAAACTGATTTCCAGTTCTGAAGCATCTTTGCGAGCGGCCAGTTCCAGACGTGAACCAAAACATGTACGTGATTCGGCATCACGCACCAAGCGAGCAGTTCGTAGCGCTCACCGTGGTGGAACAGAATCGCTTCCTCCACACATCCAGCCACGCGCGGGAGGCGAAGCCAGCACTGGCCGGCGCCACGATCAAGGTAAGATTCCAATTGCATCCGCCGCTCGCGGGCATCCTCAATCTTCAACAGGTACTCCCACTCGCCACGACGCGAGGCTGGCAATGAATCCACCAGCCGGAGGGTGACGAGTTGAACGAGATCGGGCTTGTCACAATGCGGCAGATAACCACGCTCGTGCCAGCCGAGGAAGCCGTTGGCCTTGTCCTCGTTGGAAAGCGGCTCGTCCCGTTCGTTCTTCTGGTAAACCAGTTCGCGCAGGTATTGGCGCTTGACGAGCGGTGGCCGGTTCGCGTTCATGGG